>Ga0209168_10000017_pt1 | contig 180469 bp, 126 predicted proteins | sample Coa_R1_FD_187156 | JGI IMG/M metagenome (GOLD analysis project Ga0209168, IMG submission 187156) | Surface soil microbial communities from Centralia Pennsylvania, which are recovering from an underground coalmine fire - Coalmine... | ecosystem: Environmental > Terrestrial > Soil >...
GATAAAGCTGCTTTCGCCGGCGATCTTGCAAGTTCGCCTGGAATCTTCGTTGAATCTGCTAACGGGAGGTGCGCGTGATCTGCCGCTGCGGCAACAAACGCTTCGCGGCACCGTGAACTGGAGTTATAGCCTTCTTAACCCTGCGGAGCAAAGCTTGTTTCGACGACTTTCTGTGTTCATTGGCGGTTGTACGTTGGAGGCCGTGGAAGCGGTATGCGACACGAAAAGCGATCTTGGTCTGGATGTGCTGGATGGAATGGCCTCGATGGTTGACAAGAGCCTGATCCAGCAAATTGAGCACCCGGGAGCAGAAACGCGTTTCGTGATGCTCTCGACAATTCGGGAGTATGCCCTCGAACGTCTGACCGAAAGCGGCGAAGAATTTGCGACGCGCCGCTCTCATGCCGCCTATTACGTTGTGCTTGCAGAGGAGTGCGGCGAGGATTTGAGTACTCGTCCCGAGTGGGCCGAGCGGTTCGATCTCGAGCATGAAAATTTTCGCCAAGCGCTGGAGTTTCTGATCAGAAGTGGCGATGCCGACTGGGGCATGCGGCTCGGATCCGCCCTGTTTCACTTCTGGGAAATGCGGGAGCACTTTGCCGAGGGGCGAGCATTGTTGGGCAGGCTGCTCAAATTACCAGGCGCAGTCCAGCTTAAAATGCGTGCTCGACTGCTACTCTGTGCGGCCGTTATCGAGAGCTCCCAAGGGAATTTTGATTCCGCCCAAAAATTGCACGAGGAGAGCCTCGCAAGTTGCCGTGAACTCCAAGATGATCGCGGGGTCGCAGTGTCGCTGAACGCATTGGGCGTAACCGCCCGCGAGCGTGGAAATCTCGAAACTGCAGGCTCGCTCTTCGAACAGTGCGTCGCCAAGTGGAGGGAGTTAGGCAGTCCTATTGATACAGCTCGCGCACTCAGCAATCTAGCGAATGTCGTCCGGTTGCAAGGCGACTACGCGCGTGCCCACGCGTTGTATGACGAGTGCCTCGCCATCTTCCACGCTGTCGGCGACAGCACCGGAGTCGCGTGGACCCTGAACTACCTGGGCGACCTCGTACGGGAATCAGTTGACCCGATCGCTTCTCGCTCCTATTACGAGCAGAGTCTCTCAGCCTTTCGGCAGTTGGGCGACGGCTGGGGTATAGCGAGCGCTTTATCCGACCTAGCCAGGCTTAGTGCAGCCGACGGTCACCATCAGCATGCAGAGACGCTCTATGGCGAAAGTATGAAGATCTTTCGGGACCTGGGACATAAACGGGGCATCGCCAGAGTGCTAGAGTGTTTCGCCGTAGGCGCAGCCGCACAATCCAGGCCGCAGCAGGCGCTTCGTCTGGCGGGAGCGGCCGCTGCATTGCGTCAGCGCATAGGCGCTCCTCTCATTCCCGAAGAGCAATCCAGGCTGGAAAAAAAGCTCGAACCCGCGCGCAACATGCTTACCGACGCCGGCGACTTGGAGGCATGGTCGTCAGGATGGGAGATGTCGGTGGAGGAAGCGGTCCAAGAGGTACTTGGCGCGAAGGGCACTGACAGGTCATGACCAAAGTCCGCGTTAACCGGCCGTGCTGGGACCGATCATTCGACGAACTGCGGACACCCGATTCACCGGGAACCCACCACGTCGCCCATGCTCGCGAATCGTCTCCTCGTCCGGGGCAAAGTAGACACAATAGACCTTATCGCCAGTCACATAACTGTGCAGCCACTTGATTTTCGGGCCCATGTCGTTGAGAACACCAACTGATTTTCTGGCAATCTCCTGTAGCTCCGCATCCGACAGATTCCCCGCCCCCGGAACCTCGCGCTCGATCACATATTCAGGCATAACGACCTCCGCCGCATCGTCATGGTAGCAAATATTCGTCGGGATCGCAGGAGATTGAGAATAGTGCGATCACACTCCATTCCTAACAGAGCCGGTGCGGTGAAATCCCTTCTCCATGGTGGGCCGGAATACTGGTTGATGGGAATCCACGCGACCTGTATCTGGGCGGTCGACATCCCGCAAGGGGCGATGCAAGGAATGCCAGTTGTTGCCAAATCGCGAGTCACTCATCGAGCCAAGGATCGGTAAAAGTCGCCTTGTGAGACCCGGCGGTAGCCACTTTCCAGATAACGGGCTAAGCGCAGAGATCCGTCCTGAACGAACCGATGGCTGCGGATTCAACTATCAACCGTGTGTCTGCTTTGACATTTCACCAAAAAAGGGCTCAAGCCTGCCGTGGAGAAAACGAAACCAATGAGTAACTTGTCATGAGCTCATTTTTTAATGCTGCGTTGGTCGGAGGAAAAATGATTACAACGGAATCTCGATCAGCGTTGGCCCTTCACTCACAAATCCTTCCTTCAGTGCCTTCGCAAACCCATCCAACGATGTTACCCGAGTGCCTGGCACCCCCATTCCTTTCGCCAGTTGAACCCAGTCGATGTCGGGCCGACCGATCTCGAACATTTCCTGCGCTTTCGGCCCGGGTTCACCGATCCCCAAGTAAGAAAACTCCCGCTTAAGAACTGCGTATGTGCGGTTCGCGAAAATCACGGTCGTGATCTTCAGGCCTTCGTGCGCCATTGTCCAAAGGGCCTGGAGTGTGTACATCCCGCTGCCATCTGCTGATAAGCAGAGAACGCGTCGCTCGGGGGCGGCAATAGCGGCGCCAACTGCCAGCGGCATTGCGATCCCGATCGAACCACCCGTGTTGCCCAGCCACTCATGTGGAGGTGCGTTTCGAGTGGCCTGCATTAGCCCTCGCCCGGAGGTCATCGACTCTTCGATGAGAATTGCGTGTTCTGGAATTAACGCTCCGATTACGGCGGATACCCCCGCTAAGGAGATTTCTCCGGATGGAAGCGGTGGGAGGTTCGCCTTCGATATTCGAGGCGAATCGGCCCTTCTTCCGTGGAAAGACTCTGCCACGGCCGACAGCGCACCGATTAGATCCTCCTCAGGTGCAGCCAAAGTGTGGATGTTGCATCCCGCTGGTGTGAGGACGCTGTCTTTCCCGGCATAAGCGAAATAAGCAACTGGCGGACGCGCACCTACGAGAATGAATTGTCGAAATTCGCTGAGCTGTTCTTTAGCTTGTTCCAACACGTACGCGACCCGATCGACGTTGGGAACCCCAGTTCCGCGTTCGAGTCGGGTGAACGGATAAGGGGAGAGCAGCTTTGCTCCGGTCGTGGCGGCAATCTGGTCGGCTAGCCGCAGCCCCTTTCCGTAAAGAGCCTTGCCTGAGAGCAAAAGGGCAGTTGGTTTTCCCGAGGACAGCATAACCACGGATTGCTCAATCGCTGTGGTACTGGGCAGGGAAGCCGGCGGAATCGGTATCGGCGCACACACAGCGCCATCCTCGCCCCAAGAGACGTCGGCGGGGATGATCAGTGTCGCGATTTCTCCAGGAGCCGTACGAGATCGCACGATTGCCTCGGCAGCGTCGCGTCCGACCTCCGATGCTGATCGCGATGTTCGCACCCATTTCGAATAAGGGCGTGCGACCCCTTCGATGTCGGACGTGAGGGGTGCGTCGTGGAGGAGGTGAAACGTTGCATGCTGACCAACTAGGTTGATGATGGGCACTCGCGCTCGATGCGCGTTGTGAAGGTTCGCGAGCCCGTTGGCCAGCCCCGGTCCCAGGTGGAGCAGGGTACACGCCGGTTTTTCAGCCATACGAGCGTAACCGTCGGCAGCGCCTGTTACGACGCCTTCGAACAGTCCTAACACTGAGCGCATAGCCGGAACCTTATCGAGGGCCGCAACGAGATGAATCTCAGAAGTTCCGGGATTGGAAAAACAGACGTCAACGCCACTAGCGGAGAGGGTGCGAATCAGGCTTTCAGCGCCATTCATTATTTAGAAACTCGCTACCTTTCCTCTAAAAGTGACCAGTCTAGGGAGCAAATGACGGGGAAGCAAACTAATTCGGAATCCGGCTCTCCTACGGCTTGATGCGCCGACTTTTGCATCTTGACAACTGTTTTCCAGCGTGGGAAACTCCGTGGACTTCGGCCGAGGCTGAGGCAACTTGAGACAGTAGAGCCCCCGGGATAGAACTCCAAGATTGCGACTCTAAAGGAGAGGTGTGCTTCATGAGATTTAAATCCAGAATAATCAAGGGGGCGTTAGCGTTTGTGCTTGGGATAGTGGCGAATGCAACAACGCGGGCGCAAGCGCAGACCTTTTCGGTGGTTTACAACTTCACCGGAGGAAACGATGGAGCGAACCCCCTTGCTGGCTTCATAATCGACAGATTGGGAAATCTCTATGGAACCGCCAGTTCCGGGGGCAATTCTGGAGCCGGAGTAGTATTCAGGTTGAGCCCGACCGGGCAGGAGACCGTACTGCACAACTTCGCTGGCGGGACTGATGGCGCCAACCCCGAATCGCGATTGCTTGCGGACAAGGCGGGCAATCTGTACGGCACGACGTACTCCGGAGGTAGTTCCAACTCCGGAACGGTGTTCGAGGTTAGTTCTAAAGGTCACGAGAGCGTGCTTTATAGCTTTAAGGGTGGAGCGGACGGCGCAATGCCCGTCGCTGGGCTGATCATCGATAAGGCGGGGAATTTATACGGAACTACAACGGCAGGCGGCTCGAGCGGGAATGGTACGGTATTCAAGCTCGCTGTTCCCTCGGTGCCAGGCGGAGCGTGGACCGAAGAGATTTTGTATAGTTTCGGCACTGGCACCGATGGCACAATTCCTGTAGCTGGCGTTACCTTCGATGCCATCGGCGACCTCTACGGCACGACATCAGCTGGAGGAACATACGGATATGGTACGGTATTCCAACTCAAACGGTCCGCACCCACCTGGACCGAGAACACTCTTCATGATTTTGCGATGGGGACCGACGGAGGAGTTCCATACTCCGGTCTAGTCTGGGACGCTAGCGGAAACCTCTACGGTGCTTCCACTGATGGGGGCGGTAGCAGCGAAAGTGGTGGCGGCACGGTTTTTAAGTTGACGCACACCGTCAGCGGTTGGACATTCAATGTCATCTATGACTTGCCCGGGTGGGGCATTTCAGGGAGTTTTCGCAATCTCCTTCTAAAATCTGGCAAGATCTACGCCACGACACATTGCGACGGTGCGTACAACGCGGGCACAGTCTACGAGCTGACTCAATCTAACGGCACGTGGACTTACAACTCGCTGTACGTTTTTACTGGCGGTGCCGACGGTCTGTACTCCTTCAGCAATCTAGTTGCTGATCAAGCCGGGGATCTATACGGTACGACGAACATGGGTGGTGCAAACGGCTTTGGTGATGTCTTCAAGGTGACGCCGTAGGAGTAAGTTTCTCAGCCAAGAGCGGCCGCGAAATTTCCCCGTATCCGGGCTCGTTATGTGGCTATCCGGCATGCATTCGAGGGGACCCTCAGACCCTCGAAAGGCAGCGCCGGGTCTCATGCAAGAAGACAGTTTTTCGAGGCGGTGCAGCTAAATCCCCGAGACCCGATTGCAACTCCGATTGTGGCACGAACCGTTTGCCGTCGACGCCGATGCTCGCCGCAACGCGCTGCCTATTGCGGCCCGTCATTTCCGACGTCAGGAAACAGCCAAGCCTCTTCTCGACGAGATTCGTAGCAAGATCGAGGCAGCGCAGTCCGCTGCTTTGCCTTCCAGCGCACTTAGCAAGGCCTGCCAGTACGCGCTCGCACTGTGGAAGAAGCTCAGCCGCTTTCTTGGAGCATCCCGAATTAGAGCTAAGCACTAACCTGGCGGAGAACTCCATGCGTCCGGTGGCTCTTGGCCGAAAGAATTGGTTGCACATCGGCAGTCCACAGGCGGGGCCGAAGGTTGCAGCGATCCTGTCGGTCGTGGAAAGCTGCCGACGGCTGCAGGTCCCGGTACGCGATTACTTTTCCACGGTTCTCCCTGGCCTTGCCGATCTCCCGATCCGGTGCGTTCCAGCCCTTACTCCCGCTGTGTGGGTCGCCCGGTATTTATAGACTCAAGCGACGTGGGTATTAGCGTGAAGTGATTCTGCGAACAAAAACATAGTTTCCTGTTTGCCGAGGATACGGCCAGCGGCCCGGTTCGGGGCGAGCGCTGCGCCAGCACAGGAGTGAACACGCCGACAATAGCCAAGATGACGGATGGCGGACTAGTACTAAGCCCTTGGCGCGGCGGAAGCTACGCGTGTTGCTGGCTCGAAGTTGGTCTTCGAATAAGTCTTGTCGCTCACTCGAAGCGCCGTATGATTAGCTGCCATGGCAAATGTAGACTATCCGACACAGAAACTAACCTTAAGTGTCCGATTGTCAAGAGAAACGCCATTCAAATCCGGTAGCTAACCGCGTCCGCCGTGAACGCCAGCGGCTTCCTACTTGCCTCCTTCTTATCGTTGTGCAGAAACCTTGCAATCATTCGCTTCGTCGCCGAGTTGACACACTCATCGAATCGGTCTTGCCCTACGCGACACTGAAGCCCCATGATGAACGGCATGGGTGGCGACCTGTTCGCCGTCGATTGGGACGCCAGGAAAGGCAAGCAGTATGGCATCAACGTAGCGGATGGCCCACAAGGGACAGGCGTGGTATTATTCCTGCCACTTTTCGAAACACCACTCCGATGGAACGCGCTAGCGCTTCCCACGTAGCTCGATTTGGCTTATTTGAGGCGGACATCGTCCGCAACTCATTGACCCGCAATGGTGTGCGCATCAAGATTCAAGACCAGCCCTTTCGCGTCCTGCTGTTGTTGCTGGAACGTCCAGGCGAAATCGTCACGCGGGAGGAGTTGCGGCAAAAGTTGTGGTCCGAGGGAACGCACGTCGATTTCGACGGCAGCGTTAATGTCACTCTGAAGAAGCTTCGCACCGCCATCGGCGATGATTCGGATAATCCGCAGTTCATCGAGACGGTACCTCGTCGAGGATATCGGTTCGTTGCTCCCGTCTCGTGGGACAAGCCTGCGTCGCCAGTCGCAACTCCACCAGATTCGGAAGCAATACCGAAACAGGAGGTTGAAGCGAAAGCCGAACCACCCGATGAACGCACCCGCCGAAAGGCTAATCCTACCTACCTTATTTATGCGGCAACTGCCGCCCTGATTGTCACCGTCGCAGTAGCCACTTTATTCCCGCGGTTTCGCAGGCGAATTGAGGCGCATGGGAACGATGCAGAAGCGAAATACCCATCTTCCGTGCAAATGCGCAAATCGATTGCAGTACTCGGTTTTCACAGCGTATCTGCCAGGGCAGACGACACATGGCTGGCCACCGCGTGTTCGGAAATGCTCAGCACGGAGTTGGCGGGAGGCGAAAAGCTACGGTTGGTTTCCGCGGAAGATGTCGCAAATCTGCGATTGTCCTCACCATGGTCGCAAACCGACACGCTCGATCAAGGGACCACATCGCGGATCGGCAACGCCTTAAATAGTGATCTCCTCATTCTTGGTTCTTACACGCTCATCGGTGCCGCGGATCGAGGACAACTGCGGATCGATGTGCGAATGCAAGATGCGAAGACGGGGGAGATCCTAACTGAAGTTGCAGAAGTCGGCAGCGGACGAGATCTTTTTCAGATCGTTGAGCGAGTCGGCGAAAAACTCCGGGACAGGCTAGCGATTCCTAGTCTCGAAAGAAATGACGAAGCAGCTGTGCTCGCATCTTTACCTCTCAATCGGAATGCGGCGCAGTTTTATGCGCGAGGGCTCGCCAAGATGCGTGAGTTCGATGCATCGGCCGCGAAAGACTTGTTCGAGCAGGCGAGTGCGGCTGATCCAAAGTTTTCCCTTGTTCATCTGATGCTGGCGCGCGCATGGAACCAACTGGGTTACGAACAAAAACGCAAGGAAGAAGCCACAAAAGCTCGAGACCTCTCTTCGGACCTGTCGCTGGCGGCGCGAATGCTGGTTGAAGGCGAATACTACGAAAGTCTTGCCGATCACGACAAAGCTGCCTCGACCTACAGCGCGTTGTTTCAAATGTTTCCCGACAGCGTTGAGTACGGATTGCTGCTTGCGGCGGCTCAGATCGCCGCGGGCCATGCTGGCCAAGCGTCCTCCACTCTATCTCAGCTCCGAGCGCTGCCCGCTCCGGCCTCCGACGACCCGCGTATTGATCTGACTGACATGCACGCGACGGCTCAGAATGGTCCTGACCGTTTGGCGCTCGCTAAAAATGCGGTGCACAAGGCTTCCGTGCAGGGCAAGAAAATGATCTACGCGCAGGCCCGCAAGGAAGAATGCCAGGCTCTGATTTATAGCGACCATCCCGAACAGGCGCCGGCTGCCTGCCAGGAGGCTTATGAGATCTATCTTGCTGCAGGAAACAGACTGGGTGCCGCCGACGCGATTCGACTGACAGGAGACTACGAAGGATCGCGTGGACATCTCGATCAGGCGATTGCAACCTATCAGAGGGCTCTCAACATTCTGCAAACTCTGGGTGAACACCTGAAAACAGGGTCGGTCTTAAACAATATGGCGATCAATTTCACGAATGAGGGCCAGTTGGATCGCGCCGAGCAACTGTATCGCCAGGCTAAGTCTCATTTCGAGCAGGCTGGTGATCCCGCCTTAACGGCCGCCGTGACCGGCAATATTGCAGACATTCTCTACGTTCGCGGGGATCTGGCACGGGCGGCAAAAATGTATCAACAGGCTCTCGACGTCCAAAATTCTCTGGACCACGGTGCACCGGGCTATCTTCTGTACCGTTTGAGCGATGTTTACTTAGCGCAGGGCCGAGTGCGCGAAGCACACCAGCTAGCGCAGCGCGCCGTTGACGCTTTCCGACCGATTAAGGGTGCTTACCAGTATCTGATCGGGGCCATGAACATGTTGGGAGATGTCCTGAAAACTGAAGGCGATCTGCCCGGGGCGCGCAAAGAGTTTGAAGAGAGTCTCGCCATCGCGGAGAAACTCGGTCAGGGTGAAGGAGTTGCCGAAACACGCGGAGAACTGGCGGATCTCGCGATGGATGAGGGCCAGCCGAATCGCGCCGAACCGCTGCTTCGTTCCGCGATTGCTGAGTTTGAGGAAGAAAAAGCGACGCCCGACCTAATCAGCTCCTACACCACGCTGAGCCGAATTCTGTTAGTGCAAGGCAATGTGGACGAAGCCCGAACAGCGATTCTACATGCTGTGGAGCTTGCAGAGAGCAATCTCGATCCGGTGCTGAAGGCATCGGTCTCCATCCAAAATGCTCGGGTTGAAATGCAGAGTGGCAAACCGTCAATTCTGATCGAAGCTCGAACCCAACTGAACGCTGCCATCGCTACGGCGAAGAGGGTCGGGCATTATGGTCTTGAGTGCGAGGCCCGGCTGGCACGTGGACAACTGGAAGCTAAGACCGACCCAATACAAGCGAAAACTCTATTGACCACACTTGCTTTCGAGAGCCGCAGCCACGGCCTTGAGCTTGTAGCACGCCAAGCGGAGCAGGCCGTTGCCCTCTCTGGAACGTCGGTTGCTGCCGACAATACGGCCTCGCGGTAGTTCTTCACCTCAGAAATTCTCGTCCTTACACCCTTGCCCTTCCTCCTGAAACCTTCTCCCGGTGAGACATTTCTCGAGTCATCTCACTCAGCCAAGGGAAGTTAGCAGTTAAGTTTTAGATAAGATGCAGTTCCTTTGACCACCAAAGCACCGTGCGTTATTTCTGCTCACGTGTCCGGAGGTGGTCGCAATGAGCAGAGTTTGGACGAATACATTTCTCACCTTCATCCTGGCTGGGTTGGCCGCTTTTGCGCAGTCGGTCCAAATGGTGCCAGCGCCGGGACCACTCCAAGCGCCACAGGGAGCCCAGAGACCGGGGGGACCTCCGGTCGGCCGCCAGCCAACGCCCAATACAATCGCGAAAACCCCAACGGGATTAGCTGGTGTTCAACCAGCGTACCAGGGCACTCTGGACGGGTACGTCTTCTGGGACACAAGCGCTGTTCAGCATAATCCCCCAGGTGCCTGCGACGGGTTGATTGTGCAGGTTAGTGCTGGCTCTCCACCGACCGGATCTACGCCGGCTTTTGAACAGTTCAGTCCGCTCGGAAACGTCAATAAACTCACTTATCTGAATAATGGCAGCTCATTTGGCGTATGTGCGTACACAGTGAAGGTGCCGGTTGGTCAAGACCTGCGAGTGCAAGTGATGGTGTCTTCCTCTGTGTTTTCGCAAGGGGTGGCCGCCGTTACACCTCCGAGTGCGAACAATCTCAATGCTCCGATCAAGATCGACAGTGGGAAATGCAACAATCTGCCGCCCGCAGTTCCTTCTCCGTCCGTGTTGGGTTCGAATTGGTGGACGTGCGGGAATTTCGCTTACAACGTGAACTTTGTTCTTCAACCTTCCGGTTCTGGTTCACCCAACTTTGCTGGTGGGAAGCAAGGACTGTTTGCAAGTCCTGCTCGGGGAAACCTCAGCTCCGCTCCTGCGGGCATGCTCGCGAACACCTCGGTCCCGGCGGTTCAATCGCCGGGTTTGGAGGTACAGGGTCAAGGCAACAATGGCAGAGTCAGCCAATCCACGCAGCAACCCCTCACCAACACCGACATCCTGAAAATGGTCAAGGGCGGAGTTCCGGAATCCGTGATTGTCTCTTCAATCCAATCCGCGACTAAACACTTCAATTTTGGACCCGATGGATGTCGTGCTTTGAAACAGGGGCGCGTGAGCGTGAACGTACTGAACGCGATGGGAGATGGCGGCGTTCAGCCGTGTACTTCGCAAGCCACCGGCGGCGCCGGAGGAAAAGCCGCAAACGATTTGAATCCACAGCCGGGGCGCAAGCCGGTTGACCCTGCACTGCAAACAAAGCTTGGCCCCGCCAAAACTCAATCTGTGGTCAAAAACTCGCTTGGGACCCGCGGGGATGCCGCGATGATCGCCGTCTTACAAAAACAAAGAGGCGCTGCTGACGTGGAAGCAGCGCAGATGAAACTCAGCGTTCGTCCAGCGAGTCAGGCCGGACTGAATCGTGGCACCTCACAGTTGATGTCTGCGACTGGCGGGACTGGGAGCGCGGGAATCAGTCAGTCAGCGTCGCCGGCTGCTGTTAACAATGTAGGCTCCGCCGCGAAAATATCACCTGCGGTGACCCATCTTGCTTTGAATGCAACAGTCGCCATCTGCGCGGGCGATCCCACATTTCGGATTCTCAATGTCAGCGGCAGCGCCGGCGCGGCGACGTTCACGCCGATCGATCAATACAACTTATACACAATCACCGGTTGCTCGTTCGGTAACGCCGGTTCTGCGGACAAGGTGTACATCTACGGCACAGGAAGTTTCCGCGGTAACTTCGCGATCAACTTCTGGAGTGACAACTCAATTGTCGTAGCGCTTGACGAGTCCATTTCCGGCTATCCAGATCTGAGCAATATAAACCTAGTAGTTCAGCGGAATGATGGTCAGCAAACTGAGAAACAGGGTTTCAAATTCTACGCCACCCGACAAATAGTTCCGCTCAGCACAATTCCATCAGGTTGGGCGAACTTGGCGACGTTTACTTCTGGGTTTAAGACGATGACTCCGCAGTATTTCTCGCCAGCAACTTCGGCGCCTCATTCGCCTACCCCAACGGGGACAGCGTTCGTCAGTCGCTTCTACGACGGTCAGAAATTCGATCCAACCACCCAAGCCAACACAGTTGACTGGTATGACTTCAGCCACCTCGCACCCGGGTTCACGACAGACTCGTTCCAAGTGACAACCTACCCCCAGAGTTGCCCTTACGTTGTCACTTACAAACAGGATTTTGGGACGTGGCGCTGGTACTGGGGCAATGGCAATAGCGCGAATAACATCTACATCCTCCCCGCTGATACGACCTGCTCCGGCTTCAATGCGGACTCAATGATTCTGGGTATCCCCGTGAATGTTTATCAGAATTGGACGGGTTCCTATTACGCACTGCAAGTCTGGGTGAACGGGCCCCGAGGTATCGATCCGGTGACAAACCAGCCGGTCTCGCAGCGGTGAGTGCGCCCATGTTTCGCAATCAAAGGAGGAGCCTATGAAATCGATGAGATTAGGAGCGGCGGCGTTTCCGATCATTCTGGCTGTGATTACTTCCGCGGCCGCTTTCGCTCAGAGCGCCGACAGGCCGCTAATAAATGCTGACGTGATCAATATGGTGAAAAGCAAGTTGCCGGAATCAGTAATCGTGGGTGCGGTCCAATCGCATCCGGGAAAATTCGATACATCCACCAACGGTCTCATTGCGTTACACAGTGCCGGTGTCACTGAGAACGAGTTGAACGCCATCATGGCCGCAACTGGGAAAGGCGCTTCGAATGGTGGGATGCAAGGCACTGCGGCACCTCATCCTGCAGGTGCTTCTGCCACTTCACCTTCGGGAACTGCAGGCGCGACCGCATCATCTGCTAAATCCCGCATTCCCAAGGCTCAAGTCGTGCAAGGCAATTCTTCAAAGGAATTGCGGATCGAAAAAACTCAGCTGGCGCAAACAAAAACGAAGCCTTCATCGATGAAAACCCTAGCCGCTGATTCCGCTATGACGCAGGGCATGCAGTCAGGAATCAACACGGCGACCTATGGTGCGGCAAGCCATATGAACTCGGGCATTGGAGGTTCTTCGATTCAGTCGGCCGGAAGCATATTGTTCGGGGTGATGTCGCACCGCACTCCGTCCGTTACCTACGTCTGGGGAGTGCCCGGCCCTTCTTCGACGAACATCCTGCAGACAAGCTCTCCAGCATTCTCAGTCGACTTCTCGCAAACACCCGGAATCAATCCCGACGACTATGCTCCTGCAATTGTGAAGCTAACGCCGGCACAGAACACGTGTCGCATCATCGGCGCCACGCAGGGCAAGGAAGACGTACGCTCCAGTCCCGCGGCCGATTGGGAGATGTACTCGCATTTCCTCGAAGAGCCGGTGGCAACTCGTCTGGAAAAGGTGGGCTCAGGAAAGTACAAGATTGCTCCCGTGTCGGAGCTGCTACCTGGAGAGTACGGACTGGTGTTGCGTCCGATTTCTAAGTCTAAGAAATTCTCCGGTGGCGATGTCGCGCGTTCACAAGGTGACGGCTTGATGTTCAACACGGTTTGGACATTCCAGATTTCCGACAGCGCGGAGTAATCGAAGGTAAGAACTAAGGAGACGCCACCGATGAATCCGAGCCCTGCAAAACGAATTCTTGTCTTGTTGATTTCCGGTTTGCTCCCGTTCGCCGGCTGCAGCAAGACAAACCATCCTCAAGTTGCGAACTCCCAGTTGGCAGAGAGCATGAAACCGGCCTCAGCAGCTGGGGGAGCGCAACCAAGTGGGTCGGGGCAAGGCTCGATCCACCAGCCATCTGGGTTTGCACACGTCACGTACCGTCCAAACGTCCACATCATGGAAGAAGAGGAGGGCCGGAAAGCGATCATAGGCGTAAGTACCTACGAAAACGCTCTGCTGTTTGATTCTTCAAATCCCACCGCGCGAGCCCTTCACGCGGGCGATGTGCTCATGATCAGGAACTTGATTGTCCGCAGGGTTCTCGCTTCCGAAGAAACGCCCGACGGAGTGATCGTCCTCACGGAAAAGGGGGCGCTTACCGATCTGATTCAGGATGGCCAAATCCACGTAGAAATGCCCGTCCGTTATGGACCGGCGCAAGCGGCAGCGCCAAACCATCCGTTCTGGTCGTTCGACCTTGCACAGCCTGCCTATGCCCAGAGCCCCGCAGGAATCATGGCGAGCAAGGCGGTAAGCCAAGGCACGAGAGACGCATACAACAATCTTTTCAAGGGCCTTCTAAGCGACCTTATCGATGATTGGGACACTACCTTTGAAGCCACTCCCGGCCAGGGGCAGACGAATCTGAATCTTGTTTGCAAAAAAGAAATCAGCGGATTCAAGGCAATCATCACCGGCCAAGGTTATGTCTCGAACTTTGGATTTCTAACGGACATGAACTTCAGCAACAGCACGCTTCAGCAGATGGATACCGATTTCAAGAATCTGAACGGCGCCATGACCTTCCAATGGCTGGTAGGGACCGAGTCGGGCGGAGTTCGGGCCAACGAAAGCAGGATCAAGCTTCCAGGCGCGATCGAAACTCCTTTGGCACCACTGGTGGGTGGGATCCCGCTCAATCTGGAAGTCAGTGCCGCGATTCTGATTCATCCCGCCATTACCGGTGGGCGAGAGTATACAAAGGGCCAGTTCAAAATCACCTATGACGGATCGCAGCACTTCAAGGTGAAGACAGGGAGTCTCGACGCCGCCGGCAATGTAACTGGAACGATCGATCTCGCCGATCACCAGGATCTCTCCCCTAGCGCTCCGCTGGGCATGGTAATCGCATTCGCGGCCCCTCGAATCGAACTCTCGGTTGGGCTGAACAAGATCGGAAAACTTGATACCCGAAAGGCTGTTGACATTGTCGACAAACTGGCCGATGCGGTGGCGAAGCGTCTTCTTAATCCGCAGCAGTATCAAAGCTTTCAACAAAACGGCCTTCAGCTCGGGAAGCTTCTGAGGCAAACCCTCTCGACCGATGCTGCGGCCTATTTCCAGACTGTGGCGAGCTCTTCGTCCAGCTTTTCCGGGAACATGTCCATTACGCCTTGCTCCCGTTACGACCTTATTTTTTCCGCGCAGGTGGGTGCCTCGGCCGAGTTGGTCGGCGTCTCGCTCGGAAACCTCAACAAGGAAATCTACAAAAAACAAATGACCAGGGTCGATCCCCCAGGAACGACCCTCTGCGAAAACATTGGCAAAAACTAAATAAAGCTCTGAACGAGAGGAGAAATCACATGACATCTTGCGGAAATTGCGGAGCGACCCTAACCCAAACGACAGGATTCTGCGGAAGTTGTGGCAAGCCCGTGGTTCAAGGAAGTCCGGTTGCATTTGCCGGCGCAGGTTCGGGCAGCCCGGTACTGGCTTCGAATCCGGCAACGGCCAACGGATCCGGGTTGACTTCGAACCTGGCTGCAGCGCTGGCCTATGTGCTGGGGATTGTCACCGGAATTCTTTTCCTGGTGCTTGAGCCATATAAGAACGATCGTTTCGTGCGGTTCCACGCCATGCAATCAATGCTATTTTTCCTGGCTGTCGTGGTGTTCAATATCGCGTGGGTCATCGTCGTCGATATGTTATCGGCGTTCAGCGGCTGGATTGCGGTCGCAACCCTCCCTGTCGGAACGTTGATCTTCCTGAGTCTTTTCCTGTTCTGGCTCTATGTCATGTACCAGGCTTACAGCCGGCGGGAATTCCGCATTCCAGTAATCGGAGCAATTGCCGCGAAGCAGTTGGGTTAAGAGCGGATTGCACGCTGAGGACGCAAGGTTCCAGTAGTCCTCAAGAATGCTCAGTTGCACTTGTAAGAAGGCGGTACGGGAGGATCAAATGCGAATAGCCATACGATTCACTTCAGGAGTTCCACTCGCGCTCTTCGGCTTCGCTTTGCTGTGTTCAAGCGGTGCCGCGTGGGCAAAAGAGCCGCCTTCGGATCTTTGCTCGCTCCTTACTCCGGCACAACTCGAAAAGACCATCGGACGACCATTCACGATGGCCGAAAAAAAAGCAGCTCCCCCTGCGTTCCGGAACCAGCCCGAAGGCATGAACTGCGGATTCTCTTCGACGGGTAAAGCAGCGGGAATTCACGTGACTTTGATCGCCTATGTGGACGCTTCACTGGCGCAGGCGAAGGACACTTTCGACAAGTTAGCGATGTATTTTAAACCAAAGTCGAAGCCGCCCATCGGCGATTCCGCTTATATCGACGGTGAAGGCGCAATTCACGTGTTGAAAGGCAAGGTGAGGTTCTACATCGAAGTTGAACCTGCTAGGCCCATGGAAAAACAACAGAATGATCTTGCGATTTTAGTAGCGGATGAAATTTGAATACCTTGCTGGACTATCCGCAAGGAATAACGCCAGGACCGGGGGAGTAAATGAGTAGCGTCTGTACAAAATGTGGGGCATCTTGCAATGAAGGTCAGGCGTTCTGCATCTCCTGTGGGACGCGGCGAGAAGCCTTTGCTGATGCGCCGGCGGCATCCCACTTTTGCACCACCTGCGGTTCGCCGGTGCAGAACGGTTCGGTCTTCTGCACGAAATGCGGTGCGCGAGCTGAGGGTCACGTTTCTGCGGCTTCGCCGGCTGATGGAGTTGCGAAAGCCGAAGCTCAATCTTCGGACAGACCGGACCGCAGCGGAACTCCGCATGTACCTGCAACAAGCGGGATGCTTGATGATGCAGATAACGCGGGCGCCGAAAGTTCGCAGTCTGCACCGATTCCTTCGCCGCGATCAATGACCTCCCGTCAGGTCTGTGTACCACCTCAGAAGAAAAGCTCGCACGCAAAAATACTGATCGCGGTTCTCGGTCTCCTCGGATTGCTGCTCACTGGCATCACGGGGAGCTGTATTTATCTCGGCTATCGCGTCAAGAAGAAAGCGGAGCAGATACACACAGCCTACAAATCAGGCGATGTGAATAAATTGGCAGGGGCTCTCGGGGCGAACGGTTCGGCTGTAGGCCGGACACAGAAGAGCAACGCTTCTCCGAGTCCTGTCGACTCGAACCCTACCGGACCCGAAGAGGTCGTTCCCGATTACATTCTCAACGGGGTTGGCTTCGTGGCGCCTGAGGATAAAGTTTCCACCGAACCCGATGCCGCCACCGGAGACCAAGCACACGACTGGGCGCTGAAGTACGAGCGAACAATAGGCGGGCCCGAAGCGGATCTTGTCGCACGTACTGGTGACATCAACAACCTCGGCTTCCGCTGGCCCAAAGACTTCGATCCCTTCTCCGGGAATTCAACTCCACAGCACCCGTGGCCGACCAAGACGCCTATCGATGAGCCACAAGGCACCGATCGCATCATGATTGGCTCCGGGACAAATCCGATCTATCAGCGCCTGGAGCGAGTTCCGGACAGGGACGGAAAGTATACGTACTACGAAGGGCGGCCCCAGGCGAGGTATCGTGAAGTCGGCCCCCCGACGTATCCGCCTCCTGGAGATGGATACGTCGGCGAGATGTATAACGGTTGCCGTGCGGGGGGGCCGAGGCCCCCAGTCTTCGCGTTTGAACTGCGGGAATGTGTGCGCGAACGTCAGGCGACCATGCCTGTGCCGATTCTCCTGCCGGTCGGGACGTTCCGTTTCGAAATCAAGTCTGTTCTATTTCAAATGTTCGTCGATGATTTCCAGGCTCCGCGCCTGCACTCCCACTTTCAGATCTCGCTGAATGGAACGCGCATTCCGTCGTTCGAAACGGCGATTAATTCGCTTGATCAATCGGGTCCGGTAGGAAAGCTGGTGACGTTGAACCTACTCCCCGAATATTGGCCGCTGTTGCAATCGGGCACCGTCAAATTGCTGATTGATGACCCCACGACTCACGTACCGGACGGCTACGCCATCGATTTCGTGCGCATTCTCATCAACCCGTACAAGCTTAAATACCAAGTCTCGCTTCAAGCCTCTGTTCTCGATGCCGACAAACACTATGCGATCCCGGGCGCGACCGTCGCTGCTTCGTTGACCACGGCTGCTACCGATAAGCGTGGCCAGTGCACGTTACAGGGATTACCCGCGGGATTGGTGACTGCCATTGCGACTGCACCCGGATATGACGAGCAGTCGATTCCCGTCGACATTGCGGTGGGGCAAACGGGAACTGTCCAATTCCAGCTCCATCGTCATCAGGAAGCCACGGCGGATCTTGAGAAGTCGATTGCAGAGACCGGCTCCGCCCAAATCTATGGAATTCACTTCGACACCGACTCGGCGAAGCTTCGTCCCGACAGCGCCCCGGCGCTGGCAGCCGTTCTTGAATTGCTGAACAATCATCCGGACTCGCAATGGATCATTGCCGGCCATACAGACAATCAAGGCGAATCCGTCCACAACCAGAAGCTTTCGGAGGAGCGGGCAGCATCGGTCATTGCCTGGCTAAAAGCTCACAACATTGCTGAAGCCCGGCTGCAGCCGCAGGGTTTTGGCGCCAGCCGCCCGGTAGCCGACAACGCAACCGCGAACGGGAGAGCACTGAACCGGCGAGTGGAGCTCAGCCGGCAATGATCTTGGTTGAATCTGTTTAAACTAAGTTTCCAAGGAGGATGAAGTGCGAAAAACCATATTTGTTGCATGTTGTCTAACCATTTGCGCTGTGGCTCTTTTCGGAGGTGAGCAGCAACGCCTCAAAGTGAAAACGGGGTTATGGCAAATCGATCAGACGATGTCATACAGCGGCCTGCCGCCTCAAATGCAGGCAATGATCGATCGGTTGACGCCTGAGCAGCAGGCGGCGATGGGCATCCACGGAAAACTTACACGCAACAGTTGTGTGACCGAGAAGAACTTAAATACGGCGTGGGCCGAAGGAGACCAGAGCTGCAAATGGACGATCGTGAAATCCACGGATACAGATCTGGAAGTCAACGGTACTTCGTGCAAGATGGGGATGAATGAGGGCTGGAAAAGCGGCGTGCTCTACAAGCTTCACGCCTTGGACCCGGAACATCTCCAGGGCTCGATGCATGGCACCGCAACGGGCGCGGGCGTCGACGCCACGCTTGATGGAACTTACAAGGCCAAGTGGATCGCCGAAACCTGTTCCGAGAACTCGAAGTGACAAGAGACGGCGTAGCAAGTGTTGCTCTTATTTCCAAGGTCAAGCATTGAAATGAGACCACGCGGAAGAATACGAATGAGACGCAGCGTGTATGGGATAGCTGCGCTCTCTCTGCTGGCACTCGCGGCCTGCCACAAGTCGCGGGTGCCTGCTCTTGCGCTTGAGGAGTGCGACCCCGCAGGCTACGTTCAATGCCTCCAGCAACGCGCATTCGTTTCTATCCCGGTTACCGACACCGGCGCCTATCTTACATATTCGAGTCGATGGGCGCCTAGTGCGTCGGGCCAGCACATCTGGGACGCAAGCGGCCTGGGACTCGGCGGCTGGTCAATCAATCTTCTTCAGCACTATGACAAAACCAATCGGCTTTTTATCAGCGGAGACGGTTCGTGGCGTCTGACCGACAGCGTGGCGCTTCCTTCGGGGGAAACCGTCGTGCCGAGTTATGACGGCTCTGCGGCCTATATCTTCGATGCCGCCGGTCGGCACGTTCGCACTGTCGATGGCCTGCTTGGGAATGAACTGGCCAAAATCAGCTATGACAGTGCCGGACACCTTTTGAAGTTCGAAGGATTTTCGAATGGCAGGCCTATCCTCGTATCTGTTCAGCGCGACCCGAACGGCGCGCCAAAAGTTCTTCTAGGAATCGATGGCGGCCGGACGGAATTGGCGCTGGACGGCAATCAACATCTGGTTGAGGTTACCAATCCCGCGCGGGAAACGACTCGCATGGCCTGGAATCCAGCCGGACTGATCGAGAGCGTAACCGACGCAGCGGGCGACGCGGAGCGATTCACTTACGATTCATCTGGCCGCCTCGCGTCGGCGATTGATGCCGACAGCGTCACTAAACACTTCGACCGCAAGGACTCCGGCGACAGTTTAGAAATCAGCCTTACAACTGCACTTGGACGAGTCCGGAGATATCGCGCGGAATTCAAGCATGATGAAATTACGCGGACCTTCATCGCGCCTGATGGTACCAAAAACACCCTGGTCACAGATGCCCGCGGCAATCGCTCCATCACGCGTGCAGATGGGACAACCTTGTACGTCGGGGCTGTTCCGAATCCGGTATGGGGCAATGCCTCTCCGATTCTCACCCCGGTGATTGGGAGCAGGCCGGACGGCATCAGGTCGCGGCAGGAAATCACGTACAGCGTGCAGCCACAGCATGGATTGCCCTACGTGCTTGCGGGTTCCATTACTGCGACGGTGAATGGGCAACGCTGGACCCAGAACCTCGATCCCACGAACCACAGTTCTGAGTTGGTGGATCCGACCGGACGGCGTACGGTTTGGCTGTATGACGACCACGGACGGCTGCAGGGCTATGCCGCGCCCGGCGTGCCACCTATCTCATACACCTACAACGCAGAAGGACGTAGGGTCAGCCAGACAATCGGCTCCGGAAGTCTTGCCCGCGTCACTCGGTACTCTTACGACGCTGTTTCCGGCGAAGTTTTGACTACGCGCCCGGATGGACTGATTGAAAAGAGAGCGGTAGACAGAGCCGGGCGAGTGATTACTACTACGCTGGGTGATAGCGCGGCGGTAGTTATTGGTTACGATTTCTCTGGCCGGATGAATCAGGTTCAGCCTCCCGGCGGATTCAACTTTACAGTTGGATTGAGCGCGGCCGGCCGGCCCACTGCCTTCGCGCCTCCAATGGTGCCGGGCGATGCGTCAGTCGAAATCAGCTCGTATGACCAAGACGGACAGTTGACCGAAGTATCCGGTCTGGGAAATCGCGCTATCTCTTACAGCTACGATTCCGCCGGAAGGGTTACGAGTTCCAAGTTCGACCAGGGCAAACGAACTATCTCTTACGATGCCCACTCGGGATCGATCGTTCATGCCTCCGATCCCAGCGGCGTTGATACGAGCTACGGATATACCGGCAAGAGAGCAACGAGCCTCACGTGGTCTGGATCCGTTAATGGCTCGTTCTGTAGAACTCTTGATGCCGATGGGCGAGCCATCCGCGAATCTGTGAATCGCGGCAAGGAATTGATTTTCACCTACGATCCCGCCGGCAATCTCAGCACGATCGGACCTCTATTGCTGACACGCGATGCAGCAAGCGGTCTTGTCACGCATACCACGCTTGGAGTCGTCGAGACCACGCAAGAATTCGACGAAAACAACCGGCTGATCGGCAACAAAACGAGAGTCGACGGCAAAATCGTACTCGATATCCGCTATACCCGTGATTCTGTGGGCCGGATCAAGACGGCGACCGAGACTGCAAACAATCGCAACCTCACGACCACTGAGTATTGGTATGACCGTTCTGACCGCCTCGCGACCGTTCAGGTCAATGGACATTTAGCGGAAAGAAATATCTACGACGCCGCCGGCAACCGCACCACTCAGGTGCGAACAGATAAGAAACTGGAAGCGAATTACGATAATCGCGATCGTCTTCTCGCCATTGGTTTGGCCGGTTACTCGTGGATGCCGGATGGCACGCTGGCAGGAGTTGCCGACCACGAGCGAACGACGGCATTTGTGTATGACGATTTTGGGAGCTTGCGACAGGTCAGCCTGCCGGATGGCCGCAAGATCAATTACCTGGTTGACGCTGATGGGCGGAGAGTCGGACGCGAAGTTGGAGGCCGGCTCGCCAGCGGATATATGTATCGGCTCGACGGCAGCATCGCCGCCGAAACCGACGCTGCCGGACAAATTGTTGCTCGCTTTGGCTATGACGATCTCGGCCATCTCGCGCTCCTGGAGCGCGCCGGTGCGACTTATCGGGTAATTACCGATCAACTAGGCAGTCCACGCCTGATCGTTGATGCAAGAACGGGAGCCATCGTCGAGCAAGTCGCCTACGACGCGTGGGGCAATATCACTCAGGACACCACACCGGGATTCATTCCCGTGAGCTTCGCTGGAGGCTTGCGGGATCCAGATACTGGACTCATCCGTTTTGGAGCTCGCGACTATGACCCCTTTACCGGCCGCTGGACGGCGTCAGATCCGATTCGATTCCAGGGCCGCGATGCCAACCTCTATCGCTACGCTGAAGCGGACCCATCCAATGTTGTCGATCAATCCGGACTCGATCCGGTGAAAATGGTCGTTGTTTCGGCATCTGCCCAACGTCTTCCTCCGGATCCGTGGGGTCCGAACTATACGCCTGGCGACAACTCCACCAGCAGGGGAACGTCTCAATTCCAGGATCCGTTCGAAACTCCTGGGCAAGACAATTCTTCAGGATCAGGGATGATCGTGGTTGGAGCAGCTTGGACGCGTCCCCCACAAGGCGACGCGATCATTGGCCCGATTACTTACACCTTCAATCCGCCGCCACCACTCGATATTTTATGCAATGGTGGATCTTGTCCCGGCTCGCCAGAAGACAACAATTCGTCTTCAGGAAACCCCGGAGGATCTGGCCCGGGCGGAGGCAATGGAGGTGGTGGCGGTGGCGGTGGAGGCGGAGGCGGAGGTGGCGGTGGCGGGTCAGGTCCTGGAGGTAGTGGTCCCGGTGGACCGGGCGGCGGTGGACCAGGCGGGGGTGGACCGGGAAGTCCTCAAAACGGGCGGCCGGGCGGAGGTGGTCCGAGTGGCGGAGGGCCAGGAGGCTCTCCTCCAGGCGGTGGCGGCGGTGGGAATGGCGATCCGCACACTCACACGATCACCGGTGTCCATTTCAACTTTCAGGCCGTCGGTGAGTTCCTAATCGCGACCTCTCCCGATGGAAAATACGTGATCCAAACCCGCCAGGAATCATACTTAGCGGCTGGGCCTGTTGCGGTGAACACAGCGATCAGTGCCAATGTAAACGGCGATAGAATTGGCGTGTACCTCAAAGAACCTTCGTTTCTGCTTTTGAACGGCACGCCGGTGAATCAATCCGATGTTGAGCGGCAACTACCGCACGGCGGGGGTCTGTGGCGTCACGGCGGGAAAGTCGTAATCACTTGGCCCGATGGTGGACAACTGTTGGTGACCCGCGACGTGGAGTTGTTGAACTACACATTCGTAACAAATTTCGAAGTGCGTCCGACGCTCGGTGGAATGCTTGGCGCTGGCGGCGGCGCCGAAAAGATCGCATCCAGGAAGGGAGAATCTGTAAGCATCAAAGATCCCGACTTCGTCAACAAGCTCTATGGACAGATCGGGAACAGCTGGCGCATCAAGCAATCCGAATCGCTTTTCCAATACTGGCCCGGTGAAAGCACCGCCAAATTCACTGACTTAAACTTCCCGCCTAGAAGCGCACCGGCGACCGCTGTCCCTGGGGCCGAGCGCTCGAAAGCGGAGTCAATCTGCCGCGCGGTCGGAATTCGAACTGAGCCGCTCCTCGAGGACTGCATTTTTGATGTAGGCATAACCGGTATGCCGGCGCTGGCCGCCGCCTCCGTGGGAGTTCGCTTGGCTTTCGTTTCCAACCCGGATGCGGCCACACCGCACGACGTGTCTAGTCGGGCGGCTTCGACAGAGACAGATCAGTTCACGATTAGAGTAGGAGATACGATTTCTCCGGATCATCCGTTTCGCGGTGCCGGAATTATCAGCAAAACAGGGGGGAGGCAGTCGTATACATTCCGCGGAGAAGGCGGTTCTAACCTCTACGTCAGAGTCGGACCTTGTGATGGCGCTCCGCCGCGTTTCGATCTCCGCGGGCCCGATGATCAGTCGATCGGCGGAAAATTCGGCTGTGGGGATTTTGGCCCTGTACCCTTGCCGGGTTCCGGCACCTATCGAATTATCGCCAGCGCAGATGGAACCGCGGTGCGATACAGCTTTACTGTGAGCTCAGCACCAGTCGATCAGTTTTCCATTCAGATCGGGGATACTATTTCTCCCGATCACCCCACCGCGGGCGCGGGCATTATCTCCCAACTCGGGCAGCGTCAGTCATACTCCATCCCAGCGCGAACCGGCCAACTTCTCTATTTCACTAGTGATCACTGTGAAGGTGCCTTCCCATGGTTTGATCTGTTCGATCCGGGAAATCACCTCATCGGCGGACGAGGAGGTTGCGGCTATTTCGGCCCCATTCCGTTAAGTGCAACCGGGATTTACCGGATCGTGGTCAAAGCAGACGGTGGCACGGCACGATATAGATTTTCGCTGGTCTCGACGACTTTCGATCAGTATTCCATCCAAATCGGCGACACCGTATCCCCTGACCATCCGACTCGCGGTGCAGGCATAATCGCGATACCCGGAGAGCGGCAATCGTACTCGTTCCACGCTCGCGCCGGCCAAGTCATCTATTTCAGCAGCGACCATTGCGAAGGTTCGCCGATCGGTTTCGATCTGTTTGACCCATCGAATAATGCCATCGGCGGGCGAGCAGGTTGCGGCGATTCCGAACCCTTGAAGCTGACCGCAACCGGCACCTACCGCATGCAAGTGAAAGCGGAAGGCGGCACCGCTCGCTACACCTTTTCTGTAAAGTCTCGGTGACAAGCATCGATGCAAAATCAGCGATTCACGATTCGGTCGGAGTAGGGATCACGATCGCTCGTGCCCCCCTCCACGGATCCTGGCAAGTACAAACTGGTTTGACGAGTTGTGGACCGCTGACCGAAGTCTCCCTATCCACCGACATTCTACCCCGGCGAAGGTAATCTCGCAGATGCCCAAGTGCTAGAACTCGACAAGGGGAGCAAATCCTCAATCTAGAGTTTCGTCTGCCTCGGTACCATGAGCGCCTGTTGCGGATCCAGTCAGTGTCGCGGAAAGCAGCTAGCAATGCTCTGGTTTTTGTGCAAAATGATCATTCCTGCCACTGGAGGCTATCTACCCTGAAATTGAAGGTTACACAACAAACTCTCATGGCCCCACAGTGGTCCCCGTTTACGGCAACGCGAGCATTCGTTGTTACGCGCGATGGCCAAGGAAAGCTCCGGCGCACGGTTCTACGCCAAGACGATTGAACTCGATCTCAGGGCGCTTTCAACCGCCACCAACCTGGTTCTAACAGAGAAGCTCGCGCGGAATCTAAAACGACTGGCGATCGCGGCCTCGCACGAAAGATCGGCAGGACATAAGTGTAGAGGATCGAAGTGAGCCGAGCAGAGAACCGCACCCTTGACCAGGTGGGATGCTCGAATGCTTACAAAGTTGACTCACCCGTAGGACCCGCGCGCCCACCTAGCGCTGAATTCCAACGTCACGTCGGAATTGGTGAACCTGTGGCTCGTGCCGTCGGGGGCCAATCGGGTAGTACATAGCTCGAATCCCGGTGCGCACCCCGCGAAGTCTGAGCCTGCAGCAGCTTCATGACCTCGTTCGACGACCGTAGCTGCCAACGATTTTGAGAGTCGGCTGGTCGGTGCGAACTTGCCTTCGCGATCGCACCCAGATTCGCCAGCAAAAGCGAAATCTACTTCGGGATTGATCTCACAAATCCTACTGTTTCGATGAGTCTCACATGGAACTGAAGTTGCAATAGCATGCTCGACTGTGATTTCAGCGCTTTCGCACAAATTCTTCGCTTAAGACGGTTGTATGTACATATCTGGAAATCCACTGACGGACTACTCGCCACAAATGGAAATCGGTGACTCGGAATCACTCGAGCCCGGAGACTCTGTCTTCAGCGAGAGTGAAGAAATCCAGCTGACGTCCGAACTTTTGGATGTCAGCAATGAGGAAGAACTGGATCACTTTCTCGGCGACCTGATCAGCAAGGCGGGCAAGGCGGTCGGAAAGTTCGTGAAATCGCCGCTTGGAAAGGCGGTTGGGGGAGTGTTGAAGGGAGTCGTGAAGTATGGGCTTCCGATCGCCGGCAACGCCGTAGGAACCATCTTCGGAGGCCCGGTCGGAGGCATGGTGGGCGGCGCACTCGGATCGACGGTCACGAATGTTCTTGGGTTGGAGCTGGAAGGGCTGAGCCCGGAGGATCGGGAATTCGAAGCGGCCCGGCAATTCGTAAGATTTGCAGGCGAGACGTTGAAAAACGCCTTGGATGCCCACCCCACTGCCGATCCTGAAACTGCAGCGCGAGCAGCGGCTGCGCAAGCGGCACTTGTGCATGCGCCGGGATTGTTGCATAGCGGTCCGCTGCAAAACGCTGCGAGCGGAGATTAGGTACGGAGCGGGGCAAATATCGTTTTGTTTGGACTCTAACTTTAGGCAGGAGGAAAAGAAAATGCACGATCTTGATCAGACATTTCACGGTTTCGGCGAGATGGAATCCTTCGAATACCCAGCTTCAGGAGGTGTCTTCAGCGAAGACGAAGTCCAACAGTTGGCGGGCGAGGCAATGGAAATCACCTCGGAGGCGGAAATGGAGCAGTTTCTCGGCAGCCTGATTTCCAAGGCCGGGAGTGCCATTGGGAAGTTTATGAAAAGTCCTGTAGGTCAGGCGCTGGGGGGCGTGCTGAAAACGGCTGCGAAGCAGTTAATGCCGATGGCGTCCCAGTACCTGGGGAGCGCCCTGGGGAGCCCGGCAATTGCCAACCAGTTGGTTTCTGCCGCGGGCGGCGCCTTAGGACTGAACGAGGCAGAGGCGGAACAGGCCGAGTATGAGGGAGCGCAAACCTTGGTAAAACTCGCCGCCGATGCGGTGAAGAACGCAGCATCGGCGCCCCCGAATGCGAATCCGCAAGCGGTCGCGCACGCTGCTGTTCAGCAGGCCGCACAGATTCACGCACCCGGCTTGGTGGTGAATGCTCCTCGGGCGGGCGCAGGTTCGTTCCGACCCGAGGGTGGTGGCGGATCAGGTCGTGCCATGTCGGGCAGGTGGGTACGGCGGGGCGGCAAAATCATATTGCTTGGAGCCTGACTCAATGCCTGTGCCGCGAACTGCAATCTGGATGCTAGCGCAGGAAGCTCGAGCGCTGCTGACGCGTCTTGAGCGGGTCAGACCTTTTGCGCTGCAGGAGACCATGGTACCGGCCGCAGCGTTATCCCCGGCCGGGCAGTTTGCCATCGATGACTATCTGATCCGGGGAAGGCGACACCTGCACGCTCTGGTGAAAGAGTTCTTGCGCTGGTTGCGCTCACCGCAGGTGATGTGGGTCGACGCCGAAGAGGCGCAACGCAGATTCACGGTTTTGCGGCTTCGTTTCAATACCGTACTTATGCAATTCGACTTGTTCCAAAACGTGATTGCCCAACGCAGCGAGAGGTCTTATGCGTGGATCCAGACCATCTGGGGTGGCGGGATGAGAGGAGGGTTTCAACGAGGAGCATCGCGTGCATCGTGGAGTTCTACCGTCCGCAAAACAGCAACGAGCTCGCATGTTCGCCGGAACAGGCAAGAATCGCTGGCGCTACCGGCGTCGCTGGTGGGGAATGGGCGCGGCCGGGGGGTACTCGCAGTCGGCTGCCGGCATTCAGGCTTGCCTGGCGCAATTAGTGGGAGCATGGGTGCCGCAAAACGGGATCATCGGACCGCGCACGCGTCGCGCCGTACAGATTTTTCAGGGTCAACAACAATTGCCGGTGACCGGAATGCTCGACAGCGCCACGATTGCTGCTATACAGTCAGCATGTAATGGCCAGGCAGCTGCGCCGGAAGGTCCCGAAGCTGCGCCTCCGCCGTCAGGAGCCAATGCAGCCGGACCGCCAGAACCACCTCCACCTCCCGATCAAGCGGGTCCTTCACCAGATGCCGGGGAGGCGGAAATCTTAGCCAGCGAACCCGAGGCCGAGATCCACGAAGCGCTCCAAGTGGGTGGCCCCTGCAAAGTAGAAGTGGAGCGGCATCCGCCGGTCCCATTCAGTCGCGATCGACATTTTCAGTGGGCTCCCGCTGCCCCTGCGGTATATGTCACTTTCATCGACGGCAAGCCTTGGCGAGTTGGCATCGCTGAACACAATCTTCGGCTGCATTTGCTGCACCAGGCACGCGCTGTGAAGGATTTAAATATTCCAACCAACTCCTTGCAAAACCGATCGGTAGGCTGGATCACCATTCGCTCTGGCGTGGCGTCACATTGCGCAATCCAACAAGGGGGCGCTGCTTCGGGACCACAGTCGTTTCATCCCGTGCATTCCAAGCACGGCATTCTAAAGATCCTGAAACAACTTCTCATAAAGAAACTGCAAACCGGGGACAAGGGCAACCCGGGCATTAAGACAGTCCGATTTACGCCGGGTGGCTCTCTCGTTGTTACCGAGAAAGGAAAAACCATCGCGGAGCTTTCCTTGGGAAAGCCGCTTTGACGAAGCCTGTGCGGACCGGCGAGCGTTAGGCGGCCGGCATGTGGCTGCGCACCTTGGCAGAAGCTCGTCTGAGTTGCAAAGCTCTGTCGGTTACACCCAACCGGCTCGCTGCACGTTGGAGACTGCCGTTTTCGGAATTGATGGCCAGGCGAATTGCAGTTTCCGTGGTCGCTTGATTGATTTCTCTAAGAGAGATCCCCATTGCGAGAGCGTTTGCGATCGTGCTCTCAAGCTGTTCATCCGGCCATGCTGATTTCACGGCGCCGTTGGCGGGCAGATCATGTTGAGGGATGTCTCCCACTGTGATCGGCCAGGGGCCGATGTGACGATGCGCGATTCTCTGAATAAGCTGGAACAATTCCCTCACATTTCCCGGATAGGTCCGGTTCAATAAGTATTCTCTGACCGGTTCGTCAAACTCGAGAGCGGGTTCAGAGGGAAATGCTAGCTTCAGAAAGTGAATTGCCAAAGGTAAAATGTCTTGGCGCCGCTCGTTCAGCGGTGGTATTTGGAAAACCCAACCCGCGATTCGATGGTACAAATCCAGTCGGAACAATCCCTTTCTAACCAGCTCGTCGAGATCACGATTGGTGGCACAGACCAGTCTAAAATTTGTTCGTTGCCAGACGTTTCCGCCGATCCGTTTGTAACTTTTCTCTTGGACCGCTCGCAACAACTGCGGCTGCAATGCCAGCGGCAGCTCCCCAATCTCGTCCAGGAACAATGCCGCACCGTCCGCCAGGGCAAATGCTCCGTCCCGCGCACTGATCGCGTGCGTGAACGCGCCTCGCTCATGGCCAAACAATTCGCTACCTGAGAGTTCGGCGACAATCGTGCTGCAATCAACCGTGACCAGATCGCGGTCAGGTGCGTTCTCGGCGCGAGCCTGGCTGACCATGTGGAATGCTCTAGGCAAGCTGATCATGGAGTGCCTGCTGGAGATAAGTCGAGCACGATTGTCGAGTTCATCCGAAGATGGCACGGAACTCTGTCGCTGACTCGAGGAAGGCATATCCGCGGCCTGGCAGGGCTCGACTGTGTTGCCGCTCGCTTCGCGACAACTTCGCGGAGGATGACAACCGTTCCTCTTTACGATTCGAAGACCCACTTGCCGCCTACCATGGTGCGCTCGATTGCGATCTTGTTCAGGTTCATTGGGTCCGCCTTGAACGGGTCTTCGGCGAGGACGATGAGATCGGCGAGCTTGCCGGGTTCGAGCGATCCTTTGGTGTTTTCTTCAAAGGTCGAGTAGGCACCGTTGATTGTTCCGCATCGGATGGCTTCTTCTAACGTAATTTTCTGATTCGCGCCCCAGACATTTCCCTTCATGTCAGTGCGCGTCGCTTGCGAGCGCAACCACATCATCGGGTCGGATGGACTGGCTGTGTAATCGGAAGAATCCGCGGGGCGCAGGCCGTGAGACAGGAAATCGCGCATGGGGAACATGTGTTGCGTGCGCTGCTCTCCATAGAAATGCATGACGTCGCCATGGAAGTAGACGTAGCCGGAGAACGGAACGGGAATCGCGTTCAGAGTGTGCATGCGCTGGAGGAGAGACTCATTCAATAGCGTGCAATGCTCAATGCGATAGCGGGGATCGGGCGTCGGTGATTCGCGCTGGACTTGCTCATAGACGCTCAGAGTCTTGTCGATGGCCAGATCGCCGTTGGCGTGGGTGGCGAGCTGCCACCCGGCGGCGTGGGCCTTGCGGGAATTTTCGAGGAGTTCGTCGCGGGTGCCGACCTCGAGTCCGTGATAGTTGGCGATGCCGATATAGGGATCGGAAAGCCATGCGGTGCGCTCGGAGATGGATCCGTCGGCGTATTGCTTGACGGCACCGATGCGAAGCCATTCGTCGCCGAAGCCGGTGTGGACCCCGGCGGCAATCATGTGGTCGAGAACCCGAACGCTCATGTGAGAGCAGACGCGCATGCGGAGATCTCCGGCATCGCGGCAATCCAGATATCCCTGCAGCTCTTCGGTGCCGGCATCTGCGTCGCCGGCCGATGTCACTCCCTTGGTGGTGAAGATTTTCGAGATGAGTTTTGCGGCTTCGCGGTAGTCATCGCGCGTTGGAGTAAAAGCAGTTAACTTCAGGAAAGGTTCGATGGCATGGTCGGCAACGTGGCCGGTGAGTTGGCCGGAGGCGTCGTGTTCGTAGCGTCCGCTAGCGGGGTCTGGAGTTTTTTCGTCGACTCCGGCGGCTTTGAGGGCGAGAGAGTTCACGAAGATGGTGTGGCCGCCCCGGTGACGAACCAGAACCGGATGATCGGGAACGGCTGCGTCTAATTCTTGCCGCGAAATAGGATGTGGAGTTTTTCCGTCATCGTACAAGAACCCCATGACCCACTGTCCGGGCGGAGTTTGGGCGGCGCGCTGGCGAAGAGCGGCCTGGATGTCGGCGATGGGATCCATGTCGCAGGCAACCATGCGCAGATGCCAGACTCCAGACATGCAGGGATGCGCGTGAGCATCGATGAAGCCGGGGAGAACGGTCTTGCCTCCGAGATCAATTTTCTTGCTGAGACCCGCGGCAAGGCTCAGGACTTCAGAGTCTGTGCCGACGGCGAGAATGCGGCCGCCGCTGATGGCAATCGCCTGTGCCCGAGGCAGTTTGTCGTTCACGGTCCAAATGTTGCCGTTGTAGAGAATCAGTTCCGGCTCGGTGCGTGCGAGCGGAAGCAAGGCAAAGGCGCCGAGTCCGCCGAGGAAGTCGCGCCGGGAGGTCTCGCCGAGAAGTCCGGGGAAAAATTCGTTCTCATCTCTCATTCGGTAGATTCCTTTGGTCCTCTACGCTGACAGCAACTCTTGAACGGCACGAAAGGCTTGATCGATGGCCTGATCAGTGTACGCGGCGGCGGCTGCGTCGGAATTGGCGATCGCGATGCGTCCGAAACGCTGGCGAGCGATGTCGCAGGGACGCTGTCCCTGGGGCCAGTCGGGATCCCACAGCGGGTTGTATTCGTAGGCGTAGCCGTGTGGCCAGCGGTTGACGGTGATGGCGTCGATGTCGCGTGCGGGATCGAATCCGCCGGGAGAAAGAATGCGCGCGAGCTGGTCACGGATGTTGCGTTCGAAGGTCTCGAAGGTGGCGGAGAGAAGATCGTAGCGTCCGACTTTCTGTTGTTCGCGGGCGGGTAGTCCGGGCTGACAGGGAGTGCGCAACATCCGAAGCAGAATTGGCTCGTCGGGAGTTTTCGGCGAAGTGTATTCGCCGATGTTCGTGGACTGATCGAGTCCAACCGAGGAGTGGTACATGCCGGGCGAGGAGACTCGGGAGACTCCCAACTTCTGGAAGGAGGACCAGTTCTTGACGGCGACGACGGTGTAGACGAGAGGAACTTTCACGCCGTATTTCAGGGCCTGCTTTTGTTTTGCCGGGAGATCGGGGCAAATGTAGGGAATCACCATGTTCCAGCAGGCGAGGACCACGGAATTTGCGCGGACGGTGCAGGCCTTGGAGTCGCGGCCGTAGGTGACTTCCACCTCCTTGGCGGAAGTTGTTTCTCCGACGTGTTGCACGCGGACCGCTGTGCTGTTGAGACGGATGCGAACTGGCGAGCCTTTCTTGTCGAGCTGCGAATAGTCAATTTTCGCGGTGACGATATCTTCCGGCGTGTGTCCTGGGGCGGACGAGGGAATGAGGAAACGCACCAGCATGCGAGCGATGGAGGCGTTGCCATCGGGAAAATGAAAGTGATAGGGCTTGGAGGGAGTGACCTCTCCGAGAGCGGTGAAACTCAGGCGGCCTCCGGGGACGCGATCAAGACCGAGACCTTCGAAGCCGGGGAAATGAATCGCCCAGCAGTCGAGCGCGGGAACGGCGTCGATTCCGATTCCATATAAGCCATGAGTGCGAGTCTGGTAAATGGCGGCGGCGTCGGGGCTGACTTTGACGACGTTAAGCAGGAAGTCGCGATAGCTCATCCGCGACAGCTTGTCTTTCTTATCTGCCTGCGTGAGGCCCGGCATGTAGTCGGCCTTTTCCGTCTGGATGCGGACGATGTCGCGCTGGGCGGCGGCGGACAGCGGAGTCTTGGCGAGAAAGTCGGCCCAGTCTTTTGCTTCGGAAGAGGGGCCGGGAACTCCGGCGACGAGGCGTTCGGTGCCGAAGGTTTCTTTGTCGAAGAAGTACGCGGACTTCAAGCTTTTGTAGACGGAGCGGTCGGTGCACTTGGCTTCGAGCGCGGGAGGATCGATTCCCAACTCGGTAAGAAGTCCGGCGGCCTCGGGGCTATAGGCGAACGGGGACTCGATGGCGACGGTGCCTCCGTTGGCGAGGAGGAGACGGCCTCCGGGGCGGAATTCGTTGCGTTTGGCATGGCCTCCGAAGTCGTCGTGATTGTCGAGAATCAGAATGCGGGATTTGGGTCCGGCTTGTTTGCGGTGAAAGTACGCGGCAGCGAGACCGCTGATGCCACCACCGACTATGACGAGATCGTATTTCTCTCCGGTGTCGACTGCGGTGGTGGCACCGTTGTACGCGTTGTCGCGGACGGCGTGAGCGGTTTCGAACGAGCCGGGATGGCTGCCGCGCATTCCGGTGAGGGCTGGCGGGTAGTATCCCGGGCGGTCTTGGGCAGAGATGTCGGCCTCGGCGGCGCGAAGGAGGTCCGGCATCCATCCACTGATTAGGCTGGCACCGGTTCCGACCGCGACGCCGTTGAGAAAATCACGGCGCGTGATGGGGCGCGACATGCCCAGCTCTTTGTCGCGAGATTTATTCGGAGCAGAGTTGTTTGGATCGGACATTTTCTGGGGAGACATGAGAATCAGCTCGGCTTTGCCTCGGTGCGCATTTTGGCGATTTCCTGAACCGCGCGGTGGCCCTGGTCGATGGCGATGTTGGTATAGGCGTGACCATCGGCGTCGGAGTTCGCGATGGTGATGCGTCCGAAGGGCTGGCGTCCGATGACACAGGGGCGCTCGGAGGCGGGACGATCGAGCGGCTCGAAGAGGCGGTTGTATTCGTAGGCGTAGCCGTGGGGCCAACGATTCACGGTGATGGCTTCAATGTCGGTGGCAGGATCGAATCCGCCCGCGGACAACATGCGTCCAAGCTGGTCATGGATGTTTTGTTCGAAGGTCTCGAACTTGGTGGTGAACAGCTCCCAGCGTCCGGCGCGGTACTGGTCTTTGCAGGGCAGGCCGGGTTTGCACGGGGTGCGAAGCAGATGCAGAATGCACGACTCTTCAGGTGAACGAGGGAAGTTGTAACTGCCTATTGTCACTGGAAAGTCTAATGTGACGTTTGAGAAATAAGATCCCGGCGCGTAGATTGCGTCTGCGCCAAGCTTCTGGAATGATTTCCAGTTCTTGATCTGCACGTTGGTGTAGACGAGGGGAATCTTCACGGCATAAGCGAGAGCCTCTCTCTGCTTGTCTGACATTTCCGGACAGAGATATGGGATCACCATGTTGTAGCAGGCGAGGACGCAGTATCGACCGCGCACGCGGTGCGCACTGCCTCCGCGGACGTAGGTGACTTCGACCTCTTTTGCGCTTGCCGGATCGCCTGCATGCTTCACGCGGACAGCAGTGCTGTTGAGACGGATTCTGACCCTAGAGGAATCGTCGTCGAGGCGGGCATAGTTCATTCGGGCGGTGACGATATCTTCCATCGTGCTGCCGGGCGCGGATCCTGGGATCAGGGAACGCACCAGCAGTCGGGCGATGGAGGCATTGCCATCGGGGAAGTGGAAGATGTAAGGCTCTTCTTCTTCCTCGTCGTCGCCAGAGCGGCGTTTGGGGAGTTCCATTCCGGCGAAACCGGGAAAGCCGTACTGAGCGCAATCGTAGGCCGAAACACCGTCGATGCCGACAGCGTAGAGATCGTGGGTTGTGGTCTGGAAAACCTTTGGCACATCGGGATGGGTTTTGACATCCTGAAGGAGAAAATCTTTGTAACTCTTCTGGATCAGCTTGACGCGCTTCTGTTCCGGAGTAAGACCGGGAAGGTAGTCGACCTTGGCAGTCTGCAGGCGGATCAGATCCCGGCGGGCTTCAGCGGCGATGGGGATTTGGTCAACTGCCTTTTCGGAGTAGCGCGGGCCAAAATAGTGCGCGGATTCTTCCATGACGAGGCGGTCGACTCCGAAGGTTTCTTTATCGAAGAAGGTAGCTTCGCCGAGCTTCATGGAGTCGAACAGCTTTTGGTCGTAATACTTGTAGAAGCGCTGGGTGTCGATGCCGAGATCTTTTAGAAGGCCTTTGGCGACGGCGCTGTAGTGCGCGGGAGCTTCGATGGATTGTGTGCCGCCGTAGCCGAGGAGCAGGCGATTGCCGGCGTGGAATTCGTTGCGCTTGGCGTGTCCGCCGAAGTCGTCGTGGTTGTCGAGGATGAGAATTTTGGAATTTGGGCCGGCGATTTTGCGATAAAAGTAAGCGGCTGCCAATCCGCTGATGCCGCCACCGACGACGACAAGATCGTAGCTTTCGTTGTCATTCGTGACGTCGGGCCATTGTTGGCCATCGCGCAAACCGTGAGCATCTTCCCACGAGCCATCATGGCTGCCGCGCATTCCGGTTTTCGCGGGCGGATAGTAGCCGGGATCTTTTTCCGGAGCAAAAGGAGAATCCGGAATGCCGAAGGCGTCAAGCCAGGGGCTTCCAGCTACGAGAGCGGCGCCCACCGCGATACTGACGCCATTCAGGAAATCGCGACGGGTGATCGAATCCGGCTTGGCTGAGCCAGGGCGCGGGCTGGAACTTGGGCGAGGAATCTTGTTTTCGTCATTCTTCATTTTCGTCATTCATGCGCTTTGCGATGTCCCTGCTCGCTACGCGACAAACTTGTCAGAAAGTTAGCTTCAGCGCCAACTGCAGAATACGGGGATCATAGGTTTGGGTGACCTGTCCAAGGACCGTCGATGTAACTCGCACCGGCGAGCCACCGCCGGGATTCACGAATTGGGCATGGTTGAAGATGTTGAAAGCCTCTACCCGGAACGCCAGACTTACTCGCTCAGTGATTGGAGTTGCCTTTTCAAGCGAGAGGTCGAGGTTCACGCGGCCGGGACCAATCAAGGAGTTGCGGCGGAAGGTTCCATAGAAACCGACGGGACATGTGCTGGTCGTGGCGGACCAGCATGGGTCTTGTCCGAAATCAGCCGGGTTGAAATAGAAACTCTGACCATTCACGATGTGGCGCGGATTCAGTTTCTGCACTGTGGGTGTGAGTTGATCGGCGCGCACCACTTGCGGGTCTCCAAAACCTGAAGGTCCGGGATCAGTCTCGCTCGGATTGCCGTAGCCTCCGTAGATATCCATGGGCACTCCCGACTGCACGAAAAAGATCGGAAACAGGCTCCAGCCCTTGGTAAGCCGTTTCGGCCCGTTGGCCCAGTAATCGGCGAAGGGCAACTCCCATCCGCCGCTGAAGACGAGGCGCTGACGCATGTCGAAGTCCGAGTTTCCATACAGGGCGTGCGGGCGGAAATAGGGGATCAATGAGCTGCGCTGGTTGAATCCGGAGCCATTGTCCAGGTTGTGCGACCAGGTGTACGAGAGCGTGAAAAAAGATGATCCGAAGTGAGGGACTTTGCCTGCCTGCTTCGTCAAGCTGGCAAGAAATCCATTGTAGTTGGCATTGTTGAGGCCATCGAAGAAGGTAAGAGGAGCGTAGATCTCGGTCAAGTTTTCTTTAAGGTTAATGAGGCGAGCGGGATTTCCGAGAGCGTCGGTGCTACCGGGCACGATTGGGTTTTCATCCAACCACGTGAGGAGTTTGTGAGAAGAGCTGCCGACATATCCCAATTCCAGCATCAGGCCATTGGCGATCTGGCGCTCGACACTCAAGTTGTATTGATAGATGTAAGGCGTCTTGAGCCGGGGATTCACGAACAAATCACCGAATCCGTAAGGATAGAACTGTGAGAAGTCGAGAGTTGGCGGAGGCGGCACAGAAGGGAATGGGTCTTGTACACCGGCGGTTTGATAGGGCGTAGTCATATTCGTGCTCGCGGCATTCGCTGCGGGGGAAAAGAAGAGATCTGCTGATGGCCACCAGGGCAGAACACCGTTGTTCCAGTCAGCCATCCATCCGTTGAGCGTATCGAAGAAGAGGCCGGCTCCGCCGCGAATGCTGGTGTGGCCGTTGCCGAAGGGATCCCAGGCGAATCCGAAGCGAGGTGCGAAGTTTTTTCGATCGGGGAAGTACCATCCGTTCGGAGCGCCCGGATCGCCGGGAACGACCAGTCCGGGAGGCGCGTTGAGAAAGCGTTTGGACTGCAAGCCCTGGATGTAAGAGAAGGTATGGCCGTGGATGTCGGCCTCGGGTGAAGTGTATTCGTATCGCAGGCCAACCGTGAGGGCGAGCCGCGGAGTCACCCTCCATTCGTCTTGCACGAAAGCGGACCATTGCTTCTGGTGTTCGTTGTTGTTTCCAGAGGGATACTGCTGATATTCGTCGGGTGTGCCCATGAGGAAATCGGCAAGGTCGGTTCCAGAACCGACGCCTCCCTGCTGCGGCGTGAGTCCGTAGAAGAAGAACCAGCCGTTGGTTGCGTAGCTGTAGACGGAGTTCTCCTGGAGAACGGCGAGTTTACCTCCGGCTTTGACCGAGTGTTTTCCTCGGATCCAAGTCACCGCGTCTGAGACGGCGTAGGTGTTATCGGCTTTCTTGCGCGGAACGTTTTCGTTGAATCCAAGATTCAAGCCTGTGCTGAAGAGATTGATGATTGGAGGTCCGCTTTGCAGGTCGGAGTTGATGTTCACACCAAGTGCAGATGGTCCAGGGAGAGTCTTGCCAGGAGTGTCGTGATTGAAATAGCGCTCGGCAGTTGCGTGAAATTCGTTGAGCAGAGACTGCGTGAGAGTTCTGGTGTAGCCAATATTCAGGAATTCGTTGATGGTAGGGCTGATCGAAGGGAAGCCGGGAACGCTGGCATCACCACCGTTTGCGTCGAAAGGCTGGAATATCGACATCTTGCTGTAGCCGATGGTTACGGAGATTCGGTCTTTCTGCGTCAGATAGAAATCAGCCTTGCCGGTGTACTCGTTGCGATTGTCGGTCTGACTTCCTAACGGAGTAAGTTGGCCGCTCGGCGAAGTTGGCACCAACCCTGCCTGGATGTAAGCATTGGCGACTGGACTGATGGCTTTCGGATCGATGATGGCCTGGGTGGCGAGGGCCGGATTCGACTGGAAATAGCTATGAGCCGGCACTCCGCACGAACTACCGTTAGGAAGCGGGTTGCCGTTAATATCGAGCGCGTTTTCGTTCAAACCGCTTAGGAAACAGGCAACGCGGGGGTCAGGACCAGCGGGGTTGAGCCCGTAGACGCCGTAGTGCGAAAAGTCGCCGCCCAATTCCGCGGCCGTGTATGTGCCGACGGCAATGCCGTGGATAACCGCCGATTGTCGCTGTCCCTGATATCCAAAGAAGAAAAACACTTTGTCTTTGACGACAGGGCCGCCGACGGTACCGCCAAACTGATTGCGCTTGAGCACGGGACGCGGATTTCCGTAAAGATTGTCGAAGAAGTCGTTGGCATTAAAGGCGTCGTTGCGGAGGTAGTCGAACAAGCTGCCGTGGAAATCGTTGGTTCCGGATTTTGTGACGACACTGACGGTGCCACCGCCGTTGCGTCCATATTCGGCCGTGTAGTTGTTGCTGAGAATGCGGAATTCAGCGATCGTGTCGGGGTTGGGATTGAAGACAACGCTGTTGCCAGTGACGGAGTTGTTTGTTCCGCCGTCGAGTACATAGCTGACCGCATCGGCCCGTCCGCCCGCGATCGTGAAGTTACCGCCGCCATAACCGCCTGAGGGGGCGGGTGCGACACCGGGTTGGGTTAAGGCGAGATCGAGCACATCACGGCCATTCAGGGGCAGGTCTTGGACAGGAGTCCCGCTGACAGTTCCGCCAACGGTGGGATTGAGAGTCTCAACTTGCGCAGCTTCCGACTGGACCTCGATTTTTTCCGTGGTCGTACCTACCCTCATGTGCACGTCGATGCGGAGAGATTGGTTGATATCAAGGGGTTGCGGATTTGTGACCGCCTTGCCGAAGCCGGTCATCTCAACCGTCACGAAATACTTTCCGACGGGAAGATCGAGCACCTGATAGGACCCGGTCGCGTCCGTCGCGGCGGCCGACTGAACATTGGTACCCGCATTGGTCACTTTCACTCTGGCTCCAACCAGCGCGGCGCCTTGCTGGTCGGTGACAAAACCCACCACCCTGCCGGTGCTGGTTTGCGCAGAAGTGAAAGGCGACAAGACGAGCGACAGTGTGAGGGTAGAAATCAGGGACAGGACTTTGGGCGAAAGGGAAAACGAAGCTGCGTGCCGCTCCATGGCGATTCAAGCCTCCTCTATGCTCGATCTAGCGCCGACAGCAACGGACAAACTAGCAACGGACGATCTTTTCAGTTCTTTTCAGAATGCACCGGCGTCGCAGCCGGATCCTCGATCCGAATGACCTTCAGAATCTATGAATGTGAGGGGTACAACCTTACTATAGTTTCGGAAGGTTACGGAAGCCCGATTCGAGTTGTCAAGCAGAAATTCGGAGTGCAGTGCCAGCCGAGCGAGCAGCGGCAGAAGAGCCGGCATCAGGCTAAGTTTCTTTGCGAAGCAGCCGGTGCTAGTCCCAACTGGCAGTGCGGCAAGGTTGCAAGAAACTCCGCGCTCCTGCGGAATTCTTGCAACATAGGGTCCGTCGCGGGCGAACTCATTTTCATTTCCTCCTGAAATGAAGCCGCTTCTTCCGTAGCGCGTCGCACACGCTCCGCGCAATATCCAGAGAAGGGGATGATATTGCGGAAGAAGCTTTCCGCGCCGGTGGACTCGGTTATGTCGTCAAATCGAACGCGGAGAAGAATCTATTGCCGGGGGCGAGCCGCGCTTTACGGTAGGCGTTTCATCAGCGCTCGTCTGGCGGCTCAGTTCCTCGTGACCCCGACATCGAGTGCCACTCAGATGATGCTTTCGTGGATCGTCACGATCATTTGAGGCATTCATTGGCACACGCAAACCAGCCCTCAGTTCGTCTGTTACACAACCTTGCGGGACGAATCTGCGGCAACTGGCACGCGAGCATAGATTGTTGTTCCGCCGCTTCGCTTCGATTCGATGCTAATGGTCCCATTTAGTAGTCGAATACGCTCGCGCATACTGGTCAGACCTAGACCTTGACCTTGGGATGCTGCTTCGGGGTCGAACCCTCTACCTAAATCACTGACGATTAAATGAATCTCGCTGGAGTCTTCCTGCAGTTGAACTTTAACTTCTCTTGCTCCGCTATGCTTGATGACGTTGTGCAGGGCTTCCTGCATGATTCGAAACAGGGTGACACCGATCTCGAGCGGCACGGTGCTCGGCACGTCACTCTCGAAGTCGATCTGCATCCTTTGGCGCTCGGCAAATTCCTTGCACCAGCTTTTCATGCCTGCAACGACACCTAGGTATTCCAGTTTTGAGGAGTGCAAGTCGTGCGACAAGGCTTGAACATCGTTCGATACCTCAGCCATTTGTCTTCGGAGTTCCTTCACACGGGGCTCGATTTCAGAAGGATTCTCTTGCAGTTCTTCGAGTTCCAGCGACAGCATCGCGAGCCGCTGGTTGATGTCGTCATGAAGCTCTCTTCCAATGCGAGAGCGTTCTTGTTCTTGAGCATTGAGCAGCCTTGTACTAACGAGTTGCAGTGATTCTTGGGTGCGGTGGCCTTCATCAATCACCACCGACAGGAACATAAGAGGCACCGCGACTAGGCAAAATAAAATCTGGAGCGACAAGATATTCTGTTGCATGGAGGCATAAGGAAACGGCAATCGCCCGTGCATCGTATACCACATCGAGATCAGCACGAGGCACAATAGTGTAAGGCTCAATCCGGCCAATCGGAACCGAACTGCGGCCCACAACAAGAGCGGGAGAGGAACATACAGCACCTCTGGAGTCGTGGCAACGAATGCAGAATGGAAGCCGAATATGAAGACGGAAACCAGTACTGTGCTCAGACTTAACAGGAGCGCTTCCCAAGAACGAACCGAACTTGCGTTCCGAAACCACGAGATGCCCCTTACTCCTGCCAGCACGACCGCCGGAACAATCGTCAGTTGCGCCAACGCATTTGTCCAAAATCGCTCTGCTCCGAGAGGCCAGTAGCCGTGGCCCCAGCCCGTAACGACCACCGCGCCAGCATCTAGAAATGACGTCAACAAAGGAGCAATGAGAACACCACAAAATACAAAGGTGAGGACTCCTCGCACGGTGTCGAACAGACTCTCTTGACGGGTAAATCGCACAATCAAGGAGGCACCGATCAGCCCTTCGGCTGAGTTACTGATAAACCAACCTGAAGCGGTCCACACCGGAACTCCACTCTGAAGTTGAGCGATCATATGAGCCGGCCAAACCGCCAGAAGCAACGTCCACCAGATACGCCGGGGAGCTAAGAGAAAAGCTGCAAGAAGAATCGCATTGGCAGGCCAAAAAGTAGAATTCGGTTGCCCACTCGGAGTCCACGCAAAACCGAGTCGAGTTGCTATGTAGTAGCTCGATCCAACCAATAGCGACGAGCCGAATCTGTGTAGGGCTGGTGTACTCGAAAGAGAAATCCCTGAGAGTTCGTTAACTAGCGGAAGTTTCCAGAGCGAAGAGAATGATGCAGTGGCCATGGCGCCATCAATTTGCAGCTAAATAATACAGAACTTCGAATTGCGTTTGAGTTCTCCGGATCGCAGGTTCTTACTCCGCGGAACAGAAGCCTACAGGTGAGTGCTGCAAATTGTACCCTGAAGTTAAGGAACGTCAAGGCTATTCTCAATCTCACCAGTTTGTGTAAAGGTGACGACCCACATGAACAGATTTGAAACAAACCAGAGATGAGGCCTCGTCCTACATAATCTCAGAGACCCTCTGTGATCTTTGTTTGGACTGGGAATGCAGCTTCCCGAATGTCGACTTCCGGGCCGAAAATGATTTCCGATTTGCCCGTCATCCGCCCACAATCGACCAAAGGTCCACATGGAAGAGGAATGAAGGGTTGGAAACCAGGTTGCGACACAATCGCGGGAAGGATCGACGGATGGTTGCGCGAGAGCTACGAGGAATCAGGGAAGCTGCAGGTCGAAGGCGTAGATTTCCTGGGTGCTGATGTCGCGGGGGAGCAAGAGGACGTCGCCGGGGCCGAGGCCGGTCCAGGAGGATCCGCCGCCAAACTGATCCGCAAATCGCCGCACTTTGTTCAGGTCTGCCAGCTTTTCCAGCTTCGAGTCACTAATTCGCAAACGGTAAAATGCGCTGGCTCCGCTCTCGAGTGTGTCGAAATACAGGGAGGTACCATCGGAGGACCAGGTGAGGTAGCCAAACCCATGCACGGGGGTCTCCAACTGCCGCCAGCGTTGGGTCTTCAGATCGTAGAGCACCAGTCTGTCATTCGTGGCTTGGGTTATCGCGACAATGTAGCGACCATCCGGAGACCAGCGGGGACCGAATATCCCCTGCGAATCCGGAAGTTGCGACAGCTGGTGGGTTTTGAAGTTGAACAACTCGATGAGTGTTCGATCAGGATGGAGTAGTTCGTAGTGCGCAAAGGCGAGCGTGCTGCCGTCCGCTGACCAAGAGGGATCCGTTTCCTGATCTCCTTCAGTGACTGCCTGTGGACTGCCACCATCTTTTGAAATGACAAAGACCTTCCATGGCTTTCCCGGCAAGGCTCCGGAGAATACGATCCGCTGCCCGTCAGGAGACCAGTGGGCCAAGGCGGTTCGCATGGGAGGATAAGTGAGCTGAAGGCGGGCGCCGCCGTCGGGTTTGGAGCGCCACAGAGTGTTTTCAGGGTAGCTGACGTAAGTGACCCACTGGCCGTCGCGGGAGAATGCGACATCGCCGACGGAGATTCCACCGAGATAGGGAACAAAATCACCCGATTTTGGATCGTAACGGATTAACTCCGCTCGCAGTTGAGTTCCAACTACGAACAGTTTCTTGCCATCTTTGCTGGGAAGTGGTTCGGTAAACTGCAGAGGGCCAGTAGTGAGCTGAACGGGTTCGCGCACGATTCTTCTCCAACTATCGGACGCATCGGGCACGATCCAAATGTTGCTGGCGCCTTCTCGAATACTTTGGAAAACGTAGTACCTGCCATCGCTGGTCCAACGGCCACAGCACTCGTTGGAAGGATTGTTCCATCCCGGAAACAACGGGTGGATATTGCTGCCGTCGCTGCGAGCTTCATAAATAGCAGATGTGCTGTTTGCCGCGTTAAAAGACGTGAACCGGATGCGCTTTGCGTCCGGAGAAAAGCGAACGGAGCCGGGAGAGTCCGTGGCGGCGGCAAACTTCCGCGGGTTCGTCCCATCATGCTCGGCGATGTATAGGTCAGTCCCCTTTCCAAATATGAGCTTTCCATCGGGGGCCCATACGCCCCCGAGCCCGGTAATGTCGCCCAGCCGCCGTGGCGATCCAGCGGGAATAGGAACCGACCAATAAGGGCTGCTTCCAAAATTAATAGCTTGCAGCATCAATAACTCGGAGCCATCCGAGGCGACGTCGGCGACAAGGGCATCGGGAAAAGGCGAGTTCAGAGTAACCGTTTCGCCACCCGAGCTCGCTACCTGAGCAACAGCCAAACTACCGGGCAGTGCTTCGTTGAAATAGATTCGGTTGCCATCGGTCACGAGATCGGACTTGGGAAGGCGATCGTTCGTGATCTGTTTGGGTGCCAGTATCCTGGGCGGCGGAAGCGGCGTGCGCAGCCACTCCAAGACCACAGCCGCGGCGACCAGGACAAGCGCCGCGAGGGCGGTCCATTTCAGCCATAAGAGCCGTCGAGTTGCCTCGGTGCGGGAGGCGGGCGCCGCTGTCGCGCCTGACAATGGCGCTCTGCCCGAGTCCGTGTCGCGCTTGAGGCGCTTGAGGTCGGTTTCGAGATCGGCGGCTGAGCGGTAACGGAGATCACGATCCTTCTCGAGAGCCTTGTTGATGATGCGTTCCAGATCGGCGGGGAGATCGGGATTTAGGCGTAGGGGAGCGTTCGGGGCGCGATTGACGATCGCCTCGCAGATCATCGCCGAGGTTTCAGCGCGGAAGGGCAGAGCCCCGGTTGCCATTTCGTACAGGACCGCGCCGAAGGAAAATAGATCGGTGCGAGCGTCGAGTTCCTTGCCGCGCACTTGCTCCGGTGACATGTAGGAGACCGTGCCCACCATTGTGCCGGGGCTGGTTAGATGCTCGGCGTCAATTGACTGAGTCAGCGTGTTCAGCGCGGACTGGCTCGATGAACTGCCGAACGCGACCTTGGCCAAGCCGAAATCGAGAATCTTGGCATGGCCACGCTCTGTGATGAAGAGGTTGGCGGGCTTGATGTCGCGGTGGACGATGCCCTTGCTGTGTGCGGCGTCAAGCGCGTCGGCGATCTCGATGGCGAGGGGGAGCAGAATCTCGAGATCGAGAGGGCGGCCGGCGATACGGTGTTTTAGCGTTACGCCTTCCAGATATTCCATGGCGATGAAAGCCAGACCGTTTTCCTCGCCGATATCGTGAATGGTGCAGATGTTGGGATGGTTCAGAGCAGACGCGGCTTGCGCTTCACGCTGGAACCGGGCGAGAGCCTGGGGATCGCGAGCCACTTCATCGGGGAGAAACTTGAGAGCGACGAAACGGTGCAGGCGAGAGTCTTCGGCCTTGTACACCACACCCATCCCGCCACCACCGAGCTTCTCGAGGATGCGGTAGTGCGAGATGGTCTGGCCGATCACGGGGAGATGCCTTGCGGTAGGGTCGCTTCATCTTACGGACAGGGCATTCGCGAGTCAACGAGAGGCGGCATACCATAAGATCACTTCCGGATGGTCAGCAAGATGGACACTGAAGGCTCGTTCAGTCTGATGGCCCAATTCCGAGCACCTTGGAGCCGCGCTTTTCAACCGAGGGAGCATTCGATAGTCTAATCGAACGTAATCGAGCAGAAACTGGATTTGCTCCAGTTCGCCTCTGGCGCCGTAGCAAAGCCCGGCATCCATTCTGCGGAGATCGTGGGCGCTAACTTGTCGATACCACCCTTTGCGGCATATTCCCGAACCACGTGCCAGACCTCCTTTTCGCTCAGCCTCTCTCGCAGGGTTTCCATCTTGCACCCGACGGAACCACTCGCCCGATGAACGTTTGCTGCGGGGATCCATGGTCGCTGACATTCGGGCAGGCGAAGAACTATTTTTGGGCTTAGGAGAATTCGTATCCATATCGGCTTCCGAGACATCGTTCGCGGTCCCCCTTAACCGCGCTACGATGGTCTGCCTAACCCCAGCCACTCTACGGATTGGCCGTTACTCACTAAGTGGTTGAGCACGCGCTGCTTGACGGAAGGGCAGAGCGGGAACGAGGTCATCACACAATTGTTTTGTCCTCTTTCCTCGGAGTCAGGCATCTTTCCCGGCTGGCTTTCCGCACTTGGCTGCTTTAAACTGCCAAAATCCAACGGTTGGGAATCTTCCCGATTACTCTGCCAAAGGAGACGTTTTTATGTCCTTGATGCCGGATCCGAGCTTCTATCCATCCCCGCGAATGGCCATGCATGCGCCGCCAGAACGCCTTGGTTACGTCACGCTACTTAACGTCGGCAAGAACGGAAGTCGCGACGCCATGGGCGTGATTGATTTGGACCCGAACTCTTCCGCATATGGCCGGCTGGTCGGGCAGGTCGATCTTCCCCATGGCGATAATGAGCTTCATCATTTTGGTTGGAATGCTTGCAGCGCATGCCTTTGCCCCCAGGCTCCTCACCCGCATATGGAACGTCGCTACCTGATCGTGCCGGGTATCGCCTCATCACGGATTCATATCCTGGATACGAGACCCAACCCCAAGCAGCCAAAAATCGTGAAGGTGATCGAGCCCGAGGAGTTCACTAATAAGACGGGCTACACCTCACCCCACACGATTCATTGCGGCCCAGACGGCGTGTATGGTAGTGCACTGGGATCAGCCAGCGGAGACGGACCCGGCGGAATTTTCCTGATGGACGCGAATACGTTCGAATTGAAAGGTCAGTGGGAACAGGATCGCGGCCCGCAGCAGCTGGCCTACGACTTCTGGTGGCATCTGGGTCAGGACACCATGGTGACCTCCGAATGGGGCACACCCAATATGGTGAAAAGCGGCGTCAACCCCGAATTGCTCTTGGGCGGCAAGTACGGACATAAGATGCATATTTGGAACCTTGACAAGCGCCGGCACGTGCAGGAACTCGACTTGGGTGCGGAGCAACAGATGGTCCTCGAACTGCGGCCCTCCCACGATCCAAACAAGACGTACGGCTTTGTCGGCGTTGTCGTTTCGCTGAAAGATCTTTCGTCTTCGATCTGGATGTGGCACCGCGAAAACGGCGGCAAGAACGGCGGATGGGCAGTTGGGAAGGTGATCGAAATCCCCGCCGAACCAGTTGACCCGGAAAAGCTCCCGCCGCTGCTTCAGGGCTTTAAGGCAGTTCCGCCGCTCATCACGGACATCAATCTCTCCCTCGACGACCGCTTCCTTTATGTATCGTGCTGGGGTACGGGCGAGTTCATTCAGTATGACGTCTCTGATCCCGTGAAGCCCAAGAAGACAGGATCGGTCCGCCTCGGCGGCATCGTACACCGCGCGGCTCACCCGAAAAAGCCGCAGCAGGCGCTCAATGGCGGGCCGCAGATGGTCGAGATCAGCCGCGATGGCAAGCGGATCTATTTCACTAACTCGCTTTACTCTCCGTGGGACGAGCAGTTCTATCCTGACGGTGTGAAGAGTTGGATGGTGAAGATCGACGCGGATCCGAACGGAGGAATGAGGCTGGATGAAAGATTCTTTGTGGAGTTCGAAGGGCTCCGCGCCCACCAGGTGCGGCTCGAAAATGGCGACGCATCTTCGGATTCCTATTGCTACTCGGACAAATAATAATGCATACGCCTCTCACTTCGACGATGTTGTGGCTGATGCTGCTGCTCGGTGCCTATCACGGAATCAACCCCGGTATGGGTTGGCTCTTCGCGGTGGCGCTGGGGATGCAGGAGCAAAAGGGCAAAGCAGTAGCAAAAGCCCTCGTGCCTATTGCGGTCGGTCACGCAGTAGCGATCGGCGTGGCCGTTTCAGCAGCCGCTCTGCTCGGCTTTGCTCTACCGCTCGCCGTTATCCGTTACAGCATCGCCGGACTCCTCGTTGGTCTGGGACTCTATTCACTGGTTGGGTGTCACCATCCGCGGTGGGTCCGCATGCAAGTGGGCTTTCGTGATCTGACATTTTGGTCGTTTCTGATGGCCTCAGCGCACGGCGCAGGTTTGATGGTAGTTCCAGTGTTGCTCGGCAGCAACACTGTCGAAGCCGCCAACCCGATGACGGGTCATCACATGACCACCGGTCCCTTGGTCGGTCTGGTTGCCACTGTTATCCATACAGCTGCGTATCTTGCGGCTACGGGTGTTCTCGCGTGGCTGGTCTATCGTAAGTTGGGTCTCGCCCTCCTGCGTAAAGCCTGGTTTAACTTCGACCTGATTTGGGGAGCCGCTCTCGTGGCCGCCGGCCTGTTCACGCTCTTCATTTAGGGACAACGAGCGGACTAAGGAATTGTAGGCGCATTATTCTTAGTTTGGACGGCCCAGTTGCGCGATGAAACTCACGAATCAAATTGCGAGCGTGCCGGGAGACGGCGAAACCGGGGTTCTTCAGGCAGTCCATCGAGATGCGGGTGCACCTTGAGCCACACCAGCGTTCCATGGCGCTCGGAGTCAGCCTTCTCCAGCCAGTCGAGTGGGCGGTCATTGTCCCGATCACGGCATAATACGAGGCGATGCCATAGGACGAGACGAACTGTTTCGCGACAGCTCGAGAACCGCTTGCATGATGGCGGAGGCATCGTTCAGCCCCCATCGCGCGCGTAAAGAATCGCCAGGCCGGAGGATGGTCGGGGCAAGCCGTCGGAAACGGCAGTTCCTCGCACAAACTCCAGGATTGCCTGTTCCGTCCCAGTTGCTCCAGCGAGCGCGCGAGATCGTTGTGCCCCAAAGGTCGGATCCAATTCGAGGCACTTTCGATGAGGCGTCAAAGAGCGCTCCAGCAACGGTTGCGCAGCCTGCCCACAGAGTTTTAATGAGCGCAGTCATCCGGATCGTTCTCAACTCACCTCCAACTCGAAACACATACTGAGCCGAGCTCGTTTTTTCTGCCGCTGCGTTGGCTTCGCGGCTGCGCGCTTGATTGTTCCGATGTTAGTTCCTTTGTCTACTTGCAAGCGCCGGGAAAGGAACACTGCTGCGCAAGCGCAAAAGCGGAAGAATTGGCTGAGATGACAACGCCAGATAAATCGTTCCGTAGTTAAGTAAGAGCTGGTTGCCGCTCGTCTACTCGATGCGGCGCGCTATGCCATAGCCACGCAGCGGACCCATCGTTTCAAGAGTCTTGGGAACCATGAGAGCCAGCGTACCTTGCCAAACACTCGCCTTGTCGACCGAATCTATTGGTTAACCATCGGATGCTGACACGAGTTCTTTGGGAAAGCAATATGTCGCGACGTTTCTTGCTGTCAAATCTCTTCTCTTCTAATCCGGTGGTAAAGTGACGATAAGAACTAATCTTGCTCGTCAGTGGCTCTCGGGAGTAGGAATGAACATTCTGCGTGTTGTCGCGCTATTCATCGTGTATGGTCTCGCGCTAACCGCGGCCGGAGAATCCAAAACACTGCCAGGCTCGGTTTCGACAACAGCCACGCGGCAAGATGACATTCCGAAGTCAATCGCTGAAAGCATCAGCAACACGCTCCAGTTCGCCGAGGGGAACCTTCTCGGCGTTGCGGAAGCGATGCCCGACATCAAGTACTCCTTCGTCCCTAGAGCCGGAAAATTCGACGACGCTCGCAGCTTCGGCGAGCAAATAAAGCATGTCGCCTGCGCCCAGTTTGCATTTTTTAATGAATTCGAGGGAAAGAAGCCACCCGATGACTGCGAAAAAGGCGGGCATGAGCCGGCAAAAACGAAACTGAACTGATCAAGTACCTCAAGGATTCGTTCGATTACTCTAACCGCATCCTTGCGACGCTTACGGAGAAAAACGCGCTTGACCCAGTCGAAGGCCGGTACGCCGGCCCTAACACGAAGCTGGGGATTTCAGTCGTTGCCGTTTGGCACATCACAGATCACTATGGGCAGCTCGTAGAATACCTGCGGATGAACGGTATCGTCCCCCGATGACGCAGAAGTACGGACTGAAAGTCCGGTGATTGAAGTGCATTCGAGTAAGTGACAGATGGTCGAAAAATGGGCATTGGGGGCACCCACTGGATTCAGTCTGGAAGGACATGAGATGCGGAAAGGGTTTACGAGAAAACCACAAGCGGACGAACCCGCGACGCGAGGCAAGAACTACATAACGCGGAGTGGGCTGGAGCGTCTCAAAGATGAGCACCGGTTTCTGCTCACCAGGGAACGCCCAGCCGTGACGGAGGTGGTGGCGTGGGCTGCCAGCAACGGCGATCGCAGTGAAAACGCCGATTATCAGTACGGCAAGCGGCGGCTGCGGCAGATCGATGGGCGAATTCGCTTTCTCACGAAGCGAATCGAAGCTGCGGAAGTGGTGGATCCGGAAGCTCCGAGAGCGGGGCAGGCGGCGAAGAGAGCATTCTTCGGAGCGACCGTGCGCTATGCCAATGCCGCAGGAGCGGAGCGAGTGGTGAGCATCGTGGGCACAGACGAAATCGATCTCAATCGCAACCACATCAGTTGGGTGTCACCTCTGGGGCGCGCGTTGATGAAGTCGGCAGCGGGTGACAGCGTAGTTCTTCAAGTGCCGGGCGGTACAGAATACCTGACCGTGCTGGAGGTGTGTTACGAGCGCATTTCTGTGGAACCGTTCCGCGAACCGCCTGGATCCGAGGCCTCAGCAAAGAGACTCCCTCGCCGACGCTAAAGCCACTTGATCAAGATTAGCGAGGCGGTACATGAAAATTCCACGCCCCGAGCAGGAAATGGATCGTGAGCCGACTATTGGGCGGCGCCGATGGCGGAGGCGGTCTCCGGGTTGGTGGCCACAAGCAGGGAAATCTCTATGGCTCAACCTCCGCTGGCGGGTATGTGAATTCGAAGTGTACCGAGGGCTTCGGTGCTGGCTGCGGAGTTGTATTCAAGCTGATCTCGTAAATCAGGAATCGTCTCAGGCAGAAGCCTTTGGGCGCATCTGAGGCGCGTTCTCACCTGCCCCGACTTTCCCTTGCAACTTTGACTTTCGTTGACTGAGGTCAACGGGCCACTTCGAATTCCTTAATCGAAGCAATGACCGTCATCGAGATTCTCCGCAGCAGGCATTATCTGTCGATAACGTGGCCCTATTTGCACTCGAAACGAGTATCTTGTGCGGCGATGATCTGCCACTTGCCAATGCGCTCAGGCATGTGTCTGTCCACATCGGATGGCCGAAAGCATGCGTCATGCAGAACTGTCTGAGATCAGTTCGGTGAGAGATATGGTGACCTCGCCGATGATTCCGATTTACGTTAAAAATGTTCTGTGATATAGACAGTGACCGTGACCTGTCTACCTTTCACCAAGAGGGAACTGGGGATCCTCCTTGCGCTGCTGTTCCTTCTGGCCAATCTGCCGGCGCAAGATCGAAAGGTCGATCCGACATGGTTGCATCGCTACGTGCCAAGCCTAAGTAGTGCGACCGTAGCGTTGTCCTCTGAGACGTGCCACGACAAACCCATTTTTGGCGAGGGTGATGCAGAAAATCGCAGTCTCCAGAGCGTCTCCCGTTTCAGCGAAGTCACCATCGATGCACACGGAACATGTCGGAGCATGTCTTACGATCGGGAAGAAGAAATCTACTTCGTTCTGGGGGGCGATGCCAATCTTCACTACGGTGAACATACCTATCGGATGCGCGCCAACGATTTTACCTACCTCGGGCCAGGAGTAAATCACTCCATCGATAACAGCGCTAATCAGCCCCTGCGAGTTTTGATGATGGGCTTCAAGATTCCTTTGAACATTTCCATTGGAGCACCGAGTCCAGAGCCGAAGATCGTGAACATGGATGAGGTGAAAGAGGAGACGGTTGACGGACATCCTAACTCGGTGCTCTATAAGCTGCTCGCGGGACCGCTGACTGGCAAGCGGGACGCTATTGACCAAGCGTATGTAATTGTGAGTTTCTTCTGGATGGATTTTGCTCCGGGGGGCACGAACTTTCCCCATCATCACGAAGCCGCGGAGGAAATCTATCTGGTCATCGATGGAGAAGGTGAAATGGTAGCTGGTGGAGGAACCGACGGAATCGAAGGACGACATCCGGCCAGGGCGGGCGATGCCTACTATTTCCGGCCGAATTGCACGGTCGGTTTTTACAACCAGAACAAGCCAGGAGCGAAGGCGCACATTCTGGCGATACGATCGCGTATCCACCTGCCTGAGCATCAAGATTAGACAAAACGAACGCGCTGCCTTGGCGCAGACATTCACCAGCAGCAAGAAAACTGCAGGCCAACGGTGAACCGGATACTGCAATATTTTCAGCCGGCGCATACCGACACGGACATTCAGAATTCTCGGAACCTCCCATAGTCTCTGCGACTGTTCAGTGGTGAGCTAGTTTCCAAGCCGACGCCAATCTTCTTTCGCCCTTCACTCGTCGGATGCCTTCAGCTAGGTCAGGGCTTGGGAGGCCAAAATCAGCAGCTCCTAGGCCAAGCGGCTGCTTGCAGGCGTCACCGCTGCATGTTTGCGCTTGAGTGACTTGACTTGTGCACCTATTTCGGAGGCGAAATTACAAACGACAGTCAGCGCGTCGCCCACCTGTTGCGACACGCGGTAAAGCAGGATTTTCTTCCCATCAGGGCTAGCCTGGAAGAAAGGATCGGGCGGGGACCAATTTGTCACCAATGTTTGGGGCACACCGAACTGCAGGGCACCGACTACTTCTTTCAGCGGCAATGCCCAAACCGTGTTTCCGGAAGTCGCATAATAGAGTTCCTTTCCATCCCGGCCCCGCAATGGGTGAAGCCCCCTGGTTCGCCGAGACTTGCCATTTCCCAGCCATCAACCAGAAAATCCAGATGTCTATGGATGGCCTGAGCATCGAAGGAGCGACGGAAACCTCCGTGGGCCGCTCGTCTCTGCGCTATTATTGGTTTCCGTTACGTTTTTGTGAGCCGAAGGAGAAATTTCATGGAAATCAACACTCGACGCAGCTTCTTTAGCAAGGCCGCGGCGATGGCAGCTTTGGTAACCGGGGCGCTGAAAACTTTCGGCCAGCAGCAGGCCCCTGCTGCTGGCACACCCATCCCCGCTAGCGCACCTGGTGGGGACGCGACTCATCGTCCCGGCGCCAACCACATCCACGAAGGGATCTACTACATTTCCGGAACCGGTTCCAATGACGGGTACCCTAAGGAGGATCACGTCCTCGTAACTGACCCCTTCGAAAAGCACGTCACCCGCACCATGGATGCTCTCAAGAAATCCGTCGAGCGTGCGGGCTGCACTATGGACAGCATCATCCATCTACAGGTCTTTCTCTGCCTACCACTAGCTGACGGCATCCCCATGCCAGCTGGCAAGGCTCGGTTCGATGCCCATAAAGCGCAGTACGACGCGTTAAACAAGATCTACGGGACTTATTTCTCTCCAGGCAAAGCGCCGTCCCGCGCTTGCATGGCCCTCGAGTGGATTCCAGGTGATTCGCTGATTGAAATCGTAGGCAGCGCAATGGTGTTGAATCCACCCACCGCCTGACTGTTGAATGAGTCGCGACGACCTTGAAAGGAAGCGACGAATGAATTTGAACTTGGGTTGGAATCGTCGTTCATTTCTCGCCTCACTTGGGGCCGCTACAAGCGGCCTCCTCACTCCGGCGAAGTTGAGCGCTGCTGGCATCTTTGGCAAGAAGCCTAAGCCATCCACGCCCTCGGTCGATGGTAGCCCTATCGTGCCGATAACCACCGGCCTCGGTTCCACTGGGGATATCTACGCCGAATTGGGAGTGACACCTCTCGTAAACATCAACGGCACCATCACTGTCATCGGTGGATCGGTGATGAGGCCGGAGGTTATGGAGCTGATCCGGAGAGGCAATGAGCACTTCGTTCTGATCGACGAACTCGAGATTGCAGCCGGTAAGTTTATTGCAAACCTGTGCAAGTCCCCTGCCGGTTATACCGGCCTGGTGACGGGTGGCGCAGCCGCGGCAATGGTAGTCGGCTACGCTGGCATGATGACCGAGGACCTCGAGCCTCGCATGCGTGACATTCCCGACGTGAGCAATTTTCCGAGGACTGAAGTCATCATCCAGAAGAGCCATCGATATCCGTTTGACCACCAGATCCGGCAGACAGGCGCGAATCTGATCGAAGTCGAGACGCGTGAAGAAATGATCGCCGCCATCAATCCGAAGACGGTAGCAATCCACTTCACCAATATTCTGTCGGACAAGGGCAAGGTCAGCGGGCCTGAGACGGTGGAAATCGCCCGGGCGCACAACATCTATAGCTTCAATGATGCCGCCGCAGATGTGCCCCCGAAAGAGCGGCTCTGGGAGTATCCGGCACTCGGCTTCGACATGGTTACGTTTAGCGGCGGAAAGGATATCCGCGGACCGCAGGCAGCCGGTATCCTGATCGGCAAAGAAGATTTGATCCGTTACGCCTTGCTGAACATGAGCCCGCAGGAAGATCGCATTGGCCGCTGCTGCAAGGTCGGCAAAGAAACCATTTTTGGGATGCTTAAGGCGCTCGAGATCTTCGTTAATGAGGACTTAGACACTTGTTTGAAGATGTATGACGAGCGCGCACAGGTCATTACTGACGCGGTGAAGAAGTTCGGAGTGATCGCACTGCCACGGCAGTTCAACCCTCAAGCTCTCGGCAACGTGACTCCGCGTTACAGCTGGCAGATCGATCCGTCGAAGCTCAAAATCAGCGGGGCCGAGGTCATGCAGAAGCTGGCTGACACCAGGCCAATAGGTATTGGCAGTATGGGCGCAGGTGTCAGTGGCATGCGCGGACGCAATCCGGACGCTCCAGCCGGTGACAATCACGGCGGCCATCATGGTCATCCCAGCGACCCGAACAGCTTCGGTTTTGCTGTCTGGCAGCTCAAGGACGGCGAGGACAAGGTGATCGCGGACCGCCTGGTAGAGATTTTCAGCGCCGCTCCAAAAGCCTAGTATTTCGAACGGCGACCTTTCAGAAGCCGACCTCACGGCGCCAATCCGGCCAGTCCCAGTCAAATGCAATATTGCGTTTTCCAGTAAACTGGCTTGCCAGCGAGGGATTGCACTTGCACAAACTTAGGTCGTGTTTGCACCGAAGTTACATCGCACTTTTTATTCCTTTACTTGTTTTCTCTGCAGTTTCCCAATCGGTTCCACCGCAATTGATGAGCGGCCTCAAATGGCGACTCATTGGCCCATTCCGCGGGGGCCGAGTGGTTGCCGTCGCGGGCGTGCCGGGCGACCCGACGACCTTCTATTTCGGCGCGGTCGACGGCGGGATCTGGAAAACATCTGACGCTGGAACGGTTTGGAAGCCGATTTTTGATAACCAGCCCATCGGTTCAATTGGCGCCATTGCCGTTGCGCCCTCCGATCCAAACACAATCTACGCCGGAACCGGCGAATCGGACATTCGTTCCGACCTGTCTTCCGGCAATGGCGTTTACAAATCCATTGACGCCGGCTCGACTTGGACGCACGTGGGGTTAGATGAGACGCTTCAAATCAGCCGGATCGTGGTTGACCCGCGAGACCCGAATGTCGTTTATGTGGGTGCTCTCGGCCATGCCTATGGACCAAACGAACAGCGTGGGGTTTTTAAATCCGTCGACGGAGGGACGCATTGGAGCAAGATTCTCGACGAGGGATCTGAAATCGGCATTTCAGATCTGGCGATATGCGCTGGCAATCCACAGCTTTTATTCGCGGGGACTTGGAAGACACATCGTCCTCCATGGAGTACGTATGCTCCTATCGACGGACCCGGTGGTGGTCTCTACCGCTCGCAAGACGCGGGCAAGACGTGGTCTCGAGCGGTCGGCAATGGATTGCCCGACGGCGATTGGGGCCGAATTGGCATTGACGTTGCCTCGGACGGCAAGCGCGTGTACGCGTTGATTCCAGCGAAGCGATCTGGGCTATATCGCTCAGACGACGGTGGCGATACTTGGGTTTTGCAGAACGCTGACCCCCGCCTTACTAGTCGTGCCTGGTATTTCAACAGCATCACCATCGATCCGCACAATCCTGACGTGATCTATATCCCCAACGTCGCACTCTACCGGTCCGAAGATGGCGGCAAGACGATTTCGATCGTTCGCGGCGCACCCGGCGGTGACGATTACCATCAAATTTGGGTTGATCCCAAGAATTCCGCCAGCATGATTCTCGGAACTGATCAGGGGGCAACAGTCAGCGTCGACCGCGGCCAGACTTGGAGCACGTGGTACAACCAACCCACAGCACAGCTCTACCATGTGATCACTGATGATCAGTTCCCGTACGTCGTTTACGGGGCACAGCAGGACAGTGGAAGTGCCGCTGTTGTAAGCCGCACTGATCATGGCCAGATTACGACTCGCGATTGGTTTCCAGCCGGTGGAAGCGAGAGCGGATACATGGCGCCAGATCCCAAGGAGCCAAACATCATTTATCTGAGCGAGGCCTACGGCGGCGTTTCCCGTTACAACAGGCGGACTGGCCTCAGTCAGGATATTACGCCCTGGCCCGTACCAGCATTTGGTTCCGAGATCAACAAGCGCAAATATCGTGATCCGTGGACACCGGTTCTCCTTTTTTCTCCCGCTGACTCAACCACCCTCTATCTCGGGACCCAATATGTAATGAAAACGGTCGATGGTGGTTTGCACTGGCAGGCTATTAGCCCCGATCTCACGGGATCGACACAACAGCCAGCAGATAAAGTAGAAGGACCAACGACGATCGAAAATGCGAAGGAACGAGGTTATGGCGTAGTGTTCACCATCGCGCCATCTGCTCTGAACCGAGAAATGATCTGGGCCGGAAGCGACACGGGATTGATTCATCTCACACGGGATGGCGGCAAAAACTGGAAAGATGTTACGCCAACAGGTCTAAGTGCCTGGAGCAAGATCTCATTTATCGAAGCATCGCATTATGATCCCGCTACTGCTTATGCAGCGGTCGATCGCAGCCGGTTAGACGATCAGGCACCCTATCTGTATCGAACCCGCGATTATGGTTCTTCCTGGCAATTGATAACCAATGGCATCGCTGCCCATGCTTTTCTCCGCGGAATTCGCCAAGATAGTGAGAAGAGAAATCTCCTGTTTGCCGGAACAGAACTCGGGGTTTACGTATCGTTCGATGACGGCGACCACTGGCAATCTTTGCAGCTTAATCTGCCGGTAACTTCCGTCCGCGATCTGACGATTCACGGCGACGATCTGATCGTCGCTACCCACGGCCGCTCCTTCTGGATTCTCGATGACTTCACGCCACTGCGTCAGGGGTCTGATGTCGAAAACGCTAATGCGGTTTGGCTGTACCATCCTGCGCCGGCATATCGCATCGATAATGACACCTTTACCGGCACTCCGATTCCACCGGAGGAACCTACGGCTGAAAATCCTCCTACCGGCGCCATTATTGACTACTTCCTTAAGTCCGCCGCCACCAATGTCACGTTAGAGATTCTCGACGCGCAACAAAAACTCGTGCGCAAATTCTCCTCTCAGGATCGACATCCGGAAAAGCACCCACCACTTCCTATTGCCGAGCGCTGGTTTCCCAAGCCCGAAGTCCTCGAAACAAATCCGGGCATGCATCGCTTCGTCTGGGACCTTAGATGGGGCAGCTCTGGTGGATCGAGTGTGGACGAAGAATCCGAATATCGCAGTCCTCGGGGTCCTAAAGTTGTGCCGGGCACCTACACCGTCAGGCTCACGGTTGACGGGAAGCAGCAGATTCAGCCTCTAACCGTCGTTATGGACCCCCGCTCGCCGGCCACTCAGGAATTACTTCGCCAGCAGTTGCAACTCGGCCAACAAATATTCGCGGAAACTCTGGAGGCCCGCCGTACGCTTGCAGAAATCTCTTCGCTACACAAACAACTGGCTGATCGTGAACAGAAGGTTGGTGAGAACAACTCAGAGATTAAGTCAGCACTGGCGGATGCTCAAAATGAACTTTCAAAGATCGAAACCAAACCGGGAGCCGCTGGGCAGATCTTAAATCTGCAGGACGCGTTCGCCGAGATGGCATCAGCGCTGCGTGTTGCCGAAAGTGGGGACCGCGCAGCGCCTTCGCAAGCTATTGCCGTTTACGACGAGTCCAGCCAGCGGGTCAAAACAGCGATCGGAGAATGGAGCGAGTTCAAAGCAAAGAAACTTCCGGTGCTTAATCAGAAATTGTCTGAAGCAAATCTCGCTCCAATCGTGATCTCGGAAATCGAACAGGAAGTCCAATTTCTGATGTCACGCTAAACCATTTGCCGGCACGCAGACTTTGTCAGTGTTTCGTTTTCTACTGCCGCTACTACCAAGAGGACTTTGGGATCATCGAGGATATCGAATAGGGATACTGCGCACGCACCGACCAGGGTTAACAGCGTGAAGTCCCATACAACCGCCGATTACGGTCCGGCGCGCTCCTTTGCCAAAGAAGGACGACAGAATCTTCTTTCGCTGCCTCACAAAGGGCATCTGTCCGCGATCTCAGTGTTGTAACGATTGGATTCTGTGAAGGACTGGGATTGTGCGCTCCTTATCTAAGGAATTACCGGCAGCACCAGTGCCGAGGGATGCTGCGCATCATGAAAAATCGTATTCGTGGCGGAAACATACCGACGCGTGAATCTGATTTCTTCGCCGGTGTTGAGGTTGCGATCAAATCGAGGAAAGTTGCTGCTGGAGATTTCCAAACCATCCGCGATCAGGAACGCCAATGGTGTCCTTGCAAGAACGGCTCCCTTTTGCTCCTCTTGTCGCGAAGGTTTAAGAGCTTGAGGCCACGTTTTGACCATGGCGGCTCACAGCACTCAGGGCGTGATTGCAATGACCCGCAAGGGACTGCCGGAGCCGCCGACAATTTTCAGCGGCGCGGCAATGACGATGGCTCCGGTCGGTGGAAGCTGATCAAGGTTGCACAAACTGGCCAACCCAAACTTACCGCTGCCGTGCATGAGGTAGTGATTTGGAAACGGGGGATCGAAAGTGGCGGCCTGTCCCGCATCCGTACCGACTGTCTCCACACCAAGGCCGAGGATATCTCGCTCCTGAGCGAGCATGGCGGAACATTCTTTCGCTAACCCCGGAGTGTGAGGCCCATTCTCTTTAAGGTTGATGTACTCCTTAGGATCTGTCCGTTTCGACCAGTCAGTCCGCAAGAGAACCCAGGCTCCCGCTGGAATTCGGCCGTGTTTTTCTTCCCACTGCCGAACGCGTTCCGGCGTCAGCAGAAAATTCGGATTCCTTTCTACCTCGGCACTAATGTCAATCACACACGCAGGACCGACAAATCTTCCCGGCGGGATGAGGTCTACGGTATTGTCCGGAAGGTCTTTTCCAGAGACCCAATGGACTGGAGCGTCAAAATGTGTGCCGGTGTGCTCGCCCGTCTCGAATCCGTTCCAGTACCAGGCGGGCCCGCGCTCATCGTAACGTGACAACTCCCAGATCTTGAAGGCAGGCGTGTTATTCCACTGCGAAGGCAGTGGCAGCAGAGGCGTTTGCGGACTCAAGGGCTGGGTCAAGTCCACAACCCGCAGTCTGCCATGGTGGAGTTCTTCGAGCAGATCAGTCAGGACGCGAGTCATTGGTGGCTCCCTTACAAGGCTACATTCGTAATCTGTTTCTGCGGTCGCTTAGAACCACTTCTACAGTCAAGCTTTCCTGAGCGACTGAATGTGCCGGCGAAATTGAAAACGATTCTCAAGCAGTGACAGGTCGGTGATGTAGCCGGACGGCCCGGTGGCTTCCACCTTGGCGACGATGGTTGTCAGTTCGATGCCATGTACCGCATCACAGACGGCGGTCCTGAAATTCTCCACGCTGCGCACGGTGAGCGCATGAGGAATTCCCGCAGCACGGGCGATCCCTTCCAAGTCTGTGCCCGTACTTGTTGCTGTGGGGAAACCTCCCACCGACAGCAGGCTTTCATTGTCGAAAACAACGTGAACCAGATTTCTGGGGCGATAACGCGCCATGGTGCTGAGAGTGCCAAGATTCATCAAAAGCGAGCCGTCACCATCAAAGACAATCACGGTTTGTTCCGGCAGGCAGAGGGCGAGTCCCAAGCCAGTCGACGATGCGAGTCCCATCGCATGTTGCAGGTAGAAAAAATTGGCCCGGTGGCCCAGGGAGTGAAGTTCCGCTGCCACTGCTCCCATGATTGTGACGACAAGACAACTTTCCAGTTCGGAATAGACCGACCGAAGACAGTCGAGACGGAGCATCATTCCTCCCACATGAGGTCGCGCGTCAACAAAACAGCGACCGGCTGCAAACTGCTCTCGGCGAGCGTTTGCGCCTGCCGGATGCGCTTCTTGACGGTTTCTACCTGGTCAAGGAAAGAATAAGGGATGCTCAGGGCCCTTAAAAGCGGTTCAGTGACATTGCCGCCTTGTGTCTGCCACGGATCTCGTTCTCCGAAAGTGCCGCGATAACTGATCAGCATCAACAGAGGAATCTTGTAGAGATGAGCGAACGAGACGATGCCGTTGATGGACGCCAGGAAGCCATGGTTTTGCATCAGCATGGCCGACTTGACTCCGGCAAAGTGTGCTCCAGCCGAGATGCCGACGGCTTCTTCTTCCTTGGCGAGTCGAACCAGAGTCATCTCCGGATCTTCGTCCGTCAGGTGAATAAGGTGTACCAACCATGTTTCCGGGAGCGCCGAAACCAGGCGAATGTCGCATTCCTTCAAGGTTTCATAGATCAGTTTGGAATTGGTTAGAGATACCGGCATGTATCACTTTAGGCCTTGATTCCTTCACGCTGAATAATTCCCGACGGAGCCCGCCTTCTCAGAAGTGCGAGGACATTCTAGCCTACAGGGCAGGGGATGCGCTCTTGACGAGGAATGCAGCGCAGTATAGGTTGGCCGCAGCCTACAGTCAGGAGTCCAGCACTACTATCACCCTTAGGAGCGAAGGTTTGGAAGCAAAAGCCCAAGACGTTCTCAATGCCGAGGTTCCGTCTGGATCTGATTTTCCAGTTGAGTCCGTTCGTGCCAGTTTTCCGGCTCTGACTCGGACTCCGGAATTCATCTTTTTTGACAACGCCGCCGGTGCGCAGGTTCCACAGGCCGTGCTGGACGCGGTGACTCATCATCTGCTCGACTGCAATGTGCAACGCGGTGGCCGTTACACAAAAAGCAGGGAGGTGGATGAGACGATTTCGCGGGCCCGGCAGAGCGTGGCTGATCTGGTAAATGCGCGCGACGTGAATGAAGTTGCCTTTGGCATGAATGCCACATCCTTTATTCGTTTGGTGAGTCTGGCGGTCGGACAATCGCTCGGTGAACGAAACGAGATTGTCGTCACCGATATGGACCACGAAGCCAACGTCGCTACGTGGATGGCCTTGCAGCGGAACGGTGTAAAGATTGTCTGGTGGAAAATGAGGGACCACGGGAATCTACACGTTGACGATCTCATTCCCTTATTGTCCTCAAAGACAAGGCTCGTGGCCTGCACCCTAGCTTCGAATGCCATCGGGTCGATCGTTGATGTGGCCGCCGCAGCGAGAGCTGCACACGCGGTCGGAGCTGAGATCTTTCTAGACTCCGTTCACTATGGTCCGCACGGACTGATCGACGTGCAGGCCCTCGGTTGTGATTACCTGGTGTGCTCCGGATACAAGATCTTCGCCCCGCACATGGGCTTTCTTTGGGGACGTCGCGAACTATTGGCAAAGCTTCCGACGTTCCGCGAGGACTTCATTCCGGACGAACCTCCGGGGAAAATTGAAGTCGGCACTTTCATTTATGAGAATGTCGCCGGAATGGATGCGGCGGTGCGATACCTGGAAGACATGGGCAGAAGAGCCGCCCGCAGTGACGCGGCGAAGTCCGAATCCCGGCGAGCTTCTCTGCAGCATGCGCTCGGCACCATTCGAGCTTATGAAGAATCGCTTTCGCTGGAGATGCTCCGAGTTCTGAACGATTGCGGCGCGACGGTCTATGGCATCGTTGACAGGAAGCGTATCGGGGAACGAGTGCCGACGCTCTGCTTCAATTTGCCCGATGTGTCTCCGGCGAGAGTAGCCGAAGAATTTGCGAAAAGAAATATGGGCGTGCGCGATGGCCACATGTATTCCCCGCGGCTTATGCGGAGGTTAGGCCTCAGCCCGGAGAACGGCGCTGTCCGGGCCTCACTGGTGCACTACAATACGCTGGCAGAAGTTCACAGGTTCGGGAACGCTCTGGCCGAGATCAAGCACTCATGCTGACTGACAAACAAGTTCTGGAGATTCGTTCCCGGTTCAAAATCTTTCAACGCAAGATTTATCTCAACACCTGCTCTCAAGGTGCGCTATCCAACGCTGTGGAAAGCGGTCTGCAAGACTACATTGCAAGTTGGCATGAGCAAGGCTCGCCATGGGATGTGTGGGTGGAACGGTATGAGGAGGCACGGACGGCTTTTGCGAATTTCATCCGTGCCACCCCGGATGAAGTTGCTATCCTCACCAGCGTATCGGCGGGGATCAACAGCGTCGCAAGCGCCTTGAGTTTTCGCGAACGGAAGAAAGTCGTCATGGGTGAGTTCGAATTCCCCACGATGGGCCATGTCTGGCTCGGACAGCGCAGTCGCGGAGTCGATGTGCAATTCGTCAAGGCCGAAGGCAACCGTATTCCAAATGCGAACTACGAGACGATAATCGATCGCGACACTTGCATCGTGCCGCTCACACACGTCTGTTTTAAGAACGGATTTCGTTCCGATGTAAAGGCCGTCACGCAGATCGCGCATCGATCCGGAGCTCTGGTGATGCTCGACGACTACCAGGATTGCGGATCTCGTCCGATTGACGTGAAAGCCATGAACTTGGATTTCTATCTGACCGGGACTCTCAAGTACCTGCTCGGCCCTCCCGGGTTAGCTTTCCTCTACGTTCGGAAAGAGCTTATTCCAACATTGTCCCCGACCCTTACTGGATGGTTCGCCCAGGCAAACCCATTTGCCTACAATCCCCAGCATTTCGAACTCTCTCCCACGGCGCGAAGACTCGAGTCCGGGACACCTGCCATTCCAAATGCATATGCAGCGCTGCCCGGATTCGAAATGCTGCGGGAGATCGGCATGGACAATGTTGCTAGCCACGTAAAGGCCCTCACACAATCTCTTCTTCACTATGCCCAGGATCTGGGTATCGTCGTCAAAACACCTGCTGACAGTGCTGGCCCGCTGGTAGTACTGCAGTCGAGGGACTCTGCGTTGCTGGTGCAGAAACTAGCGGAAAGCGACATAATCGCCTCGAACCGTTTCGACGGCTTGCGCATTTCATTCCAGGTGTACAACACCGCCGATGATGTGAAGGCCGTCGCGGAAGTGCTGAAGAAGCATCTGAATCTCTTGGTTCTCGACTCTGCCAGTATTGGCAGTTATGACTGATCGCCAACATTCAGGGATTCGGACCGCACTTGCGGGCGAGACGTCTCCGATGCCGGAGGTGGAAGGTTTACATCGCCGCTTGAGCCAGCGCCAACTCACTATGATGGCAATCGGGGGCGCTATCGGTGTGGGCTTGTTCCTGGGGAGCAGCGTCACAATCCGGCTTGCCGGACCCGCAGTCATTCTTTCCTATCTTCTTGGAGCTGGGATCGCTCTGATCATGTCGTATGTGCTTACCGAAATGGCGGTCGCCCACCCGGTTGCCGGCGCGTTCGGGGTGTACGCGGAAAAGTACCTCAATCCCTGGGCAGGTTTTTGCGTGCGAGCCACCTACGGCGTCGCACAAATAATCGCGATCGGCGCTGAGGTCACAGCCGCAGCCATCTACGTCTCTTTTTGGCTACCGAATATTCCGCAATGGATTTGGGTAGTTTTGATTTCCGCCGCCCTGGTAGCCCTCAATTCCATGCAGGTCAACCGCCTGGGTGAGTTTGAGTATTGGTTTGCCATGATCAAAGTGGTCGCCATTATTACCTTCATCATTGTGGGGATGTCTCTGATTCTTGGCATCGGTGCGCGGACGGGGATTGGCCTGTCGAATCTGACCCGGCACGGAGGATTCTTGCCCGCGGGATGGAAGGGAGTCTGGCTTTCACTCACCATAACCGTCACCAGTTACATGGGAGTGGAAATCATTGCCGTCACTGCCGGAGAAGCCGAGCATCCGGAAGTGACTATTCCCCACGCCATGCGGAACATCGTTTGGCGGCTCATTTTGTTCTATGTGCTGGCGATCGCAATCATGGTGACGATGGTTCCATGGAACCAGGCAGGCGGTTCCTCCACTCTGTCGGGCAGTCCCTTTGTAAAGGCATTTGGAGCAGCGCACATACCCTTTGCGGGCGGAATCATGAATTTTGTCGTGCTCACCGCAGCACTATCAAGTGTGAATACGAATCTCTACCTTTCAACCCGCATGCTCTTCTCTCTCGGACGGGAAGGCTATGCTCCCCGATGGATGGGCAAGGTGAGCCTCAACGGAGTACCGCACCGCGCGCTGCTGGCTTCAACCGCAGGAATTGTCGCCGCCATTCTGCTCGCGATCTTTGCGCCAAAGAACGCTTTCCTCATGCTTTATGGGACCGCTGTTGCAGGCATGCTTTTTGTATGGCTGGTAATTCTCAATACCCATCTTCGTTTTCGCAAAGCGATTACCAGTGAGCGGTTGTTCTCCCTACCGATGCGATTGCGAGTTCATCCGCTCTTCACTCTGCTCGGTATTCTGTTACTTCTTGCGATCTCAGTTACAACCTTCTTCGTTGACGGACTGCAATGGTCGGTACCGGCATTTTGTATTTTCCTGGCTTTTATATCGATTTTTTACGTTCGAGAACGCCGGCTCAAGAGCCTCTCCTGAGTGATTCTTGTAAACAAAAGCATTCTGCGAAGAGCACAAGCAAATGTTCGAAGCCAGCAAAGAGGTGTACAGTTCGCTCCGCCAGCGATTTAAGGGTGACCTGCTGCGCCCTGGGGAAAGCGGATTCGACGACGCTCGTACGATTTGGAACGGAATGGTAGCTCGAACACCCGGACTCATCGCGCGCTGCGCCGACGTAACCGATGTACAAAATGCGATTCGAGCCGGCTCCGAAACGGGGGTTCTTACCGCGGTTCGTTGTGGAGGACATAGCCTGGCTGGCTTCAGCACCTGCGATGGCGGGATGGTCATCGACCTCTCGAGAATGCGGCAGGTATCCGTCGATCCAGAAACGCAAAGGGCCAGGGTCTCCGGAGGCTGTCTGCTCGGATCGATTGACGTGGCAACGCAGAAAGCAGGCCTGGTCTTTCCGTCGGGCGTGGTTTCTCACACTGGTGCAGCAGGACTGATCCTGGGCGGAGGAACCGGCTGGCTGACGCGCCGATTCGGATTGTCATGCGATAACGTCGAGGCATTCGCTCTGGTGACTGCGGATAGTTCTATCGTGCGCGCCAGTTCGGTGGAGAATCCCGAATTATTTTGGGCCTTGCGCGGAGGTGGCGGCAATTTCGGCGTAGTCACAGAGTTCGATGTAAGACTTCACCGACTGACGTCGGTCGTGCTTGCCGAAGGGCTGACTCCGATAGATCAGATCCGTCCACTTCTTGAGAGGTGGCGAGACTTCATGGCTGACGCTCCGCTCGATCTGAAGTGGAATATTGATTTGCGCCTTGCTCCGCACAAAGAGAAAATCCCGGCTGAACTCCGCGGACAACCCGTGGCCAGCAGTTCCATCGTTTGGACGAGCGACCCTGAGGTCGGCCGGCACCATCTTCAGCGAGCGCTTTCGATGTGTGCGACGGATTCTGTCAGCAGCCGGATCATTTCGTTTCTGGAATTGCAAACCATCGCGGATTCCGACTTCCCCCACGGCCGCCGTTATTACACCAAATCGGGCTATTTCTCATACCTCGACGACAGCAGTCTTGATCGCCTGCTGCAAGCGCTTGCGGCCATTCCGTCACCGGAGATCCAGATTGAACTTGCGTATTTAGCTGGCGCTGCTGCGCGGATCGCCGCGAGCGAGACTGCCTTCGGCGATCGCAGCGCTCCCTTCATACTTAATATCCTGGGAAGCTGGTCGGAACCGTCCGCCGATGCGGTTAACATTTCCTGGATCCGCGGAGTCTTCAATGAACTTCGCCCCGCGATGAAACCTGGCGTGTATGTGAATTTTATGAGTGGCGACGAGCAGGAGCGGGTGCCAGAGGCGTATCACGAACGATGGGATCGCATGGTGGGCGTCAAATCTCGTTACGATCCCCACAATTTCTTTCGTCTGAATCAGAATGTTCCACCACGTGCGCTCCCGACCATGAAATCGTAATTGATCCGCGCCAACACAAGCTTCCCTGAATAGAATTCATTCCAAAAATGGGGTGCGGAGTTCTCCGCACCCCTTTGTACTGGATCTGTTCTACGGGAGCGGTACGGTTTCACCTGAGAGCAAATTCGTGCACTGCGCCGTCGGAGATCCGGCGATGTTTGCAGTTCCGGTGATTTCGGAATCGGAATCACAGAACAGATCGACTGCGTTCCCACTGATCGTCGAAGGAGGCGTATTGTTGGTGGATAGGTCGATGCTCGAGTTGTTGATCGCGACTAGGCCTCCGTGAGCTCCATGCGAGATGGTCGCGCCAAACAAAGTCGCGTGCGAATTGTTCATGGCCACAATTCCCTGACCTAAGCTGCCCGTGATGCTCAGTAATCCATTGTTGGCAAGCATCGTGGCACCTTCGTCGAGGTTGATACCCGACATAGTTCCTCCCCAGGACTGACCTGATTTATTGATTACGAGTTTGGCGCCGTAGATATTCAGAGAACCGCCGGTCAGCGTTACTCCGGCGAAGGTGAGGCCAGCGGAACTGTCGATGACGACGTCGGTATTGCCAGTGGCGACGTAGTACGTGTTGTAAACAGTCAGATCGACGGCGGAATCGGCGCCCCCGCCTATGGCTTGCTGCATATTCCGGATCGTGGTTGCATACATTGTGACGTGCGAGGCTCCGACGGAGATGCCCTGATGCCACCCATCAGTGGCCGTGTTCTCGAACAGACAGTGTTCGACATGCACATCAGAACTGTCATAGATCGCGAGCGTGGAGTAACCCGTATCCTGCACGTGCACGTAAGCAACGGAGACCTGGCTATTCTCGAAGATGAGAATGCCTGCACTGCCTCCGGAAATATTCAACGAACGCAAGCGGATATCGGTGCTGCCGTGCCCGATCCCGATATTGGGCAGTGTACCGGTGTTGCCCTGAACGGTGAAACCCTCGACCTGTACGCTTTGGGAGGACTCAATCAAGAGCGTGCTATTGAAGAGGGTTTCCCCCACCTGTGGTGGGTTGCACGAGAGTTGCTCCGGGCAAGCCTTTCAGCACCAGATCGTGAAAGCCGCTAACCTGAACAAATTCGGTGCAGGTTCCGTTAACCGAAACCGCGTGGGGCGTTTGGCGGTTCAACTTGGCGAGGGTCTGATTCAAGGACTGGCCTTTACTACAGTCCACCGTGATCGGCGTGGAACCTGGTTGCTGGGCCGCGACGACACAAGTCAACGCGAGGAATAAAATCGGAACTGCCGAGACTGATCTCTTCATAGCATCTCCTTTCAGAGCACCTAAGAGCGTCTGCAAACGAAACATACGAGAATTCAGGATTCGAGAAGCTAAGCCCAATCGAGGCGACGTCCTGAATGTTCCCGCCGGAAATCCGGCGGGACTGAGGGTAGGAAATGAATAGCCCCGAAAACTGGCCGGGATAGTACTCCCGCGTTTTGCGGTTGTCAAATGGTAGGTGGTCCAAAATGAATTCGAGACCTTGAAAGCTCTAGTGTCGGATCAGTTCTCGCAAAGAGATACCGAAAACATGTCGATTAGCTGTCTATGACAGATAGGTGTGGTTAACAAGCCATAGCAGTTAGCGGTATCTCGAACTGAGCCCCAGTACGGCGACTGCGAGAACTCAGGCTACCGTTAAGGGTCGGTCGAGGTTGCCTGCAGCCGCGCGATGAATATCATTCCTTCGAAGCGATGGGCATGCGATCTTCGCATCAACACACGCCCTTCGCTTAACCCGCCACCAAATAATAATCTCGCACTGAACCAACGTCGGCAAACACGTTCCCATATTGCGGAATACTCACGGCCCCCTCTTTGAGGCAGTTCCCTGCGAAGCCACTTTTCAGTCCTTTGAGATAATGAAGTTGGTCAGATCCCAAGGGTTCTGAAAAGTCTCGACCTCAACCTGGTTCTTCTTCTTATTCATTGTCAGTCTGCAGGCCGGAAGTACCGTGCCGGATCCTTTGCCGTCTGGGGTAAGGTTCAACTCGATGGCGCCAACGTTGTAGTCAGCGATACGGTTCGAGTTGTAGAGTTCTCTGAAAGAAAGCCAGCGGTCAGTGATGAGACGCAATCTGCGTCCTTTCTTGGACGGCAATTCGATGATGTACTTGACATCATTACCCACGCCGCCACTCGAGAATCTGACACGCCCCTTGGAGTTCATGTCCTGGAGGGCATCCACAAGGCCATCTTGTCCGCGACGATTAAAGGCGTCAATCAAGACCTTTCGATCGTCCTGCGTGGAATACGCCTCGATGTAAATGTTGACGTCGACCATTCTGCCGAGTTGGGTACTGGTCCCCTTGGCGGTGGCCTGGATTGTCATGCGTCCCTGGCCGTGGGCGAGAGTCGCAAATCCGGGCACCGACAACAAGACCAAGCCGATCAGACCGGCACGAAGAAGTCTGCTGATGTAGCGCATAGTTCTCCTCATTCTCGCGGACATCGCACCCAGCATGACCGCGCACTATGGGGAAGCAGAGACCTGCCCACCATTCTTCGACTCTAGGGAGCCAACTGTAGGGAGGGGAACTGGCACTTACGACAGTGGATAGAAGGTGCCGTCACTTATGGCAATTGGGCGATTCTCCAACTGACCGTGAGAAACACGTCAACTTGTGTAACGAGGCCTGAGCACAAGTTTGCGCCGTCTCGTCGCCTCGGCGCCAGGTTGATGAGTGTTAACTGTAAGTGGCTGGCTCCGTCTTTAGGTCTCGAGACAACTGTCGAACGCAGATGTGACGGACGAAACTACTCCAAGGTTCGTAATCATCTACTGCAATGAACGCGTGATCCGCTTAGATACCGTTGATACCCTTGTTAACCAAGACTTTGACATCGACTCGACGGTTCTCCGCCCGTCCGGCTTCAGTCTCATTTGATGCCGCTGCTCCGTATTCGCCCATGGCGCCCGGAGCCACGATATGCCGCACCGGCACCTCTCCTTTTTGCATGAGATAGGTGATGACGGCTTTAGCTCGGCTCTCGCTCAGACTCGTGTTCATGGCAGCGCTACCGGTCGAGTCGGCATATCCTGTCACCTCGATGATGTATCCCTTAAGGCGAGTCGCGGTATTGGCAAGTTCCCTCAGCTCTATCTGGTCCTTCGCCGAGATCGTGGAGCTACCAACTTCGAAGTTAACAGTTGCTTGAACTTTCACGTCATATTCGCTCAACGCAGTAAAGCGTTGCGTGTTCTCTTCGGTGTTCTTTATATTCGCTTCAATCTGATCCTTGTTCGCCGCGATATTCTGCTGGTTGGTTTCGATGTTTTCCTTTTGGCCCGCTAGTTGCACCGTGTGGCTCTCCAACTGACCGCTGTGCGCTTCGAGCGCCCGTATATTAGCCGCAACTTGCTCTGCGGTGGGATGCAAACCGGATTGGATCATTTCAGCCGTTTCCAAGTCGTCGCCGTCCACAGTGATGGTTTTCGCTACAACTCGGCCTTGGTCATCGGACACTCCGTCAATGTCCACCTTGAGTCCGGGTATGAGTACTACACTCGACATTTCCTGCTTATCCAGGCCAAAGAGTCCCTTGTCGTCCTTCGTTCTAGTGTTATCAGTGAGGACCACAGTAGTGGTTCCAGCCCCTGATTTCATGATCAAAGTTTCCCCGGTCCGGGAGGTGATCATTCCTTTAACCTCGGTTTTGTCGGCGCCAAAAGCGAATACGGATGTCACAAGGGACAATGCCGTCAGACTTAGCACGTTCGGTTTTCGGTTCATAGCTGTTCTCTCATTTCCTGTTTTTGAATTCAGATGAAAATCTCCCACGCGTTTAGGTCCCGTCTCTGCACACCAGCGCTTCTTCAAGCCCGCTGGATGTTGGGTTCTGAACGCATTCAGATGGTCGCCACAAATGGCGCATGACGCTACTGTGAAAATTGTCAGAGGGCCCTGCCCGAATTGTGGGGCGGCCAATAGTTACGACGGACGATGTGGCACTGGGCGCGGGACGGCTTGGTCGAGTGGACCCGTCGTGGTCTCCACCCCCGATCTCCACCGACACTCCGAATTTCCCGAGCAGCGGTTACCCAATTGTCGAAACGATTAATCGAATCGAGTGCAACTGACGGTTCTTCGAGAATCTCATCTGCTGACGGATTGGACTTCTGTCAAGTGAAGCAGCGAGAGCAGCATGGAGCCGTGCTTATCTATAAAACCAACCGATTGCGGTTCAGGCCATACCGGATCTCCGCGATCAAAGCGAAGGAACTGCTGCCACAAAGCAATTCGTTACTGGGTCAGCACCATGGGTGGTTCTTGTCAGCTGTGCTGCGCTCCGGCACCCAGGTTCGCCCAAAGAACGATCACTGACCGAGGAGCGGCTCGATAGGTGGACTCAGGAATAATGGGTGCTTCTTGCCACGGCACTATGTCTTCGGGTGCCTCTCGAAACGTGTCGATCCATCGCCTCCATGAGAGTCGTTCACCCGCTTCCTCCTGCGGAAGTTCGAAGTCAAGGGACTCCCAATAGGCATTGAAGATGAAATGGACAAGGAGGGCTTCCTTTGGTAACTCGACACTGAGGGCGACGCTGTGCGAATGTGCGCTCCAGTCGGGCTGGTTGAGTCTTGGTCCATGCCAGCCTTTTATCCCGTCATGAATCAGTTGGCTCAAGGTCGTCCGTTGGCGCTCGGGGCCGGTGTCTCGCAGTAACCGTCTCGAGATGAGTAACTTCACAAAACGGTGCACATCCGCGTGCTTCTCGAGCAAAGACCAATCGAACCAATTGTCTTCATCGTCCTGGCAGTAAGCATTGTTGTTTCCCTGCTGCGTACGCCGGACTTCATCGCCCATCAAAAACATGGGAAGTCCAAGAGAAAGCAGCGTCACAGCCATGAAATTCTTCACTTGGCGGTTTCGTAGTCGCCCAATCTCAGGATCCGCAGTCGGGCCCTCAGCACCGCAATTCCAGCTGCGATTGTCGTCAGCGCCGTCGCGGTTATCTTCGCCATTGGCTTCGTTGTGTTTGCGATCGTAAGAGACGAGGTCGTTAAGTGTAAATCCATCGTGACAGGTGACGAAGTTAACGCTCTGTTCTGCCTCGCGCTCTTTGTGCCGGTACATCTCATGGCTGCCAAGCATGCGGTCTCCAAACCGTAGCACTGAGCCATTTTCAGCGCGAAAGAAGCTCCGTACATCGTCGCGAAAGCGGCCGTTCCATTCCTTCCAACTATCCCCAACAAAGCTACCCACCTGGTAAAGTCCGGTAGCGTCCCACGCCTCGGCAATCATCTTTGTGCCAGCGAGGACTGGATCCGATTCGATATCCCAGAGCACAGGAGGATTGGACATCACATTGCCGTTGGAATCGCGTGCAAGGATCGATGCGAGATCGAAACGGAAACCATCCACATGCATCTCTTCGACCCAGTAGCGAAGACTGTCCAGCACCATGCGACGGACAACGGGATGGGAGGCATTGAGCGTGTTTCCAGTTCCGCTGTAGTTAGCGTAACGCGACCCATCACGTTCCAAAATGTAGTAGGCAGTATTGTCGAGGCCACGAAAACTTAGTGTCGGCCCGAGATGATCGCCTTCTGCGCTGTGATTGAAGACGACGTCTAGGATCACTTCAATCCCGGCCGAGTGCAAAGCTTTGACCATGTCGCGAAATTCGTCCACGGGGCCCAGCGGATCTCGCCGAGAACTGTACGCCTGGTGTGGCGCGAAAAAAGAGACAGGAGCATAGCCCCAATAGTTGACGCGACCTGGTGGGCAATCCTGCGGATCAAACTGGAATACGGGTAGAAGTTCAACAGCCGTGATGCCCAAGTCCTGAAGATAGGGGATCTTCTCGATGAGGCCGCGGAAAGTGCCTCGTGTCGCTTCCGGGACACCGGAGCTCGGATGCCGCGTAAATCCCTTTATATGCATTTCGTAGACAATCGTCTGCGAAGATGGCCGTCTGAGTGGTGTGTCGCCTTCCCAGTCGTACAGACTTGGATCGACGACAACGCTTTTCATTGCTGTGGCGGTATTGTCGCCCTCTTGTCGCGCCGCGTCGCGTATGTAGTTCCGAGGAACAGCCACTCCGCGACCATATGGGTCGACCAAGACCTTAGTCGGGTCAAAGCGTAAGCCTTTGGCGACATCGAACGGCCCATGGGCACGATACCCATACAGTTGCCCCGTCCGCAAGCCTGGAACGAAGACGTGCCAGTAATGATAGGTGCGGTTGGTTGTAGGATCCAACCGGATCACGCGTGAAGGGCAATAGTCATCTTCGTGATCGAAGAACAGCAAGTCAATTGCTGAAGCGTCACGAGAATACAAACTAAAATTGACGCCATTGGAGCAAATTGAGGCGCCAAGAGGCGCGCTTCGCCCTACACTTGCGGCAAGAACTGAGCCCAGTGAATCGCTTGGTGGCGGGACAATGCTGAGCACATCCTCACCTAGAATGCCATGTTCTGCACCGTGGGTTTGTGACATCGCAAGCTCCGAAATATGTTGCCTACCTCTCAGTCGGCTTTTCTGCGAGCAGGGAGATCCACAGCTTGCTCTTCGGTTCACCGGCGAAAGGCCGGAGTTCTATGCCACTGGACATGGTGTCACGTTCCAGATATCGGCGGCATATTCCGCAATCGTTCGGTCGGTGGAGAACTTCCCGGAACTTGCGACATTCAAGACGGCCTTCCGCGCCCAAGCGTCCGGGTTGCTATATAACTCGAGCAGTCTCTGGTCCGCCTCAAGATATGCTGTCAAATCCGCCAAGTGCATGTAGTGATCGCCGTTTGCCAACAACGTATCGAAAAGTTCTGAGAAGATGCCGGGCTCATATTGACTGAAATGGTCGGATCGGATCAGATCTAACGCCGCACGCGTCTCCGGTTCATTGTCGTAATGCCACTGTGGGCTGTACCAACCACGACTTTGAACCACTTGCTCCGCTGTGAGGCCGAATAAGAAGAAGTTTCCCTCGCCTGCTTCTTCGGCCATCTCGATAGTGGCGCCGTCCCGAGTGCCGAGGGTCAGCGCCCCGTTCATCATGAACTTCATATTGCTCGTGCCGCTCGCTTCGTAGCCCGCGGTAGAGATTTGGTTCGAAACATCCGTAGCAGGGATGAGCCGCTCCGCCTGCGAAACGTTGTAATCGGGCAGGAATAGGACTCTTAGCCGGCCCCTCACCACGGGATCACCATCAATCGTGCGCGAAAGATTGTTGATGAACTTGATGATGAGCTTAGCTAGCCGGTAAGCGGGTGCAGCTTTGCCGGCAAAAAGGAACGTGCGCGGAGTCATCTCGATGGCAGGATTTGCACGCAGGCGGTTGTACAAAACCACGATCCGCAACGCATTGAGCAGTTGCCGCTTGTACTCGTGGATACGCTTGACCTGGCTATCGATGATGGTGTTCGGATCAATCTCCAAACCCGTTGTAGATTTGAGCCAATCGGCGAACTGCAACTTCGCCTGGTGTTTCGCCGTGCGAAAATCGTCACGGAATCCTTTGTCCTCAGCAAGCGGCTTGAGCTTGCTCAATTGGCTGAGATCGCTGATCCATGCGTCACCGATGGCCCCAGTAATCGTGCGGGCGAGTGCCGGGTTGGAAAGCAGCAACCAGCGCCTGGGCGTGACGCCATTGGTCTTATTATTGAAGCGTTCGGGGAACATCTCGGCCAAGTCTTTGACCGTTATCGTGCGAAGCAGCTCGGAGTGAATGGCAGCAACTCCGTTGGTGCTGTGGGATCCGACAATGGCCAGGTTTGCCATTCGAATTTTGCGCTGAACACCGTCCTCTATTAAGCTCGTACGCCCTGTCCGTCCTTCATCCCCTGCGAAGCGATTTCGAACGTCCTCGAGTAGGTGCCGGTTAATCTCAAGGACGATTTCCAGCTGGCGCGGGAGCATGGTCTCAAACCATGCGACTGGCCATTTTTCCAGAGCTTCGGGTAGCAACGTGTGGTTCGTGTATGCGAGTGTCTTTTGCGTTATATCCCAGGCCGACTCCCATCCCAGATGTGCTTCGTCGAGCAGAATTCTCATCAACTCGGGCACTGCGAGTGCCGGGTGCGTATCATTGAGCTGGATAGCTACCTTTTTTGGAAAAGTGTTCCAATCATCGTTGCTGTGCCGGAAGCGCCGGACCAGATCGGCCAGCGAGGCGGCGACCAGGAAATATTCCTGTACGAAGCGAAGGGCCTGCCCTACGCTGGTGGAGTCGTCCGGGTAGAGGACCCGGGTTACGGATTCCGCGGTAAGACTCTCCGCCAGCGCTGCAACAAAGTCCCCACTGCTGAATTCCTGAAAATCAAAGTAATCAGGTGTCGCCGCGGCCCAGAGACGCAATGTATTAATAGTCTTTCCGCCATAGCCCACGACTGGCCGATCAAATGGAACGCCGATTAAGGTTGATGGCCGACCGGGCAGGGCACGCAAGCTACCGCCGTGCAGCTCAAACGAGCAGTTGAGCTTGATCTCGACCACCTCGTCTAGCCGTGCAATCTCCCACGGATCGGCACGACGGAGCCAATGGTCCGGCTTCTCCAGCTGCCATCCGTCATGCATGGATTGCTTAAAGATGCCGTACTCGTAACGCAGACCATAGCCCATCGCTGGGAGCTGCAACGTGGCCATGGAGTCGAGAAAGCACGCTGCCAAGCGCCCCAGTCCACCATTCCCCAGCCCCGCATCCGGCTCCTGCTCTACCAGTTCGAGCCAATCCAGGTTTTTTTGTCGGACGGCATCTTTGACCACAGGATCAAGCAGAAGGTTGATGATGTTATTGCCGAGCGAGCGGCCAATCAGGAACTCCATCGAAAGATAGTACGCACGCTTAGCATTCTCGCGTTCGTATGTGGTCTCAGTGCGTACCCAACGTTGCGAGAGAATGTCTCGCACTGAGCGGGCGAAAGCCTCGAACCTCATCCGAGCATTTGAAGCAGCCGGATCGACGATATTGTCAAAAATAAGATGGCGCTCATAAAGCGCATTGTCCGTGCCGGAGAACTGAACGGGACCACAACCATACTGCTGGATGAGCTTTGAAATATGTTGGGGTGCCGTTGGGATTGGTACCACGGTTGCGGATTTCGTACCTGCTATAGTCTCCGGAAGTGCCACAGGCTTAGTGCTCATCGTAATATCCTTTTCTTGTGCGATCAGGTCGCGTTTGAAAGAGCCGGTGCTTTGAGATGCTCGCCGAACTCTCGCAGGGAAAGCTCACTACACTCAGTGAGCGGTAGATCAATAAGGACGAGTGTGGTAGCTGCCAAACTCCGGCGGCTTCACCGTGACGAAATAGATAAACCGTCGAAAACCTCGCGCTCATTCGTTATTTCTTTCGACGTGCTGAGTGATCGCAATCGGCATCACAAAGGCAACGTCGCTACCACGCGACGATCCGTCGAGAATCATCCCGGCCATGTCCATTGATCGAGTTCTGGCATATCCACGCCATGTTCGTAAGCGTAGTTCTGGCTCTTAATCTGCATATTGCGCAGCATTTCTTTGGCGTGAGCCCCCGCCACTTCCAGCGTTGGCACCCGGTCGATAACGTCGATGGCCAGGCTAAAACGATCGATCTGGTTTTGGATCGCCAAATCGAGCGGCGTGTTGATGTTCCCTTTTTCTTTGTAACCACGTACGTGCAAGTTCTTGTGATTAGTACGTCGGTAGGTTAGGCGATGGATCAACGAGGGATAGCCGTGGAAATTGAAGATGATCGGTTTGTCTTTCGTGAACAAGCTGTCGAAATCCCTGTCCGAGAGTCCGTGGGGATGCTCGATTGAGGGCACTAGTCTGTAGAGGTCCACGACGTTCACGAAGCGAATCTTGAGATTGGGAAAGTGCTTGCGAAGCAACACAACCGCTGCCAGCGCCTCCTTGGTTGGAATGTCGCCCGCACATGCCACGACCACGTCCGGCTCCGAGCCTTGGTCATTGCTCACCTTCTGCCAAATGCTGATGCCCTTGGTGCAATGAGTAATGGCCTCATCCATGGTCATATACTGAAGGTGCTTCTGCTTGTCGGAGACTATGACGTTGATGTAACCCGTGCTCGCAAGACAGTGATTGGCGACGCTCAGCAGGGTATTTGCGTCGGGCGGCAAATAAATCCGACAAACATCCGGGCTCTTGTTGACCACCAGGTCGAGAAAGCCTGGATCCTGATGGGTAAAACCGTTGTGATCCTGTCGCCAGACGGTGGAGGTTATGAGTAAGTTGAGCGAAGATACGGGCGCACGCCACGGAAGCTCCTCAGACATCGCTAGCCACTTGGCATGCATATTGAACATGGAATCGATAACGTGGACAAAAGCTTCGTAGGTTGAGAAGAATCCGTGTCTGCCGCTCAAGAGGTAGCCCTCGTACCAACCTTCCAATGTATGTTCAGAAAGCATTTCGAGCACTCGACCATCGGTGGACAACTCGCCTCCATCCGCGTCCTCGGGCCTGTAGTCGGCAAGCCATAGTTTCTTGCTTACTTCGTATACTGCGTCGAGCTTGTTTGAGGAGTTTTCGTCTGGCCCGAAGACGCGAAAGTTGCTCGGATTCTGGCGCATGATGTCGCGCAGAAATCTCCCGAGGGGACGAGTGTTCTCAGCCGCTGTCTGCCCGGGTTTTTCCACTTGGACGGCGTAGTCGCGGAAATCAGGCAGGTGCAGCGCCTTCCGTAGGAGGCCCCCATTCGCGTGAGGATTGGCACTCATTCGCCGCGCACCCACCGGGGCCATTGCTTTCAACTCTGGGATCAGCCGTCCCCTTTCATCAAATAACTCTTCTGGTCGATAGCTGCGCATCCAGGCTTCGAGCATCTTCAAATGGGCGGGGTTCTCGCGTACGCCAGCAAGTGGTACCTGGTGGGAGCGCCAGTAACCCTCTACTTTGCGGCCATCTACTTCCCTGGGGCCAGTCCATCCTTTCGGTGTCCGCAGCACGATCATGGGCCAATGCGCCCGGTTGGCCTTGCCACTGGCACGGGCCTCTTCCTGTATGCGTTGAATCTCGAGCACGCAGTCTTCGAGCGTGCCCGCCATTTCCTGGTGCATCAAATCGACATCGTCGCCCTCCACGAAATGTGGCAGCCAGCCGTAACCCTTGAATAGGTGCTCCAACTCTTCATTGGGTATCCGCGCGAGAAGCGTCGGGTTGTTGATTTTGTAGCCGTTCAGATTAAGGATCGGCAGGACAGCGCCGTCGCGAATAGGATTCAGGAACTTGTCAGAATGCCAGGAGGTCGCCAGTGGCCCCGTTTCGGCTTCGCCATCACCCACTACAACCGCCACTAACAGGTCGGGATTGTCAAAGGCAGCTCCGAAAGCATGGGAGATGCTGTAACCTAGCTCGCCCCCTTCATGGATCGAGCCCGGGGTTTCAGGAGTGCAATGGCTCCCGATGCCGCCCGGGAAGGAGAAATCCTTAAAGAACACGCGCATCCCTTCGGCATCTTCGCTCTTGCTCGGGTAGATCTCCGAATACACACCCTCCAGATAGACCGGCCCTAGCACCCCCGGCGCACCATGTCCAGGACCCGCCAGGAAGATAGCATTGAGATCGTATTTCTTGATAAGACGATTTAGGTGAACGTAGGTGAAGCTGAGCCCGGTGCTGGAACCCCAGTGGCCGAGAAGTCGATTCTTGATGTGCTCTGGTTTGAGGGGTTCACGAAGCAGAGGATTGTCCCGCAAATAAATCATGCCCACGGCGAGGTAATTGCACGCACGCCAGTACGCATCGATTTTGCTCCGTTCCTCGGTAGATAAGGGATGCGTGCTGCTTGCGCTGACACCTCCCGTCTGACGTGCATCGACACCAGCGAGTGTGGCTTCCATGACTCCTCCATTTCTTTGTCTGGGTTTACCGTCAAGCGTGGGTCCTTTGTGCTACAAAACTGCGGTTATTGCTCAACACCGCGCAATCACAGATGTTTGTGAAATTCCGCAATTCGGTAATCGGCGTGGTCGCTGTCTGAGCGTTGGGATGAATCCCAAAACTCCGGGGATTCCCTGCGAAGCAGTCGGTTATTGAAGAGAAGATATCCAACAACACAATGTCACTAGCTCACTGCAGCCCTGCTCAACGAGACAGTAGTGAAGACTCAAATCGTCTTGAAACGGCAGTAGCGTAACGGTAAGCACTCTGGGAATTGCGGCCAACTGTCAAAAGTGTCAGGTTGGCCGATGAGGAAAATTCTGCTGAATCTCACCCTGCCAATCGACGTAACTTTTTCAACACCCACGGCTGTTTAACAATAGTTAGCCTTCTTGAGAGTTCCCCCTGCAAGAACTCCCAGTTCTACCTCCCGTAGGAGCGCCGTAGTATGAGTGCCCGCCCCAATTAGCGAATGCGGAGTAGTGACGGTCACTGACGTCAACAGATTCTGAGCTTTCCTCTTAACTGGTAGGTGGGAGGGAGAACACTCATGGGATACATAGATAGGCTTCTCCGCATTAGCCGTATCGGGGCGCTCTTCTTTCTGTTGATGGGCATCGGGACAGTCGTTCAAGCTCAGGGACGCATGACGATCCACGCCGCCATTCAGGGGACGGGTACGCAACTAGGCCAAATGTACGACGTCCACATCCACATCGAGCAGTTTTCCACGCCGGTCGATCAGAAAGCCCTAATCGATGCGTTCGCGCACTCCGGTCAAGACGGACTTATCCAGGCCCTCGACAACATGAAGCCCAAGGGCAATGTCAGATTCACAAATGGAGGGTTGGGTAATGACGTCAAGTACATCATCGAATTGCCCCCGGAGAAGGGGCGTCGAATCCGTCTCGTCACCGATCGCAACATTGGCGTCGGCGAGCAGTTCAGGGGAACACGTTCCAAAGACTACAGCGTCGGCGTTATCGACCTAGTCCTCCCGCCCGACGGAAAGGAAGGCTCCGGCCAGGTCTTGCCGGCATGCAAGTTGACGGTGGACAAGAAGACGCAGCAGGTGAAGATCGAGGCTTATCAAAACCCCTGGAACCTGGTCACCCTCACGATCTCCAACGATTAAGGAGAACTGCCCTAGGATACTGGGGGTAGTTGGTGGAACGTCGCGGTTACACTCATTCAACCGATTATGCTCGTGCGGGCCTAGAATGAGCTGTCAGCACTGACAGGAGGCTGGCGCCTGTTCGAGGGTAAAATAGTAGCCGCTCGTAGGGGAGGTCAATATGCGTTCTTCCCTTGCTCACCGCTATAAGTCTTTCCCGTTGATTCGCATTGGCCTCATCGCAGCCCTCACCCTACTGCTATCTGGCTGGACCTGCAGTGCGCTATTCCTTAGTTGTCAAGGGGCAGGGCAGTCCCAGGTTACTTCACTCTCCCCGGGTGCCATTCCAAGCAACGCGCAATCAGTTCTGCTGACAGCCAACGGAAGCGGTTTTACTCCCCAATCGCAGATCATGTGGAACGGAAACGCGTTGCAGACGACGTTCGTGGACTCACATCACGTCCAGACAACGGTAACTCAGCAGACCTTCGATTCCTTTGGTGGCTCTTTAGGGAACAATGTGCAGATTTCAGTGAGGTCCCAAGCATCGTTTGATGATCTGGGATGTCCAATCGGCCGGAACTCTGCCACGCTGGTTCTAGTCATCAACTAGGGGGACGCCCGCACAGTGCTGCGCGGTAAGCGTCCGCCGCGGATGGGGGCATCTGCAAGTTATCCGCCATGTATGTCTTCACGGCTTCCCGCATTTGATCTTTGCGCGGCGTCCAGATAAGGCAATGCCCGAACTGCTGCCCAAGCATGCACGTCCATCTGCTGCGGGGCGATCATCTACGGGAACAATTCCTTCACACGGGACTTGTAAGGCTCGGTGCAATTGGTGGCGATGGTCAATTCGAGAGCCACAGCCCAGTCCAGTCCGATGCCAGATCCGCGACGGCCGGCCGGCGCCGCTGGGTGTGCGCTAGCTAGGCCAGAACTCGTCGGAGTGGCCGAGTTCATCTGTGGCCGACGCCCACTTTGCGCGCCAGAGACCATACCCAGAGACGCAGCCAGCACACCGCGTCCGGCGGCACGTGCCGGAGCTTCTCCATTTGGGGCGATGCCGGTCGAATACCGCGTCGGGTCAGCCTTCGTGTCCTTCCATACTTTGATCGCCGTCTCGAGGCAGTCGTATGCTGCCGCCAATTTGATGAATCGTCTTCGATTGTGAGTATACGCAGTTCCGTTCAACGCCCGCCCGGACATCTCCCGTTCGTATAAGGTCTTGGGCGTGTCATAACAGCGGACATTACTCACGCTTCAGGGGAAGATCACGCGAAGTGCATAAGCGTATTTGGCTGGAGCCTGGTCCGGAAGCCGCACTCGGAGAGCATCGGCCCGCTGCTCAAACTGCAGCTTTGCGTCACTGCCGACCAAAATCACGGACTGAACGCGTTCGTTGCCAACGGCCGATGCGAGCGAGTGAATCACCGCCTCACCATTAGTCGGCCAGCCTAGACCAATCGCGTAGAGTACATCCCCTTTGGTCGTGAAACGAAAGTCTTCGGCTGTATAGCGCGTCGTGTCGGTATCGTGAAAAGATCCGGCCGCTACCTTTGTGGGACCTTCACCATAGATCCTCCACGGTCGAGTGCCGTAGATCGCTTCTCCATTCGCACTCAACCAGGCGCCGACATCGAGAAGAACTTGTTGCACTTCCTCAGGGATGGTGCCATCAGACATTGGACCGATGTTCAACAGCAGATTGCCATTCTTGCTCACGATATCAATGAGCTGATGGACCACGAACTCAGGCGACTTGAACGTGTCGTCTTTGACATAGCCCCAGGATTTGGTACTTACGGAGGTGTCGGTCTGCCAATAGAGGGGACGGATATCGCCAAGTTGTCCGCGTTCCAGATCGAGCACGGCGGAGTGTTCCTGCATGGCATAGTCCTTGTAATTGATCACTCCAACGTGATCACCATACTTCAGAGAACTGTTGTAGTAAAAGGCTGCAAACTTGGTGAGATTTGGCCGGATCGAAGCCTGTCCGGTCCACCAGTCGAAGTAGACGATGTCGGGATGATATTTCTCGACAAGTTCGGCACCGCGTGCGAGCCAGTCGTCGGCCCATGCAGAAGAGACGTAAGTGAAGTCGTCGTTAAGAGGGAGGCCCGAGGGGGCCGACAACCAGTTATGAGCCGGGCCGTAGAATGCTGCGTACTGCGGATCATTTACATCAGAGGAAATACTGCGGCCCAGGCCGAGAAAGAAATTGTGTTCGACTCTGTGGGATGACACTCCAAAGTGCAGTCCTACAGCCCGTACAGCTTTGCCCAGTTCTCCCGTGGTGTCGCGATGAGGCCCCATTTTGGCTGCGGTCCAGTCGCTCAATCCGCTGTCGTACATGGCAAAGCCATCGTGGTGCTCCGCCACGGGAACGACATACTTTGCCCCTGATTTTTTGAATAGCTCAGCCCACGCAGCTGGATCGAAGTGTTCGGCGTTGAACATAGGGAGGAAATCTTTGTAGCCGAACTTGTCCTGAGGACCGTAGGTCGCCACGTGATGCTTATATTCGGGCGATCCCGGCACGTACATGTTTCGCGGATACCATTCGTTGCCGAAAGCAGGGACTGAATAAGCTCCCCAATGGATGAAAATGCCGAACTTCGCGTCCATGTACCATCCGGGCACTTCATACTTCTGAAGTGATTCCCAGTCGGCCCGGAACGGACCCTGCTGATCCACGGCGTCGACTCTTTTCAGCAACGTGGCGCGTTCTGAATCGTATTTGCTGCTGGCTTTCTGCCAGATTTGATCGATGTTTTCCGGGTCCTGAGTGGCGGTTGGGGCCGTGGCACTCTGGGCGTGCGTCATAGAAACCGCAGACGACAGCAACAGGACTGTGCCAATTTTTAGAATTGAGATTAAACGAGGTGAAGGCATTATTCCCTTTCGTCAGACGCATCGTCGACTTCTGTCGGATCCATTCAGCAGCAATATTGGTCGAGCAATAACGCGGCTCCCAAGAAATGATCAGTCCATGTTGACCATGGTCTTTCTGAAACGTGCGGGATGTCCTCGGCCGTTACACGTCCGTGTGACGGCATGAAATCCGACTGTGAGCGGTTCCACCAGGCTCAATTTTTTGAGCGCCACTTTCGCGGGATACAGCTTTTCTTGCGGCATCACGATGAATTCGGTTAGTGCGCCATCCCTTTGCACCCCGAGAGTCGGATTGAACTGGCAAGCGTTGTGGACGTCCGCGCAGACAGGAAGAGCATTCCCCGCAGCTGGTGTATGGAGAGACCGCTACGTTCGTGCCGGCGGACAATATGGCTTCGCGTCGGAGGTCTTGAAGGACGGTGGCCGCCACTCCATGCCCCAAAATCCGGGGATACGTGACGAGCGGATTGAGTCGACGGTACGAATTCAGATAGCTACCGTAGAATCCCACGAAGCGGACCTTGAGCAATACGTTCGTTTCTTTGAGCAGCACCGGATCGGCGATGGTCTGATCAGCCTGGCCCGGTTTGCGAAGCAAAAGCGCTCTCATGTCTATACTGCGAGGAAAATAATCGGTAAAGTTACCGATGTCAACAATAGGAGATCGAAGACAGAAACTGGCTTCAGTTGGGATCGATCTTACGTTGGACGATGGGTTCACAGGAGGACCTTCTCAGCTTCTAAACTGACGAGCTGCTTATGAACGTACGAATGAAGGACATCGCCAAAGACCTTGGAGTATCCATGATCACCATTTCCAAGGTCCTGAGAAATCATCCGGACATCGGAGAAGAGACTCGCGAGCGGGTTCTCGCGCGCGTGAAAGAACTAGACTATCGTCCCAACTTTGCTGCGCGCAGCCTCGTGACTGGCCGCTCTTATCTTGTGGGCCTGGTTGTTCCCGATCTGCTGCACCCCTTCTTTGCGGAAGTTGCCAAATCTCTCTCCGAAGTCTTGCGACAAAGCGGCTACTACCTGATCGTCTCTTCGTCTGATGAAGATCCGGATCTGGAGGATGTCGAGATCAATCACTTGCTGGCACGCCGGCTTGACGCCTTAATCATTGCATCATGCCGCACGACCGTAGATGTTTTCTTTCGTATCGAAAAACAGAACACACCCTATGTATTGATTGATCGATGCTTGCCTGGTCTTTCGGCAAATTTCGTCGGCGTAGATGATGAATCTGTGGGAATGCTGGCCACGAAGCACTTGATCGACATTGGCTGCAAAAGAATTGCTCACATTTGTGGACCAGAGATCAGTCCCGGGATTCGTCGGATGGAAGGATATAAGCGCGCGCTCGCGCAATCTGGGATGAGAATCATCGACAACTACATCATCACGCAGCACAAGGGGGACGTCGGAACCAAACAGGGCGGCGCAGAAGCCATGCGGCAACTCCTAACTCTCGAGCCCAGACCGGATGGGCTGTTCTGCTTCAATGATCCTTTGGCAATGGGCGCCATGAATTATGCGCTGGATCACGGAGTTCGAATCCCAGAGGATTTGGCCGTCGTGGGCTGCGGAAATCTCCACTACGATGATTCTCTACGTGTTCCACTCTCCAGCATCGACCAGCATAGCCGGAAAATAGGAGAAGAGGCTGCGCGAATTGCATTGGGCATTCTGAATTTGAAAGTACCGCCAAAGCCGAAAACTTTGGTGCTAAAGCCCGAGTTGGTTGTGCGCGAATCGACACAACGACGCATGAGTAAGAACATTTCAAAAAAGAGGCGAACAGGAGTCAAACGAAACCAAAGCTGTTAAAACAGCTCCCTCGCTTGGCAGAACTTTGTTGTCGTCTGGATTTGCTTTGCGCAGTTCGTTACAGTTAGCGATAACCCCATGCGAATGAGATCCGCCTTACTTCCATCGAGCAGGCTCTGGACTTCTCTTTTTCTCGGCCTGTGCTGTCTGCCCTGGGTTAGCGAACACGCAACCGCCCAACTGTGGGATGTTCCCCCGCTACCTCCAGTCAAGTACGCGCAAGCTCAGGACGGCATAGCGGCTACCATCGGAAACGAGAGTGTTCACATTTCCGTTTGCCGTCCTTCCGTCATCCATTTCGTCTCTACTCCGGAGTCGCCCAAGACGATTCGACAAGGCCAGCCGTGGATGCTCGATCCAAAAGAGTCGTGTCCAGGAGCGAAGTTCCAGATTTCACAAACATCCGACGCGGCGATCCTCACTACCGATGCATTGAAGATCGAACTCTCGCTCAAATGGGGCAACGTCCAATTCAGCACGGCGACAGGCGAGGGTCTCTTACGCGAACGCAACTCGATTCCCCGGAGCTACGAACCGGCTGAACTGAATGGAGAGAAGACATTTCACGTCGAAGACAGATTTGCTCCGGATTTCTCCGAAGGCTTCTACGGTTTGGGCCAACACCAGAGCGGAATGTTCAACTACCGGGGTGGGACCGTCGAACTTGGGCAAAACAACACCGATGTCGCGATCCCTTTGCTGCTATCGAGCAAAGGCTACGCCTTGATGTGGAACACCGCGTCTTTGACACACGTCGATAATCGCTTCCCGCTGGAACTTAACCTGAGTTCACTCGCTGGCCATGCCGTCGACTACTACTTCATTTACGGTCCGGGGATGGATCAGCTCATCCATGAATACCGGAACCTTACCGGGCATACACCGCTGCTACCGAAGTGGTCGTACGGATTCTTCCAGTCGAAAGACCGATATGTTTCGCAGGAAGAAGTTCTAGCAATCGCACATCGCTATCGTGAAGAGCACATACCGCTCGACGGAATTGTTCAGGACTGGTTCTGGTGGAAATCGGAAGGTGATCCGATTTTCAATTCCAATTTTCCCGACGTTCCCGGCGAACTCAAGCAACTCCACGATGAACACGTCCATGCCATGCTTTCCGTCTGGGGCCTATTTGATTCCAAGTCTCAGAACTTCCTGCAAATGACGCAGCAACATCTGGATGTCCCCAATGCCCATGTTTACGATGCTACGAATCCCAAAGCGCGTGACTTCTATTGGAATAACCTTGCTGGCAAGCTCTTCTCGTTGGGTTGGGACGCATTCTGGCTCGACAGCGCCGAGCCCGAAGAATATTGGCCTCACATGGGTGACGCGATTCTTCAAAACAAGCAGATCGCCATCGGCAATGGCGCCGAATACACGAACATTTTTCCGTTCATGCACACGCTAGGGGTCCAGGAACACTGGAAGGCTTCCACTGAACAGAAGCGGGTTTTTCTGCTGACGCGATCTGCGTTTCTCGGCCAGCAGAGAGTTGGAGCCGCAGTCTGGTCAGGTGACGTGTATGGCTCGTACTGGGGTTTGCGGCACCAAGTGGCGGCAGGGTTGAACTTCGCGCTCTCCGGATATCCCTATTGGACAACTGATATCGGCGGCTATTGGCCGCCGCATGACAACCCTGTCGAGGATCCAAAATTCCAGGAACTCTATGCACGCTGGTTCGAGTACGGAATCTTCTGTCCGATTTTCCGCACGCACGGTCACCGCCCGCAAAATGAAATCTGGGCCTTCGATAAGGTCGAGCCGATTCTTATCAACTACGACAAGCTGCGCTACCGCCTCATGCCCTATGTCTATTCCCTGGCGTGGCGAGTAACAAACGACGACTACACCATCCAGCGGCCACTGGTAATGGATTGGCGCACTGATCTCAGAGTTCGGGACATTGGTGATCAGTTCATGTTCGGACCTGCGCTCCTCGTCAACCCGGTGCTGCAACCAGATGCTACCCACAGAACCTTGTATCTGCCGGACGCCCCAGCTTGGTACGACTTCTGGACGGGAGCTTCGACAAATGGAAGCCGCGAGATCGATGCTGATGCGCCTCTCGATCGCATTCCCCTCTACGTGCGTGCCGGTTCAATCCTTCCTCTCGGTCCGGAAATCGAGTACGCGGATGAGAAGCCTGCGGGGCCTATCGAATTACGGATCTATGCAGGTGCCGACGGAGAGTTCGTCCTCTATCAAGATGCCGGCGACAACTACGACTATGAGCACGGCGCGCACTCTGTCATCCCCATGCACTGGTCGGAGTCGAACCGAACTTTGACGATTGGCCAAAGACAAGGGGAATATCCGGGAATGCCCTCAAGTATGGAGATGAAGGTGGTGTTGGTATCTGCCGGACACGGAACAGGACTTGAGCCGACCGCGAACCCGGACAAGCTCGTCGTTTACAACGGACAATCAATCTCAGTTCAAGCGCGGTAAGAACCGCCGCGAACAGCTAAGGACGTATTGGGAGCCCAGGAGTAGAAATGAACGATTACAAAATTTTCGCACTGGCGGCATTCATCATTGCCATTCTAGCCTCCACCTCAATGGCGCAGGACACTTCCAGCCTGCCTTACATGAATCCCAATCTCTCTCCTGAAGAGCGCGCGTCCGATCTCGTCCACCGCATGACGCTCGAAGAAAAGGCCTCACAACTCGTGAATCAGGCACGAGCCGTCCCGCGCTTGAATATTGCTTCCTACGATTGGTGGAGTGAAGCCTTGCATGGTGTCATTTCCGATGGCGTGACCGAATTCCCGGAACCCGTTGGTCCGGCCGCGACCTTCGATGTTCCACGCATTCATGAGATGGCAACGGCCATCGGCATTGAAGGGCGAATCAAACACGCTCAACACGAGCGCGCTGGGCACTCCAACATTTTCGAGGGCCTCGATTTCTGGGCTCCGAACGTCAACATCTTCCGCGATCCCCGCTGGGGACGCGGCCAGGAAACCTACGGCGAAGATCCCTTCCTGAGCGCTCGGCTAGCCGTCGCGTTTGTCACAGGTATGCAAGGCGATGATCCCCATTATTACCGCGTCATCTCCACGCCTAAGCACTATGCCGTTCACAGTGGTCCCGAACCCACGCGCCATTTCACGGACGTGGACGTCAGCAAGCACGACGAGGAAGACACGTACTTGCCGGCATTTCGCGCGGCCGTCGTTGAGGGCAAGGCGGGTTCCGTCATGTGTGCTTACAACGCGATCAATGGCGAGCCTGCGTGCGCGAGTCAATTCCTGCTGCAGCATACCCTTCGCGGCGCTTGGGATTTCCAGGGTTATGTAGTCTCTGACTGCGACGCCGTTCGCAACATCTTCAATGGCCACCACTACCGCCCAACGCAGCCACAGGCCTCGGCAATCTCAGTGATCCGTGGCATGGACAACGAGTGCATCGACTTCGCAAAAGTGAGTGACGATCACGATTACAAACCCTACATCGAGGCCGTGCGGCAGGGATATCTCCCGGAAAGCTCGGTCGACACTGCTCTCATTCGTCTCTTTACGGCTCGCATCCGTCTCGGCATGTTCGATCCGCCCGCGACGGTGCCTGACATGAATATCGACGAGAAGCAACTTGATAGTGCAGCTCACCGCGACGTTGCGCGTCGTATCGCCAACGAATCGATGGTTCTGCTTAAGAATGATGGCACCCTTCCCCTGAAATCTGCCAAGCGAGTCGCCCTGGTCGGCCCTCTTGCTGATCAAACCGCCGTTCTCCTCGGCAATTACAACGGCACCACCTCGCACACAGTCTCGGTGCTGGAAGGAATGAAAGCCGAGTTTCCGGAGGCAAAGATCACCTACGTGCCCGGCACTCAGTTTCTTTCCAATCAGGCAGATCTCGTGCCCGCGTCTGTTTTGACCACCCCGGATGGCAAGCCCGGCCTCAAAGCCGAATACAGTTCCCGCCCCACCTTCGATGCCAAGCCGACGCCTCTCACCTCGCGGGTCGAGTCTTCCGTGAATCTGAACGATAGCAATCTCCCCGAACAGGCGAGAGGAATTGCCGGTCTGTCGGTGCAGTGGACGGGATCTCTCAACCCCACGGCAACCGGCGACTATCTGTTGGGACTTAGCGTCGACGGCTTCGGTCGCCTATCAGTCGATGGCAGGGAGATTACGACGCTCTGGGGCAAGAACATTAACCTGAGCCCGGTTCACCTCGAAAAAGGCCACCCCGTACAGCTTGAGGTCCGTTATGGCCGCACCGGAGAGGGCAAGCCAGAAGCGAAGCTGCTGTGGACACGCGTAAACAATGCGCCCGATCCTGCGGCAGTAGCGGCTGCGAGGAACGCCGATGTGGTCGTCGCCGTCGTCGGCATTACCAGTCACCTTGAGGGCGAAGAGATGCCTGTGAGTCAGCCCGGCTTTTCCGGGGGCGACCGCACCAGCCTCGATTTACCAACGCCTGAAGAAGATCTGATTGAGGCACTCGCCGCAAGTGGCAAGCCACTCGTAGTCGTGCTGATGAACGGCAGCGCACTCAGCGTGAACTGGGCGAAGGAGCATGCCAACGCCATCCTCGAATCCTGGTACTCCGGCGAAGAAGGCGGAGCCGCTATCGCTGAAACGCTCAGCGGCAAGAACAATCCCGCTGGACGTCTTCCCGTCACCTTCTACAAAGATGTTCGTCAACTTCCGCATTTCGAAGATTACTCAATGAAGGGACGCACCTATCGTTACTTCGAGGGCGAACCACTCTGGCCGTTCGGATTCGGCCTCAGCTACACAACATTTACGTATAGCAATCTCGCGCTGCCGGATGCCCCGCTTAACGCCGGTGATCCACTGCACGCTTCCGTTAGTGTCGCGAACACTGGAAAGGTTTCCGGAGATGAAGTCGTCGAGCTGTACCTGCAGTTTCCGGAAGTGTCCGGTGCGCCGCGGCGCGCACTCCGCGGATTCCAGCGCGTCCACCTGGAGCCCGGAGCGAGCCAGAAGGTCGAGTTTCAGTTGAACCCGCGTGATCTCAGCATGGTTACTGATCTTGGGGACATCATTGTGGCGCAAGGCAAGTACAAGGTCTCAATCGGGAGCGGCCAACCCGGAATAGGAATTCCTTCAGTGAACGGCAACTTTGAGGTCAAAGGACAGATCGTTCTGCCGGAATAGTTGTTTGGGTTAAGAGATTGAGGGGACATGCATAACAAATTCTTACGAAATACGCTTTTGGTGTTTATCTCGACTAGTTATGCTTGGGCGCAGGAACCGGACTCCTGCGCGAAGCTGAAAAACTTCAAAGCCGAGAATGTTGAAATCACCAAAGCGGCAGCCATTGCGGCCGGAACCACCGAGGAGATTCCCTGGAACCAGACTCGCACCGCACCTCTACCTGCATATTGCCGAGTCGAAGGTGTAATGAACCGGCGCACCGGAGTCGACGGAGAAGAGTTTGGAATCACCTTCGCATTGGCCATGCCCGATCAATGGAATGGCGACTTGCTGATGCAAGGTGGCGGAGGTAGCAACGGCATTGTACTTCCGCCCCTGGGATTGAACGCTGCTGGCGACACGCCTGGACTCATACGCGGATTCGCCGTTGTAAGCACGGATACAGGTCACAAGAGCCGCCACCCGGGATTTGATTTCGGTTTCATGCGCGATCAGCAGGCGTATCTGGACTTTGCTTACCTCGCGAATGCTGAGGTGGCTGCGTTAGCCAAACAACTCATCGCGCAACACTACGGCAAACCGGCAGCCTTTTCGTATTTTTCTGGATGCTCCACCGGCGGGCGCGAAGGCATGATTCTTTCACAGCGTTATCCAACGGTTTTCAATGGCATCATCTCCGGCGACCCAGCGATGCGCACTGGGTTTTCCAATCTCGCGATCGGCCGATGGGTTCCGATCGCCTTCAATCAAATTGCCCCGAAGGACGCAAACGGAAAACCAATCATCGAGCAGTCGATTACTGACAATGATCGCAAGCTGATCAGGGATGCTCTCATCAAAAAGTGCGATGCCAAGGATGGTGTCGCCGACGGCTTAATCTCCGATCCTCTCGTGTGCGACTTCGACCCCGAGATGTTGGCGTGCAAGGGTGAAGCGAATAACTCCTGCTTGGCTCCGGAAAAAGCGGCCGCCATCAAGAAGGCCCTGGGAGGGCCGAAGACGTCGAGTGGAACCCAAGTCTATGCTGGATTCCTTTACGACACGGGCATCACGAACGGGCCGCCGTTCCGAGGATTGCTTTCACCCGGACCCGGCATTTTCGGGCCTGCGACGACGGACATGACAATGGACGTTGATAAGGAAGCTCTGTCGTCCAGCCAACCGCTCGTGGATTCGATGTCCACGAATTTGACGACCTTCTCCGCGCACGGAGGGAAATTGATTTTCTACCACGGCGATAGCGATCCGTGGTTCTCGCCTCTCGACACCTTCGAATACTACAAGAATATGGCGGCTGCAAACGGGAGCCTCGACGCCGTATCGAAGTGGAGTCAGTTCTATTTCGTGCCAGGGATGAGCCATTGTGGCGGAGGGCAAGCGCTGGATCAGTTTGATCTCTTGGGCGCAATGGTGAACTGGGTAGAAAAGGGCACAACGCCAACATCAGTGGTGGCGACTGGAAAGGCCTTTCCTGGGCGCAGCCGGCCGCTGTGTCCTTATCCGAAGCATGCTCACTACAAGGGGCAAGGAGACACGGAAGCCGCAGCCAACTTCGAGTGCCGTTAAATTATCAATATCGTTTCAAAGGACATCATTTCTATGCGTTCACTTCTTGTCGTCTTCACGCTGATCGTTATGGCTATCACTGTGCCGATAATGGCTGCCCAGAAAGTTGAATTATCGATTGACGCATCCAAAACCGGTGCGAAGATCGACCGTAATATTTTCGGGCAGTTCGCAGAGCATCTCGGACACGGCATTTACGAAGGTATTTGGGTCGGCCCCGATTCCAAGATTCCGAATACTCGCGGGATTCGCAACGATGTCGTGGGAGCCCTCAAAGCGATCAAAGTGCCGAACGTTCGTTGGCCCGGTGGCTGCTTTGCCGATGAATATCACTGGCGCAAGGGCATCGGCCCTCAACGATCAGTGACTCTCAACCCCAACTGGGGCGGAGTGACTGAGGCGAACACGTTTGGAACGCACGAGTTCATGGACTTCATCGATCAGATCGGGGCGGAAGCGTATGTCTCCGTCAATGTCGGTTCCGGTACTCCCCAGGAGGCAGCCGAGTGGCTGGAGTACATGCGGCCGCCGCACAAACCACGCTGGTAAAAGAACGGGCCGCCAACGGGCATCCAGCTCCGTACAAAGTCGCGTTACTCGGCATCGGTAACGAAAGCTGGGACTGCGGCGGCAACATGACTGCCGACTATTACGTTAGCCAGATGAAGATCTACAGCCGCTTCGTAAGGAACTTCAATCCGGCGCAACAGGACAAACAGCAGATGCTGAAGATCGCCGTGGGTCCGGGCGGCGATGGCCCGCGATGGACCGATTGGACGGAAACCGTCATGAAGGCCTATCAGCAACACACGTGGAGCTGGGACATCAACGGACTCTCCATGCATAACTACACGGTGGTGCACTGGCCGCCTTCTTATACATCGGTGGGGTTTGGTGAGACTGAGTACAGCCAAATCCTCAAATCCACCTTGGAAATGGATGGTCTTATCAGCAAGCACTCGGCAATCATGGACAAGTATGACCCTGACAAAAAGGTAGCGCTCATGGTTGACGAATGGGGAGGCTGGTACGCGCCGTTGCAGGGCAGCAATCCGGGGTTCCTGGTCCAACAGAATAGCCTGCGTGACGCCATTCTCGCGGCTCTGAACCTCAATATCTTCGCTCGTCATGCCGACCGGGTACGCGGCGCTAATATCGCACAGATGATCAATGTGCTGCAGGCGATGATCATCACAGACAAAGAAAAAATGGTCCTGACTCCAACCTATTACGTCTTCAAAATGTATGTGCCGTTTCAGGACGCCACGTTCGTACCGGTGACTTTTGACGCCGGTTGGTACACACATGGGGCTGTGGCTTTGCCGCGCCTGGACGCGATCGCAGCCAAAGACGCGAACGGCAAGTTGTGGCTGGAGATCACCAATCTCGACCCCAACGAACCGGTCGAAGTCGAAGCGGGTCTGGCTGGTATCGCAGCCAAGTCAGCGAGCGGAGAAACTCTGACCGCGCCGAAGGTGGACAGTGTCAATACTTTCGACGCAGCTAACACAGTTATACCGAAGCCGATCTCAGCGAAGGTTCAGGGTGGCAAGCTGACTTTGAAACTGGAGCCTAAGTCTGTAACCGTCGTCTCAGTTGAGCAGTGATCCAAACCGGACCTGCGAGCGCAACGCCGAAGCTAACGAAAAGCTATCGCTCGACGGTGCTATGGTTCACATTTCGATGGCAACGAAGGAGAGCAACATGCGGCCATTCGCAATACTGGTCTTCTTGTCTTTGAGTTTTTGTTGGGCACAGGAATCAGGCAATTTTCAACCCTCTACGACGAATGTCTGGGCAGCGGAGTATCCACGGGTGGACAGCGCCGGCAGAGTACAGATTCGCGTGAAGGCTCCTGATGCTACGAAAGTCCGACTGAACTTCTGGAGCGGTCCGAAACTGGACATGGAGAAACAGCAGGACGGATTCTGGACGGTTACCACTGCGCCGCTGGTTCCTGGTTTTCACTATTACACGCTAGTCATCGACGGCGCCGAGGTCAGCGATCCCAACACTCACGCCTACTTCGGTGGAGGCAAGCCGGCGAGTGGCGTGGAAGTTCCGGAGCCAGGCTCTACCTATTATTCGGTGCAAGATGTGCCGCACGGCGCAGTGCGCGAGGTCTGGTACAACTCGAAGGTGAGGGGGACGTGGCGGCACGCATTGGTCTATCTGCCTCCGAACTACGACGCGCAGACCAAGACACGCTATCCGGTCCTCTACCTGCAACATGGCGCCGGTGAGGACGAGACCGGCTGGATCCGCCAGGGCAACGCGAATTTCATCCTGGACAACTTGATCGCAGCGAAGAATTGCAAGCCGATGATCGTGGTGATGGCCTATGGCTATGCGCACCGCGCCGGCGAGGCGCCTGTCGATCTGTTCGCAAAAGGGTTTGGGTCACCTGAAATGTTGAAGGCAATGCAGGATATGGCGGCGGCATTCGAAGATGATGTAACACAGGCTCTGATCCCATTCATTGATTCCACCTTCCGCACGTTATCCGACCGTGACCACCGCGCGATGGCAGGCCTATCGATGGGTGGCATGCAGACCTTCCAGATTACTCTGGATCATCTCGATCTCTTCTCTTACATCGGCGGCTTCAGTGGAGCGGGCGGGATGCTCGTTCTCGGGAATCGCAAGCTGGATCCCAAGACCGACTACAACGGAGCGTTCGGTGATCCGGCAGCATTCGCCAAGAAAGTGCACTTGCTTTGGATTGGCGTGGGGACGAATGAGCCGGAGAGAATGCGCGGGGGGCTCCAGAGACTGCATACGTCGCTTCAGGAAGCGAACATACAACATGTCTTCTACGAATCACCCGGCACTGACCACGAGTGGCAAACTTGGCGCCGCGATCTGAAGGATTTCGCGCCCAGACTCTTCTGATCCAGCCCGGGCGCGAGGGTCGGGGCACTTTTCCCGCGACCTTTGCTTGCTTCGTCCTTCGATTCATGAAAGTTTTCTGCGCCCGATGCGTGGGCGAACATCGCCTGGTCACTGAGTGGGTCACGACAACGGCCACTCTGGCGGGTTGAGTTGTTGATCGGAAACGCGGTTAAATTGCGGAATCAGTGGTGGGTGACCTCTTGCATTCAACGTTGCGTGTAGCCACTTATCCATGTCGGGTGACCACTACATGTCCAGAGGCAACTGAGTAGACTTACGAGGAAAGACATGGCGAAGAAGATAATCAGAGGCTTGAACGTTCTGTTGTGAATCGCGTTCTTACCGAAGAACGTGCTCCAGCCGAACGCGATCAAAAACGGAGCCATTGCGAGAAGTGCGAAGGCAATCACCGCAAGCGAGTTGTACCGAGCGCCGAGATTGAGCGCATACTGTGTGCTACCTTCGCCCTTTTCGAATCGCCATTCGCCGACTAGTTCGATAGCAAGAATCAACCAAGCTGGAAGCGTAAGCCATGCAGTTCCCCAACCGACTGGCTGACGCGCACCCTTGAATTGCAATCTCGAATCTCCTTTTCAGCGGTAAGAAAACAATACGAGGGTATCATCGCTTCTACAATCTCGCACAGCATGAGCGAGTACAATGTCTGCCCATTCGAGTTTCCATAGGTTTCGCTTTGAGAAGATAGCCACCAACCCTCCTCTAGGCCGCCTGGCGCTCTTAGCACTTGGTCACTTCGATTCCATAATGATCGCGTTCGCCGCGTTGCCGGCCACGACCCAGCTTGCCGACCCGGCCACGACAGCTTCATCTTCAAACCACAGGAATCCGAAGTCGTCGATGCACTCCGGAAAATCTGGCTTGATGATGATGTACCCGGGAATCACCGCGCCCGGGATGTAAGCATTGTCGGCGCGATTGTTGCTGTACGTCTTCGTCTTCGAAACGGTACCGACTCCAGCCACATACGAAGTGCTCGATACCGGGTGCGTGCCGAGAATGTAGTTGACGGCGCGAAGTGTGTATTCGGGGCCAACGAGATCTGGAAAAGTTTTGTGCAGGAAATACATTCGGATGGCCATGTCCACGACGGCGCCTGAGCCGCCCCATGTGCCGAGGCTTGGGGGCACGCCGAATGGGGTCTCGTCCAGCCGCTTGTCCAAACCCGCCATGTATGTCTTCACTGCTTCGCGCACTTGATCTTTCGCGCTCGCATCCAGATAAGGCAATGCCCGGACTGCTGTCCAACCGCGAAAATCCATCTGCTGCTCGGTGATCATCTTAGGGAACAATTCCTTCAGACGGGACTTGTATGGCTCGGCACCATTCGTCGCGATGGTCAGTTCCAAGGCGGCGGGCCAGTCCATTCCAACGCCAAATCTTCCACGGCCGAAGCCGCCCGGCGGAGCTGCTGGTGCGCTAGTCGCACCGGAGTTTGTTTGTGCTGGCTTACGAGCGCCTTGAGCGCCAGAGACCACGCCCTGAGAGGCCGCCAGCACTCCACCTGCGGGCGGACCTGCCGGAGCCTCTCCGCCGGAGCTGAGGTCCGTCGGATACAGCGTCGGATTAGCCTTCGTGTCTTTCCATGCCTTGATCGCGGTCTCTAGGCAGTCTTTCGCTAATGCGTCATCCCATCCTTTCAGCGCATCGGCTGCAGCAGCGAGCGCCGCTATTGCATTCCACTGGAAGAAGGGGTTGTTCGTTGTGAATATCCAGCGATCGTCCGGCTTGCCGGAATAGTCGCCCTTTTCTTCGTTCGGGCCGAGCTTCGGGTCGTAAATGCGGCCGTCCGTTTTTGAGGCTCCGTCACCCACTTGCGTGTACTGGCGTAGATCTGGCTCGTGAGTGCCGCGAATGGCGTGGCCGATGTTGTGGAACTGCGCCAGGATTAGCAGTGCGCCGTGCTTGACTTGCTGCACGGTATCCGGCACGCCATCCGGACGGTGCATCTCAACCTGGCGAGCCGCCTCATCGACCGTGAGTTCGTCGTACTTGAGATTGAATTCGCGATACGCCAGAGCAAGGCTTTGAATTACGCTCAGCTGCGCAGGCTCTTCGAGATCGAAGTCGCCGGCATCGTACCAGCCGCCCACGTTCATTCCAGGGATGTGATCGCCGCCTTTGTACTTCCCGTCGGTTGCTGTGGCCTGGTTCCAGCCGTCGAATTGCTCCCCAATTACGGGTGCCATCCGGCCATCATCCAGGTGTGAAGCGCCATGCCACATACGGTAGCCTTCGCGAACGGAAACGTGATCCATCTGCTCCGCAAGGTGATGATCCAGGCTGTCCTGCCAGATGTTGGTGTAAGCGTCGCCCGAGATGGGGAAGGGCGCCGTGCGCTGGTCTGCGTATTCGATTACATAAAGACCGGGATCCTTCACCGGAGTGAAGTCGAATTTCGAATAGACGTAGCGCAGCCACGGTGTTGAAGGCGTGATCGGGCCCTCGAACACCTGCTTGTAAGATCCATCTTCCACGAGGCGGAGCACTCTAGCCGTCTTCGGGGCGTTGTACTTCGGGTCGAGTTCAAGCACCGCGACCTTTGAGAAGCCCGGCGCATAACCGACCTGACTGTGCGCGATCATCGGCGGCCGCGTCCAGTTCGGGATCACGTCCGGCCTGATGTGCCAAACGATAGCGCCGGTGGTCTTGCCGGAGGGGATTAGCGAACGCAACACGAACCAGCCGTTCTGCGCGCGGTCGCGTCCATCGAACAGCATGAGGTTCGCCGTATCCGAGACGACATTCACCCGGGCCAAAGCGTCGGCGACCCCCAGAGTGATGCTCTTGCCCTCGGCGAACGGCAGCGGCTGAGTGTATCCCTTGGCCTTGTCCCAGTCCTCCAAGTAGTATGCCTTTTTCGGTTCATCCGGCAGGGGCAAAACCTTTGTCATCGGATCGTTCGGCGTACGTGGGAAAATCCCGGCTTTAGTTCCGTCCACGAGATAAGCCTTACCCATGTAGATCGAGGGTAGGAACTCCAGGTTGAAGCCCGCCCGCCCCGCGAGATTCTGTGGTAGCGGCTTGTCGAGATTGATGCTGACCTTCACGCCGCCTGGCTCCGCCGCCACCTCCAGTGTGTAACTCAGGTCGAACGTCGGGAAAGCCAGATCGGCCGTCAACCGGTTGTTCGCCTTGTCGGCATGGCGATCCTTGAGGGTTGCGACCAGATCCCACTGCTCCGGCGTTGGCATCAGGTGCACGTCGCCGTTGGTGGCGATACGCTGGCCGTGAAGAATCATCTCCATAGCTGTGTTCTTCTGGTCCACAAAAACGGGATGGTACGTGCTGTCGTATAGAAAAACGCTGAAACCTTGAGTATCGAGGTAATTCTTGTCGGTCACCTTCATGGCAAAATCGGCGCCGGACAAGCCTGGAGCCGAGATCAGGACCAAGAGGAGACAAACTTTGATTCGCGTGAACATAGATTGGGTTGATACTGCTCCTTTGCCCCAACATGATATGACATGCACACCAAGTCGCTTCCGGACAACGTTTTCTTTGCAAAAAACCGCTTAGTTTGGCTACGTACGCTGACGCAGGGCCGTTCTTACGCGTAGCAACAATCCAGTCGATTGTGCAATTGAAGACGTCTTTGATAGAGAATCGCAAGTGTGGCCGGAATCGTGAATGCAGTGGGTTAGAATACATCCATTGATTATTGAGTCCGACTCTCAGCTAGGAGGATGATGCGGACGACGGAGCTTGGCGGTTCTCGTTAGGTCCGAGCCTCATGAGGGTTCGGTTGCGCCACAGTCAGTACACTTTCATTTCAACCCTTATGCGCTCCGGGTACTTTCGGGTGTTCGCCTCGGCTGCGATATTTTTCCTGCTTCTAGCGGGGCGCGGCAATGGGCAAGCTAAGACGCTGATCAGCCTTGATCAGGCCATCGATCTGGCTCTGGCGCACAACCATGCCCTCATAGCCAACCGAACCCTGATCCTTCAGAATCAGGCTCAGGAGATCACCGCGAACCTGCGTCCCAATCCAACTCTCGGGGTGGATACGCAGTTCATCCCATTCTTCAGTCCTCAGTATTTTTCCAGCGACAATCTGAACGTCACGCAGCAGTTCGATATTGGAATCTCGTATCTCTTCGAACGCGGTCACAAGCGTCAACGGCGGCTGCAAGCGGCCCGCGACCAGACGGCTGTCACCCGTGTCCAGGTCACCGACGCAGAGCGAACCCTCGCATTCAATGTTGGACAGCAATTCGTGAGCGTTTTGCTGGCCGAATCGACCCTTGAGTTTGCTCTCGAGGATCTGAAAGATTTTCAGCAAACGGTCGATATCAGCGAGGCACAACTCAAGGCGGGCTACATCGGAGAGGGCGATTACCTGAAGATCAAACTGCAGCTTCTGCAGTTTCAGACTGACGTTTCTTCCGCCCGCTTGGCGAAGGTGCAGGCGCTTGTGTCCCTGCGTGAGTTCCTGGGATACAACGCAGTGCCCGCCGACTTCGACGTGATCGGCGATCTCGCCTACCAGCCGATTCAGGCGAAAATGGAGGATTTGCAGTTACAGGGACTGCGCGAACGTCCCGACTACCGCGCGGCGGAACTGGGAGTCACGGCCGCCCAAAGCCAGATCCTGCTGGCCAAAGCCAACGCCAAGGTCGATGTAAATGGTACCTATGACTTTACCCACGTTTCCGGGGAGAATACCGCTTCCATCTTCGCGAACTTCGAACTGCCCATATTCAATCGAAATCAAGGGGAGATCGCGCGTACCGGCTATGCGCTCACCCAGGCCCGGGAGCAGCAGCAAGCTGCCAGCGATACGGTTCTCTCCGATGTTTCCAATGCCTACGAGGCGGTCAAGAGCAACGATGAGGTGGTGCAACTCTACACTTCCGGGTATCTTAAGCAGGCGCAGGATTCGCGCGATATCAGCGAGTATGCCTACAAACGCGGCGCCGCGAGCCTGTTGGATTACCTCGATGCCGAACGCAGTTACCGGTCGGTCCAGCTTGCTTACCGCCAGGCCCTCGCATCATATATGACAGCAGTCGAGCAGCTGAAAGAAGCGGTGGGGACGAGAAACCTTCCATGATCGGGCGCAAACATTTTTGTGGACGCTGGGCAATGGTCACTGCCGGATCGGCGATCCTTTGGGCCCTCGCCGGTTGCAGTGACACCGGTTCGCGCGTCGCCGCGAATTCAAATTCCAACAGCCCTGAACTGTTTACTATTCCGCAGGAACAGATGTCGCACGTGCAGGTCCTGACCGTTCAGCCCACAACCTTGACTCGGTCTCTGCGGTTGACTGGAGCGGTCGCTTACAACAGTTTTCACACAACCCCGGTCATCACGCAGGTAAGTGGACCAGTCAGCCGAGTGGTGGTGGTTCCCGGCGAGAAGGTGACGCAAGGTCAGCCGATGTTGTACGTGGCAAGTCCAGATTACTCGCAACTCCGCACCAACTACCTCAAGGCCAAAGATGCCTACGCCTTGGCGCAAAAGGCCAGCGCCCGAGCGCAGGATTTGTACCAGCATCATGCGATTGCCGAACAGGTTTTGGAGCAGGCCCAGTCGGCTGAAATACAGGCCGGAGGCGATCTGGTCTCCTCACAAGCTGCATTGAAAGTGATGGGTATCACCGATCCCGACGCACTGGTAAAAGCACCGCCATCTTTTGAAGTTCCGGTAAAAGCGCCGATTGCCGGCCTGGTTGTCGAGCAGGATGTGTCCGCTGGACAACTCATTCAGCCAGGCACGACGCAGTGTTTCATGATTTCCGATGTCAGCACCGTCTGGGTGCTCGTCAATGTCTATCAGAAGGATTTGCCGTACGTACGCGTCGGCGATTCGGTGACAATTCAGACGGATACCTATGCTGAAGTTTTCCACGGCCGCATTTCGTACGTCGCAGCCTCACTGGATCCGGCTACTCGGACGTTGCAAGCCCGCATCGACACCAATAATCCCGGCGAGAAGTTGAAGAAAGACATGTACGTGGTGGCGACTGTCAACGCGGGTACGATTTCCAACGCCATAGCGCTCCCGGATGCCGCCATCCTGCGCGACTCAGAGAACCAGCCCTTCGTGTACGCGGCGACATCTGCAAACCAGTTTGGCCGCCGTTCGGTGACGCTCGGTGAGAGTCTGAACGGCCAGACGCAGATCAACAGCGGGGTGAAAGCGGGTGATCAGGTGATCGGAAATGGCAGCCTGTTCCTGCAGTTTGCGAATTCGCTGCAGCGCTAAGTTTTTTGGGTTGGACAGACGTTTTAGGGGAACACTGGCAACGACAGAATCCACGACATCTGAATGATTCACCGAATCGTCCAAGCGGCACTGCGGCAGAGGTTCCTGGTGCTGATGCTGACCGCATTCATCACGGTCGGCGGAATCCTTTCGTTTCAGCGCATGCCGGTGGATGCTTATCCCGACCTGTCGCCTCCCCAGGTACAGATCATTACTCAGTGGCCGGACCACGCATCCGAAGAAGTCGAACGGTTGGTTACGCTGCCGCTTGAACTCCAGATGAACGGCGTCCCCCACATGGTGGTGATGCGCTCGATTTCGCTCTATGGTCTCTCAGACGTAATCCTCACCTTTGAGGAAAGCACCGACAGCTATTTTGCGCGGCAGATCGTATTTGAAAGGCTCGCCCAAGCCACACTGCCGACCGGAGTCACTCCAACCCTCTCGCCCCTGTTTAGCCCGAGCGGCCTGGTCTATCGCTATGTGCTCGAAAGTCCCGACCGTAGTCCGCAGGAACTGAAAACCATCGAAGACTGGGTAATCGAGAGAGCCTACCGGTCGGTCCACGGCGTGGCAGACGATTCCGGTTTCGGCGGCACGGTGATGCAATACCAGGTCCTGCTCGATCCGGCGCGCATCTACGGATATCACCTTACGATTCCGCAAGTCACCACCGCCCTGGCCGCCAACAACTCGAATGCCGGTGGCGGCTTTTATTCTCAAGGCGGCCAGTTCTATTACGTTCGCGGAATTGGTCTGGTACGCAACACCGACGACATTGGCAACATCGTGGTCGGCGCAAACAAGGGCGTGCCGGTACGAGTGCGGGATATCGGCGAGGTGACGATCGGGCACGCGCCGCGGCTCGGCGAATTCGGGTTCCAGAAAAATGACGACGCGGTAGAGGGCGTGATTCTCATGCTGCGTGGTGAGCAAACGCAGAACGTCCTGAAAGGAGTCGAGGCAAAAACTGAAGAACTGAACCGCCAGATCCTGCCGCCTGACGTCAAGATTCATCCTTATTACGACCGCAGCGAGTTAGTGGATCTGACTACCGACACGGTGGAAGCCAACTTGCTTCGCGGCATGGTTCTGGTGCTGATTGTGCTGATCTTCTTTCTGGTCAGCTTCCGCGCCGCGGTCATTGTTGCCCTCACCATTCCACTATCGCTCTTGTTTGCCTTCATCGTTCTGCACGCGCATGACGTCGCCGCCAATCTGCTTTCCATCGGCGCTATCGATTTCGGGATCGTCATCGACGGCACCGTGGTGATGATTGAAAACATTTATCGCGAATTGGCGCTACGCGAGGGGCAACAATACAACCTGAACGAGGTGATCCTCGCCGCCGCAAAAGATGTTGATCGTCCGATTTTCTATTCGGTGGCCGTTATCCTCGCCGGTTATCTGCCGATTTACGCACTCAGCGGGCCCTCCGGAAAGCTCTTTCATCCCATGGCCGAGACGATGTCTTTTGCCCTGGTCGGTGCACTCATCCTGACGCTTACCCTGATCCCTGTTCTCGCCTCCTACTGGTTCAAGAGGGGCGTTCGCGAGAGGCAGAATCGCGCATTCGAGTGGATGAAGCAGAAGTACGCGGTCCAGTTGGACTGGGTCCTCGACCGCCCCAAAACCACCATGGGAATAGCGGCCCTGATTTTTGGGCTCACGTTGCTGCTCGTCCCCTTCATCGGCGGGGAATTCATGCCGCACCTCGATGAAGGCGCGCTCTGGGTCCGCGCCACCATGCCCTACACCATCTCTTTCGAAGAGGCCAGCAGCATTGCTCCCCAGATCCGCAACATTCTCATGTCCTACCCGCAGGTCACAGTCGTCGGTTCAGAGTTAGGACGTCCCGACGACGGTACCGATCCCACCGGCTTTTTCAACTGCGAATTTTATGTTGGCCTGAAGCCTTACAAAGACAAATCCTGGAGCGGGCAGATCAGCGAAAAGAAAGAGCTCATTGAAGCGATCAACAAGAAGCTCATAGCCTTCCCTGGAATCATTTTCAACTACACCCAGCCGGCTGAAGATGCCGTGGATGAAGCCCTCACCGGCTTGAAGAGTTCCCTGGCGGTCAAAATCTATGGAGATGATTTGAGCGTCCTGCAGGACAAAGCCATACAGGTCAAGAACACACTGTCCAATGTGCCCGGGTTTACCGAACTCACGGTGGTGCGGGAACTCGGCCAGCCCAGCCTGCTGGTTGATGTCGATCGAGACAAGATCGCTCGTTACGGTATCAACGTTGCAGACGTGGAGGCGGTGATTTCCGCCGCTGTCGGTGGCCAGGCGGTCACGCAGGTCATTCAAGGAGAAAAGCTCTTCGACCTGGTCGTTCGCATGCAGCCCCAGTTCCGCAGCAGCGCGCATGAAATCGGCAACCTCCTGGTCGGAACTCCAGATGGCCAGCAGATTCCTCTCAGCCAGCTTGCCAACATCACCCAGGGAAATGGTGCGTCTTTCATCTATCGGGAGAATAATTCCCGCTATATCGGCGTGCAATACAGCGTCGAGGGCCGCGATCTCGAGCGCGCCGTTCGAGATGGCCAGGCTGCCGTCAAGAAAGTCATGACCTTGCCGCAGGGCTACCGGATGGAGTGGGGCGGCGAATACAGCCAGTTCCTGGAAGCCAAATCGCAGATGTACTTTATCGGCCCGCTTGCCGTGATTCTGATCTTCATGATTCTGTTTGCTCTCTACGGGAATTTCAAATTCCCGGTTACCATCGCCTTAGGCGTGATCATGACGGAACCGGTCGGCGCGCTGGTCGCGCTCAAACTCACGCACACTCCCTTCAGCGTTTCCTCGGTGCTTGGCCTTCTGGCGCTGCTAGGTGTCTCGGTGGAGACCGCCGTCATCCTCGTTTCCTACATTAACAAGCTGCGGCAGGAGGGAATGGGAATTCGGGCAGCGACTCGCGAGGCTTCGCTTCTGCGCCTGCGCCCGATCATGATGACGGCACTCGTTGCTTGCCTGGGATTATTGCCGGCCGCGCTCTCCACCGGCATCGGATCAGACACTCAAAGGCCGTTCGCCATTGTCATCGTGGCCGGACTCGTCTCTCGCCTCTTCATCGGATTCTTCGTTAATCCTGTTTTGTATGAGATGGTTGCCCGTGACGGGGATGTGCTCCAAGTCTAAACAAAGAATTTACCGCAACGTCGCAACACCACCGATCGCGTTCAGCTAGCTGCGAGCTCAGAGGTTGACGGCATCCGAATCGACGACTTGGGGCACAAGCATCAAAGGCGTGGCCGTGCGCTGCTCTTCGTTTGCAACTTCATTATTCAGGCTCAAAGGATGTATAGCGTCTAAGGGCAGGACGAAGGCGGTAGAGCAATTTACGACGCGGCCGGCTGACGAGGGCCCGATCGCGCCTTCAGCTTCCTGGCTGCGTTTTGCGCGTGATCCGGGCGCAATCCGAAAAGCCCCTCGAGTCGGCTGCGAAGCGACGCCAACGAACGAGTTGAGTCACTCTACCGTTACCTTAACCCTGGAGGTTGACCTCCCGTATTGATTGGTTCCATACAGAGTGTAGGTGGTTGTCACGGTCGGAGAAACAATGATCGAATTGCCTCGTAAGGCGCCAACCTGCGGCGAAATCACGAAGTAGGAAGCTCCCGTGACATTCCAGGTCAAAGTTGTCGGCTGGCCTGCAGAAATTGTCGACGGATTCGCTGTGAAATTGTTGATAACCGGCGATGGCCCGGTGGGCACATTGTTGGGAGTGTAGAGAGGGTTGATCAGCACCACCTCAAAGGCCGATGCTGGAACCTGTTTCAGTGCGCCCAGGTCGTCATTATTCCAACGATTGTCAGGATCGCCGCTGAGGTACATCGAGCTGCCGTTGTCGGCCATGATCATGCCAAATTTCTTTAGGGCCGCAAGGATCACCTGGGATTGCGGCGGAAATGAGGTGATGTCGTAGGAAGACTTAAGTCTCATACGCATACCCATCGGTGCCGCGTAGGGGTCGGGAGAGTTGCCCGCCCAATGTGACGCTGGAGGGGTAAAAGCGGTTTGGCTGTTTTGCAGCGTGAAGCGCAGTGCGTGACTAATTTGGCCTCTCGCCACTTCGTCGTAGCGGGCCAAACCCGGAAAGATTGGCAGCCCCGCAGCATCTGCCGAGGTCCATGTGTAGGGTCGCTGCTCATCGTTTAGCAAATCCCACACCGCCCCTGATGCTGCCTTCCAACTCCCGTCTGTCTGTAGATACGAACTGTAAAGCTCGTAAAGCCAGCAATTGTTGCGATCGAGAACCAAAACGTGCCGGTCGCCATTGCCTGGGTTGGGAAAGCCCTCGATAGGAGCGTTTTTTGGTATCGGCATCGGTCCAGGATCGCTTTCGCTTCCATAGGCCGTGTATTTCACATTTTCAAAAGGCGAGCCACTCACCACGATGTAAGGAATCCCGATCGATTGCCGATCGTACAGTCCCGCGCCAAAATCCGGGTGAAGCGGCGTGGAATCACCAATAAAGTTGATGATGGCGCTCGAATTTGGATCTACGGGCGAGCTTGAAATGTCCTGGTTCCAGGCACTGTCCGAGGGAAAGGGAAGAAAGCCATTGAGATTGGCCTCACGCCCAACACTCATAACGCTGCACGATTGGCCTTGTGTCGATGCGGATGCAACACAAAATACAAGGAGAACAACCAGAAATTGAACACGCGGCATGAAACACTCCAAGGAAGGAAATGCGTTGAGCGCAGACTATCACAAGCGTACAAGTTGTGAGCTAACTCAGATGGACATCGATTCGAAAAAAGAGTGACGTTTCTTTGCCGAATTGGAACCGGAAGCGGCGTATAGCGAACTTGATCGCCGCATTTGTGTCCCGGCTGACCCACCGACAGCACCGCAACTTCCCACTATTAGGAGAGAAAAAGGAATGCTCAGCACCCACACAGCTCACAAAGAGTTTGACCCGAGCTGGGAGTTTTTCAACAGCCATGCCTGTTAACGTCAGCCATCCTTTTGCCGCACCGAAGAACTGAGTTGCAGGATGCGCTGTACAGAACTAGAATTCGCGCGGTAAATCATCCACACAATTTGTTCGCAATGGAGGCGCGGTATGAAATCAAGAACTGTGTTATTGACTCTGGTCCTGTGTTTTCTGGCAGGGGCAGTGTGCTTGGCCAGCGATATACAAATGGGCACATGGAAGTTGAACGAGGCGAAATCGAAAATCGCTGCTGGGACACCCAAGAACAGCACGGTTGTCTATGAAGCTGCCGGTGACAGCATAAAAGTCACTATTGATGGCAACGCGCCGGACGGGACGGCTACGCACAGTGAGTGGACGGGTAAGTTCGACGGTAAAGACTATCCCTCTACCGGGAATCCGAACGAAGACATGCGTTCCGTTAAGCAGATTGATGACCACACGCTAAACGTAACATCCAAAAAAGGCGGTAAGGTTGTTCTTACGGCCCACGTTGTGGTCGCGGCCGACGGCAAGAGCCGCACTGTCACAGTCAATGGAACCAATGCAGAGGGCAAGAAATACAAGAGCACCGTAGTATACGACAAGCAGTAAAGGGATCATCTCGTCGAATGCTGCCATCGGAGTGATGCCCTTCCGCTCGCTTCTGAACGGGAGGGCATTTGTTAGTCTGCTCGCATTGCGAGTATCAGCGACAACTAACAAACAATGCGCTGGGCAGCTTTGATAGGCGCAGCCGCTCCTTCAGTAGAAGCTCGGGTTCCAGCCGCAGAATATTCGCTGTGCCCTATAATGGCGTCCTTTTCGCTTCTCCGAACATGGTGGATTCTAGCGAACCAGATGTTCGCGGTCGAGCCCGGCGCCGCATCGCGCGCCGACTGCTTCCATTCATTTTTCTCCTTTACCTCATCAGTATGATCGATCGCTTCAACGTCTCCTTCGCCGCACTGCGCATGAAGGCAGACCTCGGCTTCTCCGACAAAGTCTATGGCTTCGGCGCCAGCGCTTTCTTCATCACGTATGCGCTGCTCGAGATTCCCGGCGCTATCGTCGCCGAACGGTGGAGTGTTCGCAAATGGATCACCCGCATCATGGTTTCGTGGGGGTTAATCACGACACTCACGGCTTTCATTCACAGTGCCAGTGAATTTTACGTTGCTCGCGTTCTTCTCGGCGCAGCCGAAGCCAGTTTCTTCCCTGCGATTATCGTCTACCTGACGCGATGGTTCATCCTAAGGGAACGCGCACGAGCGATTGCTGCTTTCTACTCGGCCTCGTCGGTGAGCGCATTCGTTGGCTCGGCTGTTGCCGCATGGCTGCTGCCCGTACACTGGATGGGAATCCCTGGCTGGCGATGGCTGTTTTTCGTAGAGGGAATTCCGGCGGTAGTAGTCGGTGCCGTGACCCTCTTTTATCTCACCGACTGGCCCTCCGAGGGGGCATGGCTTTCCGAAGCGGAACGCCCGCCGTCATTAGAGCGTTCGCGGCCGAGTGCAATGCCAACCCTAAATACGAGCGCCTGGGATTCCGGGATGCCTGCAAAGACTCGCGCTTGTTATTAATTGTGACGGGCTACTTCCTCTACATCCTGGCTTTCGTGACCAACACTCTATGGATGCCGACATTTCTCCAGCGTCTTTCGGGCCTTCCCGCCGCGACGGTGGCGAGGTTTGTAATGATCCCGGCTTCGGCGGGAGCCTTAGGGTTGCTTTTAAATTCCTGGAGTTCGGACCGCTCGGGAGAACACAAGTGGCACACGGTTATCCCAATCTTCTGCGGTGGCTGTTGTTACCTGGTGATCAATACCGCGGCGGGACATTTCCGGATTGTGGTACTTCTATTTACGCTTTACTATTTCTTCTCCACTGCCGCGTTCGCCAGCCTCTGGGCAATGCCGACGACCTTCCTATCGAAAACCGCTGCAGCTGCCGCGTTCGGACTCATCAACTGCATCGGTCAGACTGGCGGTTTCTTTGGCCCTTCGATCGTCGGGTATCTCAATGACACGACCGGCTCCATCCATCGCAGCGTTGTATTCATAGCCTGCAGCCTGCTGGCTTCCGCGGTCACTCTCTCCTTTCTTACAGTCCACTTCCCAGATTCGTCAGGATAAGTCGACGGGCAGGACGTGGCGTTTGGAGCGAATATCAATTCTCAAAGCTGACGGGAAATGAGCCGGATCGCCCTAAAAGCCCGAAAGCCCGGTGACTGAGTGGAATTTTGTTCCTACGCGCACACGAAACAGTTTCCGATGTCGACCACAACTATCAAGATCTAAGAGGGAGCTTTCATTGCGTATAAGTCACGTTACTTGGATCTGCGCGCCGAACGCATCAAACGAACAGTGTTGCTGGCCAACCGGCATTCCAGTTCCGGCACTGCAATCCAAGCCATCAAAATCAGTGTGATGGTGCGGCAGCGGCACACGTGAGTTGTTTGCGCTCCGTATCGGCTCTCTTGGCTTCCTTGCTGGTCTCGAGTGTTACATCGCGGGCGCCAAAACCTACGCCGATTTTCTTCAGGAAGGCGTTGGGCGGAGTGCCTCCGGCAAAGATCCAGACGAAGTCGTTGGGAAGTTCCTGCCGGCTTCCAGCCACATCAATGATGACAGACTCCGGCTTGAATTCCACCGGGTTGGAATTGAAGAGGACTTTTACTTTCCCGGACTTCGCGTATTCTTCGATGCGCTTTGAGTTGCGCTCCTTGATACGGCTGAAGTGCTCGCTGCGGTACGACAGCGTGACTTGATTGCCGGACTGATTCGCCAAGCCCATGGCGGCTTCGACGGCGCTGTCTCCGCCGCCGACGATCAGAATCTTCTTGTTGATGTAGTGGTCGGCCTCGATCAGGCGGTACATCACCTTGGGCAGTTCTTCGCCTTTGACGCCAAGTTTGCGAGGCTCTCCGGCTTTGCCGAGAGCGAGGATGACGGCTCGGGCGCGGTATTGATTGGTGCCGGTGATCACGGCGAAGGTGCCGTCGTCGGCGCGTTTGACGTCTTCAACCTTTTCACCGGTGGAGACGTTGAAATCCGAGCGATTCAGGACCATGTCCCAAAAGGCGAGCAAGTTCTCTTTCGAGAGCTGCATCTTTTTAAACTTGCCGTACATGGGGAACTCGACGGGGCTGGTCATGACCAACTTCTGCCGCGGATATTTCGCGACCGTGCCGCCGATTTCGTCGCGCTCGATGGTGATGTAGTTCACTTTCTGCTCGATGGCTCGCAGCGAGGCGCTGATGCCCGCTGGGCCTGCGCCAATGACCAGCAGATCGAAAACGCCCGCTGTTGCTGGAGGACCCCCGGGGGCCTTGAGGCGCGCGGCGATCGTGTCCACGCAGTCGCGTCCTTGATTCACGGCGTTCTTGATCAGGGCGAGGCCGCCGAGTTCTCCGACGATGAACAGGTTCGGCACGGTGGTCTCGTACTCCGGCGTCAGGTACGGAACGTCAGCAGCCATGCTGGGGCTAGCCAGTACCATGGTGATGGCGCCAACGGGGCAGGCATCGGCGCAGAGTCCGTGGCCGATACATTTGTGCCCGTTTACGATGACGGCCTTGCCGCCGATCATGGCTAGTACATCGCCCTCGGGACAGACGCTGGTGCAGGTAGCGCAACCGATGCAGTAATTCGTGTCGATGTGTGGATGCTGCGCCTTCGGTCCCTCGGAAAACAGCTTGCCTTTTTCCGCGGCTTCGCGCGCTTTGGTTTCCCGTTTCTTCAGGTTTTTGAGATAGATCATCAAAAAGAAGACGCAGATGACGCCGCCGATCCCGTACGTGATGAGAGTATCCATAGGCTCAGAAGTATCCCAGAAAGAATTGCAGTCCGATGTGGATCAGGGCCAGCACAGCGAAGGCGTAGCTGAAAGGCTTGTGCACAACGTGCCAAAGATGAAAAACCTTCTGCGAACGCGAGAGGAAGAGCAGGCGCTTGGAGAGCGCAGCTTCTTCGGACGCAGCCTGGATGGCCTTTTCGAGTTCACGATTTTGCGTGGGCAGAAATCCTGCCAGAGTTTTTAAAGACTGGCCGAACGTCAATGCGTGACGACGCAAACGGGCGACACCGAACATGCGGACGACGTCGAGCAGCATCATGTAGATGAGCGCGATCACGATGGGCAGATGATTTACGCGCTGTGCATCGGGCATACGAAGCAGGGCGCGCAAATCTGCCTCGGGCAGAAGATGCTGCGCGGCGAGTTGCTGAGAAAGGTTCTCCTGCAGTTCCTGCAGTTCTTTCATCGACAGTTCCGCCGTAGTAACTTTGCGTGGGATCTGCGCGTAGAGATAACGTCCGACCACGCCGCTGGCCGAGACGGCGAACATGATCCAGAAGGCCATGCCGGCGATGCCCTTGAACTTGAGCGTTGAGTGAAAGGCGATGATAAAAGGTGCGGTGAGCCCCATCAGAATGTGAATATCAAGCCAGTGTCGCGTGCTTCCGATCTGTCCCAGCCAGGCCCAGTGTTTACGCAGCGGGTAGAGGAAGATTCCTACGAATAGAGCGACGCCGACGAAGCCGAGATAAAGACCGATGGGGCCGCTCGGCCGCAGCATGTGGTGCTTCGGAGAAAAAGGGCGGTCGATCGCGGAAAGCTTGTAATAGTCGAAGCCGTAGAAAAAAATCGCCAGGTTGCTGACGATAGCGACCATATAGAGGGCGCGCATGCGAAGGCGATGCCCTCGTTCGGTGTCGACGGATGGCGTATTGCGGTCTGCGATCCGGGCAGTTGCGGTTGCGTTGGCGCTCATTTTGTGGCTACCTGCTCCTCGGTACTGACTGAGAATTTCTTGTACTGCGTGAACTGATGCAAGTTACGCCAGTGCTGCCTCGGCGTTTCGACTTCCACGCGCGCCTGAGTCGGGAACCAGTAGGTTTGCTTAATGTCTTTGAACGTGATGGGTGCGAAGTCGATCTCGGAACTGAGAGTTTTCAGGCCAACGTCTTGCAGGGAGTCGGCGATTCCGGCTTCGATCCTGGCGATCGATCCGGTGTCGGGCTCGATCCACGCTGTGCCGGTCAGTTCCAGCGGATACTCGCGGCCGCGCAGCGCCAGTGCCGCCGGAGTCTTCATGCCGGGAATGTGCTGGAAGGTGACCTTATCCAAAATCCGTCCGGAAACTTCTTCTTCTCCGGCCAAGGTGAATTTGAAGGCTTCCGCATAATAAGGATGGAAGACGAGGAAGAGAGTGGCGAAGCCATTGCTGAGAAGCATCGACGTGTTCTTGCGATCCTTCCTGGCTTCGTGAACCGGAATGCGTGACTCGGAAATATTGAGTTCGCCACCCTCGTTGTTGAGGATGACGAGATAGTCAAAAGTGGAGTCTTCTTTCAGTTGAACCTTGTCGTCCTTGCCTAACTTCTCCTGCCGGACGAGTTCGGTGCACTTCACATCCGAAAACTGATCGAGGAATTGCGCTGTCTGGTGCGACGCGCGCTGCAGCAGTTGGGCGAGTTTCTGTGCGTCGTGCGATGCCGGCGTTGTGTCGGCGAGGCAGAGGCTGGCCAGGACGGCAGCAAGAGCGGCGCAACGGACGCCGTGAGCAACGAGTCTGGTGATAAATCTCATTCGTGCTTTCTCCGGTTATCGAAGCGATAGCCGATCGAGAACATGAACTGGTCATAGCTCATGTCGCCGCGGTTGGTGGTGAAGTTGCCTTGCAGGTAGTAGTGCGGTCCGAGAGTTGTCTCGACCGTTCCGGTCACGAAACGGCCACGCGTATTGGTCGTGAGAGTGGAGGAGAAGTTCTGCTGCCCCAACAGTACCTCGAGTCGCAGCCGATCGCTCATTTGCCGCGAGAGCGAGAAAGATTCATACGACCCGCTGCCGAACGAACTGTCGAACTTGGCGTAGTGGGCATCGGCACGCAGTTTGACGAAGGGAATCCGGCCAAAGGTGACGCCGTACATCTGATTCAAAGAGCTCTTGGCATCGCCAGTGCCGCTGGCGCGTCCGAGGTTGGTCGAGAGCCAGATCTGGTTCCATACTTCGACGCGGCCGCCGGCGCTGAATCCCTGAAAGAGATATTTGTCGAGCAGCGTCGTACCCACCAGGTTGGGATCGAAGGTTGGAACATCGCGGAAGTAGTTGTAATTGGCGTCGAGCTCCACTCGCGGGTGCGGATTGAAACGGACCGTGGTGAAGTTGCGTCCAAGACCGGGGCCGGGCGCGGCGGCGACGGAGTTCCCGCTGGGGCTGTCGAGTTGCGCGGATTCATAAAGAGCAATCGTTCGCTTGTAGGAGATGGAGTCTTCAAGGAAGACAAATGGACGGTCGATGGCCCAGTTGACCAGGCTCACGCCGGCGCCGCTAGTGGCGGAGTAGTGAAAGCCGTTGTACTCGCCGCCTTCGAAATTGATGAAAGCGCCGCTGATCGCGCGGTTGGGGCTGTAATCCCACGAAGACGGGTCCGGAGTGGATCCGCCGAAGACGCCCAGCAAGCTGCCTTTCGACAGGCGTTTGCCGAAATATCCGCCGTCGATTGTGTCGAGGCTCGGCGCCCAGGGCAGATACAAGCGTCCAAAGCCGGCGACAATCGTGGAGTTCGGATTGTCGTACGTCATATTGATGTGATAGGTGCGGTTGATGAGGTTTTGCAGCGTTTGCTGGCTGGCGGCGGATTCTTTGGTCAGACGTCCGCGCCAGTAGCCGCTCAGGTTCCAGTAGGTGCCGCCGATGCGGGTGATATCTCCGCGAAAGACCATGCCGACATCGGAACTGGTGACGTTGCTGGTGCCGTGACTGATGGTTTCGATGGTGTCGAAGCCGATGCGTCCGCGAGCACGGTTCACTGACGGCAGAGGCGGTCTCGGCACTTCTTCGCGCGCTTCTTCGTCGAGTGTGTCGCCTTCCGTAAACGAAATCACCGCGGGATATTGGCGCGTTGCGCTCAGGGCCCGCTGCTGGACCAGGGCCTCGGCATCTCCGGTGGAGAGATAAGCGAGGTCGCCGACTTTCACCGGGCGCCTGGGATCGTGAATGTCGGTGACGGCGGACGTCTCAGCGACGCCGCTGACTTCGAGTTCGGCGATCACTCGCGGGTCGGCTGCGTTCGCGCTATCCCCTTGCTTGGCCGGAAGATTCGAATCTTCGATTTCCAGCTTCATGCCCTCTTTGAGGCCTTGCGCGCGTCCCCCCTCGATATAGGCGACACCTTCCGCCACATATTTCACTTTGAACACTGTGCGCAGACTGGGGTCATCGCTACGCGCGATCACAGTGGAGGTCGCTTCAAGTGTTGCGGCAGCAGCGGGGTTGGTTGTGTCGGCAGAGGGCGCGGGGGCTTTTTCGGTTGCTGGTGTAGGTGGCGTCGGTGTTACAGCGGCTGCGACTGGCGCGTTCGCTTCTGCAACCGGTAGAGTGGGGCCGGCGGCGTTCTCTTCTCCTTCCCGGGTTAGCGCAACAGGAGCGGGCGCAGGAGTATCCGCAGGCTGCGGTTCCGGCGCGGTAATGGTTAAAGGCGCTTTCACGCTCGCGATCTGATTCTGATCGGAAGAGACCTGTCCGGTCGAGCCTTCCGGAGAAATGGAAGCGGGTGTGCTCTGCGGGACAGGCTGCGGCTGCGCCGGGGGAAGTGCGGCTGCAGAAGAATTGTCGGAGGGCCGCTCGAATCCAGGGCCGCTCGGCGGGGGCGGAGGTGCAGGCAATGATTCGCCTCCTCCGCCCGAACCACCATCGATTACGGGAGCGTTTTCGTGACGCCGGCGGAAAACAGAAATCAGGTTTCCGGAAGTGGCGGCTGCCGGCGCCCCGTGAGACACTCGGGGCTTTGCAACGCCCTCCACCGTAAGAATGATTTTGTTTCCTTCGGCGGTGACCACGTAGGGATGAACCTGGTTCAGGTCGAGAACGACGCGAGTGATGGACGGAGTGGTGCTGTGCTGCGCAGTACGCACCTGGCGCACTCCATTCATGTGGACGGAAATATTCTTGGCCTCACCGTTACAGACCGTCCCGGGAAGATCGAGGAGGATGCGGGATGGATTTACCGCCGTTTCAACCATGGGTTTTACTGGAGCGCTAAGCGCGATCTCGACGCGCAGATTGGTTCCATCTCGCGCGGTCGAGACCTGCTGTACCGTCACCTTGACAGGAGTCTGGGCCATGGCACAAGACAACAAGAGCATCGTGATACGAAGATGTTTCTGGACTGCCGTCATTTGTGGCTAACACTCGCGGGCGCTCCACCTGCCGCCTGAAGTCTGGCATCGCTGCCATCTGATTCTGCTTAAGCAATTGCGATGCCGATTCTCTAACCGCCACCTTGACCGTTCTGATGGCACTGGTAACAGTTAATGCTGTTGTAGACGTATCCCGGCACTTGATCATGATGGAAATTGTTCGGGTTGTTCCCGCCATGGCAGCCGGTGCACTGAAAGATCGAATAGTTGTTCGAGTTAATGTGGCAGGTGGAGCAAACATTGTTGGCTCCGCCGTGGCTCGTCGGAAATTGCGTGTACTGGGTATGGTTAAACGTCGCACCGGTCCACGCGGTCGTGTTATGGCAATTCTGGCAAGTCGTGGGAAAGAACTGCGGCTGAGCCTGGTGTCCGGGATTCGTCGTCTGGTTGTAGTCGTTCGTATGGCAGCCATAGCACGTGGTGGGCAGCGTCGTGTAGTTGCCGTTTACGTGACAATCGGCGCACTGGCGCGGGGGCACCGTATGCGAGCCTGTGAGGGGGAAGGCTGTGTTGTTGTGGTTGAAGGTGGAGTCCGTCCACACGTTGGTGTCGTGGCATAGTTCGCAGGTCGTTGGGAAGCCCGCAGACTGGTGGGGCGGATTGTTGGTGCCAGCGTAGTCCTTCTGATGGCACGAATAGCACAGCGTGCTGTTCAAGGAATAGTTGTTGTTGGTGTGGCAATCGGTGCACAGCCGCGGAGGCACCGTGTGCGACCCAGTCAACTGGAAGCCGGTGCTGGTGTGGTTGAAGGTGCCATCGGTCCACTGAATAGTGTCGTGGCAGGTCTCGCACGTCGTCGGGAATCCGGCAGCGAGATGATTCACCGGCGACAGAGCATTCGTGTAGTCCTTCTGATGGCAGCTCACACATGCTGTGGTCGTCAGGTTGTAGTTATTGTTAACGTGGCAGTCGGTGCACTGACGTGGTGGAACGGTGTGCGACCCGGTCAGAGTGAATCCGGTGCTGTTGTGATTAAAGGTCGCGTTGAGCCACGAAGTCGTGTTGTGGCATTGATCGCAGCCTTGCGGGAAGTTCGAGCTTACGTGATTCGGATTCGTCGTCCCCTGATAGTCCTTTAGATGGCAGCTCACGCAGGCCGTGCTCGTCAGGTTGTAATTGTTGTTGACGTGGCAGTCGCTACACTGGCGCGGAGGCACAGTGTGCAGGCCGGTCAAAGGGAAGTTGGTCATGTTGTGGTTGAACGACGCGTTCGACCACGAAATTGTGCTGTGGCACTGGGCGCAAGTCTGCGGGAAGTTTGCTGCCGGATGGTTCGGATTCGTCGTTCCTTGGTAGTCCTTCAAGTGGCAACTCACGCACGCCGTGCTTGTCAGGTTGAAATTGTTGTTGATGTGGCAATCGCTGCATTGCCGCGGAGGAACTGCATGGCCGCCCGTTAGGGGAAATCCCACCGAGCTGTGATCGAAGTTGGCGTTCAACCAGGTATCGGTCCCGTGGCAAGTCGTGCAAGTTGTAGAGAACCCACCGGAAGCGTGATTCGGATTGTTGGCCGATTTGAAATCCGCTGAGTGACAGGAATAGCACTCCGTCGACATCGTCTGAAACTGGCTGGTCGCGGCGCCCTTGTGGCAGGCATCGCAATCTACGGCTGCATGCGCACCAGTGAGGGGGAAGCGGTTGTTATGCTGCTGCACCTGCTGTATGGAAACTTGCCATCCACGCACCGTGTGGCACTGTTCGCAATTCGCTCCAAGTTGCCGCTTGTGGATGTCAGCATGGCAGTCCTGGCAGCGCTGTCCCACACTCGTGAATACCGGCTTTACGTGACACTGGGTGCATGTAACGGCCGAGTGCATGCCCCGCAGGGGATACTTGGTTTGGTTGTGATCGAATTCAGGTACGGCGCGGATCGGCCTCCACGCGCTCGCCGTATGGCAGTTCTGACAAGGAACATTCAAATTTCCGTGAGGACTATGAGTGCCAAGTGTGTTCTGCGCCAAAGCGCTTAAGCACACGGCGGCAAACGTGAGGAGACCGAGCGAGATTATCTTGCATACACCCCGAGCCCCCATGGACTTGCCCCTTGCAGACGTTCTTACAAAAAACCAAAAAGCAGAAAACGGTAAGAAGAGTAATTCCAGTTTTTGCAATTTGCAGTCCAAAAAGAATATCGATCCTGGTGCTCGGCCAAAAGTTACGACGGTGCCTATTGACGCGGTCTTTCGGGCCATACACCCATGGACCCAGTTGCACTATTACTCAAAGTCAAATGTAACTTCTGCCATCTTCTCGCATTTTTTTCGCGCTGATCGGTGTTTAGAAAATTGAACGTGTGTACAAAAAAGTAATTAGATGCGCCAATGAAAAGCAGGCTAAAACCATAAGCAATACATTCGACATCGATGTGCTGCTCGGATAGAAGGTTGTACATCTTGGGTTCCTGGAAGTGCATTATGTGGAACTGTGTGGTGAAACTCAGCGAAGGTTCGAAGGCAGACGATCAGGATGACTTCTTTTTTACTCCTGGCATGGGATTCGTTGGTCCGTGGCACACGGCGCAGTCCTTGGGCGTAGGTTTGTAGAAAAGGACTGTCCTGGCTGCGACGACCTTGGTCAGCTTATGACAAGCGGCACACTGCACGTTTTGGTGAGCGCCCCGCAGCGGGAAAGTCGTCCGCTTTTCATGGTCAAACAATGACGGCTTCCATTTCGTGCTGTTGTGGCATTCTGCGCAGCGCGTGATATTTGCCGTCGCAAACTGCTTCCCGTGGATGTCCTCGTGGCAATCCTCGCACGCGGTGGGCGCCACTTTGAAGTCCACGTTGATGAGTTTGGTTTCCAGGTTCGGCGGTTTGTGACACTCTTTGCAGGCTGTGGCTCGATGTGCGCCGAGCAGAGCAAATTTGGTCTTCGAGTGATCGAAGCCCGAGAGCTCTTGCCACGACTTTGTCGTGTGACATGCTTCGCATCCCGCCAAAGAGCCATCCGCACGCACCTGCAGCATGCGCTCCTTGAACTGTCCTTTATGCGGATCCGCATGGCAACTGGTGCAGTTCAGATTCTTCCAGTGATATATCACGGTCTTCGGCTGCAGTGCCTCCGATTCCTTGTGGCAATCGGAGCAGGGCACGGCCATGTGCCCGCCGGTGAGCGCGAAATTTGTTTCCCTGTGCTTGGCTAGTGTAAAGGTGGAAGGCTTGTATCCTTCGAGATTGTGACAGCGGTCGCAAGCGTTGAAGTAAGGCGCTGCGGCAAACTGGCTCGAGTGCCGGTCAGTGTGACAATCTGTGCAACTCGCGAACTTCACCTTGAACAACGTGTCTCTCCCTTTCGGGACATGACACTTCGCGCACTCCAGCCGAGCGTGCCCACCTTGCAGCGGATACGCCGTCGAGGCGTGCTCCTTCAGCGTAAACAGTGATGGCTTCCATCCTTGCACGTTGTGGCAAGACGCACACTCGCCACTATCGGCGCGCTTGGCGAATTGTTCGTTGTGAGCGTCTTTATGGCAATCCATGCACTTCTGGAATGACAATGGTTTTTTGAAATCCCCACCCGCATGGCACTGGGCGCAATCGACGGTGACGTGCTTGCCCAAGAGCGGAAACTTTGTCTTGGAGTGGTCAAAATGCTCGTTCACGCCCTGCAGCGAGACCTTCTTCCATCCATTGGTGTTGTGGCACGTCTGGCACCCCTGCGGGAAACTGCCGTGGTGTGGATCTTTGTGGCAATCTGAACATTGATTGAATGGAATTCCGACGTACTGTGGCTTGCCGTCGGCACCGTTCGTGTGGCACTTCGCGCACTGCACTTGTGCGTGCAACCCGGTCAATGGATAGCGCGTCTTCGAGTGATCGAATTGGGCGACGCTGATCTGCTTCCAATCGACGAAGTTGTGGCATGATTCGCACTTCGAGCCCAGGCGTCCTCTATGCTGATCTTCGTGGCAGCCGGCGCATGCCGTCGATAGCCCCAGATAGGTGCGGTTCAAATCCTTCTCTTTGATCGCAGGCCGTTCTTGTGGAGAGATGTGGGCGGGGTTGTGACACCTGTTGCACGCCAGGCCAGCGTGCTTGCCTTCGAGAATGTAACCGGCCTCTTTGTGATTAAAGGTCTTCGGGTCCCACTTCACCAGAGGAAAGTCTTCTCCATTGTGTTCGGAGTGGCAGCGAGCGCATTCCTGGCTCGACCCGCCTGGAATGTTATAGGTTGCGTGCAGTCCAAGATGGGCCGACAATCGGCCCGCAATCTCGGTATGACATTCCAGACATTTCAGCGCGGCTTGCCCGCCGAATTTGTGGCAACTCGCGCAGTTCGTCGGTCCATTCAGCGATTGATGGGGCCGTGAGAGTGGACCAGGGGAGATCTGCGCCGAGGCTGTGGAACACCACGATGCGATTGCAGCCAAGATAAGAATTGCCCACAGAGCAGAGCGCGCAAGCGCCATCATCCCAATCGGGAAGCGGCTCAACTCTTGACCTCGCCCATCCTCTATCTCTGTCTTCTTGCGACCCACGAAGCCCCTCGCCAGTTTTTCCCTGGCACTCCCCCACTTCTGCGTATGATGGTTCGCAGTCTAGCGATCAACTGCCAAGCACACTAGTCACCAAAGGTGCACTTCCCAAAGAGCACGGAGGATTTGGACTGCAACGGCCAGCGGTGCAGGCGGCTACAGACGTTGGTCATGCATCCAACGGAGCAGCGCCGGACCGTTTTCTCCACTAGAGGCCTTTGGCGGCACCGTTTCGGCCTGTACAGATTTCTACACTTCGTATGAAAGATTTTTGTACGTGGGGCGGCAAAGCCTCCGAAATAAGCTTCAGGAGCGGCTCGCCGCACGTGATCCAAATCACATACGGCAACAGAGAGGCTGGAGCACCCTTTAACGCAGCGTTGCTGTCGGCTTAAATCGAGCTGTCGCGATTGGAGCCACGAGGATATAAAGGGGCGTGTTCAAGAAAGTGTTTCCATCGCAGTCTTTGCTCGCTTCCGATCTCGATTCCTTTCGCCGCCAGGAATCGATCTTCATTAGCCTCAATCTGCTTTTGCTGCTAGTGCTTTTTTCTCTGCATCTTTATTTCGCCTCTTTTTGGGGAAGGCCGTCGCCCTTACTGGTGGCGGGCGTCGGGGCCGGTGTGTTATTCAAATCGGCCGAATGGCTCTGGTTACGGCGTCTTTCGCGAGCGCTCGAGCCAGCCACGCTAGCCGCGCTAACCTGGGCTTCCATCGCTTTCAACATCGCACTCGCTTCCATGCTCGCTATCCTGACGGATAAAGAAGACACTCCCTATTTCGTCATCATGGTGGTCGCCGTTCTCGAGGCGGCGTTTCGTTTCGAACTCGTCGCCATCATCGGTGTGGTCACAGTGGTTGATATTTCCCTGTTTCTACAGGTCTGGTGGTTCTTCAAGAACCATCCTCCACTCGACGTGGGTGAATACTACGAAGCTGGGATTGGCTCATTGCTGTTTTTCATTGTCGGCGTGCTCGTTTGGCTCCTCTTGGCGGACCTCCGGCACAAGGAGTCTCGTCTGGCAAATAACGTGCTTGAGTTGGAGCGGGCCCGAGAAAAACTGCTTCGCGAGGAGAAACTGGCTGCCGTGGGACGCTTATCAAGTGCCATCGCACACGAGATTCGCAATCCGGTCGCGATGATTGCCAGTTCGATTGCGACTGCCAAGCAACTCTCTGGGGCGGAGCGCGACGAGATGTTCGCAATCGCCTCTGACGAAGCCAATCGTCTCAGCCGATTGACGAGTGAATTCCTCGACTATGCCAGCACCCGGCCACCAAAGCTGAGTGAAACATCGATTTCCGACCTCGTGGGCTACGTTGCCGACGCATCCCGCGCACATGCGAGCCAGAAAGGTATTCACTTCGAACTGAACCTCTCAGATGTAGTGAGGGTTCGAGCCGACGAGAGCCAACTGCAGCAGGCGCTGATGAACTTGGTGCTTAACGCTGTCGATGCCTCTCCTGCCGACGGCAAGGTTGTTGTCCGCGTACAGCCCGACGACCATCGCCCACGCATCGATGTTGAGAACGGCGGCGCTGCCATCGCTGAAACTGCGCTGAACCGCATATTTGAACCATTCTTTACAACTAAGGTACATGGCACCGGTCTCGGTCTGGCCATTGCCCGAAACATTGCGCGATCGCAGGGGGGGGATCTGGTGCTCTCTGCAAACGAACCGAATCGGGTTTGCTTTTCGCTGATCCTTTCGGCCGAATCTGACAAGAACTAGCAGGGAAATCCATATGGGACGAATCCTTGTAGTGGACGATGAACCGAACATGCGCCGCATCCTGGCATCAAACCTCCGCCAGGATCAACATGAAATCTGGGAAGCTGGTGGGGTGCAGGAGGCTCAACGCAGCCTCTCCGCTCACGATTTCGATGTCGTCATTACCGACCAAAAAATGCCCGACGGTGAAGGCCTTACAGTTCTCGTTTCAGCACACGAGAACGACTCTACCCTGGCGGTGATTGTTCTCACCGCGGTCGCTACCATCGAACTCGCGGTCGAGAGCATGCGTAGTGGGGCATTTGATTTTCTCACCAAACCGTTTCAACCAGAGCTAGTCCGCGCTACGGTTCGCCGCGCCTGTGAGCGCACCCGCCTGCTCCGTGAAAACATTCTTCTTAAGGATGCCGTGGTTCGCCTCGAAGGGACTTCGGAGATCTACGGCGAGAGTCCTGCGATGCAGGAAGTTCGCGAACGCATCGCTCGCGTCGCGCCCACTCACGCAACCGTTTTGATCACGGGGGAAACCGGAACGGGCAAAGAGGTGGTCGCCCGCGCCATTCATCGCAATAGTCCACGTGCTTCCAAGCAATTCGTTGCGGTGAACTGTGCAGCATTTACTGAGACTCTTCTCGAGAGTGAGCTCTTCGGTCACGAAAAAGGCGCCTTCACCGGAGCGGACCGCCAGCGCCAGGGACTTTTTGAAGCCGCGCACGAAGGAACACTTTTTCTCGACGAAGCGGGTGAGATGTCGCTCGCGGCGCAATCCAAGCTGCTGCGAGTCCTGACCGATGGACAGGTCCTGCGCGTCGGATCAACCCGTCCGCGGCACGTGGACGTTCGCGTTCTCGTTGCCACACACCGCAATCTCGAGCAGCGCGTTAAAGAGGGATTGTTCCGCGAGGATCTTTTCTATCGTCTCGCGGTGGTTCCCATTCACCTTCCGGCCGTTCGCGATCGCCGCGACGATATCGCTGGCCTCAGCGATGTCTTTTGCCACCAGGTCGCGACAGAACTGAAGATGCTTCGTAGGCGGCTGAGTTCTGAAGCGCTTCAGAAGTTGCAGCAGTATCACTTCCCAGGAAATCTCCGCGAACTCAAAAATCTGATCGAACGCGCCTACATCTTGACCAGCAATGGCGAGATCGGTCCTGAAGACCTGCCCGTGATGAAAAAGGAGGCTACGGTTGCCGGAAATGGCCATGGCCAAATTCCTAGTCTTACCATTCCGTTTGCCGATTCTTTTGACCTGACGGAGGTCCTCGAGAAAACCGAAAGGGAATTGCTCGTAAGAACCCTTACTTCCACCCGCGGAGCACAAGCCGAAGCGGCTCGCCGAATGGGTCTCTCCCGCAGCGCATTGGCGTATAAGCTGTCGAAGTACGGTATTCGGTCTTCGGACGACACCTACCGTACTCTATAAGCAAATTAATCGATTGAGCTGCGATCCGCACGAGAACGCAGGTGCCTGAATGATTTGTTTGATTCGCTTTTGGCGACGTGGCGCCAGTGACACGGTGGTAGTGCCATATCAATTGCCGGCAGAGTCTAGAAATAGACCCGCCATCGGACGGGCTACAGTCGACGCCTCCGGTGAAGCTGTAGAGCACGGTCTACTTCCGGGCTCACCCATCTTGAAGATGGCGCCCCAATCGAAGGCACCACCGCAGTCGGAGAAGTATTCGGCTCTGGTCCGTTTCAGATCGATAACGCTGATAAGCAGAGTGTGCTGCACAACTTTACGGGCGGTTCATTGCTTCACATTGCGTGCGCACGAATATCCACAAAAGTCATTGCGTTCCCGGCGCCTCGAACAGTCTTGGCGCGAAGTTCTCGATTGTTTCATTCCGGCAGACTGAAATCGTAAAGTCGTCCCGTCATTGCTCCTCCTGTTCCTTGTCTGCCAGTCGACTCAACCTGTTCGCCAGTCGCCATAAAGAACGCGTATTCTCCCGGCTGCAGATCTTGATCAATCGTCACCTTGTAAGTCCGGATGCCCACATGCTCAGCCGCAAAGGTAATTTCCTTGTCTGGCTTGAGGCCTGCCTTGCCACCTCCCATCTTTCCCGACAAGCTGCCGATCTGAAACTCCCGGCGGTTTCCTTTCTTGTTTAACTTCATTAAGGAATAGTCAGAAGAACTGCCGCCATCTGGCACGTAGAGGTAGAAGACCGGACGCCGTTCCTTCAGGATGTGGCTCGAAGTGGGACCGTTCAGATACGCGTCCCAATGAAGCCCGCGGAATCCGTACGTGAACATCGATCCTGCCTTCCCGCCGATCTTCGTTTGGCTCAACGCCTGACCCTCTATGCGCACGTATCTCGTGCCGTCTTTCCAGTAAACTCCGACCTCCGGAGGCGGCAGGTTCGGGTCCAAGGTCATTGCAGCGCCGTTCGTAATCACCGTTGGCTGTGACTGTATGGGACTGATCATTACTTCAATCACCGTCTCCGAAACATTTCCCGCCTTAAGCGCCTTCAGGCCCTCGGCACTCGTGTCAAAGCTGATGGAGGCTGGGTTTGAGGCACTCATCGCACGGATCTTTGTTGTGATCACACCGTCAGAAATCCCCGCCTGGACCATGCCGATGATGTCCCGGTTGGTAAGCCTCTGGTGCAACGTAGCGGCATCTTGCGCCGCACTCATCGATGCGAGCTCCAGAACACAAAAAGTCAGCAACAACGAAATTGTTTTCATTTTTGATCTCCAAACGTCAGCGCTTTACCGCTTCACCCCACGCCTGCGGAGGGCCGACGCCGTCTGCACAAGGCCGAGAGAGCGGCAGTTCCCCCACGGTTGCCGGATCCCCCCCGGCCTCGGTGCATACGGCAGACTGAGTAACATCGGATGATGTCACCCGCGGCGGCTCGGCCCGACATTGCGTTCCTCACCGAGTTGCACCTGTATAAGCGCGGAGCGTAAGCAAAACGGATCAACGTTCAAAGAAAAAGTTTGGATTTAATGGGAGTGACCCCACAGATTTGGTCTTGCGTTCGAAGCCAGCCGGCGACCCTATAGAAATTCTGGGGAGCTTTGCAGCTCCCCGGACTCGGGCTAAATCACTGATGTACAGCAACGCCTTCGATGTAGTTTCCAGGATTTGCCGGAGATACGTCGATAACGTTGAAAGTGGAACGGTCTGCCGACACCTGGATATTCAGGTTCCAGCCACAACCGGTTCCGCAGGTCAGGTTGGCAGTTCCACTGCCATTGGGGTTCAGGGACTGAATTGTGAACGAGAGGCCACTCGATGTTCCGTCACCGCAACCCGCCGTGTGGGATGTACCTGCTACGTTCGACGAGGAGCCGCTGTTGTTCAGCGTGAACGTATACAGAGTGGTCCCGAAACCGCAGCCGGTCTGGCCAACCGTGGTTAACTGCCAGTTTCCTGCCAGGTCAGATTTGCTTACGTTGCCGATGCTAGCTTTGCCGGGCCGAACGGTCGCAACGAGCGCGACGGTCGCGAGCGCGACCACTCCAGCAACACGCATGGATAGACTGTGCTTCTTCATACATTCCTCCTGTGAGTGTTTTTTGCTCGTGAGTTTCCGGGGCGTTGGCTTCTGCCAACTCAAACTTACTTGCACTTATAAAAAGCGAAAACGGCAATCATTTCGGCTCATGCGGCGACACTTCTTTATTGGGGGCGCGTTCTGGGGAAACCGTCTTGCGCGGAACTTGCGTGGCGGCGCATTGGTGGTGTGGAATCAAGCGCTTGCAGGGCAACGAAGAAATCTCGGGATATTCGCGGGAGAAACTACTTGAGAGCAATCGTTGTCACGCTGTGCGGCTGTTGCAGTATTGATTGCTTCGCCCTGCCCGGGCACTTGCTCCGGATACAAACCCGTCAGTCTCCCAACTGCGCCAGGGCGGTCGTTGCCTCAGCGAGTTCGCGACGAATCCGGCCAATCTGGTCGTGCCCGTCGAGATCCCGCTGACCCGGCCCCGCGCTCCGGGCATCAAGAGCTTTTTGGTACCATGTCTTGGCCTCGATCCAGTATGCTCTCTTGTCGCTCCGCGACTGGGCACGTTGAGCAAGGATTGCGCTAACCTTGCCGAGGTCCATATAGCTCTGACCCATTTGCACCGAGTACCAATATTTGTTGGCAGGATTGGTCTTCTGAAACGACGAGAGAGCTTGGTGGATCATCGGGACAGCTTCAGCTACGTGGCCCCGTCGAAGTAGGATCTCAGCGGTATTGAGGTTGGTCCATGCTGAGTCCTCCTCGGCCATTCTGTTACCGGGATCGGCGGAAGTAAGCTCCTGGAAAATATTTTGTTCGTTTCGGAGTAAGCGTAGTGCTCCTTTAAAATCACCGCTACTCTCCAACACCTGCGCGCAGAGGTCGTGACTGTTAGCGAACGCCTCGCGAAGGGTCGCATTTGTGGGACTCTCTTCAGTGAGCATGCGCTGCCTTCTCAGTCCTTTCATGGCCGTGGTCTTGGCTTCATCGGTTCGCCCCAACTCTGCCAGCATCTTGCCGGCAGCAACGTAGTCGCCAGCAAGATAGAATCGTGTAATAAGGTCTGCCTGCGGCGCCCCTGCGATTGGCTCCATAAGCGACGTCGCCTGCTGGTAGTTTTCGAGTGCCGCAGCGAAATCGCCCTTCTTCTCTAGGGCCCTGCCACTGTAGTAATAAATCCCTGACATAGTGAATTGTTGTCGGTCATAGGTTGTCCCGGAAGGAAGGGTGCTTGCAAGAGATCGAGCTTTCTGCAGGGTTTCTAACTCATGATCAAAATCCCCAGTGCTTTCAAAAGTGGAGAACGCGCGAAAATAGCTCCGCAAGAGTTCAGTGCGCAAGCTCGTGTCATTGGGATTGGACGCGGCAAGCGATTCTAGGATGGCCACTGCCTTCGCATAGCTTGCCGAAGCGCCACTCAGATCAGCGAGGTTTGCTTGTGTGTTGTTTCCTTGAACATCGCCAATCCTTTCGTAAGCGGCCGCTAGTTCTCGCTGGAGAACCGGATCCGCACTCTCCAGAGCAAGATTGTCGAGATACTCCAAAGCTCGTTTTATCAGGAGCTCCCTTGCCTTAGTCGCTCCCGGCAGATCCTTTATTGAGTCGTGGATCTCGAACATTAGCGAATTGGCCAGTTTGCGAACGTCGTTGAAGCGGCGTTCTGCGCGGGCATGTTGTTCCTGCGCCAGGACTGCTTGTTGTCTAGCGATCCTCGCTTCGCGAACTGTGACGATGAATGCCGCAAAGAAAACTAGCAGAACTATTGCTGTCGCGGTAACGCCCGTTTTATGCCGCGTCACGAACTTCGACGCACGGTAAAGGGCCGTATCCTTGCGTGCAATGACCGGAAGGTTGTTGAGATAGCGGCGGATGTCCTCGCCAAACTGTTCTGCGGATGCGTATCTGCGCTGCGGTTCCTTGCGCAATGCCATCAGCACGATATTGTCCAAGTCGCCGCGCAGACGCTTGCTCAGCTTTCCTCCGTTCACCATGGACACGGTTGGTGAGGAGCCCGAAGGGCTCGAATCCGTTCGTTTTCCCGTCTTCTTGACTGCCGTGCTTGGCTTCTCGGGCTCGGACTCGCAGATCTCGCGCAACATTTGGTCAGAACCATGGTCGGAGCGGAAGGGATGCCGTCCGGTGAGTAGTTCATAAAGCACCACTCCGAGCGAATATACATCGCTCGCCGTCGTGATGACCTCGCCTTTCACTTGCTCCGGGCTGGCATAAGCGGGCGTGAGCATTCTTAGCATTGTGGCGGTCTGATCGCTCCCACCGCCTTCACTTTCACTGCCAAGGATCTTGGAAATTCCAAAGTCCAAGAGTTTGGGGATTCCTTCAGCGGTGACCAATATGTTTCCCGGCTTAATATCGCGATGGATGATCAGACGCTGGTGTGCAAACTGGACGGCGGAGCATACCTGGAGGAACAGTTCCAGGCGGGCGATAATAGCCAGCTCATGCCGATCACAGTACTCAGTAATCGACTTGCCCTCGATCAATTCCATCACTAGATAAGGCACGCCTTCGGGAGTGCTACCTCCGTCCAACAATCGGGCAATATTCGGGTGTTCCAGCTTCGCCAGAATCTGGCGCTCACTCTTAAATCGAGCAACAACAAATGCGGATTCCCGGCCCGCGCGAATTACCTTAATCGCCACTTCTATTTGGTACTGATCATCGACGCGCAAGGCACGATACACCTCCCCCATGCCTCCCTGATCGATTTCAGTGATGACTTGGTACGGTCCCAGTCGCTTGCCGATCATCGATGAAGTGGGCAACGATGGCCCCTCGCGCGAATAAACCGGGACCTCCAGGAAGTCACCTGCCATTTTTTCCTTGGAGAACAGGAGAGATTCAAGTTCGCGGCGCAGTTCGTGATCATTCCCGGCAATTTGATCTAGAAATGCCGGGCGTTCGGCCTCATCTGCATCGAGAAGGGACTCGATCTTATTTTTGACGCTTTGCCACTGCTCAGGCCTCATTGCGATTCGCCCTGTTCAATTCACGATGCAACCACACCCGAGCAGCGGCCCAGTCTCGCTTTACGGTCGCCGGAGAAACTCCAGTTACGGCCGCAGTTTCTTCTATCGACAGCCCTCCGAAGAATCGCAGTTCCACGATACGGGCCTGCTGAGTATCGAGTTTCGCGAGCTCGATCAGAGCATCGTCTAGTGCGATCAGATCTGTGCCCCTGCTCTTTGCTGCCGCCATTATATTTTCCAGATCAAGCTTTATGCCCCCGTCGCGCTTCGCTGCGGCTCGATTGCGAGCATATTCGACCAGAATTTGCCTCATAAGTTGCGAGCAAATTGCCAGGAAATGCGAGCGATTCTCAAACTTAAGAACGCCCTGCTTTTCCAAACGGAGATACGCTTCATGCACCAGGGCAGTGCTCTGCAGAGTGTGACCAGAGCGTTCTTTGCGAAGATGCTGGTGGGCTAGACGCCGGAGTTGTGGATACACGATCGGAAGCAGATCGTGGAGAGCCTGCTGATCGCCGCCCTTCCACTTGGAAAGGAGCTCGGTAACACGACTGGAAGAGAGGTCCTGCACGGCCGTCCCCGCGCCCAAGAACTTCAGGAAAAGATATGCGCGCCAGGCTCGCATGTCAACGATCACGGGGTCCTGTGAGGGTCGGCAGGGTAAGTCGTCCCGAGACAGAACCATGGCTTCACGCCGCAAAATCTCAGTGCCCAGTCAGACCCTGGATTTTGCCCTTCAAATTATCGTAAATAAAGGCCAGTAATGTGGCCTGAACGATGTTGTCCGCTGCCTCCGTCGATTATGACGACGGTGCGGCAAGAAGGAGGCGAATACTATCGTTGCGCTCAGAGTCTTTGCGCAGGCGCACTTTGCAGATATCGAAGTGTAGTGTTTTGCGCTGTCGTCCCTTGGCCGATTAAGTTATCCCAAAAAAAACCACAGATGGCGGGGGTGATCTGCAGAGGTTCTTCACAACTTTTCAAAGTCTGTTTGAGCAAAGGAAGAATGTTCTCACAGTACATATCCTCACAAACGGGAACATGAATCTGGCTTATTTCGACTTCAAGCCGGTCCGCAGATGAATTGCAACCTGGGCAATCAACTCAGTGTCACACGTAATCCTGTTGCATGGGGGACAGTAACGGAGCACTTACCCCGCTTGAGCGAGTCGGTCTTGGTTGACGTTGTGATGTGCGCTTCGCGGCTGTCTAGTCCCGGTGCCTGTAATTTCTCGGTTTGCACCACTCCCTTCGCATCGTGGCCAAAGTCGAGTTCCACCTCAAGGTCTGCTGCCGCGTCCTTGTTCAGAATGATGACGGACGTGTGCCCACCAGGCATTTTCGCGGCATACGCAGTTGCATTGACTCCGGTATCCTGCAGCTTCGTCGAGAAGTCGGTCTTCAACAGCGTTGCCCCGCTGAACGACCCCGCAAACTTGAGCCCATACGCGACGGGCTCCAACAGATAGTCCGAGCCGAAGGTCGCAATCGGAGTATAGAAAGGATGCGGATGCGCGGCAATATGTTCGGGAGTCTCACCCTGCGCTTCGAGGAGCGCGTCGCCGGGCAGAGATCCCCCAACGGAATTGGCCACAGATTTCCCAGTGCCACCGTGCAGATTGACGCCGGAATAATCGTTGCTGGCCAGAAGAAGCGAATAGTCCGCAGACCAAAGTGCAGCGGCAAACACATCGGAGACACCCGGCTTGCCGCCGCGATAGCAGGTGTTGCCTTCGGTCATGCGTACGCGCGCACCCATCTTGCTGGCTGCGGCCGATGCGATATTCGCCGTGTTCTGTACCTTTTGCATCGTCGTCGGTTTCAGCAGATTCGGAATGTTGACCTCTGGGTTCGTCGCCGGACCGCCAAAGTAATAGTGATGACTGAGCGTCGTTACATGCGGAGGGTTCTCGATGGAAGGCCACTCGTCAGCAATTTCGGTCAGCCATGACACGTTGCTCGCAACATCAGGCATGCCGAACTTCGCGGCCGGCACGCCAGCTGCGATAGCCCGCGACAGCGCGAGCCATTCTTGCAGGTACGTCTTGGCGGACCATGTCTTCGGATCGCGCAGGTGCCGGTCAAACAGATCAGCCTCGTTTCCAATCTGGAAATACTGGAGGCGGTCGCCTAACGTCTTGGCTACAAAGACCGCTTCCTCGGCGGCGCGTGCAGCTGTATTCGTGCCCATCCCGATGCCGTATACGCAGGTCCAACCGGTGGCTTGGAGGAACTCTGCCAGGTTCCTAACTGCCTCGGGCGTCACGGCGTAGTAGTGCGCTTTCGGCTCGCCCACAACCTCACGGACTTGAGGGTGCTCTGGTTCGGGAGAGTCAGGCTCAAGTTTCCAGTAAGCAAACTCGCTTGTGTTGCCGCCAAGGCGCAACACACCCCTTGACGAGAGTGCTTTGAACTCGCGAATCAAGCCGCTGTTCTGCGCAGAGAAGAAAGTAGGACCGGCGAGTTGCTGAACTTCATAAGACACGCCGACAAAGTCGACCGGCATATGGGGACCAGTCGCATCCTTAGGTATGCCGAGGGCAACCGGGACCTTACTCTGGCCTTGCACATGAAGGCGGATTGCGGCGACAGCGCAGGCTGAGGTGGCAACGAATTGTCGTCTTGTGAGCATTGACTCTCTCTCAATTCTTTTTTGAAGATTCTGACCAGGAATGACCGTAAGAGCACGCTTTGGTCCCGGCGGAAACGCAGATCTCAAGGGTAAGCCAATGCGGCACATAAGGTCTTCAAAGCGCGGGTCCGAGCGGAGAGGATCGAATCCGGAGCGCAGTAGAATGCTCGGATTAATCGTTCTTCGTACGCTCTTTCGAGCCAGCGCATGGCTTGGTCGTTCTCTCCCATGGACGCATAGATCATGGCGATCTGTGGAGCATTTGTAAAACCAGCGTTTGAGCTTTTCTTAAGATCGCTCAACAGCCTCACTGCTTGGTTCATTTTGCCGGATGTGGCAAGCGAAGCGATTTGCATGACGAACACTACAATAGTTCTCGTAAACCACCCCGAATGATCCCCGCTGCACTTGAAGGATTCCGCGTAAATATTCCATTGAGTGTCAATTTATCGGACTCCTCGACAATTATGCAGTTAGGCGGAATAAAGAACCAAAAAGTCTGTTATCCATCCTGAGGCTTATTTCACAAGCGGGCAGATTGGGGGTGCAGAGGCGGTATGCCCATTTCCAACCTCCGCGATTAATCTCAGGGAGGTGTGTGTAATGGTGAATCCTTTGGATCTTAAGACGGCGCTTTTGGAGAAACACGCGCAACACGTGGTGCTGATCCATTTTCCAATCGCCCTGTTCATTACGGCGGTAGCTTTCGACCTTATTGCCCAATGGACGGAACAACGCGGCTTGGCGGCGGCGGCGTACTACAACTTGCTGGCGGCAGCTATTTCAACGCTGCCGGTTTTCACCACTGGGCTACTCGCTTGGAAATTCCAACTTGAGGGTCAGAAACTAAAGGGCATGCTATTGCTGCACCTCGTTCTGGCGTGTATTTCAACGCTAATGATCTGGCTGGTATGGTGGGTGCATTTCCGCGCCCGAAGACGGACTGTGTACCTCCCAAACTACCGTCTGGCCGTCGAAGTTGTGGCAGTCGGTCTTGTTGCCCTGACGGGGCACGTGGGGGGCTTTTTGAGCGGCGTGAATATAAATGGTTGAGGGTGAATATCCCTGCCGGTTATCTTCCCTGGAGTCGCCGAAGGAAATCCACCAAATAGCCGCCAAACTATTTTGCGACATGCGATGGGAATAAAACCGACACAGCCCAGTTTTCAACTATGAACGATGCAAAAACACCGGAGGCCAGATGAACGACAGGAACAAGGACCTTATCGATCAGAAATTGCAGGACCTCAACAACGACGGCGTCGATCGTCGGGGATTTCTGAAGTGCATGGCATGGGCAGGTACCGGGCTGGTTTGGACGATGAGCGGCGGCATTCCGACGTCTCGAGCATTCGCCAACACCGGCAAAGATCCAGCCAAAGGCGGAGACTTCAGCTTTGTCCAGATCAGCGACAGCCACATCGGCTTTAACAAGCCGGCCAATCCGGACGTTACCGCTACTCTGCAGACGGCAATCAACAAGATCAACGCGATGCCACACAAGCCGGATTTCATCATTCACACTGGTGACCTGAGCCAACTCTCAAAGCCGAGCGAGTTCGACACGCTGGACCAAGTATTAAAGGGGGCGTCCGCGAATCAGATCTACTTTGTGCCGGGCGAGCACGACATGCTGAGTGATAACGGCGAGCAATATCTGCAGCGCTATGGGAAAGGCACAAAAGGCACTGGCTGGTTTAGCTTCGATCGAAAAGGCGTTCACTTTGTGGGGCTTGTGAATGTCGCGAATCTCAAGGCCGGTGGCATGGGATCGCTCGGTCACGAACAACTGGAGTGGCTGGAGGACGATCTCAAGGGTCGTTCTGCCAGCACTCCCATTGTGCTGTTTGCTCATATTCCGCTGTGGACTATCTATCCGGATTGGGGATGGGGAACCGACGATAGTGAACAAGCCTTGTCTTACGTCAAGCGCTTCGGTTCGGTGACGGTGTTAAACGGCCACATACACCAGATCATGCAGAAAGTGGAAGGGACGGTGTCGTTCCACACCGCGATGTCCACTGCCTTCCCTCAACCTGCGCCGGGAACTGCTCCCTCAGCCGGACCCATGAAAGTGCCACCCGATCAGTTGCAACGGGTATTGGGAATCACGGATGTGAACTATTTGGTCAGCGGGCGCAGCCTTGCTGTCGTCGATTCACCACTTGGGGACTCGGGGTCTTCGGCTTCAGGAAGTGGCAGCAGTCCCAGCGGTCGGTAAATCAAGTCTTGCGTGGGGCGCCAATGATCCGCTCCCCCCACAGTGAAGATCAAGGACGAAAATCAAACTGTAAAGGAAACAAGACAATGAAAGGGAACAGTTTCTGGGTTGCAAGTTTCACGGCGTCGGTAATCATTGCGATCGTTCTAGTCGCGGGATCTCCGACCGTCACGGCCAATGACCAGCCCTCCGCGGCAAACATGGGCGTGAACATCGACAATTTCGTGTTTGGCCCGCAAACAATCACAGTGCCTATCGGAGCAACAGTGACGTGGACAAATAAAGATGACATTCCCCATACCTCGGTCAGCACAGAGGGTGTGTTCAAGTCCAAAGTGCTCGATACCGACGAAAAGTTTTCCTACACGTTTACCAAGGCGGGAACTTATCCCTACTACTGCACAATCCACCCGAAGATGACCGGCAAAGTCGTGGTGCAGTGAGCTCGGACTTCTAACTATGTGCAAGGAGACGGCCTCCCGCTCGCAGGCACATCGGTTGCGCTTCAAGACAGCTGCTCTCCAAAGCGCCGTAAACGACTATGAACGCACACACGGCACAATCCGCCACTAGCAGTGACTTAGATTTCGTCCACGCTAGCAAGAAAGGGGATGTCGCGGCCTTCGAGCAACTCGTAAAGCAATACGACCGCAGACTTCTCCGAATCTCTCAGACCGTCACGCGCAACAAGGAAGATTCTTAAGACGCGGTCCAAGAAGCCCTGCTGAAAGCTCTCCAGAATTTGGCTGACTTCCGGGAAGGTTCCCAACTCTCCACATGGCTGATTCGCATCACTGCAAACCAGTCGCTTATGAAGCTGCGAAAACAACGTAGCCACAAAGAGGTGTCGTTGGATGAGTTGGGTCGCGTGCCCAGAGCGCATTTTCGGCTATACGACTAAAGAAGCCTTCGGTCAACACATCACGCTGATATTTCCCCCGATCACCGCTCTGAGGAGGATGACATCCTTGCTCGCATCGCGGTGAGCGCATCGACCATGTTCAGAGTGTCGCGGGCGGACCCACCACGAGCAGCGTGTTGTAGAGCGGTAAGATGTCGTCCATCATGCCGTGCGCGAGGAGTAAATGACCCTTCAGATTTTTGGCCAGAGGTTTCGTTTGCCTGATTGCCGTGTCCACCTTCCATCTCCATTTGCCCGAACGCCCTGCGCGGCAAAACACTACTCCTCACATTGCCGAGCAGCCTTTATGCTACGTGCCGGCTGTGTTGCACCGCGGATACATTTTGATGTTGCAGAAGAATCCGGAAAACGAGTCCGTGCGTGATCAGCAGGAGCGGCACGATGAAAGTTGGAATGAAATAGGTGGCGCCCAACTTTCCCGCTGTGAGGCCGGCGTGATTCGCCTGATAGAAAGCATTGAAGAGATCGGCTGTACCCCAGACATTGAAGATCCATGCAATGACAATGCCGGATGCACTGGGCAGCGATGTTAGCGCCAGCAGGGCGAGTATCGCCGCGGTGATGTCCCCATACGCCGCTGAATGCGCGAAGGCAGGCGGCAGGTCAGGAGCCACCACCCCTGGCACCAGAAATGCTAGCCCGATGAAGCGGAAGCTGTGGAGGATGAGCACAGGCCGCAGAGCTTCGCCCCGTTCCTGGAGGCGGAGTCCCGGCCAGATGAATCGGGCGGTGACGAATCCCCATGCGATGAAGCTGAATGCGATGCTACCGAAAAAAGAGAGTTGCGACTGCATAAATTCCTCCTATTGAGATTCCAACCATTGAGGACGGCTGGTGGCAGAAGTAGCTTTTGTGTGGACCGATGCTGCAAGCTTGGCAGGGCCGGTGATGCTGTGTTCGCGCTGCCAGACCTTACTCTCGGGCGCGAACTGCGACTCTGATGGGACCGGACTACGCAGTTCACCGTCATACCGACCAAAATTGAAACCAGGGCTGAGCGGGGTGATCACGAACTGCGCGAATTCGCGGACCCAATTGCCAAGAGTGCGTTGGTTGCGAGGCTGCGCAGCATAACGGCGAGCGATCGTCTCGAAATCCTCAGAGGGGCGGCCAGTCACATCGAGCACGTCGCTGGTTGGTGCGCCTATTTCAAACGCGCCGCGCCTGTGATCATCGACGTAGTAACGAACATTGCTCATCAGATCGATCGACATACCGCCCATCCGGGCAGCCTTCATGAACAGCCAGATTGGGGTCGGCACAACCCTGACCGATCGCCCGACCGCCGGGCCGATTGCCTTGGCCATGTCCTCCGCCCCGAGGAGTTTCGGTCCAGTGGGGCGGTAGGTCTTCCCTGCGTGTCGCGCCGGATTCATCAAGGCCGCGGCGACGACTCGTGCAATATCCTCGTTTGAAGGCGGTGCGTTGCGGCTATTGCCGTAGATCCACGGAAAGACCCCGAGATAGGCGGCCAATCCAATGGTCAAGAGGTAGGCGTCAGCGAAGAAGCCCGGGTTGACGAGCGTGTGCGCGACCCCTGGCGTCATCGAGAATAGTCGGTCTACGAGCCAATGCTGGCGGGTCATCAGCGAGGGATGCGAGGGGCTCGCCAGCCACTGGCTCAGGCCGACGATGTGCTCTAGTCCAGCTTCCTTCGCGGCGATCGCGAAGGCGACCGCGCCCTGAATCATGTACGGGTCGTAGGGCGGACAATAATAAGCGCGTTGAACACCCTTCAGTGCGTCGGCCACGCGCTCTACATCGCGCATGTCGGCGACCGCGATGTCGGCCCCTTGAGCTTTCAGCCGCGCGCTACGACCATCCTCTCGGTGCACCAGCGCGCGGACGGGATAACCTGCCTTCAGCAATTCGGTAACCACCAGGCTGCCAGTCTTCCCCGTCGCACCGGTGACGATAATTCTCGGCTTGCTCATGATCGTTTCCTCCCTCAAAGGGTTCTCTTCATGCAGGTAGCACGTTGCGTGAGGAGAGTTATTGCTGCTGCACCGCGCCCATCAATGCCCGGAGCGGCATCAACGGTCCGACTGCAATGTACTCGTGATGGAGCAGCTCTTCCTTTGCTAGAGGTAAGCCTTCCATGATGGTTCGTGCCTCGTCCTCGGTGTTTGCGTTGACCAGAAAGATCACGCCTTTGCCATCGCCGCGCGAATACCACTCGCGGATTCTCCCGTCGAGGTAGAGCTTCACCGTTGCCCGAATCTCTGCCGGGATGATGGCCATGATCTGTTGAGCGGTCACGCCAGGCTTCGCAGTCTCAATGACCAGCACTGCTGTGGTCTTAGTTATAGGAATACTGGGCGCGCCCGAAGCGGCCCCGGATTGTATCTGTTGTGACATGATCAATTTCTCCTTTCCAAAATCCAAGCCAGGGATGGCCCTGCTCCTTCTGTTAACAGATCGCGGTTGCGATAGGCTTCCAGTCGCGGATGAGGACTGCGAATAGCACGCCGATCGTCTTCTAAGCGTTCCCTCCGTGAGGCAACCCGAATGCAGGGAGTCACTGCAACGCTCCATGGTTCAGCGCCCTCAGCGGCATTAGTGGTCCGACCGGAATGTACTGGTGATCCATCAACTGTTCTTTCGCGAGCGGGAGGGTTTCCATAAGGGCTCGTGCCTCGTCCTCCGTCTTCGCGTCGACCCGAAAGACGACGCCTTTACCATTCCCGCGCGAATACCACTCGCGGATTCTCCCGTCGAGGTAGAGCTTCACCGTTGCCCGAATCTCTTCCGGTATGACGGCCATGACTTGTTGAGCGGTTACGCCAGCCTTCGGGGTCTCTATGACCAACACCGCCGTCGTTTTGGGTATAGCTATGCTGGGTACTCCTGAAGCGCCGCCGGACTGTGATTGCGCCACCGTTGCCGCGGGAAGCGCTGCCATAAGCAAAGCGATCATGAATTTCATTGGCTTTCCTCTCGATTCAGTTAGTGTCGCTACACTCCTGTAGAGTACGAACGTACTCTATAGGAGGCAAAAAAAATTATTCTCCAGCGAAGCTCTTTATGAAAAAGTTCCTCGCCTCCATCAAAATCTGCTCACGCCTTTGAGGGTCCGAACTAACCCGAGCCATCATCAATACTCCCGCCATGCTGGGGAACAGCAACCTGATCTTCGCTTGCTTCTCCTGTACCGTATGACCTGGCATGAACGGCAAGAACCGCTCACGATACGATTGCAACAGCGACTCAATCCTTCGGCGTACGGCTACCGGTTTCCGCGCGAGTTCTGGCCCCAGGGCCGCGCGCACGCAGCCGGTCCCCGGCGAATTCGCATGACCCACACTTAAATAGCGTTCGATGATCGCCCGCAAAGCCTGACCCTCGGGGGCGGATTTCGCAACTTCTACCATGCCTCTTCCGGTCTCGTCGAGTGCTCGCGCCACCGCTTCGACGAACAGGTCGTCCTTGCTCTTAAAATGGCGGTAAAAGCCTCCTTTCTTTAGGCCTACCTTCTTCATCACCGTCCCGATACCGCTGCTGTCACCGCCGCGCTCGCGGAAGGAGCGAGCGGCCACGGAAAGAATTTTCTCGTGGTTCAGTGCCTTATGTTCCTGGGAGTATCGCACGAGATAAGAGTACGGTAGTACTCTTAAAATGTCAAGGCACCACTGGTCCGCTAACGCCGGGCTGCAACACATTAAAATACCGTTGACAGCACGAAGTTGCTCAAGCAAGAGAGAGCCTCGGCGAGCCGGACGTCGCGGCCTAGTAAAATAGGACACGCACTCCTGCGCACCCCCACGTTTATAGACATGAAATGTGTTCACGAGCCTCCCCAATGAGCAAACGCGCGATAGGCATCGACTTTGGGACAACGAACAGTTCAATCGCCTTTGCCGATTCCTCAGATGAGGTCCGACTTGCCAAATTCCCATACTTGGGCGGGCTGACGGATGCCTATCGGTCGCTCCTCTATCTTCAACAAGTGAAGGAAGACGGGGTGAAAACACTGAAGTCATGGACCGGTCCTGAAGGCATCGAACAATATCTTGCGGCTGATGTGAAAGGCCGGCTGATCCAGTCGCTCAAGTCGTTCTTAAGTAGTCGGAGTCTTCAGAGCACCGAGGTTTTCGGCCGGAGGCTCACACTTGAGGACCTGATCGCAAGGATTCTCAGGGACTTGCGAACGAATGCAGAACGTCAGTTCGGGATCAGTATCAGGTCGGCAGTTGTCGGAAGGCCGGTTCATTTTGTGGGAGCAGAAAACCAGGAAGGTGACAGTTATGCGGAAAACCGGCTTCGATCGGCCGTCGAATCCGCAGGCTACGAATCCGTAGAATTTGAGATGGAGCCCGTGGCAGCAGCGCACTACTACGAGTCCACGCTCGATCACGACGAACTAATCCTGATCGGGGATTTTGGGGGCGGAACCAGCGACTTCTCACTGGTTCACGTTGGTCCCACCGTTCGTCGAAAGAATGAACTGGTCTTGGGCAGCATCATGGGCAACGCCGGCGTGGGTATCGCAGGAGACGCCTTCGACGCAAAACTCATCCGGCATCTCGTGTCTCCAGCCCTCGGAGCCGGCTCGCAATTGCGCTCACTGGGCAAAATCTTGACAGTTCCAAACTGGGTTTACATAAAGCTTGAGCGTTGGCACCACCTATCGCTGTTGAGAGGCCGAGAAGTGCTGGAGATGTTAAGAGGAGTTCATGCGCAATCGCTTGAACCCGAGAAAATCGGAGCACTCATTCACTTCATAAAAGAAGATCTTGGATTTCAACTCCACCGCGCGGTGCAAAAAGTTAAGAGCGACTTGTCGAATTCCCAGCGTGCCAAATTTGAGTTTTCGGATGGATTTGTGAACCTCGAGGCGACGCTGGAACGGGCATCTTTCGAAGAGTGGATTTCTGAAGAACTTGGGCAGATCGCACACTGTGTCGATTCTCTTCTTGCGTCCTCCAGTGTTCTGCCCAAGGACGTTGACATGGTCTTTTTGACGGGCGGCTCTTCTTTTGTTCCAGCGGTGAGGAGACTCTTTGAAACACGATTTGGACTAGATCGAATCCGCGGAGGAAACGAATTTACCTCGGTAGCACGAGGCTTGGCGCTGAAGGCGAGGGAAGGGTGTCTGACGCGGTCTTTTTCGGAGTGAGAAAGAGAGAGACACACACCCGCGATTCTGGCTTGAGAAACAAGCATGGGACAACGAGCAGTGATACGTTAACCTAAGATACGCGGGGGAACAGAAACGATGTCATCTTCATCCATCGGAAAACACGCAGGCACCGGGCCCGCGACGGATCGACCTTCCATTCCTGAGCCTTCGTTTTCCGAACGAGCGCGCACGCTGATGTGCCTTGGCCGAATCGGCAGCCTCTCGACCCACTCGCGCAAGCAGCCGGGATTTCCTTTTGGATCTGTGATGCCCTACGGACTCGACGATCATGCACGTCCTATCTTCCTTATTAGCTCAATGGCCATGCATACGCAGAACCTGCAGGCGGACCCACGCGCCAGTCTGCTCGTGACTGAACTTGACGTTAGCGGCGACCCTCTTGGCGCAGCCAGAATCACTCTGGTTGGAAATGTTCAGAAAATCCCGCATCCCGAACTATCGGAAGCACGTGACCTTTACCTCGCTCGCCACTCGAACAGCAAGTACTGGGTCGATTTTGAGGATTTTTCTTTTTACCGGATGGATGTGGTCGACGTTTACTACGTGGGAGGCTTCGGAGTGATGGGTTGGGTATCTGCGGCGGATTATGACCGTGCAAAGCCCGACCCTCTCGCTGATTCCATGTCCGCAATAATTCAGCACATGAACGCTGACCACGCGGATGCACTTGGCTTGCTTGCTCGTAAGTTTGCAGGCATTGAGTCAGAGGAGGCATCGATGACAGCGGTCGATCGCCTCGGCTTTCATGTGCGAATGAAGACCTCGGGCGGTATGCGTGGCGCCCGCATCGCATTCTTGTGGGAAGTAACCAACGCGGCAGAGGCTCGAAAAGTATTGGTCGAAATGGTGCAGCAAGCCCGCTCGCAGACTTAAATCACTTACATCTCGCACACGACCCGGCCCACACCTGAAATACCGAAAGCTCGCGAACCACGACTGCAACGGCAACAGTTATTGTCTTCCTCCCGTCGCAGAAGTTTTCTGTGCGGCGTTCAGTTTATCGATAGCGCGCTTGAGCTCTTCCAGTTTCTGTCCCGCTTCGCCGAGTTTGCCTTCTGCGGTCAGCCGCTGGTAGTCAGCAAGAGCCTTGGCGGCTTCCGCGATCTGCGCATTGAAGTTCGGTGCAGATTGAGCCGTGCTTCCGGGTTGATGCTGCGACTCTGATGGTGGCACCTCCGTGATCGCGTTCGCCGTCAAGGACGAGGGTGCTCCACCAAACAGCGACGCCATGGCTGACTCGAAAGTTGGGCCGTACGCCAAGCGATCCTGCAACGCGAGTACGACGAGCCGCAACTCCGGCATCGGACTGCGCTCGGCCTGCAAATAAATGGGCTCGGCATATAAGAGCGCCTTGCCGATCGGGATGACCAGCAGCGCTCCTCGGCGCACATGCGAGCCTTGCTGGTTCCATAGAGTCAATTGTCCGGACAGCTGCGCGTTCTGGTCGATACGCGCTTCAATTTGCAGTGGTCCGTCAACCAGTCTCGTTTTCGGAAAATTGTAGACAATCGACGTCCCGTAATGTTCCCCGTCGCTGCGCCCGGCGATCCAGCCGATGAGATTATTGCGGTTGGCAGGCGTGAAAGGCAGAATTTCCACGAATTCCTCGCCATCTTCTCCCGGAAGTTTCATCAGCACGAAGTTCGGCTGCATGGTTTGCGTGACTTGCTCCCCCGTATCGCTCAGGACGACTTCGGAAGCCACCGTCCACAGATCCTCACGGTTGTAGAATGCCTCCGCATCCGTCATGTGATAGAGGCCGTAAACGTTCGCCTGCAGTTTGAGCAGCAGCTCGGGATAGCGCACATGCTTGCGCAGCCCGGGTGGCATGGCCGAGGCATCTTTGAACAAGTCGGGAAAAATCCGGCGATACGCCGCGATGATCGGGTCCTCCTTATCGAATACATAAAATGTCGTGGTACCGTCATAGGCATCAATGACCACTTTCACGCTGTTACGCATGTAATTCACGACACCATCGCCGAGCGGGTAGTGGGTGGAATACGGATAGTTGTCAGAGACGGTAAACGCATCCATGATCCACGAAAGTCGTCCATCGTCGCCGAGCACGATGTACGGATCCGGATCGTAGGTAAGAAAGGGCGCGAGCGCGGATACGCGGACGCGCAGGTTGCGCCGCATGAGCAGCCGGCTATTTTGGTTCACATCGTCACTGAATGGAAGTTTGCCGAGATCATCGCGATCGAACGCAATGATGGCGCGGCGCAGAAAACCACCAATCACGATCCCACCCTCGCCTTCGTAAGAGTTCAGATTGTTCGTCTGGCCTTGAGGGTAGTTGAACTCCTGCTGGCGGGTCTTCACGTACACATCGGTATTGGTCAGCTCACCGAAATAGATCTCGGGGCGCGTGACATTCAGGCTGGGGACCGTGCTCTGCACCGGCATGTTGCTCAAGAACAACGTGGGTAAGCCCTCGGTAGTGAATCCATTCACGGGATTCATGGTGAGCCCGTACCCGTGCGTGTAGATGAGCTTCTCGTTAATCCAGTTGCGGCTGCTCTCGGGGAGTTTGTCGACATTCATCTCGCGCCCGGCCAGCATGACTTCGCGAGTTGTCCCGTTAATGTTGTAACGATCAATGTCGATGTCGGGAAAGTCGTAATAGGTGCGGATTTCCTGGATCTGCCGCAGCGTATCTTGGAGCGCACGCCAGTCCCACAGGCGAACATTCTGAAGAGTAGCCTGATTATTCGCCGCATCCGCCGCTGCAACCGTGGGCTCTGCGGGGAATTCGCGCTGCGTGACGCGGCTCAATCCGTACGCCTGGCGCGTGAATTCAGTGTTGTACGTGATGTAGGGTTTCTCACGAACCAGTTCATTGGGCTTCACGATAAAGCTGCCCACATACCAGGCAATCACCTGGAGGCCTAGATAACAAACCACCGCTGGAACAACCGAAGCCATCAACCACGATCCGCGAGGTCCGCGCACGGCATTGACGAAGTTCGTCAAAGCGCCAATGACGAGGGCTACACACACGACGAGTAATCCCATAAGCGACACGTGTGCATCCGTGTAGGTCACTCCGCCAAAGATGGTGTGATCACTGAGCAATCGATCGAAGCGGCTGAGATATGTATTCGCGGCGAGGATCAGCAAAAGACATCCAAATGCGATGGAAAACCCTCGCCAGGGCAAGATCACCTGACGACTGAGGCGCCGGGCGAGCATGCGTGCCCCTCCGCTGGCGAAAACGAAGAAGATGGCGACCACGCAGAGAATGACCGCCAACGTGAGCAGCCAGCCGAAGATGATCTCCCAGGCAGGCAGCGCAAACAGGTAGAAGTTGAGCGGTTTGCCAAAGATCGGATCTAATACCTCAGACGTGTGAGGTGCGTACCAAAACAGAGCCAATGTTTGCCATTCCGATGTGAGGGTGGCAGCGCTCACCAGGGCAATAGCGAGCGACGCGACCAGCGCGATGAACTTCAACACAGGTTCCACCGGTAGCTTTACCGGCTGTGAGCCGATGAAAATGGTGTGGCCGTCCGGCAGATCGTCAAGATGCGCCCGCTTTAAAGCCAGGAAAGATCCGTAAAAAATGACGAACGTGGCTGCCGCTACACCAGCGAAGACACCCCACTGAACGGTCAGCGTCTTCCAGAACACGTTTTCATAGCCGAGCGACTTGAACCACAGCACGTCCACGTAATAGGACAACGCGGCCCGAATGCTAAAGAACAAGATCGCCAATGCGAGAAGAATTAGGAAGAATCGGCGTCGGCCAGGGCGCGACTGACGCGCCGGCGGCCAGTCAATCGACTGGGGCATCGCACACTCCGTTTCGGTCCATATCTTTATGTCTACTGAAATACTACTCTACGATGGTGTCCGGGCCGCCGCCACTTCGATGGGTTCCTCGGCGTCAGGATCGCAATAATTAGGTGCTCAATAGATCGGAAATATCTTGGGTCCGAGGCTGATTTTGTAAAAGCTTTCCTCATTTACTCGCTCGCTAAGACAGTCGGCAGCGGATCCTGTCTGTCACCTTATTGGGGAGTGATTCCAAATTACGATTCGAGCAGCATCCCGATTGACTGCACGTGAAACTATCCGACGAAAACGCAGCGAGGTACGCTTACCCTCTCCGTGTGACCTTTGATCGCTGAAAACTGGAAAATCGATTATCCCGAATCTCGTGTAAGGGGGTGCGCCATGGATGCGTATAGTCGGCGTAGTTGAATCTGGTGCTGGTGTCAGCCGGACACACATGCTAAGGGGCGCTGAAAGGTTTGGGATGTGTGGCCATTATTTTTTGAAGTACAACGTGGGCGTCATGCCCAAGGTCTTTTTGAACATGGAAATGAACGCGCTCGGAGTACTGTACCCGGACTCCACCGCGGCGTCTGTCACCTTCGCACCTTCTGCCAACAGACGCATTCCTTGCATGAGCCGAAGTTGCTGCCGCCATCTTCCAAAAGTCATTCCAATCTCTCGTTGAAACAGTCTTTCGATCGATCTCTTGCTGGCACCACTGACTCTGCAAAGCTGAGCCAGGGTGCGGTCATCGCTTGGATCCTTGATGTATATTGCGCTGATCCGGACAAGCCTTGGATCGGATAAATGGGGAAGCTGCAGTGGTAGCATTTGCACCGTTTTCAGTTGGTGGAGAATGACCCCCATCAATTGCTCTTGCCATGCCACGGTTTTCTTCAAAGCCCGCAGGGAGCACGCATACAGAATTAGCTCCTTGAGCAAACTGGACACGCTGATGACGCAACACTCTCGTGGCAAGCCCTTCGCCAGCCGCGAAGTCAGGTACAGCGTTCTCATCGCGACCGCACCGGACATCGCGATGGTATGAGGAATCTCTGCGGGGATCCACACGGCGCGGTGTGGCGGGACCACCCAGGTCCCGTCTCGAGTACGAACTGTCATCACTCCGAGCGAGGCGTAGACGAGTTGATCCCGATCATGGAAATGGAAGGGTATCGTGTGTCCAGCCGGATAGTCGCGCGTAAGTGTTGTGATCGCTGACTTGCGATCGCCGGACCGGTCAAGAACTTCAACTTGCCGCTTTTGCAACATCGATTGTCACTCTATCGAAAGCACGAAGAAAGGCCAAACTAGTAAGTTGGAGCCACGTCAACGAGCCTTGTGGGGAAATGAACCGTTTACATCACTGGTTATGTGGTTCAGAACGCCGGCGCACTACAGTGCGGCAACGGCTGCCGTGGGTAATAGGCGACATTAACCTGGGACCGAATGTACTGGAAGTCAGGTCTGACGACGGACTTCTTGCGGATGTCGGTCGGGCGTTTCCGCTCTGGAACTCGATCCGAAATTGGCCGACGCGCTGAACTCGCGCGTTGCAGCGGGTGTGCGAGTGGTCGAAGGAGACGCAACCGACATGCCTTTCAAAGATGCTGAGTTCTCAGGTTGGTTTCGTTCACCATGCTGCATCATGCTCCGACCCCAGAACTGCAGGACCAAGTCCTGCAAGAAGTCTTTCGGGTCCTGCAGCCCGGAGGTTGTTTTTTGGGTAGGGACAGCTGATGAGCCTGGTAATGAGGATCATTCATATCGGCGACACGCTGATGCCTGTTGACCCGGATACGTTCGGAGCCAGATTAGAGGGCGCCGGCTCCTAAGTTCTGGAGGTTGAAAAGCACTCGCAGGCTTTCCGGTTCGACCGCGGCGCCCAGCCGTAGGAGTGTCAGCTCCCACGGGCCCATAGATGTAAAGAGAAACGACTTTATTTCGCGGAGGAACCTATGAAAATGCCAGAGATTATTGCGAAACAGAAGTTTTCCGGAACTGTTTTTCTGGGAATGTTGATTGGACTGACACTGACGAACCCTGCACTTGCAGCGGACACCGCATGCACAAACCCAGAGAATCGACAGTTCGATTACTGGCTTGGCACTTGGAAGATCGGCGCTGCCGGTTCTTCCGGAAATGCCCACAGCACCGTAAGCCTGTCTCTGGACAAGTGTCTAGTAGTCGAGAACTGGGATGGCGGGAGGGGCCATTACGGGCAGAATATCTTCGGGTATAGCGCGGACGACAGGAATTGGTATGGCATGTTCGCGGACAATGAAGGTCGCGTCCATGTCTTCACCTCTGGCAAAATTTCGGCCGGTTCAGCAGAGTTTGAAGGTACAAGCCGTGGGGCCAACGGGGAAACTGTATTGAACCGGGTGAAGGTTGTACGGGTAAGCCCTGACAAAGTCGAGCAGAGCTGGGAGAAGTCGAGTGACAACGGATCCAGCTGGAACCTCGTATTTCGTGGTGAATATTCTCGATCCAATCCTTAGGGCGTCAAAGTGATCGCGGGATATGATCATGGTTCGAGAGTTTATTGACTCGGCCGTTTTCTGCTGCAACTTTCTGGCTTCGGTGAGCTGTTAGGTATGCCAAGTTGCGAGCGAATCAAACAGTTTCAAGTTCTTTCAAGCCGCGTGTTGAAGTTTTCGAAGGCGGCGCGTCGTGTTCAGTTTATTCAACGCGAAGTCTGCATTAGTGAAGCGAGATTGCCGTAACTTCGGCCGAACACGTGGATGGGATCATCCCCACGCGTCCCCGTTTCAAAGAAACTCGAGTGAGGTATGAAGGAGGAACGTGGATCTCGAACTCCGGCAAAAGCAACGAGATCCTGAAGCCGAGAAGAGGCTTCGCACAGGCGCGACAAGCCAGCCCGAAGGGGGAGATTTCGTTCTATTGGTCTCGGCCTAATCGCTGGCATCCGATAATGACCCTGCCGCCATTGCAGCTAATGCTGCCGTGGGCGCCTCGCTGGGTCCATCGTTCTTGTGGACGGTGCCGGTGCTGTTCCGCATGATGTATGCCACGCTGTATCTAGCTTCCGCCGCTCAATCGGCGGGATCGGCTGGGCGGCCATGGTAGGAACGAAGTCGATTTTTAGAGACATGGCTGCAGACGAGGATTGCCGGAAAATCCCAGCACGGTCGCAATCGAGGAGGGGCTACGATCGATTCCCTGTGCGAACGGAACCAAAGGCTCGGTGGCTTTGCTGCGGATCACCACGAAAGTTCGAGAAGCAGCGGCGTTTTAGAGGTAACGATTCAGCACCGAAGCTAGTTCTTGATAGTGGGTGGTCAGCATGCCTAAATGGTCTCCGGGTACTGTGTCGACTTGCAGGTTGCCAAGCAGGTGTGACCACACGGCGGCGGGGTCAGCAGGGAACTCGGTCACCTCGGCGGCGCGAATGAACTTTACCGCTCCCGGATAAACCTTTGGCTTGTACTTCCGCAGCGCTCGGTAGGCCGCGTCGCGTACCCGTTCGAATGCCGGCGCGAAGTTTGGAATCGCGTCGGGGCTCGAAAGTCCCCCAAGCCTGATATCCGTTCGCGGCGGTTGTCCGAAAGTGCTGATCCGGCGTTTGATCCTTTGTATGAACAAACGTAGGTACTGCATGGGCGCAAGTGCGCTGATGTCCGGATAAGAATCGATCAACACCAATAACGGCACGTCTTGTCCGCGAGAGACCAGGGTGCTCGCCATCTCGAGCGCAACCAAGCCCCCGAGCGAATAACCCGCCAATCGATAAGGACCGCGAGGCTGAAAACGCAGCAGCGCCTGCAGATAGAAGTCGGCCATGTCTTCGATGCGCTCGCAGGGATCGTCGAAACCTTCAATCCCCTTGGGCTGGAGCCCGTAAATTGGCTTCGGAGCCTGAACGTACCTTACGAGCTGAAAGAATTCCGCGGGACCTCCTCCGAGTCCAGGAGCGATAAATAGCGGCGGTGTGCTAGTACCTTCTTTGAGCAAGATGAGCGGCGACAACTCCGGCGGAGAATGCTGCTCAATGACAGCCGCCAGGGACGAGATCGTCGGCGCGTGATAGATCATGACGGGAGGCAGATTCCGTCCGTAGATCTCCTCGATTTCATTGAAGACTTGGATCGCGAGCGCCGAATCCCCGCCCATCTCAAAGAAATTGTCGCTTGGACCAATAGACGACACCTGCAGAAGCCGCTGCCAAATCTGCGAGAGGACGGAAATGGTCGACGAGGTTGTTACTTTCGACACGAGTGCACTCGACTCCAAACCTCAATATCAGATTATCGCCTGATTTCTAGCCAATGTGGCGATAGAAGAGATTTGAGAACATTACGAGAGATATATCGGGGGCGATTGCAACCAACGACTTTACATGCTTGATCAGGTGTTCTGGTCCAGGTTTAGCGGTTTGAGCCGGGTATCGCCAGTAATTGAGGCTAGACCTTTGTGCTCCCCAATTCTCCTTAAAGACCGCTAGGCCGTGATTCTCAAGATCCGAACGCCCCATATCCAGTTCTTCTAGGCCCAGTGCTTTTGCGTCTTGGATGGCATGCCAGAAGACAAGGGTGTTTCCGCCCAAGTTGCTATGACGAAGGTCGCTGCAACCGTATTTGTAAACCATCGTTTTCTTGTAGGTGATGGTAAGGATACTGGCGATGGCGGCGTCGTTCTTGAAGGCGACCCGGATCTTAAGAGCCGACCCAAGTGACGCGATGAGAGCCTGAAACCATTTTAGAGGCTGTGGAGGGAGTCCATGGCGCCGCCGCGTCATGATCATGAGTTTGTAGAAGCAGTTCAGCAGCTTCTCGGAAGACCCTTCCTCATAGCGCAGCGATTCCCGCTCGGCTCGACGGATCTTTCGTTGAACAGAACTCTTGTCAAACTTTTTGAGAAGTGACTCTAGAGGAGGACGCAAGTCCAATCGATGAAGATGATACGTATGGCTAATTCCTAGGCCGTGATTCTCGCTAGCGCTGTAATTTATCGCACGAATTTCGAAATATTTTTGCCGATTCGACTTAACGGATTCCGTCAGAGTACGTATGAAAGCAGTGACTGTCCGTGGATCGGTGACGAGTGGCTGACAATGATCGGAAAATGGTACCGATACTAGACGACGGCCGGTGAGTGGACTCTTGATTTCGCACACAGGAAGCCCATCCATAAGAGGAGCACCGGGACCGCTGGTGGTTAATGCAAATGGCGTATAACCGTAAGAAGATTTAAGGGCTTGCAACCATTCGAGCCGGTGAAAAACGGAGGCATCAGGATGCCACTCAAGGAGGGTCTTCCAGCGTGGGTCGTGTAACGGGTCAATTCGAAAAACCGTCATCTTCTCTTCTCTTCGATTCGAGAGGGACCGGCCGTAGATCTCACGAGGTGTGCTAAGCGCAGGCAAAGGCGACATGATCAAAGAAAGCGCCCCTCGTTTCTAGAAGGCTGCGTCTGATACTCTCGCAACTCCCACCAGATTGCACTTGCAGTATCGCCAGAGCAAACTCAATCACTGTTGGGATTAGGCTGAAGGGGGAGAAATCGCCGCGGTTCGCTCTTAATTATGGCACGTTTTCCCTGGGCTCGACAGTTATAAAACTCGCTACAAGGAAAGACCAACTGTGATTCTGATCACATCGAGGGGCGGCATCACCTCAGGGCACGGGTGGAGGCCGAGTTCACGACGGGAGTGTTTTTCTGAGGCTTCGTGAGAGCAAGAACCGCAAAGGCGGTTCCGGCGTCGTTCATGAAGAGTTCGGTATTGTATGACCTATGTTTTCTCTTGTTGACTGAGGATGCCGGCCAATCTCCATCCGCCATTTGATTGCTCCGCAGCCAGGCGATACCCTTTTGCAGTTGAGAATTGTTCAGTGGGAGGCCAGTCTCCTGCAGGACATACACAATCAGCCCAGTTGCGATACTGTCACTAGCGCCGCTCAATGGCGTGCCCTCCCCTCGCAACCACATTTTTACCGACATTTTCGGATCCCAGCGTTTCCAAGTCCACGCGATGGTCGCTAATCTCCAGCCACCGTCTGCTTGTTGACGATGGAGGACTTCCTGAATGATCGATTGTTGCGCCACCGAATCGAGCAAGCTAGGCAACTTGGTCGAGGCCCAAAGCAGGAAGACGCGGTTGATCGTGGACTGCGAAGCAGCATGCTTTTTCAAGTACTCTCGCAGTGCCGCCAGATTGCTCTGCACCTCGGGGCTGGATGAGTAACGTGCAGGGGCCACCCCGGTTGCGATTGCCGCCAGACATGCACCGTAGTAGATCGAATCCTTCGCTTCCCATGGCTCCTGATCGAACTGGAGCCAATCCCAAGACCCCTTCTGCTCGCCAGTTGTTTTCTGCATGGCCCACATGTTCGCAAAGGCTGCATGCATATCGTCGCTTAGGGTCCCGTCTTGCGAGTTGTAAATCGCCAGGACGAGAGCGTTCAGAACGGACTCCGTCCCACGGGATTCCGACGTCTTTGGGTCGTATCCTTCATCACTGTAGTAGGGTTCGGTTTCGTTCCAAAGCCGCACGCGCTTCCTAACCTCATCGATCAGCGCACGCTCATTGGCTGTCGGGTTCGGATCGTTTGTTGCGGCTCTCAGGGCTGGTCTAGCAAATGCGTAGGGTAGAGCTGTGTGGCACGAAACACAGAACGTGCCGTGATCCCGCGAAGCACCTATCCATTGCGTCCACCACGCCTCCCGGTTATCGAGATATGTAGCTGCAGAATTAAGATTCAACGGAGTCGAGACTTTGGCCGGAGCCCGCGAACATGCGGGCATCGAAGCTACCGCAACGATTGTGATCAGGATATTCGTGCGCAGAAAATCGGGTCTCATGGTTTCCGTGATTGCAAATGACGATCGGGGGAGGACGGAGCCTACTTCAACGTGGCCGTTGGTGGATTATACCGCCAATAGAAGCTGCGGAAAGACAAAACCTCTGCGGCCATCGAGGAAGAACTTACCTGCCAGGTAGACATTGATACAGGACAGTAACCGATCTCTCCAGCAATTGCCGGCTCATGAGGACAAGCCATGCTAAGTGACCGATTGTGCGTTCCCCAGATGTCTTCCACGTCGAATAGAGCATCCGAATTCGGTCTCGATTTGTCATTCGAACCCGCACCCCTTTTTCGGCGATCGCCCTGAAGGTAATGCCTTCCAGCCAACCTGACCGCAAGTCCTTTTGCAGGCATTCCAAAATCGATAGTGAGACGGAATGTCGTACGGTCGCGTCCTTTACAAACAATGGAAGTTCTCCCTGTTGTATCAGGGTTGCCAGCAACAGTGTGTCCTCTCCGCGAATCACGGTAATGTCGAACGGACCAGTCTTAATAATCTTATGGGAGCTCCTGATCGCAAATCCGGAGGTATTCAGAAATCGAATCCGGCCGTCCGGTTGGATTGTTTGTTCCTGGATCGCAATCAATCTCAGTATCTCGGCTCTGCCGAGCAGGGTGGAAGAGTCACCCGTGAGATGTAATTGAAAGCAGTCGTGCTGGGGAGATGCAGCAATGGTTTCAGCAAGTTTCGAGAGACAGTCTCGTTCAAAGCGGCAATCGGCATCTGTAAACAGCAGTAGTTCGCCTTGGGACTCTTGCACTCCTCGGTTCCTCGCTCTGGGAATTCCGGAGTGTGCCTCTCGAATAATCTTCAAAGGGTAACTATGCCGCCACATGTGAACGGACTGGGGCGCCGGTTCTTTGCTGCCATCGTCGACAACGATCACCTCAAACGAGGGCGGACCGACTTGGCCTCCAATCGCTCGCAGGCACTCGGCGAGTGTGTCCCAATCGTCATACACTGTAATCAGCACACTCAGGAGTGGGGTTGGTGCCGGATTCGTTGTGTTTGGTAGCATTCGAGCGCCGGCGCATGACATGCGCACGAAAGCTAGGATTACATACACACCTTCAAGTCACAATCATGAGGCAGTTGCTCCGGGGGCACCTCGGTAATGAGAAAACCTCAAATAGGCTATGGCTGACGACGCTCATGAGCTTCCGAGTGCTAGGTTGAGCAGCGGGTAATCAGGTTTTATTCGAAATCCTCACCGGAACGGCCTCGAAAACCGTCGGTGGTGTACCTCCAGGTTCCACCTAGTGCCGTAGGGCTGGCATCGGCCGGCGCCGCGACCAAGGTCTCACCTGAGCAGTTCGTGTCGAATTGGATCTAATCGGGTTGGTTTTCGATTGCGGGCATGCTGGCTCATGCGGCTTGCTCATCGAGTTCCGCAAGAAAGCGCTGTTTCTGAGTTGGAGAAGGAACCCGAAGAAACGCGTCATCGAGAAGGGCAGAGTTTCGTAAGTGGCAGACCAAACAACAGAGTGGCGCGCTCACTTTTTAGGGACTACAAGCTGAAGGCGGCCACCCTTTGCCGTCTTTGCACAGGGTGGGGTTCGACTTCCAACGAAATTCCTGTCAGTGCAATAGCAGTGTTACTCCAAACTCGGTGCCTATGGCGGCATCCAGCTTCCCATTGCCATTGAAATCCCCAGGCGAATCCCCACTGGAGATCCAGCCGTGCGTGCCACAATCGCCGCCGGATAAAACGTCCCATCGCCCTTCCGTCCAGCAGAGAAACTTCTGACCTGTCCAGGTCCGTGACCATCAAATCCAGAATCCCGTCTCCGTTGAAATCTGCGGCATCTACGGTGTACGGAAACGCGCTGGCTGCATAGTCAACGTGGCTCGCAAATGTGACGTCGCCATGGCCAGTCAGGATCGAAATCTGTCCCGGATATCCGCACCTATTGGCGGAACTGCATGAGCCACCGCCAGGTCAGGATTGCCGTCGCCGTTAAAATCCGCCACCACTACTAACAGCGGCCCGTGCGATGTCGTATATTGCACTTGCGGCTGGAACGTTCCATCCCCATTTCCCAGCAACACCGACACGGTGGTTCCAGCGAACACCCCGAAATTCGCGGCGACGATATCAAGCTTCCCGTAGTGGTTCAGATCTGCGACCGCAACAGCGCCGGGTTCATTCCCTGTCCCGTAGTCAACCGGAGGCCGAAACGTACCGTCCCCGTTGCCAAGCAGAACCGACACGCTGTTGCTTGAAGGGTCCTGGTATCCCACGACTAGATCGAGTTTCCCGTCGCCGTTAAAATCCCCCGCGTCGATTCCAAAAGTCACCAAGCGCTAGTCCACTGGGCTGTCGATGTGCGTCTGAAAGGTCCCATCCCCATTTCCCAGCAGTAGCGAGACCATTTCGCTGCACACGACCGCAATATCCGGGACTCCCGTCTCCGTTAAAGTCCCGCACTACCAGATTACCGGGGCCCGTCGCCGTCGGATAATCTACTTCCGCCTGAGAAGTTCCGTCACCGTTTCCCAGTCTCACGCTGATTGCATTTTGCAGTGTGACCGTGCCGATCAGATCCAGTTTGCCGTCCAGGTTGAGATCGGCCGCAGCTTGGCGCTGCATCAACTCGTTGCCCGAAAGCGCTGAACTGGTGAACGCTACCAAAACTCTCGGGACGGTGACTGCAAAGAAATCAACGTTGGAACTCCCGCCACCCGGCCCCGGACTTGTCACCGTGATCGACACGGTCGTGGCTGAAGCCAGATCACTCTTAAAAATCCGTGCCCGAAGCTGTGTGCTGTTCACAAACTTGGTCAGACGGGCTTTGCCGTTCCAGCGCACCACCGAGTTCGAAACGAATCCCGCTCCATTCACGGTAAGAAAGAAGCCACTACTCCCGGTGCGCGCGCTCGCCGGCACCAGAGGCTGCGCGATTTGCGGAACCGGGTTTTGAGCGATGGCAAATCCGGCGACTATGAGAAACAAGAATAGGAAGGCAACGCAGGAATCAACTACCTACGAAAGCCGAATCGAATCAGATCTCCAAGCCATGGTGACCTCCGTCGGAAATTGAACCGCGATATCCATGACGAATACTCCGGCTGGCGATTCAACAAAGTAACAGAGGAACTACGGCACTCGAAGTCCGGCACAAATCCTACTATCAGACTTGCGGGTGAGCAAGCAGCGTGATGCAGGCCATCGCATTTACGGCCCCAAAATCGGGCGAGTCACTTCTTGCGAGGCATAGGTCGCCGCCAGCGACTGCAGGAACTCTTACTCGAGATCTTCTCTCACTGGTACTGGCCCTACCAGCAAGTGCCGAAGTCGCCGCAACAAGCGAGGTTTATGGTTGCCCGACCATATTTACTATTCCACCTAGTTTGAAGGGTGCTCTCAATGTTGGTTCAGCACTGCACAATCTTGCATCTTGACAGCCCGATACACCTAAAGCAGAATCCCTTCCTCCTCTTAGGGACGCCCGTCTAGGAGGTGAGCTAGGCAACACGAAAAGCTGAGGAGGAGACCGTATGAAATTCAAATGTGCTTGTTTGACAGTCTGGTTTTGCGGTGCGATGGCGTTTGCCCAAGTTACCGGCTCTGGCTCCCCAGGCTACGTCGCCGGCTGGAAAACGAAAACTTCGCTAGCGAGTTCCGTGATTTTTCAAAGCGGCAACCAGATTGGCGTGGGGACAAAAACTCCGGGTGCCGCACTGGATGTGGAAAGTTCAAGCACAACGGAATCGGCGATCCTTGGGAATAACACTGCTACGAGTGGTACACCCTCCGGGGTGACGGGCATCGCAACCTTCTCCGCAGGCGTCGGACTGCTGGGCATCAACAACGCAACGAATGGCGGGAGCGGCGTCCTCGGCATTTCGAATGCGACGTCTGGCTTCGCAAACGGCGTCTTGGGACAGACGACCAGTCCTGGTGGATTCGGTGTATTTGGAAACTTTACCGCTACTACGGGAGGGTCCGGTGTTGGCGGAGAAACCAGCAGTCCATTTGGGTTCGGCGTTATCGGAATCAACACCTCCACATCGGGTTTAGCGACTGGCGTGCTGGGTACTACTAGCAGTAACAGCGGATTTGGCGTTCAAGGTGATGCCACGGCGACGTCCGGAACCACAACCGGAGTGTTTGGCCAAGTTCGTAGCGCAACCGGAATTGCAGGTGGATTCTCGAACCTGAGTGGGCAGGGACTCGTTTTGTGGGGTGGCTCCGGCACGAGCAACACGACGGTGTTTTCGGTGGATGCAAGTGGCAACGGATTTTTTGCTGGCAATCTCAGCAAAGGCAGTGGTTCGTTCAAGATCGATCATCCTCTCGATCCAGCGAACAAATACTTGGAACATTCGTTCGTAGAGTCTCCCGACATGATGAACATCTACAATGGCGTGGTTTTGTTGGATGACAAGGGAGTGGCGTCAGTGAAAATGCCAGATTATTTCGAGGCTCTCAACAGTGATTATCGCTATCAGTTGACAGCAATCGGGTCACCGGGACCAAACCTTTACGTGGCTGAAGAAATCTCGGGAAATCACTTTAAGATTGCAGGAGGAAAGCCGGGCGCCAAGGTTTCATGGCAGGTCACTGGAATTCGTCAGGACGCCTACGCCAAAGCCCATCGCATCAAGGTGGAGGAGGATAAGCCGGCTCAGGAACGAGGACACTACCTACACCCCGAACTATTTGGCGCGACTGAAAAAGATGCCGTTGGAGCGAACAGTTATCCTGCGAGAACGCCAGGCACGTTATCGGCGACCGCTGGAAGCGGCGCGCGATAAGGATAGACACGGGCCGTCTGCGCGATAGGATTGGTCTCTTAGGGCGTACCCCCGTACATTCACGCGTAATCCTCGGGGGTGTCGTCTTTGGTTGGTAGAATCCGAATCGTCATTCCATCAAATCGACCCTGTGCAAAAGACGCTGAAGATGAATGTTCCTTTGCTTGACCTCAAAGCGCAGTATGCGAGCATAAAACCCGAGATCGATGCGGCGGTGGCGGAAGTGCTTGAGTCACAGCGCTTTATTCTGGGGCCGAAGGTAGATGAGTGCGAGAGGAGGATTGCTGGGTACTCGAACTGTTCTCATGGCATCGGCGTTTCGTCAGGTAGCGATGCCCTGATCGTGTGCCTTATGGCCGAGAACATTGGGCCAGGAGACGAGGTCATCACGACTCCTTATTCTTTCTTCGCAACCGCCGGTGCTATCGCCCGCCTCGGTGCAACTCCAGTGTTTGTCGATATCGATCCCGTCACATACAACATTGACGTGTCCCGGATCGCCTCGAAGATCACTGCGAAGAGCCGAGTGCTGATTCCGGTTCACTTGTACGGGCAGATGGCAGACATGGACTTGGTGATGAAGGTTGCGGACGAAAACAATCTGACTGTAATCGAGGATGCGGCTCAGGCAATCGGCGCCGAATATAAAGGCCAACGGGCCGGGTCGGTCGGCCATTACGGATGCTTTTCTTTTTTCCCTTCCAAGAATCTTGGCGGCATTGGGGATGGAGGGATGGTTGTCACGAACGATTCGAATAGAGCCGCCAGAGTTCATTGCCTGCGAGGACACGGTGCTGAGCCAAAGTATTACCACAAAATGATTGGTGGCAACTTCCGTTTGGACGCTCTGCAGGCCGCGGTGGTTACAGTCAAGCTGGGGCACCTGGATGCCTGGACTGCCGCTCGTCAGAGCAACGCCAAGCGGTACGATCAACTGTTTCGAGAAAAAGGCGTTGCGCTTGGACTGCCCGCCGTATGCACGGATCGGCACATCTTCAATCAGTACGTCATTCGATGTCCGAACCGTAACGGCCTGCAAAATCACCTAAAAAAGATGGGTGTCGGGACGGAAGTTTACTACCCTGTCCCACTGCATTTGCAGGAGTGTTTTGCCTACCTCGGGTACAAGGAGGGAATGTTTCCGGAAAGCGAGCGCGCGGCAAAAGAGACGCTTGCCCTGCCTATTCAACCGGAATTGACGGAAGAGCAGGCAAGATATGTCGTCGACTGCGTCAGTCAGTTTCTCCAATAGGTAGAGCGGAAATCTTCCCTTCAGGCGGCTTCGCTGGGAATCTCACAACAAGTTTGATCGATGCGATACGCGCGATGGCACTCATTACAGATCGCCACTCCGTTGGAAGCCTGAAGCCGAATTCCACAGTAGCAGACCCAGCCAATCTGCCTGGCCGGTACTCCCGCCATCAGTGCGTAATCAGCGACATCGCGTGTGACCACAGCACCCGCTGCAACGAACGCGCAGCGACCAATTGTAACCCCGCATATCACCGTGGAATTTGCACCCAACGTTGCGCCGCGCTTAACGAGAGTGGGCCTGTATTCGTGCCGTCGAACAATGTGGCTGCGCGGATTGATCACATTGGTGAACACCATAGACGGGCCGCAAAAAACGTCGTCTTCGAGGATCACGCCTGTGTAAATCGAGACGTTATTCTGGACCTTCACATTGTTCCCTAGGATCACTCCAGAGGCGAGCATGACATTTTGGCCGAGGTTACACCGGTCACCAATCTTGGCCTTGCTCATGATATGAGTGAAATGCCAGATTTTCGTCCCATCCCCGATTTCGCATCCGTCGTCAATCACCGCTGTAGGATGGGCAAAGTAATTCGTAGTCGCGGTTTGGGGATCCCGTGATGTTGTGCTCAATTCTGACATTGGCATTTGGGCAGCTTAGAGGCCAGCCAAAATCGTGGACCGCGGAGATTGGCCGTTCGCAACTGTGACTCCGATTGACTGATTCACCCAGCAACGCGTGACAACAAGCCCATATTCTCACGAACCAGTTCTATTGGCTTCTTGTTGAAAATGCCATGCGTATCTTTCCGCATCGTGCCCAAGGTACGTTCCAAGGCTTCAACTTGGTTGATTCTGATCTGACTCTTGAGCTTATCGATCAAATTCTTGCTGAGTTGGACGAGTTCCGAGCATTGATTTTCAGTCATTCGCAGCCAGTAGTAAGCGGACTCCTGGTTCTTCTCCGCCCCGTACCCTTCGAGATGTGCGAGCCCAAGGACGAGCTGTGCCGGCACAAATCCTTCTTGAGCAGCTTGCATGTATTTCTGGATCAAGTTTCTGGAGTCGACTCCGGTGATCTCTCCGCTTGCGTGCTGCAAGTTCGCATCACTTGGTCTTCGTTCGTTCACCATGAGGGAAAGAAGCTCGATACGATTCGAAATTTTCAACTTCTCAAAGACTCGGAATAAGTAGTTCTTCACCGTGTGTTCGCTCAATGCCAGGTGAGCTGCGATTTGCTTATTGGTCAGGCCTTGAGCGGCGAGTTCGGCCACCTCAATCTCACGTTTTGACAGTGTGTTTACTTGAGAAATCGCGTCGCAAGTGGGAGCGCTCTTTATCGCGCTTAGCAAGAACTCAGTACAACTGTTGTGTACCCAGATACGGCCTTGACTCACATCGAGAACACATTTCTTGAACTCGGAGAGCGCCTCGCTCCGGCAGAAGACACCGTGGGCCCCATTCCGGAAGGAGGCAACGATTTCGTCGCCTGTGACCTCGACGAGGATAACGATGTTGATATGAGGATAGCTAGCGCTCAAACGTCGGGCGGCAAGCAGCCCTTTACGAGGCACAGATTCGAGGTCAGCGCTAATTACGACGACGTCAGGGCGAAAAGCAGCTGACATCGACATGATTTCCGCCGTTGTGGTGACAACTGACACCGTGAACCGCGAATCCTGTGCTAGCGATTCGGCCAAGAGTTGACTAGCCATGCGATTGCGGTCGGCGATAAGAGTCCTGATCGACCGTACAGTCGGCACACTCGTCGTGGCGGACATGAAACCCCCTATCCTGCAATTACCAGAATTGTTGAATGGTCCCGAGAAAAAGCTGATTTTCTGCTAGCCCCAGCTAAGACAGTGCCAGCAAATTACTTCGGGCTCCCAGTCGTGTCAAGGAAAAACGACACAAGACTTGACCCCCGAAAGTTTGATTCGTGTTAGAGATGAAAGACCCTTGTGTAGGGACCAATTTCTTATTGCGCAAAGCTGGTTGTGGTCTTTTGACTCCGCCCGCTCGGAGTCCGATTTTCGCTGGAAAAACTGGAAATGGCGATCGTCAGGGGCTGGTCAGCCTACAGGCGAAAAGGATTACTGTCTCTCAAAGAACAAGGGAAGGATGCCGGGGGTGCTAAGGAACTTCAGCCGCTTGTTCGAACGTCGAGGGCGGGCTATCTTTCGCGCCTCTGATTTCGGTGTGATGCGGAACACACCGACTGGGACTCAAAGGGCGGAGCTGTAATCCGTGACAAAAACTACGTCGACATCGGCCGCGCTTGGATTTTTAAACTCTTCTCCCGGTAACTAACACGGCACGTTAATTAAAAAAAATCTGGAGCGACTTCTGGGGCGTGTCAGGGTTAGGCAATGTTGGAGGTAACGGTTATGCAGCAGCGCGCCCCCGTCAAGCTGTTGTGTGTTTTCCTCCGTCGATGCATTGTGATTCTTGTTCCCCTTTTTTGCGTATCCGCATTGTGCCAAGAGCAGGATGAAAATCTGAAGAATGATTTTTATCTAGAGCGAATGTATCCTTCGGGACGGATTCCGGCCAACGCCTTGAGTGCTGCGCGCAAGCAACTGGCGAAACAGAAGAGCGCAACGCCTGCGAGTTTGCCAACTGCTTCATGGAGTCTGATCGGTCCGCAACCCACTACGCCCCGCGATCTAAGCTATAGAGGATCTCCCGTAGTGTCAGGACGAGTGACGGCTATTGCCGTCGACCCTTCGAATTCTATGCATGTTTATCTCGGAGGGGCCGTTGGCGGAGTGTGGGAGACAACGGATGGCGGCACTACCTGGACTCCTCTGACCGACAATCAGGTGACGCTTTCTATCGGTTCGATTGCCATTGATCCATCGAACACACAAATTATTTACGTGGGCACCGGTGAACAGGACTACCTGAACTCGTATTACGGAGCCGGTATTTTGAAATCCACGGACGGTGGCAGCAGCTGGACGCAACTGGGGCAGGCTGAATTTGTCGGGCCGTTCTCGGCTGGTGCAGGTGGCGCCTACATTGGCTCGTTAGCGGTTGATACGAAGAAGGGGTATCTCTTCGCAGGGGTGCTCTCTACAGGTCCCCTGGGAAGCGGCATTTACCAATCGACGGACGGAGGTAATACCTGGACTGTGTCCCTCAGTGGAGCGGCGGGGAACGAGGTGCTTTACGACGCGAACTCTGGGTTTCTCTATGCTGCCTTAGGGCCGTGTGGTTCGGTTTGCGGGAGCAGCGGAACATTGCAGGCTGGCATTTTTGTTTCGACCGACGATGGAACGACTTGGACGTCGCTGAATCACGCAACGCTGCCCACAACCAATGTTGGGCGAATCGGGCTGGCACTCTTTCCGTCGACGTCTACGGCCCAAGCGATCCTGTACGCCGGCATCGCCGATTCCACGAATGCCTCTCTGCAAGGGGTGTGGAAGAGCACTGACGCGGGGAGCACCTGGACTCAGCTGACACTGCCAGGCGATTACTGCACGCCACAATGCTGGTTTGACAATGTTCTCGCGGTGTCCCCGACAAACTCCGATGTGGTTTTTGCGGCCGGCAAGGTGCCTGTGTACCAGTCCTTGGATGGCGGATCTACCTGGACCGACGTTAGCACCACCGGAACCGTGAGCGTGCATTCCGATACCCATGCCTTAACTTTCTCGGCGGATGGAAGCTTGCTTTACGTGGGAGACGATGGCGGCACGTGGGTAGGGTCAACTCCTAGTACGGCTGGACTGAACTGGACCGCTCTGAACTCCACTTTGGCTATCACACAATTCTACAAGGGACTTTCGATTAGTCCGACTTCAGTCAGCACAGCCATTGGTGGAACACAAGACAATGGGACACAATTGTATTCAGGTACTCAAATCTGGGAGCAGGTCATATGCGGTGATGGAGGGGCGACCGCCATCAATCCGTCGCAGCCGAATATCCTTTTCGCCGAGTGTGTTTCGAATGGTGGGGCGACCATTTATGAGTCTACGAGCGGCGGTGCGGTGACTACCTTCACTCAGGTTTTCACAACCGCGGATCGCGCATACTTCGGCGAGACTCTGGTTATCGACCCCAGCAATACTCAGGTCATGTACTTTGGCGGCTATCGCGTGTATCAGAGCACCGATGGAGGGCAGACTTGGTCTCTCATCTCGGGGGATTTGACGAACGGCGGATACGTGTCGACCCTTGCCGTCGCACCCGGATCGAATGCAAGTTCCGGGTCCACTTCGCAAGTGGTCTATGCGGCTACCTCGGACGGCAACGTCTGGGTAACCACGAATGCCACAGCTGGCGCGGCTGCGGTCTGGAATAAGGTGACGGCGGCTTTGCCGAACCGCTGGGTATCGGAGGTTCTTCCAACCAGTGCAACAACGGCCTATGTCACGTATCTGGGTTTTTCAGGATTCAGCGACAACCTGGGTCACGTGTTCATGACTACCAATGGCGGGCAGTCATGGACGGATGTAAGCGGGAATCTTCCGAATATTCCGGTGAACGATATCGCGGTCGACCCACAGTCCCCGAGCATGATCTACATCGCAACCGACGTTGGAATTCTGGGATCGGCCGATGGAGGGTCGACCTGGACGACGCTTGGCAGCGGATTGCCGAATGTGGCGGCCGTCGGGCTTCGGCTTCATATGGCATCGCGAATCTTGCGGACGGCAACACACGGGCGCAGCATGTGGGATCTCCAGCTGCAAGATTTTGGCGTGTCGCTTAGCCCCACCAGCACAACAGTTCCGGCGGGACAGACCGCAACAACAGTGATCACTCTCACGCCAAACTCCAGCGGATTTGGCACTCCTGTTACGCTGGCGTGTAGTGGCTTGCCTACAGGGGTGAACTGCCAGTTTGACAACAACCCATTGACGCCCGGCTCAACGGCTGGAACGGTTAAACTGTCGATCCCCACCACTGGTCTCAACGCAGCACTTCGCCCAGCTGATTATCAGACTTGGGCGAGTGCGGGCCCTTGGATCTCGTTGCCGAAGCAGCGTACGCGCGCGGTGCTAGACCAGGAGATCAAGTTAGCGGTTGGCCTAGCTTTGGCGGTGATTTGTCTTTGTTTTTTGGGGAATCTGTCCCGAAGAAAGGCCCCACGTTTCGGTGTGGCGATCCTAATGGCGTTCTGCGTGATTGGATTGGCTTTGCAGGTGGGATGCGGTTCGTCGTCTTCTTCTCCTCCTACTCCCCCTCCGCCCCCTCAGAGCAAAACCTACAGTATTGTGATTACTGCGACCTCCGGAGGGGTGCAACACTCGGCCACGCTTCAACTGACAGTACAGTGATGTTTGGCGTGAGTTCGCGGAAATCACTTCGACCCAAGTTCTGCGATGAATCCCAGACCACGGATGGCGACAGGAGCAGGGTTAGGCGAAGTTTGCGTCACGAGCGTGAGGCGCGCGAGGCGATTGGATGTATAGACGATTCTACAATCTGACTCGGTACCCGTTCGAACTGAGTCCAGATCCATACTTTTTTTACGCGACGCCGGGCCACAAAGAGGTTTTGCTCAACCTTATTTATGGGATTCAGAGGAAAAAGGGCTTCATTGCCGTTACCGGCGAAGTAGGGACGGGCAAGACGTTACTGATCCACTGTCTGCTCGAGTTGCTCCGCCGGATCGATGTGCCGGCCGCTTATGTGAACAATCCGCAAGTATCGTCTATCGAGTTCATCCAAGGCATGCTGGAACAATTCAAAATGCCTTTCCGCGGTATAACGAAGACGGACGGGCTTGATCGTTTAGCCAAATTCCTAGGCGACCAATTTCGCCGGGGTCGGACTGCCGTACTCATCGTGGATGAAGCTCAGCTTCTGTCATGGAAGATGTTGGAAGAGATCCGTCTGTTCGGCAACCTGGAAACTGTCCGGCAGAAATTGTTGCAGATTGTGATTGTCGGCCAGCCGGAATTGGATCGTCGAATCGATTCTCCGAATAGCACTCAGTTGAAACAACGCCTGAGTCTGAGGTGCAGGCTTTGCCCGCTGAACGAAGAGGAAACGAGAAAGTACATCGTCAGCAGACTGGAGCTAGCAGGGGCTAATTCTAATGCTGACCATGTTTTCACGCCGGAAGCAATCGCTGCCATCTACCGCTACTCGCGAGGAATACCGCGTGTCGTGAACACGATTTCCGAAAACGCGCTTATCGTTGGTTATTCCTGCCATGCTCGCTGCATCGGAGTCGATTTGATCGAAGAAGTTTCCGCCGGGCTACACCTATCACCCGCTGAGTGCCGGCTAGCCGTATAGAGCTCCCGCAGAAATTAGGATCACCATGCACGATCTCAATCCCCTTCTCGATCCTGAGAATGTGCCGATTATCCAGGAACGCGAACAACTAAGCGGGCTCGGGAAGCAGGCAAATACGAATCTTCTTGATCTGCTTGCCCCCGTCGAGCATGAGAAAACCGAGGATATTGGGGAAGAGCCGCCGTGGATTGCGGATTTCCTGGGGCAATACAGACTCGTCTTCGGCAACTCCGGCCGGGTCGCACCGGCATTGAGGAATGAAGCCGGCTCAAGTCGGACAGAAAAGTCGCAGCCTATTTCCGAACAATTTCTGCGGGAGAATCGGCGATTTGAAGGTTTCGAACCGATTCCGTCGGAGCACCGCGACGAACCTCCCAGCTTAGCCCGAGAGTCAACAGTTGATGCAGTCGCTTTGGTAGCCAATTGGACGTGGATCCGTACCGCCCTCGCGATCGCACTCGTAGCCTTTGTGGCGGCGTTACTGACGATTTTTCTCCGACCACAAAGGGGCCAAGAAGGTAAGGTTCCCGCGACAGTTCCGATGGTTCAATCAAAGGTTAAAAGTCCCAAGTCCGCCACGCCGGTGAGTTCCCCCAACTTGTCACAAGCTAATATCAGTTCTGAGGATGTTGAAAGCGGAGTTCCGTTACGGAAGGTTCTGCCCGCCTATCCGAGCGCTGCGCTAGCCAGGAGATTAGAGGGAAATGTAGCTCTTGAGGCAGAGATCACGCGAGATGGAAGAGTCAGCGGCGTCACCGTATTAAGTGGGGACCCGCTTCTGGCTCGTGCGGCGACTGATGCAGTGCGCCAGTGGCTCTATGCATCCTCGACGTCCGACGATCCTCGCGAGCAGCGAGTGACCATTCAATTTAAAGCGCCCTAAATTGATAAGAACCGACATGAAAGACAGATTCATCCAACGCACAATATCCCCCCTGCGTTATTAGCCCTGCGCTAACTAGCCAACCGGCGAATCAGCAGAAAGAGGAACACAATGGGTAGGCTTTCGGATGCGTGGAACCGAGCCGAGGCAGAGAGCTTGGAAGTCGTAGGGACGTCCGCAGAAGCAGTCCGCGAACCAGACTCGAAGGAGTGTCCCGCTCCCTCTGCCGAGACTCAAGAAGATACGGGCAGAGACTCAAAAGGATTTTCTGTGGGAAGTCGCAATAATGCGCCAACCCCATTTCCCCGGGAATGGAATCCCGACCGACGCCAATTAGTGTTTCTCAACGGTAATGGAAACGGTCACCATGATGCGGTGGCGGAGCAGTTTCGTAATGTGAGCTCTCAGCTCTACAAGATTCGACAATCGCGCCCGCTGACAAGCGTTCTGATTTCCAGCGCTGCGACTGGAGAGGGACGAACGTTTGTTGCCGCCAACCTTGGTCTTGCGCTCGCACAGCAACCAGAGAGGCGCGTGTTGCTGATCGATGGCGACATGCGAAGACCTGCGCTCCACAGGTACCTGGGCACCGAAAGCGAGCCTGGCCTTTCAGAATACCTGGCCGGGCGGCTAGATGTCCCGGCGATCATTCAAAGAGGGCCAATTCGAGGTTTGTTCTTCATCCCGAGCGGTGTTGCCAGAGTTGACGCTGCCGAATTGCTCGCGAACGGCCGACTCAAAGGACTGCTTGAACGCGCTGCACGTTTTGATTGGATCGTACTCGATTCACCATCGGCGAGCACAGTCTGTGATGCCAGCATCATGGCAGAGGTATGCGATGGAGTGCTGCTGGTCGTCCAGGCAACCAAAACACCTTCGCTGCTGGCAGAAAAGGCCATTCAACAATTTGCTGGTAGACCAATTCTGGGAGCAGTCGTCAATCGAAGTGACCTATTTCGTCCATATAAAAGAAACGGCAGATAGGCAAAGAACTGTGCAGGTGTCCTTATGAATCGACCTAAGACAAATCGTTCTTCCTATGGCACGAAGTTGGCCAGTGTCCTTTATTTCTTGACAAGCTGCGCGATTGCTATGGCAGCGCAAGAACCGCCCGCGCCTGACCTGATCCAACCGATCTCTCCGGGTGCAGCGGTAGATGTGTCAGCGAAGGCAGTGGATGCGGTTTCGAACACACCGAAGGATTCCATTCCTCAGCTGACCTACCGGGTTCCAAGGGGGAGCGAGCGATATCTTCTCGGGCCAGGAGATACGGTGCTGATCACTGTCTTTCGTTATCCAGAGCTTTCGCGGACGGTACGAATCGACGGGGATGGAACGATTCGTGTTCCGCTAATTCATGCCGACATTCACGCGTCCTGTTTAACGACAGATCAACTCGGTGAAGAAGTTGCAAAGCACTATTCCGAGTATTTGAAAGATCCCCAGGTGGACGTTTCGATCCGAGACTATAGCTCGGAGCCGGTAGCGGTTGTCGGCGCAGTGAATAAACCAGGAAGCTTCGCATTGCAGCGGCGGGTTCGATTACGAGAAATTCTGGCTTTCGCTGGCGGTCCGTCGCCGGCAGCAGGTCGGCTGGTGCAGATCATGCACGACGAAGCAGATGCTTCTGGTTGTTCGATTGCGCCGACGACCGCCAACAAAGAAGACGTGCCCAATCCAGCCGCACCGACTTTTTCTTCGGTCCCAGCGGGTGATGGACCGATTTCCAAAGATACAGCAAATCCGGTTGCTGCTTCTGGCCCCGGCACAGCAAGTTCGGGTGCTAATGCCGAGCCGACGAATTCAACAGGCCCGGTTGCGCAATCAAGTACGCCGGCAAAGCCAGCACCTGCTCCAGGAATAACCTATGTCGATCTTGTGGAGTTGATGCAGGGAGGCGGAACCGATCCCTATATCCGCCCGGGTGACATCATCAATGTTCCTGAGGCGTCATCTGCGTTCGTCGTTGGGGATGTCAACCATCCGACGGTTGTTCCTCTGAACAAGCAGATCATGCTGTCTCGTGCGATTGCACTGGCTGGCGGTCCGACTGCGAACGCGAGCTCCAAAGTTCGCATCGTGCGGTACATCGACACCAAAGGTGGTAATACTGAGATCGTAGTCAATCTCAAAGATATCTATTCGAACAAACGAGAAGATGTGGCGCTGAGGGCTGGGGACATCGTGCAGGTACCGGGTTCAACGGCTAAGAGCTTGACCAAAGCAATCATGTGGTTGGGAGCATGGTGGAGTGTATACAACGCATACAACATCATTCAGTGATGTAGCACATGGTATCTAAGCACGAGAAGTCAAATGGGAGCTGAGCTATGTCAGACCAGAATGAGAATTTTGGCCACGCCCTGCCTGAAAGCATAACCGCGCTAGTTCCGCATACGGATGGTCGTGCGGCACTCATCATTCGTAACGGTGAGCGGAGCATGCATCTGCGAGACTACTGGCGGGTGATTCAGAACCATCGCAAGGCGGTGCTTTGGACCGTCGGGATATGGATGTTTCTGGCTACATTGCAGAGCCTCTTCACGCCCGATTTCTATGTGGCAAAAACTCGAGTCGAGATTGATCCGGAGACTCCAGCGCTGCAGCTACCAGCCGATGGGACTGACGCTGACTCGGTGAATACCTATCCCGTTTACCTCAATACGCAGCTTCAGATTCTGCGAAGCCCGGCGCTGCTCGACCGAGTGGTTACGGCTTTGGATTTGGAACATGATCTTTCTTTTCGCATGCACATGACCCGCGGCGGACATACTATCCGGAAGATTCTTCGTCTGGCATATTTAGGGCCAAAAGATCCTGGTGAGTCGAACCCGGTACCGTTGGCCCAGTCCCTTCAGCCGGCCATTACAACTGAAGCCTTGCAACAAGACGAACGACTGCTTCCGTACGCAACCGACATACAGAAGAAGCTCCTAGTTGAGACGGTCAAAGAACCTGGAGCCGTCACCCGGGATACGCGACTGGTAGATATCTACTATTCGGATCCGAATCCAATTTTAGCGGCCAAAATCCCTAACGGCATCGCGGATGCTCTTGTCGCATTCAATAGGCAGAGAAGAGCCGAGATCGGTAAAGCTACGCAAGAGTTTCTGCAAAAAAGGACTGGAGAACTCAAAACGCAAATCCGAGAGGATGAGCAGCAGCTCTCAGAGTACGCCAAGAGTCACAATATCCTGACGCTAGATCCAGGTCAGAATACTGTGCTGGACCGTTTAGGAGTCTTGAATCGACAGTTGGTCGAGGCAGAAAACGAACGGCGTCTTGCGAAGGCCATCTACGATGCGCTTAAAGATCCCGCTGCCGCGGATGCACAGGCGGAGCAAGATGCCAGACAGATTGCAGAAGCGCGCTCTAGCCTAGTCGCGCTGCGCGAAAAACGTGCTCAGTTGCTGGTGGGCACGACTGACAAGTGGCCCGAGACACAGGAAGTCAATCAGGAAATAGCCGAACTCGAGAATTACATCAACGAGACTCAGAAGCGGGCGACTAAGGTTGCGGTCACTAATGTGGAGACCCGATATCACGCTGCTCTGGGACGCGAGCAGGACCTTCGTGAGACCTTCGATACACAACGCGCCGTGATGTTGAAGCAGGACGAAGCCGCGGTAGTATATCGTCTGATGCAACAGGAGATCGAGAGCAATAAAGTCCTGCTCGCAGATCTGCTAGGGCGTTTAGGCGCAAACGACGTCCTGCAAGCGACAACAGCCAACAATGTCCGCGTTGTCGAGTATGCGGGTACGCCTAATCCAAACGAACCGACGGGACCTTTCCGCCTGCCACATCTGTTTATAGTTTGCCTTCTTGCTTTGGCATTGGCGTCAGGCGCAGCATTCGTTTTGGAGTACTTGAACAGCACGTTGCGATCCCCCGCCGATGTCGAAGGGATCTTGCACCTTCCGGCGCTCGGTTCTATCCCATCGCTCCCGGCTCCCCAAAAGCCCTTATTTTCATTCGCAGCTTTGCGCAATAGCATCAGCAGTCGCAGGGCGGATTAGCCACATCATTTGAAAGGGACAAAGTGAGCGTCGTACCAGGCAGCACGAGGTTGAGTTTTCAACTCTCGCTTATCACTGCGCTCCAGATTGCTCTCTCGTTTGGCGTGCAATGGTACGTCGTCACGTACTATGGCGCGGGTTTTAAGACGGATGCTCTCTATGCCGGATGGACTATTCCGCAGGTGTTGATCACGATATTGATCGATACGGTTTCAGTGGTGTTGATTCCGGCACTCTCGAAGTGTACCGAAGATGAGCTGCGGAGTTACGGCTGGATGATACTTTTGGCAATGGGGCTGGGTTTCTTTGGTGTGGCCGGAGCACTTTTCCTACTGATGCGCTGGATCATACCGATCATGGTCCCGGGATTCTCGCCTATCGCGAAACAGCTAGCGATATCACTGAGCCGAATTCAGATCTTCGGAATCGTGGGGACTGGTTGTTACGCAATTCTTTCGGCACTTTGCCAGGTACGCAACAAATTCATTTGGCCGGCATTATCGATATTTCTCGCGGCGGCGGCGAATCTGATGTTCGTGATATGGCAATTGCCCCGACTAGGGATAGCCTCAGCGGCTTGGGGCCAGGTTATCTTCAACACGCTTCCAGCCCTGTTGCTGTTGCCGGAACTGGGGCGTTTACGAGTGAGGCACTGGCGAATCGCGGTGTTCAAGCGCGGATGGGAGCAGGTGCAGCCAATTGTCTTGCTTAAAGCCTACAGCATGACGAGTCTGCCGCTCGATCGATTCCTTGCATCATTTCTTGTTCCGGGCAGCGTCGTTACCTTTGAACTGGTCTGGCGATTTTACAGCGCGGCAATTCGAGTTTTGAGCAAAGGCATTCTGACGCCATTTTTCCCACGACTTTCCCGGTTAGCCTACAGCAGCGACTGGCAGGAGTTCTCGGGTGTTTACCGGCGCCAGTCCCGAATCATGCTCGGAGCTGCTTTGCTGGTCTTGACTCTCGTTGGCGCAACCGCTCTCGCGGCACTCTTGGCGGTTCCAGCGGCGCCCTTTCGACGGCTCGCTGGCAGCCTCACTTCGCAAGACTTGTCGAGGATCTCTGTTGTCATACTATGCATGTCGGGCATGCTGCCCTTCATAGGCCTCTCCAGTTCGCAAGTAAATGCTTATTACGCAATTGGAGATACCAGAACGCCGGCGAAGATTGGTTTCGCAGTCTACACCCTTGGCATTGTATTTCGAATTGCGGGTTTCTTTGCTGGCGGCCTGCCAGGAATGGCGCTCGCGGTGAGTGGATGGGCAGCGCTGAATTACATCGTGATGGAGATCGCACTCAAAAAGCATTGGGCCCTGCAGGAGCCGGTGAAAGAAGCTCCCGAGTCGCGGGTGAATGAGTTTTCCAGTGAAAAGAAGGGGCGCTCCGGCAGTCTGCTCGACAACCTTTACTAGAGTGTGGGTTCTCCGATGGGTCTAAGCCCAATGATTGAGAGCAATTGCCAAGCGGCAGATGTGCGATCGAAAGCGAACACAGTTCAGGGCTTCTTCGACCGGACCGATCGATACCTCACGAACAACGGCAATATTGAAATCAGACGCAAAGTGGTAAAGGATCTGGTCGGGGAGATTCGTAACTCCAGAATTCTCGATCTCGGCTGTGGGGACGGAAGCATCAGTCAACAATTTCTTGCAAGTTCAATCTCCCTTACACTGGTCGATACTTCCCAAAAGATGTTGGACGTTGCCAGAAGCCAGACGCCAAGCGAACTGCGAGCGAATGTTGAATACGTGAATGAAGATTCGTCTCAGTATCAGAGCCCGTCGAAATATGATCTCGTGTTATGCCTCGGACTTCTGGCGCACGTCGATTCCGTAGAAAGTGCAATCAGGAACATTGCGAAGTTGCTAAAAGTTGAGGGTCGGTGCGTTCTACAGATAACCGATGCCGATCGTACTCTAGGCAAGTTGACGGGAGCGTACTGCAATCTGCGGAACCACGTGAATAACCGTTATCCGCGCAGCATGAATCGCACGGGGATGGAGTCTATTTCAGCGCTGGCTGCCAGATTCAACATGAGGTGTGTAGCAGAACGGAGATATGCGGGTTTGCTACCGGGGATGGGGCGTCTACCTTTAGACTGGCGAAGAAGATTTCAACTGCTTACCCTTGATACCGCGTGGCTGTCGAAGCACTGTTCTGAAGCAATTCTCCTGTTTACCAAGACTGTCTAGACTGCATTGTCTGCCGCTATGCGAGTGCTTTACGTGGTCCCGTGCAGTGCTGAGGGAAACGAGTTCGTTTTCGCGAAGCGGCAAATCGCCGGTTTGGAGGCCGCAGGGATAACGTGTCGGAGTTTCTTTTTGACGTCACGAACGTCTATCTCTTTTTTTCTCAAGGCGCGGTATCGGCTGAAGGATGAAATACGAAAGTTTCACCCTGACGTTGTCCACGCACAGTTCGGAACTGTCAACGGAATCCTTTGTGTCTGTGCCGGAGCGAGTCCTTTGGTGGTGACCTTTCGCGGGGGCGACCTGAATCCCACGCGCGAGGTCAGTCGGATTCGGTCCTTGGCTGGCAGGCTGCTTTCGCAATTAACGGCCCTGCGTGCAGATGCCACCATATGTGTAACAGAGCGGTTGAGGAATCGACTGTGGTGGAGAAGAGATCGTACTAAAGTCATCCCGAATGGATTGGATCTCTCGCTATTCGTGCCAATCCCGAAGTTGGAAGCCCGGAAGGCAGTTGGATGGCAAGCGAACGAGCGGATCGTATTGGTCAACGCCGGCAGGAATGAACGTGTCAAGCGTCTGGATCTGGCACTCGCCGCAATCGAACATGCCAGGTGCTCGGTTAATGACTTGCGTTGCGAAGTACTGCGCGGAGACATTCCTGCTGAAAAGATGCCTTTTTATCTGAATGCGGCCGATTGCCTGGTAGTCACCAGCGACTGGGAGGGCTCTCCGAACGTTGTTAAGGAGGCGCTGGCTTGCAATCTGCCAGTTGTTTCTGTGGACGTGGGAGATGTGCCGGAGCGCCTATCGGACGTTATTCCGTCTCGCATCGCGGAACGTAGCCCGGAAGCTCTGGCGCGATGCGTTACGGAAGTACTGCAGGAGAATCGCCGCTCGAACGGGCGCGAGAAGATAGTCGCGTTATCCGATAAGGTAATCGGCGACAAGATTCTGGAAGTCTACCGACAGGTGATCTCTGAATCGCGAGGTGTCGTCATGTCGATCAATCAAACTGTTGTCCCCAGCCCGAAACAGAATCGCTAAACACTTCAGCTTCTGAAAGACCAATCGCATGCAGTTCTATGTTGTATTAACCGTGGCAACCGCCATCATCGGCCTGTTAACGCTAGCCATATGGAAAAAAACGGGCAGCGTGGCGTTCCCGATCGGGATCGCATTGCTGTATTACTGGACCCTTCTCGGGGCGTGGTTCATCGTTGCGGACTCGTTGGGTGGCAATACCGGTATGCGGTACCAATATTATTTTTACAAGTTATTTCCGGTCCGGCTCGACGATGACTACTTTTGGACCCTGGTGCTTTATGCCAGCTTTATCGTCGTGATTCAAGTAGCCATCCTTCATTTTGTTCGCCAACCGGATTGGTCAGGACCGAGCATTGCGCCAATTCGGATCTCTCATGCAAAGATATTGTTCCTGACCAGCGTAGCCGGGTTGGTGGCATACCTGCTCGTAAGGAATTCGCTGGCCAGCGCAGAGGCGGGGAACAGATCCGGGTATGCTTTCGTTCGCTACGATCCTTCAGTGCGACTGTTCACTGTGCACCAGCTTCTGAATCGCGTCGCAATCTTGAGTTTGTGTATGGGTGCCGCAATCCTTGCAGCAGGAAAACGAGCGCGATACATCGTTGGTGAGAGCGTGCAATGGACGACGTTAGCGTGCTACATCATCGAACTCGGACTGCTCTTTCATTTCAACCTGTTGATGGGCAACCGGTACGAAATAGCAAACTCGGTCATCGCTGCGACGTTGTTTTATCTGGCGAACGATCGGAAACCGAGCAAAGCGCTTCTCGCCGCCGTCTGCTTTGCCGGGTTGGTTGCTGTCGGTTACGTCGGCTTCACTCGTGGGTACGGCGGAGAAGACATACTTCTAAAAGGCGACTTTGGCGAGGTTGTGAGCAGCTCGCTCAACGAAAACGTCGTCAGCAACGAGCCATTTGAGGCACACCTATCGCTGTATGGCGTGATTCACAAAAACGTCCCAATCACCTACGGAACGAGTTTTGTTTCGCTGGCAGCATCCGTTGTGCCGAGGATGTTCTGGCCGGCTCGGCCGGATAGCATCTACATCTACTACATCAGACAGGTAGGCGCGCCGGACACTCAGGGATACAACATCCATCACGCAACTGGGTGGTACTTGAATTTTGGCGTGCCGGGTGTCATCACGGGAGCCATGCTATTCGGATGGTTCTGGGCCGCTCTGTTCAACAGACTTCATTCGGACTTGCGCAATGCATCGCATCTCGCCCGATTGTTCTCGATATTGGCATTTTGCACATTCACGTCTGCGATTCCGGCATTAGTGCGAGCGGGTATCGAGGGCTACAAGACAATCGCACTGGAGGCCCTAATCTTCCCCACGGCATTATTTATGGCGGCCAGTCTGCGGATCGTATTGAGAAGGAACAAACCGGGTCTTGCGGTTCATGGCCTATCAACGTCAGAAGAGTCCGGGTTCTTCCCTCAAACCCTTGGCCCTAAACCAGTCGGATTCTCCGAAATCTTATGAAAGTTAATGTTGCATTGGTCGGCCTCGGTTACTGGGGGCCAAAATTAGCACGCAACTTGTCCTCACTTAACGGATGCGAACTGCGGACGATTTGTGACCTCAGGCCGGAACTCTTGCACGAATTTCGTGAGCCAGATTCTGATGTGTCGCTCGTGACGGATTATGCGTCGGTGCTGGCAGACCGCAGTGTGGACGCGGTTGTAATTGCAACTCCCGCGGAAACACACTTTGCTCTTGCCCAAAGCGCCCTGCTGGCGGGAAAGGATGTGTTCGTCGAGAAACCACTTTCACTGACGTATCCCGACGGGGCGCGGTTGGTGCGGTTGGCGGAGGAACACGGGCGAATTCTGATGGTAGGGCACGTGCTCGAGTACCACCCGGCGATTGCCCAGTTGATTCGAATGGTACGGCGCAATGACCTCGGCAAAGTTCGATATATCTACTCCAATCGAGTGAGTCTAGGCCGGGTGCGCCGGGAAGAGAATATCTTGTGGAGCTTCGCGCCGCATGATGTGGCAGTCATTCTGCGCTTGATGAATGCTGCACCATTTCAGGTGTCCGCCTGTGGCGGAAGCTACCTTCAGGCGAATATCGCGGATGTAACTATTACGAACCTCTTGTTTGATAACGGCGTTCGGGCTCACATGTTCGTCTCCTGGTTACACCCCTTTAAGGAGCAGCGGCTAGTCGTGGTTGGTGCCGAGAAGATGGCTAGTTTCGACGACGTCGCGAAACGCTTAGTGCTCTACGACCAGAGAGTCGAAGCTGGCAATGGCCCGCCCACGTATGTGAATGGACTGGGCCATGATGTCCTCTTTTCGGAAGAAGAGCCTCTGCGTTTGGAATGCGAAGCCTTTATTCACGCTGTACGCACTCGTCAGCCGCCATTGACCGACGGCATAAGCGGTCTCAGGGTCTTGCGCGTCCTGGAAGCGGCTCAACACTCTTTGATTATGAACGGGCAGCCAGTGGTACTGCCGGTCGACGGATGGGAGCACGCCGAACGGCCCACCCCGCTACACATTGCGGTCTGAATTCTCGGCAGAACAGAGAAAATGATGGAAACCGCGATCATCAATTGCCCAGAGAATTCCCGCAATGATGGGAACGAGGAGCCCCCTTCTCGGCGAAAAACAAGTGGGACGAAGAAGATTGTGACGGTGGTTGGCGCCCGCCCACAGTTCATTAAAGCGGCTCCAGTGCGTACCGCGCTAACAAAATTAGCGCATGATTTCGACGATGGCACAGGAATCACGGAAATTGTTGTGCATACCGGACAGCACTACGACTTCAAAATGTCCGGGGACATTTGCAATCAGCTCGGATTAGCTCCGGCTCTTAACCTGGGCATCAACGGTGGCAGCCACGGTGAGCAGACGGCTGCAATGATCCGGGAATTAGAGAGAGTTTTTGTCGCAGAAACACCCGCAATCGTTCTGCTCTATGGCGATACGAATTCGACCCTTGCCGGTGCACTCGCGGCTGCGAAGCTGGGAATCAGCATCGCTCACGTGGAGGCAGGACTAAGAAGCTTTAACCGGGCAATGCCGGAAGAGATAAACCGGGTTGTGACCGATCACGTGGCAAACATTCTTTTCGCTCCGACAGAGACAGCGGTTCATAATCTGCTGCAAGAGGGAATCAAAGAAAACGTCTTCTTAGTCGGAGACGTCATGTACGATGCGGTTCAACAGAATCTGATCCGAGCTCGGGAAGAATCGCATATCCTCGAGGATCTCCGGCTGCAACACAAGGGCTATATTCTGGCCACGGTTCATCGCGCAGAAAACACCACCGCCTTGCAGCTTCAATCGATACTGGATGCGCTGGCAAGAGCCAGCATCTCTGAAACAATTGTCTGGCCGATGCATCCACGGACACGGCAGGTTCTGGAGCGTGAACATATAACGCTGAGCGATTGTCACGCTCGCCTGAAGATAATCGAGCCAGCGTCTTATCTCGACATGCTGGTGCTGGAATCGAACGCCAAGGCTATCGTGACAGATTCGGGGGGGATACAAAAGGAAGCGGCGTGGCTTGGCGTTCCATGTATCACCGTTCGAAACGAAACCGAATGGGTCGAAACGGTGCAATCCGGATGGAACATAGTCGTAGGCACCCAAGTCGATCGGATGATCGAGGCAATATTCGATGCGGAGACGCGAGCCGCCGGATTGGCACCATTCCCGGTGCGACCCGGTGCGGCTGATGCAGTCGCCCAGCACTTGGTCGAATCGCTGATGCGCGAACCTGAATTGAGAAAGAATTTAGCAAAAGACGTGTTCCGTGCGGTTGTTGGAGCCTGACGATACAACGTGAGTTTTGAACAAATGACTGTGAAAGACCTGCTGGAGATGTGTGGTGGGTGGCTATGAGGTTAATAAAATCAGGGTAAATGTGGCGACGTGGTTCGCCGATGTCTTTCAGGAAAGCGTAACGAATTAGGCGAGCAACCAACAGATAATCGCCACTAAAAAAGTTCGATAATCCCGGTCGCCAAAGATTTAGAGCCCAATCAGCGCCATGCGATTTGTATTCTTGACACAGTTCTATCCGCCGGAGGTGGGAGCTACCCAGAACCGGGTCTCAGACCTGGCGGAACGGCTTGCGCGTGCCGGACACACCGTAACCGTGCTTACCGCAATGCCCAATTATCCAGAGGGCAAGATATTCAAGGCATATCGTGGAAGACTCTGGATGGAAGAGGTTTCCCATCAAGTACGGGTACTGCGAGTGTGGGCCTATGCGAGCAATAGTGTAGGCATAATCGCACGATTGGTTTCTTATTGTTCTTTTACCGTTGCTGCTGCCGTGATGGCATTGGTGAGGGGAGGCGAGCACGATGTTCTTTACGTGGAGTCACCCCCACTATTTTTGGGGCTTACGGGAATATTGGTTAGCCGATGGAGAAAATCCAAACTCCTATTCAATGTCACCGATCTCTGGCCGGCCAGTGCTGTTGCGCTTGGTATTCTGCGGAATCGGACTGCAATCAACTTCGCAACAGCCCTTGAGCGCTTCATCTACAAACGCGCAGATATGATTACCGGTCAGACCGAAGGGATCGTGCAGGGTGTCAAGGAGCGGGCTGGGCAGATTCCCGTCTCTCTCGTCATGAATGGCGTCAGTCTCGAGGCCTACTCGATTCCGAGCACAGCACGTGACGACAAACGCAAAGAGTTCGGTCTGGCCAATTCATTCGTCGTGGGATACGCGGGCCGGCACGGTATCGCCCAGGGACTGGAGACCGTTCTGCAGGCGGCAGCACTCCTCTCGGAGGTGCACGAAATAAAGTTCGCATTTTTCGGCGATGGTCCGGCGAAAACAAGTTTGGTCGAACTAGCCGAACGAATCGGTCTGAAAAACGTTCGTTTTTTCAGTCCGAGACCCGCTGCCGAAATGCCGTCGATTCTGTCCTGCTTCGACGCAGCAGTGGTCCCGCTAAAAAGGCTTGAACTTTTCCAAGGTGCACTACCCTGCAAGCTCTTCGAATGCATGGGGGCTGGTGTTCCGGTCATTGTTTCGATCGGAGGAGAAGCGAAGAGGCTGGTTGAGAAAGCGAATGGCGGTATCACCATCGCACCGGAAGATCCCCGGGCAATGGCAGACGCAATCTTGACGTTCTGGCGAAATCCGGAACTGGGAGAAACAATAGGGCGGAGTGGCCGCAAGTACGTTTTATCGCACTGCAGCCGACAACACGCGGCCGATGCGATTGAGAGCCTCGTCACTGCTGCTCTGTCTGGTAAGTCAGGCCTCCCCACCACCGACGTCCGAACTACCTTAGCGAGCTGAACAAATCCATGCGAGTACCGCTTTCCAAACCAGAAATCACGGAAGCAGATATCAGTAGTGTCGTTGACGTGCTGAGGTCCAGTCAGCTCAGTCTGGGACCTCGAGTCGAAGAGTTTGAGCGAAGGTTTGCTGACTATGTTGGAACCAGACATGCCATCGCGGTCAGCAGTGGAACAGCCGCGTTGCACCTGTGTATTCGAGCGTTGGGGATTGGAGCAAATGATGAGGTAATTACCTCATCATTCAGCTTTGTTGCCTCGGCCAACTGCGCTTTGTTTGAAGGTGCACTTCCGGTATTCGTGGATATCGATCCAGCGTCTTTCAATCTTGATCCAGTGTCCGTTCGCAGGTTTATTGAAGAGGAGTGCGAGTGGCACTCCGGACCGGAAGTTCTGGTCGACCGGAGAAACGGTCGCAAAGTGAAAGCTATCCTTCCCGTCCACGTTTTCGGCCTTCCATGCGATATGGATCCGATTTTGAAATTGGCACAAGAATATCGTCTTTTCGTGGTCGAGGATGCATGTGAAGCTCTGGGAGCTAGCTATCGCGGAAAGGGCGTCGGAACCTTTGGCTGCATGGCGACATTCGCCTTTTATCCCAATAAGCAGATGACGACCGGAGAAGGCGGAATGATAGTTACCGACGATGAAGAGTTAGCAAGGCTGTGCGGGAGTATGCGAAACCAGGGGCGCGATGAGGGATCGTGCTGGCTGCAACATGACCGTTTGGGATACAACTATCGGCTCAGTGACGTGCATTGCGCATTGGGGATCTCGCAGCTCCGCAGGCTGGACGAAATGCTTGCAGCGCGAGAGAGCGTCGCCAGTGCTTACCATCGCCTATTATCGAGTGAAAACCGTGTGAAACTGCCCCAGTCACAGGCAGAGTCCCGGCGTAGCTGGTTTGTCTATGTGCTACGAGTCAACCCTTTGGACCACCGTCCTCTCAAAGAAGTTCGCGATGAGCTGATTCTGGAATTGCGAAAGCGAGGCATCGGGTCTCAGGCTTATTTTCCTGCCATTCATCTTCAATCCTACATGCGGCAATATGAGTTCGTGGTGCCGCGGCCCTTGCCTGAGACTGAGGCCGCCAGTCACAGTTGTGTCGCTATTCCGATGTTTGCCCAAGCCTCTCTGGCGGAGATCGAAACTGTTTGTGCGAACTTGAGTGAAGCTCTGGATTGTTCGGCATCCGCAGTTTCATTTCCAAAAATCGCTGTCTGAGCAGGGATTCCCGTAAAAAGATACGGCAAAGGTCCCTGCTCCAAAGCAATAACTCCATGGCCATTCACATCCTACTGATCGCTTTTGCTTGGTGCGTGATCTCCCTTCCGTTGGTGATGAGGGTTGCAGTTCGCTGGAATCTATTCGATCCGCTTGGGCCGTTGAAATTGCATACTCGCCGTATTTCCAGAATCGGCGGAATTGCTGTTACCTCGGCGGTCGCAGTCAGCCTACTCGCATCAGGAACATTTCATGCAGTGAAGTATTTGTTGGCTGCACTTTTTCTGATTTGGGTGACCGGGATGATTGATGACCTGCGCGGGCTATCTGCGGTCTTGAGATTGATGGCCCAAACCATCGCCGCTCTGGTTCTTTGTTGGGGCTCGGACTTGACCCTTCCGCTGTTCGAGAAAAGACCACTGGGGTGGATCTTCGCCGCGGTTTTCGTAGTTACGTTAATTAATGCCTTCAATCTGCTGGATGGTGCGGATGGAGTCGCGGCCGGAGTAGCTGCCATCATCGCAGCAGGATATCTCGCGCTTGGAGAACCCTCTGGAGTGTCGCAAGCGAGTTCTGCTGCGTTGCTCGGAAGCTGTCTCGGATTTCTAGTCTTCAATTTCCCGCCGGCCAAGATATTTTTGGGGGATTCTGGAAGCACCGCACTGGGGCTAATCATCGCGTTTATCGGGCTCGCCTTGCGCCAGAGCTCCCCAGTGATGAGCGTCGGCATATTCGTATCAACGATTTTTGCCGGCTTGCCCCTTCTGGATCTCGTCCTGGCAATTTTCAGGCGGTTGCGCTCCGGCGGTTCTCCTCTTGCCGGGGACCGGCGTCACTTCTACGACCTTCTATTGCAAAGAGGATGGTCACCACGCAAAGTAGCCCTCTCTACTTATGCGATTACTGCTGGATTTGTCTTGGTCGGGCTCAAATCCAGTCAGTCCAGCCCGGTGGGTGCAGCCTGCCTGGTACTACTAGCGGCAATACCGTTCTTGTTTGTCGCAGTTCACCTCGGTGCTCTTCGTCCTGCGGTGTAGCCGCCGTCCAAAAGCAAGCAACGGACTTACCACTAAATGAAAAATAAGATACCAACAGCGATTGAGCTGTACTCGTGGCTGGAACTGCTATGGATCAAGCGGTACCAAATCTGTGTCGACACGGTCGTGATGGGCCTCGCGTTCAGATCAGCATACTGGTTCACCGTTGGATTCAGAACCCCGGTCCAAGTGGGCTGGTGGAAAGAGCTGGCGTGGGTGATTCTGACTCAATGGATCGTAATTCAGTCGTTCGGCATTCATCGAATTTTGTGGCGCTACATTAGCCTGTCGGAATTCAACATCTTCGTGAAGGCGAGTCTCTGGTGGATTGTTCCGGATACGCTCGCTGTGGCTATTGGGACAAGAAGAACCGAGACTTGGCTCGTCCAAGCGTCCATTGTGCTTTTAAACGTACTGCTCGCCTTCGGCGGTCTTCTCGCTGTCCGTGTTCTGTGGAAGATTCTGTGCGATATAAGGGCTCGAGGAGAAGGAGTCCCGACCTTCGACCATCAGCGCAAGAGAGTGGTTCTGATCGGAGCGGGTGAGGCCGGTGAACGTGCGCTCAGCGAAATTCTTCATGCAGCATCGAGAGAATTCGACGTCAGAGGTTTCGTCGACGACGATCGCAGGAAACGGCAGTCGATGATTCATGGAGTTCCCGTGTTAGGTTCGATAAGCGACCTGGCAACGATCGTTCGGGAATTGCAAGTTGATCATGTGATCATCACGATGGCTCAGTGCCCTCGCGACGACTTCAGACGCATATTGAACATTTGTGGCCAGATTCCCGTGAAGGTTCGAACCATTCCCAGCCTGAATGAAATTCTGCAAGACAACGTTAAAGTGAGCCGGATCCGGGATCTTGGAATCGCGGATCTCTTGGGACGTGAACCAGTGCAACTGGTAGACGATAAGAGGAGGGAACTGATCACAGGAAAGTGCGTGATGGTCACGGGAGCGGGAGGCTCTATTGGTGCAGAGTTAGTTCGACGGGCGGCACGCTCCAATCCGGCAACGCTTTTGTTGGTCGAGCGCTCCGAATTCGCGCTGTTCACAATTGACAATGAGATCCGAGCAGCATGGCCGGAGCTGAACTTTGTTCCAGTACTGGCAGACGTGACCAATCGAGCCCGAGTAGCCCAGGTCTTCAAGCAGTACAAACCCAATATCATCTTGCATGCTGCGGCACACAAACATGTTCCACTGATCGAAAACAACGTCACTGAAGCAATCACAAATAACGTGCTCGCGACTGAAATCGTTGGGGAACAATCTGCTCAATGGGGCGCAGAGGTGTTTGTGCTTATTTCGTCCGATAAGGCCGTTCGGCCGAAGTCTGTCATGGGTGCCTCGAAGCGAGTCTCAGAGTTAATTGTTCAGGAGTTTAATCGTCGACACCGCACGCGATTTCTTGCGGTTCGATTCGGAAATGTGCTCGGATCGACCGGATCGGTGGTTCCCAATTTCGAGGAACAGATTCGAAAAGGCGGCCCGGTGACGGTCACACATCCTGAGATGCAACGATATTTCATGACAATCCCGGAAGCAGCGGAGTTAGTGCTCGAGGCCGCAGCGATGGGCGAGGGTGGCGAAATCTTTGTTTTGGACATGGGTAATCCCGTACGAGTCGTTGATCTGGCAAAGGAAATGATCCTGCTCTCTGGCCTAAAGCCGTTTGAAGATATCGAAATCGTCTACACGGGAATACGGCCTGGCGAAAAACTGTTTGAAGAACTCTCGTCCAGCAACGAGTGCATGTCAAAGACTCGACATCCGAAGATCTTCATCGGCCAGATGGGCGACCCTCCTGGCGAAAGAATCTTCCCAATCGTGGAGCAGCTGATACAACTCTCTGGCCAGGGTAATGAAGCGGAAATCAAACGAGTACTCCGTGAGTTGATTCCGGATTCGCAGTTTGAACCCGCGAAACCGCCGGTTGCCACAGTCATCAGCGATTACCGTCCCCATCCGATTGCAGGAAGCGCCACTTCCTAATTAAATGATTCCGCTCGGTACAAGTGAACGATTGACTGACTGGACGGCTGCGATAGGCTGGCGGTTGTCGTTCGCGAACTTTCTCGCCCCGCGCGATCCTGTCGTACTTATGTACCACGGTGTGCCGGAGCATGCGGAAGGCAGTTTGCTGGATGCCGCTTCGTTCGAAAATCAAATTCGCTTTTTGAAGCACAATTTCGAGATTATTTCGCCGCAGCAGCGCGAAATCCGCACCAAGGGCCGCGGACGCGTGCAGGCTCTTTTAACATTCGATGACGGGTTCCGCAGTAACGCAGAAATTGCGGCTCCGATTCTCCGACGCCACGGCGTTCCGGCACTCTTCTTTGTGGCGTCCCGTCACGCCCGGCCAGGCAGCTATCTTTGGTTCACTTACATTCGAGTGCTCTCTGACTATTTTCAGGATAACGGCTTTACGTTCCGCGGGGAATTCATGGATATGTCACGCAGCGCGCGAACCGCGACGATCGGTCGATTGACCAGAACTCTTTTCGAAATGGAACCTCATCCTCAGGCCATGTACAAGGCGATTGAAACGGAACTGCCTCCGTTCAGTGACTTCGTGAGTCAAAATGAAATGGACGCGCGTGGAGCGGGAATTACAGCAGACCAGATGTCGGAATTAGCGAGAGATGAGCTCTTCCACTTCGGCGCGCACACGGTGGATCATCCATTGCTCACCCGATGTAGCGATGCGGAAGCGCTCCGTCAACTTCGTGAAAACAAGGCATGGATTGAACAGACAACACGGCGAACCTGCGACACCATTGCGTATCCCATGCAGGACTATGACGGCAGGGTGATCGAACTGTGCAAGCAAGTTGGTTTTCGTCACGGATATAGTGTGACCAAAACTCTGAACGTGGACGCGGCATTCGAAATTCCCCGGGTGGGCGTTTACCGGAAGTCTCTCGATCGGCTTGGCCTTAAGGTCCGCTGGGCAACCATTCTCTATTGAAACCGCGTTTCAATCACTGAAGGCTTCGCTCGCCGCAACTTTTGTGGACTCATCAACGATACCACTATGGCAGTTATGAACAACGCGATTCCTCCCTCTCAGGACCAGTTGTGTGAGACATTGCGCGCTGCTCTTCTCGCGGATGCGGCAGTCTACGATTGTGCCGTCCTGACGCAGAAAGATGAAGGGTCCAAACGGTTTCGGGCATACATAGTCCCGAAAGGACCTATTACGACGGAGCGGCTCAGTTTCCGACTTCGCGCTGTGCTCGGTCCAGAGATCAACGTACTGCAGGACTACGTGCTTGTCTCGTCACTCCCCCTCATGCCGGATGGCACGGTCGACCAAGGCAGTTTGTCCTCATTGGTTGTGCCTGACGACAAGCAGTTCCAATTGTGGGAGAAAGAGCTGAAGGAAACGACAGCCATTCAAGACGTCGCAATCGTAAGCAGAAATGTGAATAGCAGATGGACTCCGCCTACGCATGCTGAACGACACTCTTTCGCTTCTGGTTCAAATACGTCACTGCATCACATGGTCTGGCGGCGGGTGAATCAACGAACATACCTACCGATTTGGGGCGACGTGCTCGTATTCGCTGATTGCGAAGGGGTCGCGTCGCGTCTTTGCGAAGGCCTGCAGAAATATGGCATTCGGACGATCATTGTTGAGGCCGGGAAGAAATTCGTCCGAGTCGGTGCAAATCACTATCAGATCAATCCCACAGAAAACGATAATTACAAGCTGCTGTTCCGTTCACTTGTAGCGGATGGAAGGCACGTCAGCAACGTCTGTCATTTGTGGTCGTATACCCGCCAGCAGGGTGATTGCACTCGATTGGATGAAATCAACTCAATTCATCAACTCGGATTTTACAGTCTTGTGCATCTCACACAGGTCTTAGCGCAGGAGCATACGACTTGGGATATCCGGATTTGCGTAGCAGCAAACTATGCCCAGCGAGTTCATTCCTGTGACCAGATCAATCCGGCCAAAGCTCCAACCATCGGATTGCTCAAGAGCCTTGTGCTCGAGTTGCCATGGATCGATGCTCATCATGTCGATCTTGAGCCGGATAATCCGGATACGAATGCGGCTCTCTTGTTGACGGAAATGACCGCTTCGCGCGGGCGCGTAGAGATCTGTTATCGGGGTGGCCAACGATTCGAACCTGGTCTTTCGCGATTGGAAGAGGTGCATGACCCAAATGCCAGTTGCCAGATCCGTCATGGTGGGTTGTACCTCATTGTCGGTGGCCTTGGTGGGGTTGGGGCGCAACTAGCGCGTGCATTGATCGCTCAGTTTGATGCGAAGCTCATTTTGACGGGTAAGACGCGATTACCTGATTCCGCAAGCTGGCCCAAACTCCTAAATAAAGATACGACGCTCTCGCGACGCATCAAGAGCTATCTCGACATAGAAAGCGCCGGCGGAGAATTTGTGTATCGCGCAGTTGACATTTGTCACACGACGAGAATGCGCGATGTGATCTCGGGTGCAGAGAGCCGATGGTCTCAACCGTTATCGGGCGCATTTCATCTCGCCGGGTCACTGGGCTCATCCATGGATCTCTCTTCCTATTGGCGCACCGCGGAACAGCACGGCATCGCCGTCGAGCCCGTGGAAAAGGTGGCGGAGATTCATAGGCCGAAAGTCCAGGGGACGGTGGCTTTGTTTGAAGTGCTCAAAGATCGGCCGGACGCACTGTTCGTAGGCTTTTCCTCGGTTGCCAGCTATTTCGGCGCAGCAACACTAGCCGCCTACACCTCCGCCAACTCTTTTCTCGAGTCCTACGCATTGGCCCAGACAGATTCTCGGAGACCAATTTACACATTCAGCTGGACAACATGGGACGGACTCGGAATGAGCTCCGGGAGTGCCGGATATGCGGAATTTCTCGGGGACATGGGATACCGCCTGCTTTCTACAAATGAAGGAATTCGGCTGTTGCTTGCCGGTCTCTCTCAGCGAGAGCCTCACTTGATTGCTGGATTGGAGGAGTCGATTCCGAGAGTCAGTCGGGACGTTGTAAAAGGATGCCATTCTTTGGATCGCATCGTGGTGTACTTCACGGCACCCCAGGGATCGGTTGCAGCCGCGTCGATTCGAAGCAAGATCCGCGAAAGACTTCGACACGAACACTTCGAGGTCGTGCAACTCCTCGATATGCCGCTGAAGGCTGATGGAAAAATAGATCGACTGTTACTCGCTAAACAGCCTACTGGCCAATCTCCGTCATTCGAGCGGAAAGACCCTCCCAGAACTTCACTGGAGAAATTGTTAGCGGAGATCTGGGGCGAGGTGTTGGGGCTGGAGAGGGTGGGAGTGCATGACAACTTCTTTGATCTGGGGGGACATTCGCTGCTGGCTACCCAGGTGGTGTCGCGGATTCGGGAAGGATTGCGGGTAGAGCTGCCGTTGCGGAAGCTGTTCGAGCAGGCAACGATAGCGGAACTGGCAGTGGAGATTGAGCGCAGCCGTGCGGAAGAGATTGCGGTAGGCAGAGGGCAACAGGTTGTACGGATCGAGAAGAGGAAGCGTGGTGAAGGGAAGCTGGAGTTGTCGTATGCGCAGCAGCGGTTGTGGTTTCTGAACCAGCTGCAGCCGGAGAACCCGTACTACAACTGTCCGCTGGCAGTAGGACTGGGAGCGGGAGTGGATCTGGGAGCGGTGGAGAAGAGTTTGCGGGAGATCGTGCGGCGGCATGAGGTGTTGCGGACGCGGATCGTGAGCGTGGACGGGAAGCCGGAGCAGATGGTCGAGGAGGAAGTAAAGCTGCAGCTGGTGGTGGAGGAAGTAAGGGGGAAAGCGGAAGCGGAGCGGGTGTGCCGGGCCGAGGCGGAGCGGCCGTTTGATCTGAGTGCGGGGCCGTTGCGGGTGCGCTTGCTGCGGGTGGCAGGGGAGCAGGGGTATGTGCTGATGGTGACGATGCACCACATTGTCAGTGACGGGTGGTCGCTGGGGATCTTGTTGCGGGAGTTGGGAGAGTTGTACGAGGGGTATGCGAACGGGAGTGGAGGGAAGCTGGAGGAGTTGGGGATCCAGTACGGGGACTTTGCAGAGTGGCAGCGGGAGTGGCTGCAGGGCGAGGTGCTGGAGGAGCAGTTGGGGTACTGGCGGGAGCAGCTGCGTGGAATGGAGATGCTGCAGCTGCCGGCGGACCGGGTGCGACCGGCGGAGCAGAGCTATCGAGGTGGAGAGCGGGTAGTGGTGCTGAGCAAGGAGTTGAGTGAAGGGATCAGGAAGCTGAGTCAGAAGGAAGGCGGGACGTTGTTCATGGTGGCGCTGGCGGGGTTCCAGGCGCTGCTGGGGAGATATACGGGGCAGAAAGAGATCAGTGTGGGGACGGCGATCGCGAACCGGAACCGGGAGGAGACGGAAGGGCTGATCGGATTTTTCGTGAACACGCTGGTGATGCGGACGGATGTGAGCGGGGAGCCGAGCTTTGGGGAGTTGGTGAGGCGGGTGAAGGGGGTAGCGCTGGGAGCGTACGGTCATCAGGACCTGCCGTTCGAGAAGTTGGTGGAGGAGATCCAGCCGGAGCGGAGCATGAGCCGAAATCCATTGGTGCAGGTGATGCTGACGGTGCAGAACGCGCCGTGGAAGGGAGTGCAGCTGCCGGCGGGGATGACGATCCTGGGCGGGGAAGTGCCGACGACGCGGTTTGATCTGGAAGTGCATTTGTGGGAGATGGGGGAGCAGGTGGTGGTGCGGTTCATCTACAGCCGGGACTTGTTTGACGAGGAGACGGTGGAGCGGATGATGCGGCACTACGAGCGGGTGCTGGACGGAGGAGTGAGGAATCCGGAAGAGAAGGTGTGGCGTCTGCCGCTGATGAGTGAGGGAGAGCGGTTAGAGGTGCTGGCAAGGAGTTGTGAAGAAGCGAAGGAGTACACAGACCAAGAGCGGTGTGTGCATGAACTGGTGGCGCGGGAAGCGAGCCGGCATGCGGAGCGGATGGCGGTGGTGTGTGAAGGGGAAGGGATCACGTACGGGGAGTTGAACCGGAGAGCGAACCAGTTGGGGAGGTATCTGCGGCGGAAGGGAGTAGGGCCGGAGGTGCTGGTGGGGATCGCGATGGAGCGGTCGGTGGAGATGGTGGTGGGAGTGTTGGGGATATTGAAGGCGGGGGGAGCGTACGTGCCGTTGGATGTGGAGTATCCGAAGGAGCGGTTGCGCTACATGCTGGAGGACTCGGGAGTGGGGGTGCTGGTGAGCGAGAGTGCAGTGTTGCAGAAACTCCCCGAGACTTTAGCGGGAGTGGAAGTGGTGCGGATGGACGAGGAAGAAGAGCGGAAGAAGATAGCGGAGGAGAGTGGAGAAGATTTTGCGAGTGGAGTGGGGTGCGAGAACCTGGCGTACATGATTTACACGTCGGGGTCGACGGGGAAGCCGAAGGGAGCGATGAACGAACATCGCGGGCTGACGAACCGGTTGCTGTGGATGCAGGAGCGGTTCGGGTTGGGAGAAGAGGATGTGGTGTTGCAGAAGACGCCGATCAGTTTTGATGTGTCGGTGTGGGAGTTGTTGTGGGCGGTGATGGTGGGAGGGCGGCTGGTGATGGCGCGGCCGGGAGGGCATCGGGAGGGAAGATATCTGGCGGAGGTGATCGAGCGGGAGAAGGTGACGACGTTGCATTTTGTGCCGTCGATG
>Ga0209168_10000018_pt1 | contig 179954 bp, 168 predicted proteins | sample Coa_R1_FD_187156 | JGI IMG/M metagenome (GOLD analysis project Ga0209168, IMG submission 187156) | Surface soil microbial communities from Centralia Pennsylvania, which are recovering from an underground coalmine fire - Coalmine... | ecosystem: Environmental > Terrestrial > Soil >...
CCTCTCTCCATCCGACTGTGAGCCCACCAACCACTTGTCTCGAACCGACACCCTCGCTTTTCGGCCCACTCACGCACAAAATCTGCAGCACTTATGGTCAGTACACAGCTTACGGACGGATTACGGAACTCTTGAGATTCAAGGTATCCGTGGCGGAGAATGGAACATCCAAAGGGACGAAAGGGACTCGAAAAACCATGGCAAAAATGAGGGCAGCAATCGTACCCAGGGCGGGCGCGGACTTTGAGATCGTGGAACGCGAAGTACCAGTGCCGGTCGCCGGCCAGGTGCGGATTCGCGTGCGGGCCTGTGGCATTTGTTACAGCGATCACTATACAAAGGACGGATTGTGGCCGGGCATCCAGTACCCGCGCGCGCCCGGGCATGAGGTGGCGGGCGTGATTGACGAACTGGGAGCAGGCGTTACCACCTGGAAAAAGGGCCAGGCCGTGGGAGTGGGATGGCACGGCTGGCACGATGGAACCTGCGCCCAGTGCCGGCGCGGCGACTATGGGCTGTGCGCCAATGGCAAGGTGTCCGGCATCAGCTTTGATGGCGGATACCAGGAGTACATGATTGCGCCCGTCGAGGCCCTGGCGCTCATGCCCGCCACCTTGGATGCGGCGGAAGCCGGACCGCTTTTGTGCGCCGGGATCACTACCTATAACTCGCTGCGCCACAGCGGCGCGCGCCCAGGCGATCTGGTTGCGGTTCAGGGCATCGGCGGGCTCGGCCACCTGGGCGTTCAGTTCGCCAATAAATTCGGCTATCGCGTGGCGGCCATCAGCCGGGGGAAAGAGAATGAGTCCCTGGCAAAAAAGTTGGGCGCACACATTTACATTGACAGTGCGGCCGCCAATGCGGCGGAAGAGCTGCAGAAGCTGGGCGGGGCGCGGGTGATTCTGGCCACGGCCCCTGCAGCCAAGCCCATGACCGCCCTGATTGATGGCCTGGGCGCGAACGGGAAGATGATTGTGGTGGGCGCCACGACAGAGCCAATCGAGGTTTCGCCCATCCAGTTGATTGGCGGGAGAAAGAGCATTCAAGGATGGCCCTCCGGAACCCCGGCAGATTCGGAGGACACGCTGCGCTTCGCTGAACTGTCCGGCGTGCGCGCGATGATCGAGCGCTACCCGCTGGAAAAGGCAAACGAGGCCTATGCGCGGATGATGAGCGGTAAGGCAGAATTTCGCGTGGTGCTCACGATGTGATCCCGCAGGAGCATTTCGCAGGGGGCCGCAGATAAAACCCAGGTTAGCCGCGAATCAACGCGAAGAACGCGAATTTACCGTATTGCAGAGATTGCAGAGTGGAGCGCGGCCGTCCTCGGCTGCGGGGGGTGACTCGCGGCCGTGTCCTCGTGGCTTAAGTGCCGAAGGCACGAATGAAAATAACCCGGCACGCCAGTGCCGGGTTTAAAGTCCATATGACGCTGAGTCCCTCTTCCGCGGGACGACTGATAGATGGTGGGCGGTGTAGGAGCGAACGCGGCAGCGGCTGCTGCACTGGCGTGATGGCAGATCCTCAGCCGTTAAGTGTCGAAGGCACGAATGAGAATAGCCCGGTACGCCAGTGCCGGGTTCAAAGTCAAGGTTGCGCTGAGTCCCGCTTCAGCGGGACGACTGAAGCACGGTGGGCGGCGCAGGAATTGAACCTGCGACCCTCGTACCCGGCTAGGCTCTCTGGAACAATCTTCAGGTCAAGCCAATGTAAAATCTTCCCGAGGTTGCGTTTTGCACAACATAGACGCTTGGTACGATGAAAGATGGTGGGCGGTGCAGGAATTGAACCTGCGACCTCATGCGTGTCGAGCATGCGCTCTAGCCATCTGAGCTAACCGCCCAAGTGAGTGATTGTTATTCTACCAAAGGCGCAGCCGGGGGCTGCTGTTCATCCTTGAATTCGTGTTTTTTCGCTTACATTCGCCATTACGGTTGGCTTGTGAGTTCGCGGGGTTGATTCTTCAACGGGTGCAGTGTAACGTGCCCACTGGATCCAAAGAGGAGACATATGATGCAGGTTTCAGCAAAGTTGAGACATTGCAGGGGATATTCCCTTGGTGTTCCAAAGCTCGATGTCGATCTTGACGTCAAGAACGTCTCAAATCAATTGCTAAACGTTCTTCACGTGATTGCGGAGGTACGTGCTGCTGCGTCTCTTCAGACATTCGACTATAGGAAATCAACATATTTTGTTGGGCACGCGCTACTCGAGTCCGGCGGTGGCCAACTTAACCCGGGACACGAGAGTAGCTGGACTATGAGCATCAGCCTAACTCCCTATCAGTTGCAAAAAATTGAAGAAATTCGGGCGAGCGGTGACCTTTGTCTGACCATGAGATTCATGTGTAATGCCGCCGAATTCGACACGGCAGACTTAACAAAACTGCTAAGATTTTGTGCCGTTGAAGTGGGAGCACCGGGGTTCTCATCAAATTACTGTCCATTCAAGATCGCGCAATCTGATTGGATGAAGATTCTTCAGGAACTCGGATATGGTGATTATTTCTTAATCGAGGTTCCGCTTCGAAGGGTTCGAGGCGGGAAGCAGATGGCAAAGGCTCTGGAACACCTCAGTCGGGCCTGGGAGCATTACGAACACGGCAACGACCGCGAAACCCTTGCCAGCTGTTACAGCGCCTTCGAATTCATTGCAAAGCAAGCAAAGTGCAAAAATCCAGATCAGAACGCATTTGAGAAGTTGTTGGGCACTGTGGAGAGCAGCGACACGAGAGACAAGCTAAAGTTTCTGATGGATTACATCTGTCGCTTTCTGCAACTCGGAAGGCATGTACAAGGCCACGAGCTTGCGCATGTGGAGCATAAGGATTCCGAGTTTGGGTTAATCCTTAGCCAAGCAGCGCTCGCCTATCTGGCCAAGAGCACCGATCACGAGACTCCGAAGAGCTAAAGATTTGTATGTTCTGCTACTAAACAGAACCCGGCTTGCCTTATTTTTTCTCTTGCATTCGTCGATGGTCATCACTGCTTTTTGCGATCCTTTAAAATCCCACGAATTGCGGGTGAAGCCTCAAACCCGGGGGACACCTGTCTGTTGAATGCTCACTCAGTGCCCCCACCAGCGCTCACAATGCCTCGCAAAGCCCGAAAGTCTTCGGACCAGGGAAGTTCAGAAAACAAAAGGGCCGACGGACAAATGTGTGGGGAGGGCTCCGCCTCTGCCGTGTTCTATTCCTCCAGCGCCAGGCTCCCATACTCCTCCGGGTATTGGGCGCGCAGGAGCCGGGCATAGGCTATCCACATCTGACGGCTCCGCAGGACGGCTTCAGTGACCCGGCGGCAGTCCCGCACCAGCGATGGCCTGAAGCGCAGCAGGAAGAGGATCCAATTGACCATGCGGTACACATGGTGGATTTGCGATAGCGCCTCATTCGTCAGGCGCTCCAGTTCTTTGTCCTTGGGTGGCGCATCACTGTAGGGTTGCCAAACCAGGTCCAAGAGAAAATCGCAATCGTTCCGAACGGCCCTGGCGATCGCCCTGCAGGAGGCCTCACGTTCCTTGCCCTCAAGCTCTTTGAGCTTCTGCAGCGCCTCAGAGATCTGCCGCGCCCTGTCCAAAACGTCACCCGATGTCTCGCTCTCGATCCGGCGCAGCTCCAACGCGTGCATGATCCCATAGGCGATGGTCAACATCGCCATGCCGATGCAGATATAGATGCTAATCGGGATTGCCATTGAGCCACAGCCTCCGTATCTCGGCCAGCGCCTTGCGGTAGCTGCCGAGCAAATAGTGGATGAGGGAAAGTTCATTCAGCGTGAGCGGCCCGCGCTCCGGTTCCGGTCTCCACAGGTAGACCGTCCAGACGATCGTGGCCGCCAGATAACTGAAGGGCTGAACTCGGGCCAGCCAGTCGCCGCACATGGTCCCCGTAGTCGCGTGCACTCCAGCTACAATGAGGCTTATCCCGGAGTGAATGCCGAGGCCGAAGACGATACCCCAAACGTGATGCCGCCAGGTGATTCCGAGCTTAGAGGCAGATATCCACACGAGCAGCAGCACGCCACACCGGAGCAGTTCGATGCTTCGATCCAGTGTCAGAACAAGCCCGCTTAGGGTGCCGGTGGGGATGTCGGGGTGCAGAACAAGGAACGCAGCAAGACCGACGAGGAGGACAGTGAGGATTGCCAACCACCGTAAGGTCTTGGGTGGGATTCTAGCGTCGGCCCCGAAGGAGTATCGGAACGCCTCTAGTATCACAGCAAAGCCAATGGTGTACTCGACAGGAGCGGAGATCCAATAGGAGTAGGAATAGACCCTTGCACTGTTGTAGGCAACGGCTGGCAGCGTAATCTCCCGCAACATGTCGAACACAATCGAGCTGAAGAAAATGGGAAACCGGCGCGTCAGCCCGCGCCGCATCATGATCACCAGCAGAACCAGTTCCGAAATTACGCTGCCAATCCAGGGAATGTAATCAACTAGTTGGAAGTGCTGCATTGAAATGACGTTTAAAACCGTCGTCAATAATACATCACTGGTGCGGCCTCAGCAATTCATTTCTGGACTCCACAAAGTGCGCCGTGCGGAGGTGGTGGAAGGCATGGAATTGGCAACCCTCCTCCTGCAAGCATCGGCCTGGTTCCCGGCGCGGTGTTCATCGAAGCCACTGAGCAAACAGTCAAAAGCGCAAACACAGCGATAGCTACACGGATCTTCATGGGGCAAAACCTCCTTTGTCAGGCCAACATTATCGCCGACGAGAGCTCCTTGACAACTCGTTGTCAAATATGACAACGTTGCTACCGACAGGATAAATTAACGAGGTATTGCGGTGAAGAGCGAAAGATTGGAAGTGACACGAGGAAGCGGGAATGTATTCCGGGACCTGCGCCGCGCAAACGCCGATGTTGAACAATTCAAGGCAATCCTGGCTGCCGAAATTGTAAAAGCCCTTGATCGGGAAGAACTGAGCGTGCGCGCCGCGCACGACCGCACCGGGATTGCGGCGGCTGACTTCTCCCGTATCCGCAACGCCGACCTCAGCCGATTCACGGTGGATCGTCTCATGTCAATCATCAATCGGCTCGGCTCTCGAGTGGAAGTGAAGGTTAAAGTACGGCGAGTGGAACCAGGCCGCCGTGCCATAGCCTGACGGGTGACTGCCGCGCGTGTCTTCGTGTGGGATAGAGAAAGCCGCGTCTACCTCTCATCAATACACACCAGCCGCTTAGCTGTGATGGAAACTTCCTGCGGATAGCCATAAGCGTTATTGATATACGATACGCCATCAACAGTGACGTTGCGATTGACGTGGCTATGCCCGTAGACGTGAATTCCCGGCCGTAGCCGCCTGATCTGGGCCTCCAGTCCGGTCGATCCCAGGACTGGATAGAGCAATCTCTTGTTGCCGGGAATGTAATTCGGCATAAGATCGATGCGCGGCAGGAAATGCGAGAACGAGATCACCGTCTCGTTCTTAACATCAAGCACTCTTTCATTGAACTGCAGGAAGTGCCTGGCAACATCGTTGATTGAAAAACGATCTGGCCAGCGGCAGGCCCGAAAATCCACCCAGGAATCCAGCAATTCGCTCGTCGGCTCGCCAAAGGAGTAGTCGTACCAGCCCAGCAAGGGAACAATCGACAGGCCGTCACAATGAAAGGCCCTCATGGACGCGCCACAGTTTTCAGCAATCTCGCGCACCTGTTGGAACTTGTCCATGGAAGTTTGATCCCCTTCATCCCGGATCACCCACAGATCGTGATTTCCGGGAACGTAGAGCACCTTGGCAAATCGCGGCGCCAAAGTGTCCAGGCACCACGCGAGCAACCGCGTAGAGTGGGATATATCTCCGGCAAGGATCAGCACATCGTCGCGATAATCGCTTGCAGAGAGATCCGCAACCCATCGCTTATTGGCTGCGTAGTCAACGTGAACGTCTGAGACAGCAAAGACTCTCATGGACTGAGCAAGAAGCATAACACCACGGAGAAACCAAGACCTACCGCAGAAATTGGTAATTGCGCAATCTGGTAATTGGGTAATTGAAAATCAAAACCAAAAGCTTCGTGAACCGCTTTTGTGCGACACTTTGACCGTAAAGCGATGTGAGGGCCAGAGGTTATGATGTTGCTCCTGGCTAAAGTGCCAGGTGCCAAATATTGCTTCGTACTAAATACTGCTTTCAGGGAGCCGAACTTATGCGTTTAGATCATCCACGAATCCTGCCCCTTCCGCAATCCGAATGGGATGGCGAAACCCAGGAACTGCTGGCCGGCCTCGAGCGCGATGGACAAGTCTTCAATATCTTCACGACTCTGGCGCGGCATCCTGGGCTCTTGCGCAGGTGGCTGGTGTTTGCCAACCATATCCTCAGCAAATCTACGCTTCCGGTGCGGGAGCGTGAGCTCGCCATCCTGCGCATGGGGTGGTTGTGCCGCGCCGGGTACGAATGGGGCCACCATGTGGCCATTGGCAAGCAAGCCGGCCTTACTGCTGAAGACGTTAAGCGGGTGGCGCAAGGTCCGGATGCGCCGGGCTGGAGCCCGTTCGAAGCCGCGCTGCTCCGCGCGTTAGATGAACTCAACACGGATTCTTTCATCAGTGATTCCACCTGGAATCTGTTGGCCCAGCGCTATAACACTCAGCAGCTTCTCGATCTCGTTTTTACCGCGGGCCAGTATAAGCTGGTCTGCATGGCGCTGAACTCTGTAGGCGTCCAGTTGGAAGAAGGCTATGAAAAACTGCCGGGAAAAACCGAATAAGTGGGCGGGGACAGACCGCACTGATAAACCTAAAGGCCAATAGCTGCGCACCAAGTTTGGCTTCCATATACTTCATTCAGCCATGGCGAATCCCGTTATCATTTTGGATTACGACTCTAACTGGCCCGCGCTCTTTCAGTCCCTTCGCAAGCGAATCGCCGATGCACTCGGTGACATGGCGGCGGCCATTGAGCACGTGGGCAGCACTGCTGTTCCTGATCTGGCGGCAAAGCCAATCATCGATATCGATGTGCTTTTGACATCGGAACCGGTGCTTCGCACGGCGATCGAGCGCCTTGCACGCTTACGCTATGTCCATCGGGGAAACCTGGGCATCCCGGAACGCGAGGCCTTCTTTGCACCGGTCAACGATCCTCCACATCACGTTTACGTTTGTCCACCCGACAGCGCCGAGTTTCGGAGGCACGTGGCGTTCCGAGATTACCTCCGCGCGCACCCCATGGACGCCAAAATCTATGGCGAGCTGAAGGTCGCGCTCGCCGAGCGGTTCCGGAAAGACCGGCCCGCATACAACAATGCAAAAAGTGAGTTTGTGGAGGAACTGACCAGCCGGGCAATCGCTGCTCAGAAAAAGCGACCCGCTGAACCAACTCTGTTATCGCCCTAAGTTAGCGCCTTTCAATTACTAGCCGCCACCGGCGACGTACGCAGGGTGACCTGCTCTTCATCATTGGAGCGTACTTTTTCGAAAAACGATTTCAGCTTGGGATAATCCGGCAAAGGAAAACTGATCCCGCCAATGGCGAAGTCACGCTGCAACTCCAGGACGTTTCCTTTGGCCGTGCGCTGTACATTACAAATTCCAAAATCTGACTGCACTGGCTGGCTTTGCGGCAGATTTTCCACCTGAACCTCAGGCGGCAGGGTGATTTGCACCCTATCAATCACACGATACGGATACTCAAAATACACCGGCGTCTTGCGTTCCGCTTCAACAAAAGCCCGCCGCTTGCCGGCTTGGAAAAGCTCGCCCGGCAAGAGCAGCCGTTTGCCGGTGCTGACCGCATAACCCGGCAATTCCAGGCTGAATACGGCCTTCAGCGGCTGGTCCGGATCATCCCAGGCGGTGAGGGAATCCAGGTGGACGATGGTTGAAGCAGGCAATAGGGATTTGAGTTCATCTTCTGCCGCCTTCTTGCGTCCAGCTTCGTCTGTCTGGGCGCCGTCAATGCGGCGTTGGAGTGCTTCCTGTCCCATCCAGAAAAAGCCAACTTTGCCTCTCACGCTACCGTCCCGATCCAGCTTGAGGTCGGCGATGCGCTGCGTCATGGCCTCCTTATATGAGGGAGTCGGCGTTTCAGACAGTAATGTGCCACCGCCGGCTTGCTGGCGGATTCCCTGAACGGCAGTCCTCTTCCATTCCAACAGTCCAAAGGAGCACAGGCGGGCGCCAGGATCCAGGAAAAGCTCTTTCCCGTCCGCCATGCCCACAATCGCGACTTCAGAGGTCAACTGCGACCATTCCGGAACGTTGGGCTGAAAGAATACTTCCTCCCGCGTCGCCACGCGCATCAGGTACGCAGGTATGTTCAAGGAGCGCGCCAGGGCAACGAAAAGGCGCGTCAGCTCGGTATGCGTGCCGCTCTTTTGCTGCAAGACCTGCTCGGCCGTGGTGGCCGTTTTGCGATCGTCTGCCAATACTTCAATGAAACTGCGCTCCTGGTAGGAAAGATTGTTCATCTTCTGCACCAGAGCATAAAGCTTGCGCACCTTTTGTTCGGGAGTATCGGAAGCGCTCACCGCCTGCTGCGCCGCCTGGGCTACAGCGGAAGAGTGCCCCATGAACTTTTCCGCTTCCTTGTCCCAATACTTGCCTTGTTCCTTCCAGAACTCTTGCGGCTTCAGCATGTTGCGGTTGCCATAATAGAAATACACCCGCATCTTCATCATCTCAGAGGGAGGAGAGAACTCTTCCGCTTCGTAAGCGGGAATGTTCGTCATCTCCAGTTCCGTGGTTCCCGGCTTTGGGTTCTTGAGCGCGGCGTCCTTGGGCAGCCCTATCTCGATGTGATAAACGTCGTCCGCGGTATCACCATGTCCCGTGTCTATAATGTGGTTGTCGCCCAGGAGAACTGACGTATACGAGAATTTTGCCCGCTTCTGGGCAAGGTCTTCCTGCAGGATCCAGCGTGCGGCAAGAACATAATTGTCCGTCCAGATTTCCGTGTAGCGCCATTCAATAATGCTGCCTACCTGCACGTCCGGAAGGGTAAAACTCTTTACCTGGACCTTGAGTCCATGGCCCTTTACGATGGTTTTGTCAAAGACCTCTCCGGAAAAAGGCGTGATTTTGCCATCAGGAGAAATGGTCCTGGCTTTCAAATCGAGAATCTGGGTGCCAAAGTGGCCTTCTTTGCTGTAGGCAACTTCTACGTCAGCATACCTTCTGCCTTTTTCCGTAAGAATTTTGATCCGCTTGTACTCGATGCGATGTTTTCGGGTATCGTCCGAAGTTAGTTCATGGTAGAGAATAATGGCGTCGGCATTGCCTGCCTGGGCGCTGGTCATCTTCAGTTCGTCCGGGGTGATGGGTTGCCAATCATCCAGGGCTGATAGCGGAGGAATGGCAAAGAAGAGAGTACTGGTTACAAAGCAGACCACCTGCAACAGGGCTGATCGTGTTGAATTCTTCAAGGGACGCCCCTTACCGATTTAGATATTCTAGGATTTCAGCAAAGCTTATAACACGATTGTGATTGGCGACAAGTAATAAGCACTGAAGTATAAGATTTTGTTTGTCTCCGTGTGGTCTCAGCGTCTCCATGCTTCCGTGGAGGGTTTTTTAGGTTGGGCTCCGTCGGCCTGCGTTAGTTCCGTTGACCAGGTTCCACCCAGCGCCACTGCAATATAATCCTCTTTCAGCTTGGCCAAGATGAGCCTCTCCTCCATTCCGCGGCCGCTGGTACGGTCTCTGGCCGTAGTGTTTTTGTTGGCTACCACAGCCTACTCCTTCATTTGGATGTACTACATTCGCCGCGATACCATGGCCTCACTCGGAATTGAAGGGAAGCCGGAAGTGGCCACCCGGATCACCATCACCCATTTAAAGCCCGGAGGCTCGGCCCAGCAGGCTGGTTTGCATCTGGGCGACGAAATTCTGGCCGTCAATAACCACCCCGTCACTACTTTGGCCGGCGCGGAGGCGGTGGCCAGGGGCAATCCCGGTGACGTAGTTTCGCTTCTGGTGCAACGGCCCGGAGTCGATGCTCCTTTCACCGTGAGCACTACCTTAGAGCCGCCTCGTGAGCAGGCGGCACTCACGTGGGCGCAAGCTGCAGCCATTCAGGTGATCCAATGTTTCCCGCTCATGTTTCTGGTTGTGGGCTCGGCAGTTTTATGGCTTCGGCCGGACGACCGTAATGCCTGGCTGCTGGCACTCATGTTTGCCGGCATTATCGCCGCGGCGCCGCTGGCATTTGCCGAGCAGATGATGCTTCCCTGGCTGCGCCGGTTTGCCTTTCCCTACCAGTTGGCCTTGTACGGCATCAATCCTGCTATTTTCTATTATTTCTTTGCCACCTTTCCTACGGCTTCGCCCATAGATCGCCGCATCCCGTGGCTGAAGCGGTGGCTGCTGATTTTGGCTGCGATAGTTTCACTCCCCCTGGCAGTGGCCGCATTGGTTGCCGGTAGTCTGCGCCCGGTGATTCGCTTCGGCGAAGCGTTGCCGCACGAGCCCACCAACGCGATCGTCCTGACCTATATCTTCGGATCATTCGCGCTGGGCATGATTTCGTTGCTGTGGAGCAGCTTGCGCTCCCCTACCATTGAGGCTCGCCGAAAGACCCGCGTCATGGTGTGGGGTACAGTAGCGGGCCTGGCGCCGTACTTACTGGTTTCAGCTTGGTCAGACTATCTCCAGCGTTCTTACTACCAGTCTCCCTTCTGGGTCTGGTCTGTGTCGATCCTTGCGATTTTCCTGATGCCGCTTTCCTTTGCCTATGCTGTGGTCAAGCACAGGGTGCTGGAGATTCCCCTCCTGCTCAGGCGCAGCGCCCGCTATATGCTCGTGCAACGCGGTTTTGTGGTGCTGATTCTGGTGGCGGGCGTGGTGGCCACGCTGCTGCTAGCCGGTTCCCTCAGGCATTATTTCCCCTCGCATTCAGAGCTTGGCGTGCCGCTGGGAGCGGGATTCGGAATTCTGCTCGTCTTTACCGGGACACAAGTGCAAACCCGGGTAACGCGCCGCCTGGATCGAGCCTTCTTTCGCAGCTCCTACGATGCGCGCCTGATTCTTGAAGATCTGGCGGCCCAAAGCCGCACAGCTTTCACGCGCACGGACCTGGCGGCCCTCTTGAGCGGACATATTCGCCAGGCCCTCCATCCATCTGGGCTCGTTATTTATCTCGCTGGCGAGGAAGAGAACCTGGTCGCCCAGGAAGGACCGCCGGAATTGCAGAGCCTTTCCCCAGATGCGTCGCTATTGCGTATGCTGGCGCAACAGGGGCACCCATGGGAGGTTCCGCCAGGACCGGAGGGTGAGAAGATGGTGGCTATGCTGCAGCCGCTTCAGCCCGAATGTCTGGTGCCGATCCTCGGACGCGAAGGCCGGCTTTTGGGACTGCTGGTGCTGGGATCCAGGCTGTCTGATGAGCCATACTCGCGCGAAGACAAGCGCCTTTTGGCTTCGGTCGCCGGCCAGGCGGGAATCTCTATCGAGAATATCAAGCTGGCGAAGCAGATGGTGGAAAGCATGGAAGCCGAGCGCCGGGCCACGCAGGAATTGGAGATTGCGCGCCAGGTCCAGATGAAGCTGCTGCCGCAAAAACCACCGGCGCTTGCCACCCTGGATTATGCCGGCACGTGCATCCAGGCGCGTGCGGTGGGTGGAGACTACTATGACTTCCTCGACCTGGGAGCGGGGCGGGTTGGCTTTGTGCTGGCCGATATTGTGGGCAAGGGCATATCAGCGGCGCTCTTGATGGCGAACCTGCAAGCCCAACTACGGAGCCTCTCCGCCGTCTTGGCCCAGGACCTGGCCAAATCCTTGCAGTCAGTGAACCGGATGTTCTGCGAGGCCACCGAACCCAACAAGTTCGCCACCTTGTTCATCGGCGTATATGAAGACGCCACCCGCTGCCTGCGCTATGCCAATTGCGGGCACCATCCGCCCCTGCTTCTGCGGGAAAATGCACTAGAGCGGCTTACAAGCACGGCAACCGTGCTGGGCATGTTTGAGCAATGGGAATGTTCTCTGGCCGAGACCCGGTTGGCGCCCGGAGACCTGCTCACCATCTATACGGACGGCGTGGTGGAAGCCATGAACGCGCTGGACGAAGAGTTTGGCGAAGCTGGCCTGTTGCAGACGCTGCGCAAGAATCGTCAGCAGTGTTCGCAGGCCATCCTGGACGCAATCCTGGCCGACGTACACGACTTTGCTTCAGGGGAGCAGAGCGATGATTTGACGCTGGTCGTCGCCTGCGCCCGCTAACCGGATATCCCTCGCGGAGGTTCGCGGCTAAACTGCGGATAAACTGGTTTTGCTTTGCTAAATATTAATTAACTGCTAACTCCTGGTTTTCAGTCATCCCCTGCCGGTTCGACTGCTGACAAAACTCCTGCTCCGCCCTTTAGCGCCCGGAGCTTGGACAGGTTCACCAGTGCGACGGCGGAAATGATGATCACCGTCCCAATCAGCATGTAGAGGTCAACCTTTTCATTCAAAAACAGCCATCCCAGGCAGACCGCCACCACTGGATTTACATACGCGTAGGTTGCAACTTTCGGAGTAGGCACATGCTCCAGCAGCCAGATGTAGGCGGTAAAGCCTATCCAGGAACCGCCGATCACGAGATAGACAATGGCGAGAACGCCATGTGAGGTCCACACCACGTGATGAAAGCGGCCCGTCACCAGAGCCACCAGCCCGTTGATTGCACCGGCTAAAGTCATCTCCCAGGCGCTGGCGGTAAAGATATCAACGCTCAGGCTCCAGCGCCCGGATAGCACTGACCCCAAGGCCCAGCTCACTGAAGCCATTACCAGAATGCCAAACCCCATTAGCTCCAGCTGGTCCAGATGCGCGCCGGAAATCTTGGGCCACAACAGCACCAGAAGCCCGATGATTCCCAGCGCCAGCCCCGCCAGTCCCATGGTGGAAAGCCGCCTGCTCCGGAATATCCAGGCCTCAACGATTGCCACCCAGATGGGAACACCGGCCACGATCAAGGCCGCCAGGCCGCTGGGAACATACTCCTCTGCTCCCGCCACACCCATATTTGCGACTGAAAGCAGCAGAATGCCGATGGCCAGGAGGCGCAGAGCATCTCGCCGGGTGATGCGCACTTTTTTCCCGGCCAAGGCGCACCAGGCAAGCATAAGCGGGCCTGCAATTCCATAGCGCACGGCTCCCAGCACGTAGGCGGGAATCTGCCCAACAGCCACGCGCATAGCAAGATACGTGGCGCCCCAGAGGACGTAAACCGCCGCAAACGCTAGCGCGATCCGGAACTGGTGACGTTTTTCTTCACTCATAGAACCCAGCTCATGCAATCCAGCTCGTGCAAAACCTATCCATCAAGACCTTGCCTGCCGTTGTGTTGATGCAAAAAACTCCGAGCGGCGGGAAATTCATGCATGCGGGCAACAGCTGCAAAGAAGCTCTAATTGAAAAGAGTGCTTGGATTATAATTGTTGCATGAGTTTGTACGGAGCACTCCGACCGCGACGGTCGTCGGCTTGTTGGGTGGGCTTTCTGGTCTGCCCCCGGCGCTATCTGGCGGTCCTGCCGTCGCATGCCCGTGCCAACCTGTTTGCCGGCGACTAATCCTCTTGAATCATTCTGCGTTGGCCTGAACACCGGCTGAGTATCCATTTCCCAACTTTTACCAAGAGGGTGATTTATGGCAACTGAAGTGATGAATTCTGCAGGTCCAAAAATCCTGACCAAGCTCCCCGGTCCTAAAGCGCAAAAAATTCTTGCGGGCGATACAAAATACGTCTCGCCCTCCTACACCCGTTCTTATCCGCTGGTGGCCGCGCGCGGCCGCGGAGTGAGAGTGGAGGATGTTGACGGCAATGAGTTTCTGGATTTCTCCTCTGGAATTGCCGTGGTCTCCACCGGGCATTGCCATCCGGAAGTTGTCGCCGCCATCCAGAAACAGGCGGGCGAGTTGATCCATATGTCGGGCACGGATTTCTACTACGAAAGCCTGGTCACACTGGCGGAGCGTCTGGAGAAGATCGCTCCCATGTCCGGTCCAGTAAAGGTCTACTACGGCAATTCCGGCGCTGAAGCGGTGGAGGCGGCCATGAAGCTGGCGCGCTACCATACCAAGCGCCAGGGGATCATTGCTTTCTACGGTGCATTCCACGGACGCACCATGGGCGCGCTCTCCCTTACCGCCTCCAAGGTGCAGCAGCGCCGCCGCTTTTTCCCGCTGGTGCCGGGCGTGGCGCATGTTCCTTTCCCTTACGTGTACCGCCGCCCGGAAGGCATGACCGAGTCGCAATTCGCGCTGGATTGCGCCTGGTTCATTGAAGACAAGGTATTCAAGACCATCATGCCGCCGGAAGAATGCGCTGCGATTTTCATCGAGCCCATCCAGGGTGAAGGCGGTTATGTTCCTGCGCCCGCGGAGTTCATGGCGGAGTTGCGGCGGATCTGTGACCGTCACGGCATCCTGTTGGTTGCCGATGAAGTGCAGTGCGGAGCCGGACGCACAGGCAAATGGTGGGCGATTGAGCACACCGGCGTAGAGCCGGACATCGTTACCATCGCCAAGGGTATTGCTTCAGGGATGCCGCTGGGAATCACCATGACTCGTGCCTCCATCATGGATTGGGTACCCGGATCGCATGCCTCCACGTTTGGCGGCAATCCAGTTTGCATTGAGGCCGCGCTGGCAACCATGAATGTGCTGGAGCGCGAAGGCATCCGCAATGCCGAGGTGGTGGGCAAATACATCATGGAACGCATCAAGCCGTGGCTGCAAAAGCATTCCATGATCGGCGACGTGCGTGGAGTTGGCCTGATGATCGGCATTGAGATCATCAAGGACAAGAAGACCAAAGCTCAGGCGTGCGAGGAGCGGGACCGCATCGTCGAACTGGCGTTCGAGCGCGGCATCCTGTTTCTGGGCGCTGGGCCCAATTCCATCCGCATTGCTCCGCCGCTCATTGTTACCCGTGAGCAGTCCGATATCGCCCTGGACGTGCTGGAAGAATGCTTGTCGATCGTGGAGCGAGAACGTCACAAGCATTGAGTTATCTGGCGCGCGCTAATTCTTTGAGGATCGGGTTACCTGTCATCAGGTCATCGGAAGCTCGAACTACCGAAGATTTTCGTTGTCATATAAGGTTCCCTTGCCTGCGTTTCCGCCCAGACTTGGGACACGCTAAGAAAGGCAAGCTAAAAAGCATGTCCGGCCGCTTCGCGCAACTCACAATCCGGGCACTGGATTCAATCGGCAGGATCCTGCCCAGGCGTGGCGCAACCGCAGCCCACCTCCGAACCGGCAGCCGGGGCGAGGAAGAAGCCTACTTCTATCTGCGGCGACAGGGGTACGTCATGATTGCCCGCAATTATCGCACCGCGCGCAGCCACAGCGAACTGGACATGGTTGGATGGGAGGGTGAAACGCTTTGCTTCGTGGAGGTGAAGACCCGCTCCTCGCGCGGTTTTCTCCCGGCAGAATCTGCTGTAGATTATGACAAGCGGCGGGACCTCTCCCGGGTTGCGCGGGAGTTTCTGCGCCAGGTCCCAGGCCGGCCGCCCTGTCGTTTTGATGTTGTGAGCGTTTACCTGGAACCGGGGCGCAAAGCAGATATCGTGCTCTTTAAGAATGCGTTCAGCATGGCTTAAGATATTGCTGTGCCTGAATTGAGAAAAGACCCCGTAACCGGCCGTTGGGTCATTATTTCTACCGACCGTTCCAAACGTCCCAGCGATTTTTCCCGTGAAAGCGTGGTGCTGAAGGGAAACCAGTTCTGCCCGTTCTGTCCCGGCAATGAAAGCAAAACGCCGCCCGAGATCATGGCTTACCGGCCGGGGGAAAACGGCCGCAACACGCCCGGCTGGAACCTGCGCGTGGTTCCCAACAAATTTCCTGCGCTCGGCATTGAGGGCGACCTGGACCGCCAGGCCGATGGAATGTTCGACAAGATGAATGGCATCGGCGCACATGAGGTAGTGATTGAAACTCCCAACCACGCGGAGACCCTCGCCTCTATGCCGGTCAAGCGCGTGGAAGATGTTTTGTGGGCCTTTCGCGATCGCATTCTGGATTTGAAGCAGGACCGGCGCTTCAAATACATCATGGTCTTCAAGAACTATGGAGAAGCGGCGGGAGCCTCATTGGAACATCCGCATTCGCAGTTGATTGCCATGCCCATCCTGCCCAAACAGGTAGTGGAAGAATTGGAAGGAGCGAAGCGCTACTTCGCCAACAAAGAGCGTTGTATTTTCTGTGACATCATCGGCCAGGAGATGGAAGCGCGCATCCGCGTTGCAGCCGAGAACCAGGATTTTGTCACACTCTGTCCGTATGCCCCGCGTTTCCCCTTTGAGACTTGGATCCTGCCTAAGCGGCATGAGTCTGCGTTTGAGAATTCTCCATCACACTTGTACGAGAATCTGGCCCGCATGTTGCGGAGCATTCTTATTCGGGCGGTACACGTGCTGGATAATCCTGCGTACAACCTGGTCTTGCACACCTCGCCCATTCAGGACAATACCAACGAGTACTATCACTGGCACCTGGAGATTATTCCCAAGCTCACCAAGACCGCCGGATTTGAGTGGGGGACGGGATTCTACATCAATCCCACTACGCCGGAAGAGGCAGCCAAATTTCTGCGCGAGGCAAGCGTTGAAGAATTGCAGCCGGTGTAGGGAACAGGGTGCAGGAAACTCGGCAGCAGGCTGGATATGTCAGGGGCTGATGTTTTGCTGGTTTCTTTGACGTGATTGGATCGTTGTCACCATTGTCATCGGTACTGAAGGACAGTGGATTACACGGAATCCCTTTCACTGTTCCCTATAACCCCTTCTATTGGTAACTTATAATGTGTCGCCTGATCTTAAAGGAGAAAAAACATGGCAGTTGTGACGCCCCTTGCTGAAGACAGAGCCTCGGCTGATTTGAAGCCCATTTATGAAGGCATGAAGCAGAGGTTCGGGAGGATGCCGAACTTTTTCGGTGTTATGGCTCACAAACCCGAAGTGCTCAAGAATTTCCTGCCATTTTATTCCGCCATCACCGGCCCCGGAGCCGTGGAACAGAAATACAAAGAACTCGCTTATCTCAAGACCTCTCTGGTCAACGGCTGCGAATATTGAACCAAGGCGCACACCGCTTCGGCGAAGCGGATCGGAATTACTGATGAGCAGATTCGCGCCCTGGTCTTCTACCACGGGAGCAAACTTTTTGACGATAAGGAGAAAGCCGTCATCCGGTTCGCGGACCAGGTGACCCGCGCATCCGCTACCATACGCGATGAGCAGTTGCAAGAACTGGAAAAATACTTTTCCGAAGAGCAAATTGTTGAGTTGGCCTTGACCGTGTGTGTCGCCAACTTCACCAATCGAGTCAATAACACCCTGCTGTGCGAGGCGGATTTGGGGTAACCTGTCTCTATCCTGGCGATAGTTCGCGCAGCTTGCTCACCACTTCCACCAGCCGTTCAGCTACATAATCAATCTCAGCCTCAGTGTTGAAGCGGCCAATGCCAAAGCGGATGGAGCTATGGGCCGCGTCGTCGCTCAAGCCGAGCGACTTGAGCACGTAGGACGGTTCTAACTTTGCCGATGTGCAGGCCGCGCCGCTGGAAACCGCCACGTCCTGGATGCCCATCAGCAGCGACTCGCCTTCGACGTACGAGAAGCTCATATTCAAGTTTCCGGGCAATCGATGCTCCATGCTGCCGTTGATGAGCAGCTCATCCAGCTGCGCGGTAAGCTTGTCGCGCAGCCGGTCGCGCAACGCGGCCATACGCAGGCTCTCTTGCGGCATCTCCTGTTGCGCAATCTCGCACGCCTTGCCTAAGCCGGCAATGCCGGGAACGTTGAGCGTGCCCGAACGCATGCCGTACTCGTGGCCGCCGCCATCGATCATTGCGGAAACCTGCACGCTCGGGTTCTCGCTGCGAACGTAAAGCGCGCCACAACCCTTCGGCCCGTAGAACTTGTGCGCAGTGAGCGAAGCCAGATCAAGGTTCATCCGGGTCACGTCCAGCGGTACCTTGCCCACCGCCTGAACAGTGTCAGAGTGGAAAAGTACTTCTCGCTGCCGGCACATCTTGCCTATCTCTTCAATGGGTTGCAGGACGCCGATCTCGTTGTTGGCGGCCATAATCGTGACAAGAATGGTCCTATCGGTGAAAGCTCCCTGCAACTGGTCAAGATCAATCAGGCCATCCGGCTTGACTGGCAGATAAGTCACCTTGTATCCGTATTTCTCCAGACGTTTGCAACTATCCAGCACCGCCTTGTGCTCGGTGACAACGGTGACAATGTGGTCGCCCTTTTGCTTGTACATCTCCGCCACGCCTTTGATGGCGAGGTTGTTGCTTTCGGTCGCGCCGGAAGTAAGAATGATTTCTTTGGGCTTGGCCCCAATCAGTTTCGCTATCTGCTCGCGCGCCGTCTCTACTGCGGTCTCGGCTTCCCATCCAAACTGGTGATTGCGGCTTGCTGCGTTCCCGAACCTGTTGGTTAAGTAGGGCAGCATCGTTTCCAGCACCCTGGGATCAATTGGAGTAGTGGCGTGATTGTCCAGATAAATGGGCAGCTTCACGGCTGCAGGCGGATTGGAGTTGCTGCTCATTCCGGTACTCTTTGCCACCTGGGACTGATGGATGCGCCAATTTCGCGCCCGATGCTCTTCAGGATTTCTGAGTGGCTGTTCCGTTTGGCTTGCATCCGCAATTTTAGGCAGAAATCCGTCTACCGTGCAATCTGCTGGGAAACCGGGGGTGCGCGACATAAAAGTGTTGACGGCAGAGTTTTCTTTTTTTAGGCTTTCTATCTGAGAGTATATAAGCTCTCAGATAGGAGAACCACCATGACCGACTCTCTTGCCGCCTTGGAGTTAGAACGGACTAAGCTCCTCCAGCAGTTCCTCACCTTGGGCGATTTTCGACCCGGTTCCATCACTGTAAGTGTGCGCCGTTGTGGAAAAGCTACTTGCCACTGCGCCCGACGCAATGATCCTGGACACCTGCCCCAGTTCCGCCTGAGCCGGAAAGTAGAAGGCAAGACCGTGAATGAGAGTTTTCCCACTCCCGCAACTCTGCAGAAAGCCCAGCGGGAAGTGGCGGAATTCCAGCGTTGGCAGCAACTCGGCCAAGAATTGGTGGCTCTCAACGAAAAAATCTGTGCCCTGCGCCCCGTAGAAGAACCAGCCGAAGGGTGGACACCCCAGGAAAAAAAACGGCTGCTGCACTCCATCAAGAAATCACGCGAGAGATCAACACTTGGCTAAGCCGCATTTTTTTCGAGCGCCACCATCACGGCCGCATCGATCTGGAGGCCATCGAAATGGGTCTGCGAGCTACCCTCCACCAAGTAGGCTCGGTGGCCCTGCAACAGCTATTACAGTTCGACGAACCTACCCAGGAGCAGCGCACGCGGCTCTGCCCCTGCGGCAGCCAAGCCCTGTATGTGGAGCTACGTGGCAAGACTGTGCTCACTGTGGTGGGCCCGGTGAAGCTCAGCCGCCCTTATTATTTGTGCCCTCAATGTGGGAATGGGCAGTTTCCCATGGATGTCGAACTGGATGTGAGCCAAACCCTGAAATCCCCAGGTGTGCGGCGCATGCTGGCCCTGGTCGGACAAGAATCGGCTTTTGCCCGTGGCCAACAACAGATCAAAGTTCTGGCGGGATTGGAAGTGACCGCCAAAGAGGTCGAGCGCACCGCCGAAGCCATTGGCGAAGATGTGAGGGCGCGCGAACAACAGCAGATCCAGCGAGGATTCCAGTTGCACTTACCTGCGGCTAGGGGAGAAAAAAACATTCCCATCCTCTATATCGAAATGGACGGTACCGGGGTTCCCGTGGTGAAAAAAGAAGCCCAGGGTCGTGTGGGCAAGACTCCCGGCCAACCCGCTCACACCCGCGAAGCCAAATTGGGGTGCGTATTCACGCAAACCCACTGCGATCAGCAAGGCTACCCTCTGCGCGACCCGGACTCGACCACCTACACCGGTGCTATCGAAAGTGCGGAAGAGTTTGGAAAACGCATTTTTCTGGAAGCCTGGAGGAGAGGCTGGAACCATGCCCAAACTACGGTCGTTCTGGGCGATGGTGCCGAATGGATCTGGAACCTGGCCGAGTTACACTTCCCAGGAGCGATTCAGATCGTGGATCTCTACCATGCACGCCAACATCTCTGGGCCGTGGCACGCCTCCTCTTCCCCAACGACTCGGTTCAGCAAAAACGCTGGATGTTGCGTCACCAACCCAAACTCGATCAGGGAGAAGTCGAAAACCTGGTCCGTTTCCTACGTTCTCTCCGCCTGGCCCAGCCAGAACTGAGGGAAAAGATTCACAGCGAAGCCGACTATTTCGCCAAGAATGCTGAGCGCATGCGCTACCCCAGATTCCGACGCCATCACTTCTTCGTCGGCTCAGGAGTCATCGAAGCCGGCTGCAAGACCATTGTTGGTTCGCGCACCAAACAATCGGGTATGTTCTGGACCATCCGCGGTGCCAATGCCATCATCGCGTTACGCTGCTGCCATCTGAATGGACGCTTCGAGGATTATTGGGAAGCCCGCCGGGCATGATTCCCAAACTTTTATGTCGCACACCCGGAAACCGGTTGCAAGGGTAAAGATGATACCTAAGTCTCTGGACTTTAATTTTCGGCCTCGCAAGGATTTCATCATTCTCGCCGGGTTCCAAATCCGCTCCAGAAATGTCGCGCGTGGGCAGGCTGCGCGTGGACGGCAGGGCATGTCCCTTGGTTTCGGCTTAGCTGCTCTGCCGCGGGCAACCGGCCACTCTCAATCTGCAACAAAACATTTCATCTGTCATCTGGATCGGATGACAGTAATGGCCGGGCACGGGGTTCACCCTGCTTCATGAATTGGCCGCTTTCTACTCAGGTAACACGCTTACGAAGGACTAAGCACTAACGACTTGCGGTTAAGACGTCAGTAGCATTGTTTCTGGCCGATAGTATCTTTATGCTTCAAAGTGGGATGCGCAGTTCGATCAAATCAACATTCATAGCCATTTTTTTCACGTGGCTCATACTGCTCACCCCGGCTTTTGGCGGCGACAACACTCTTGATCGCGGTGACTTGCGCCCACCCAAGCAGCCCGCCCATCCAGAACCGACCTACAAGATCATTGCTAGCATGGATGGAGAAATCTATCCTGTATTCGCGAATTACGCTTCCCTGCAAAAGCAGAACGAGCGAAGCTTGGGCGTTCTCTCCGTCACTGTTTCCAATAAAAGCGAGGCCGCCTTGCGTCAGCGGGTCGCGGTCAAGGTGCTGGGTTGGAGCGACCAGGAGATCCAGATTGTAGAGTTGCCGGCCGGGACGAGCCGGACTTATTTGTTCGCACCCACTTTTCTGCCGCGCTTCTACGAGAATCACGAGATCGTTGCCGCCACCGCCGAAGTCTCGGTGAGCGAGATGTCCGGCAGCAGTGTCTACGAGTCGACCGTTCCTGTGCACATCCGGTCCGCGGAAGATATCTATTGGGGAGATGGTTTCAAATATGCGCCTTTTATCGCTTCCTGGGTTACGCCCCACGACCTGAAGCTCGAAGCCATGCTGGGACGCGCCACATACTATGTGCCCGACCATCGCCTGCCGGGGTATGAAAACTGGAAGAACGCCGACCAGCAGGAGCAAGAAACCTATCTCGAAGCCCGGGCCATCTTTATGGCATTGAAAAGACTAGGGTTATCGTACGTAAAGAGCTCCGATACATTCGGCGGCAACAAGAGTTTAAGTGAACGCGTGCGCAAGCCGCGCGTCAGCCTGGTGCAGAGCAGCGCCAATTGCATCGACGCCGCTGTCATGTACGCTTCGCTCTTTGAGAACTTGGGAATGGAGCCGACGGTGGTAATCGTTCCCGGGCATGCCTACGCCGGTGTGCGGGTGGCGCGAGGTTCGCAAAGGTTTCTTTTCATTGATGTTGCGCTGACCGGCCGTACTACCTTTGAAGCCGCCGTGGCCTCCGCCCAACGCGGTTTGGCCCGATATGATGCCTCTTCCGTGACCCGCGTGATCATTCAGCAGGCACGGGACGCCGGCATTTATCCCATGCCATAAGCTTCAGCAACCCGGCTGTGGAATCCTTCATCCATTGTGTCCGATATGCCGGAAAACGGTATCCTCCCCGGGAACCGGAAAAGCCCTTGACAAGACGCGCTTCTCGCATAAAAATACCGGAAATTCGTCTTCTGGGCGCCGTCAGGCCGGCGTCTCAATACGAATATGAGCACAATGCATAGTTCACCAACCGCGAAGCAACCCTCCGACACCACGGCTATGAAAAAAGTCTGCAGACATCCGCGCGTACGCGTCGTGGCACGCGAAGAAGATTCAGAATTCGTAGAGTGCCAGGAATGCGGCGACGTTTTTGATTCCAGTGAATTCAAGGACATGGCAATCGAAGATACTATCCCGCCGGAAGACGCCTGAGTTTCCCATTTCCAGACTTGGCGAATTGATTACTTCCGTACCTGTCCCAGGGTAATTCCTGCTTGAACGCGCCCAGGGCGCCTGCTATTGTTTGCTTACCCTCCAGCCCAGCCCAGCGCAGTTCCTAAAATGAGACCTATTGCATTAGTGGTCGACGATTCCATGCTGATTCGGCACACGGTCTGCCGCTATCTTGAAGACCGTGGCTTAGGCGTGGAATCCGCAACGGACGGCCTGGAAGCCCTGGAAATGCTCAAGAGCATTCGGCCCGACATCATTGTTACGGATATTCAAATGCCCAAACTCGATGGGCACCGGCTTATCGAGGTCCTCAAATCCAACCCGGAGACATCCCGTATCCCCATCGTAGTGCTGGCCGGAAGCAGTTCCAGCATGGCAAACACCGCGGGAACACTCGCGGACTACGTTATCTTGAAGACCATTGACATCGAAGGTCAGCTCCAGCAGGTATTGAAGACGGCATTCCCGAACATAACGTTTTCAGAATGACTCTTGTTTCACTGGGAGCACGGTGATTCACCGGAGTGCCAGAGAAGGCTCGGCAGAAAATTCGGGGGCGGCAAAGTCTCCGGCCAGATACTTGGGAAAGGCTGCGGCCGCAATCATGGCGGCATTGTCGGTGGAAAGCTTCCGGGAAGGAAAATAGACCGCCAGGCCTTCCTTGGCCGCTTCCAGTTCAAACCTTTCCCGCAACTCGCTGTTAGCGGCCACGCCGCCGGTAACAAACAGTGATCGCGCTTCGCTCAGCCGCGCGGCCTCCAGGGTCTTGGCGACCAGATCGCTCACCACAGCCCGTTGAAATGATGCCACCAGATCCAGGGTCTTCTGGTCGCATAAGGGCAACACATCTTCAACTTTGGGGCTGGCCACTCCAGCAAGAGCCTCCTGGCGGGCGGCAATGCTTCCACGCATATTTTCAAGGTCCACATAACGCAATACTGCGGTCTTGATTCCGCTGAAAGAGAAATCGTGGGGAGTCTGTTTTTCTTTCGGGACGCCCCGGTTGCCGTGCTTGATCTGCGTATGGCCAAATCGCACGGCCTGCGGGTCACCGTGGCGGGCCAGAGCGTCAATGACCGGACCTCCCGGATATCCAAGTCCAAGCAGCTTGGCGACCTTGTCATAGGCTTCACCAGCGGCATCATCTCGAGTGCGCCCGATGTTCTCGTAAACCCATCCCTTTGCCCGTTGCCGCGCCAAGAACAGATGAGTATGGCCACCGGAAACTACCAGCGCCAGAACTGGAAATTCAATTTCAAAGTTGCCCTTCTGCCGCTCTTCCAGCAGCACAGCGTGGATGTGTCCTTCCAGGTGATTTACGGTAATCAGTGGCTTTGCCAGCGCAAAGGCCAGCGCCTTGGCATAGCTGATGCCCACCAACAACGCGCCGGCCAAGCCCGGCCCCTGGGTCACAGCGATGGCGTCGATGGATTCATAAGTCTCTCCAGACTCCTCCAATGCCTTGCGGACTACGGGAACTATGGCTCGCAGATGTTCGCGTGAGGCCAGTTCCGGTACCACGCCTCCATAGGGCTGGTGGACCGCGATTTGTGAAGACACCACATTCGAGAGCAGGCGCTCGCCGGAGCGGACCACGGCAGCAGCGGTCTCATCGCAAGAGCTTTCAATGCCGAGAATGGAGGCGTCGGCCATGCATCTATCTTACTCATTTCCTCCTGCGGCCCAGCGTTGCAAGTAAAAAACAAAACCCCTCTTGTCTTTTAGGACAAGAGGGGCTTTGGCTGCTGGTTCGCTTCGTCAGTTACCGGTTCGGGGGTTTCGACGGTGCTGAGGGGGAGGGTTTATCCGTCGTTGCTCCCGTGTTTCCTTGGGGTTCCTGAGAAGCGGGCGTTACATTCGTGGCCGGCGCCGGCATGTCAGTACTAACCGGTGCGCCGGAAGCCAGATCGCCCAGGCCATTCTTCAACAGGCTGATTTCAACACGGCCACCGCGCGTGCGGACGGCCTTGCCTTCAGCCTTAATGGGGGCGTTGCCCATGCCTACGGTGTAGATGCGATACACGGGGACTTCGTGGTTCAGAACCAGATAGCGGACCACGGCCTGGGCCATCTGGCGAGAGTTCTCAATGGCTGCTCCGCCGCGACCGGAGGAGAAGCCCTGCACTTCGACTACATATCCTCTCTGGTTTTTTAGGGAGTTTGCCATATCGTCGAGGGCGTCCTTGGCCTTCTTGCTCAGGACTGCTTGGCCGGGACGGAAGTGAATTTCAGCCTCGGTAACCGGCTGGTATTGGTCGATTTTGGTGACTGCCTGCTCCACAGTGCCGATCCTGGCAGTGGCTTGCTGAGCGGTCTGCTGCGCCTGATTGGCGCGATTGCCGGCATCTACCGCATGCGAGTCCGCGTCGTTGGCCTTGCTCATCGCCTGCCGGATGCCTTCGGTGGCGCGAGAGTCCACATCAGCAATCATCTTGGAATTCTTGGCTGTGAGTTCATCCAACTCGTTCACCCGTCCGCGAATCGGGTCAAGCTGCCTGGTCACGTACTTTTTGCGGGCAAAGGGATTCAAGTGTCCCCAGAAGCCTTCGTGCTTTTCATACTTTAAAGGTTCTTTGCCGCTGGCTGCCTGCTGATCAGAGCTTTGAGCCTGCTGGCTTGGGGGTGTGGGCTGCGTCTGGCTTGCCTGGGGCTGCTGGTCATTAGAGCTGTTTGAACTCTGCTGTGCCGCCACGGGTATCGCCAAGGCCACAGCCAGGGGGAGCGCCAATAAATATACCTTCTTCATTTGGGAAAATCCTCCAGACCGGGTTCGTTCTTTCACATCGGGGAAGCTTGACAGGGCTTAGAAGCCGCCTCCGGCGCATAAAGCTGCACCTCGGCTTAGTACATTCCTATTGCCAAACTGTTATCCAGGAAGGCAGAAGTTTGTTGCTTGTTTTCAAATACTTACGAAGACGGTATCTGGCCCATCAACACCAGTACGTAAATTTTGCTCAACCGCCAAGGCCAAAAGGAATCGGAGCGTACCGGTCAGGGTGCAATGATGGACGCCTTTGTTTTGCTTGTACCCTGCGCCCGGTCTACCGCACCCTGGCTCTTTCGGTCCGGGCAGAACCGCCGGTGCTGGTCCTGGATGTAGTTGTCCGTCATTCCCGCTATGTAAGCGCAGACGATGTGGTGCAGAGGCTCGTGCTGCCTCTTTTCCTGGTAGGTGGTGGGAAGCTCCTCCGGCATCTTCATGAAGAAGGCAAACAACTCCGCCACCACTTGCTCGGCCCTCTTCTTGACCGCTCTTAAAGTGGAGCTGTAGTAGAGGTTCTCATAAAGAAATGCCTTGATTTGCCGGCGCTCGTCTTCCACTTCCTCGCTGAAGCCCGTCAGGCGTTGTGGATGCTTGCGCACCGCTTCAACGGAATACACGGCGTCGGCGCTGAGGCGTTTTCTGGTTGTGGCAATCAGGTCGCTTACCATGCGGTCCAAAACCCGCTTGAGGGTTTCATTGAACTTGAGCTTCTCGGAGGCGTTGGGATAACGTCTTTCAATTCCGGCAAACAACCGCGCGAAAACCGGTACCCCAGCCCGAATTTGCTCCAGAGTCAGAATCCTGGCCTCCAGGCCGTCATCAAGGTCAGCCGTGTTGTAGGCAATCTCGTCAGTCAAATCGATGAGTTGGGCTTCAAGGGGCGGGCGCTGGTCCAGAGAGTATTCGGCCAGTTGCGGGAATTTCGCGGCGTCGTAGTCGCAGGAATGCTTGACAATGCCTTCCCGCACTTCAAAGGTGAGATTCAGGCCGGGAAAATCAGCATAACGCTGCTCAAATTCCTCCACAATGTACAAGGCGTGAAGATTGTGGTCAAAAATGTCGCCATACTCCTGCATGGCGGCATGCAAGATCTGCTCTCCGGAATGGCCAAACGGTGGATGGCCGACATCGTGCGCCAGGGCCAGGGTTTCGACAAAGTCTTCGTTAAGTTCCAGCGCGCAGGCAATGGTGCGGGAAATCTGAGAAACCTCAATGGTATGGGTTAAGCGGTTGCGAAAATGATCGGAATAGCGCCGGGTGAAAACCTGGGTCTTGTTTTCCAGGCGACGGAACGCCCGGGAATGGACGATCCGGTCGCGGTCACGCTGAAAATCATTCCGATAGGGATGCCGAGGTTCAGGATAGCGCCGTCCGCGGGTCTCTTCCGGTCGGAACGCATACGGAGCCAGCATGAAGAAAGTTTAACTGAGTTCGATCTGTTTGCAAGACGCTGCTTCCGTATTCCTCCGGTGGTATCAAGGCCATGACTCCGCCATCCGCAAGCCGGCGAAACAGGTGCCGCAATTCACTGCGGACCAGGACCTTCATCTTTCAGGTCTAAGCGCGACTTTGGCCGGCCAGGAAGTTCATGACCGGGCTATATCGTGTCCTTATCGTCGCTCCCCTTTGCGCGGACGTACACCAGCGTAAACTCCGAGCCGTTGCCCCGGGGCTTTACCGCGACCACATGCTGGTTGTTCTCCGTGCCTACTTTGAGTTCCTTGTTGCTGCCGCTTCCAGCATCATCACAGGAAACCGGGGCGTCCTTTTGGTGATGATGGTAACTGCTATGGGAACTGCCGCTGCATTGAATGACTTTGCCATACTTGCCCAGCGGCTTCTGATAGAAATCAAGCACTTTGTCAGGTGAATCGTCAGTTTCAAACTTTTGCACAACCACCTTGACTCCAAAAAGAGGGCTGGAAATGTTGACGTTGGCATTGTCGTCATCGTCGCCGTGGCCTTTGGTCGGACGCGCGCCGGGATAGGAGGGCAAGCCAATGTCCTTGGCGTCAACGCCGCCTTCATGAACGCTGATTGAGCCAAAGGGACTGCGAATGTCCACATCCTTGTTTTTATCGTCGCCGCTTTTGCTGGCATGGATGGAACAGCCGGCCAGTAGAACAGCACAAAGAACGCTACACAGAACCGGAAGAAGATTTCGACTTCTTTTCACTGTCATAAACACTCCTTATTGAGGCAGCGCTGCCTTTTGAATGCCCGCCCCTAGCTGGCCAAAGCCGGGTATGGTGACCGGCAGATGGCCTTGTATGGAAATTTCGCCAAACAGCGCCCGGGCCGCCGCGGTTTCTGAAATGGGTACATGAGAATAGGCGCACACATAATTCTCTATCTGCGGAAAATCCGCTGCAAGATAAGGCGAGCCAAAAGCCACCACCACAGTCTTATCCCGGCCCTGGTCGAGAATAGATTGCAGCAACGCGGATGGGGTTTGCGCCAACGCGATGCTGTTGACCGCTACGCCATCCTCTTTTTTAGCTGCTTTCCCCGCAGTGGGGATCACATACACGGCAACGACTACCTTGTCTGCCGCGCTAACTGCATTCTGCACCTCCGGCGCCAAGGCCGCGGCGATGCGGCTATCCACGTAGATGATCCTGGCATCCGGCAGGCGTCGGCGCAGTTCACGCTCAAACTGCCGGCCATATTCAGTGCGTATATCGTCAGTAAGTATCACGCAAAGCACAGTATTCCCCGGAGCAGCATTCCCTTCGCTTGCTACCCCTTCATACGCAGCAGACGGCGTGGAAGTTCTATGTTTTTTCAAGGGAAGGACGCGGCCGTTTTCGCGCACCAGAGTGATGGAGGCTTCAGCAAGTCTCTGGGCTTCGGCCAGGTTTTCGGGCCTGGAGACTATGGATGAGATCCGGTTCACGTCTACCATCCGGGCCTTGTTGAGTCCGACGCTGGCTTTGGCACGCAGGACCTTCAGGACCGAGCCGTCAATCCGGCTCTCCGGTATCACCCTCATGCGGACCGCATTCAACAGGCCTTTGTAGGCTCCCTCCAGGTCGGAAGGCAGCAACAGCATGTCATTACCGGCTTTGATTGCATCCACCGCCGCGTGTCCCGCGGCCGCCGCGCCCGGGGGATACAGCCGGGTGAGCGCGCCCATTTCCATGGCATCTGTGACCACCAGGCCGGTAAAACCAAGCTGGTGTTTCAAGAGCTGGTCCACGATTGCCGGTGAAGTGGTAGCGACTTTGTTTGCGTCCGGTTCCAGAGCCGGCGCAGTTACGTGGGCCACCATCACCGAGTCCACTTGAGCGGCAATGGCAGCGCGAAAAGGCGTGAGATCAATTTGCTCGATCTGTTCGCGAGTACGATTCACCGCGGCCAATCCCAAATGAGAATCCGTGGCGGTGTCGCCGTGCCCGGGAAAGTGCTTGGCCGTGGTGAGCATGCCTTCCTGCCGCGCGCCACGGATATAAGCGGTAACCAATTCGGAAACGTGCGCCGGATCCTCTCCGAAAGCGCGGGTGTTGATGATGGGGTTATCAGGATTGGAGTTGACATCGGCTACGGGAAAGAAATTCCATTCCACCCCAAGGGCACGCGATTCTTCAGCTACAATTTTTCCAAACTGCTCGGCAAACTGCGGCTTTCCCGCTGCGCCGAAAGCCATGGCGTGGGGAAATATGGTGACTCCCGTCAGGCGCATGGAGAGCCCCCGTTCGAAGTCAGCCCCGACAATCAACGGCACTTTGGAGTCACGCTGGAGTTGGTTAATCAGCATCGCGGTTTCATAGGGGCCCGTCTTCAAGAGAAACGGACCGTCAGAGGGGACGGTGAAAAGCAGCGAACCCACGTGATAGCGCTGTATCTGGTCACGCAATCTCAGGTACTCGGGGCTCTCCAGATCCATGAATTGGCCCATCACGCGGATCATGAGCATCTGCCCAATTTTTTCTTCCAGGGAAAGCTTCTTGAGCGTCCTTTGTGCCCAGCGCTCGCCATCATGATCGAGATGAACCCGGGTCGGGCGTTGGAACTCCTCGGCGGCCAGGGGAAGGAAAAACGCCAACAGCAGCGCTGCCGTCAGGAACAACTTTCCGCGCACGAAGGGAGGTTGGTAATTGGGCAAGTTGTTAATTTGGTAGTTTTCCCGTGTCATCGAACTAAGTTGTCCGTTACCAAATTACCAGGTCTCTTTATCGCGGTGTCTGGTTTTCGGCGGTGGCAGACGGGTTGATTTCGGCCAGATTCTTCAGGATGGCCTGTTCCTGATCAGAAAACGTGCTCTTGAATTTGTCTGACTGGAATTCCTGTTGCCGCTCGTTGGCGGACATCTGCCGGAGATGGCGTAGCGCCTGGCGGACCATGACTTTGCGTTCGGCAGGCAGGGTTTCCATGTGCTGATGGGCCTGCCTTATCTGTTCCTTCTGAACGGCGGTAAGCTTTTCCCAGTACTGCATGTTCCGCAGCGCTTTGTCTTTCTGCTGGGGCGGCAGATTATTGAATTTGTGCAGACGGTCTTTGAGTTGTGCCTGGCTTTGCGGAGACAGTCGTTTGTAGGCAGGATCACTTTCCAGGGCTTTTTCTTGCTGGTCTAACGGCAGGTCTTTATGGGTGCGAAGCCAGACGCCAAGCTTGGGGGCAGCCTGTTGACCAACATTCTTCTGCTGTTGCGGATGAGGGGGCGTACCCCCGCTTGCCGGACGTTGCCCGGCAAGCGGAAGGGTCAACAAGCTCGAAAGAATCAGAATGCCAACGGCCCTGGCCCCAATCACGATTTTGTGTCCCTCAACTAATCCGTTACATCATCCGGCGCGGCCCCACTCAGTTCATCCAGCAGGCCAGAGTTCACATAGAGGTCATGGTTCTTATCCAATGATTCCAGATCGTTTACCGCACTGACCTCGGATCCCGGAGGATTCTCGTGCGGCCCAACGACCAGATACACACCAGACCCGACCACCAGAACTGTAGCTAGGGCGGCAGCCAGCCAAGGCTGGCGCAGCCAGACGAGCCACCCTTCAGGTTGTTTGCCCTGATCATCCCTTACATGCGCCTGAAGTCGCGTAAGAAAATAAGGGGAAGGCTCCGGGGTCTCCCATTCATCCAGCACAGCCATAGTCTGACGCAGCGATTCCAGATCGCGGGCGCAGCTGGCGCACTCCTTCACGTGAGTTGCCACCGACGGGTCGGCCTGACCTTCGGCCAGCAACTCAATCAAATTTTCCCGTACATCATTGCAGTTCATACAAAATCCTTCAGCCGCTCACGCAACGTCTCGTACGCGCGAAACAGCAGTGACTTAGTGGCTGATTCACTCAATTTCAATATCGTTGCAATTTCACGATAGTCCATCGCGTCGTACTTGTGCATCAGGACGGCCGCGCGTTGTTTCTCCGGCAAGGCCAATACGTGTTTTTTGATGGCTGCCAGCCGCTCCCGGCGCAGAATTTGTTGTTCTGCGTTCAGAGTTGCATCGGCGACATCAGGCGTCGTGCCGGTCTCCTCGTCCGGTTCATCCAGGCTTACCACTTTCCCGCTGCGCTCCACTTTGTGGTCCCGTGCGTGGTTTACAGCCAGGTTAGTGGCAATGCGGTAAAGCCAGGTCGTAAATTTGGCTTCTGCCGCGTAGCTTTTGCGCGAGCGGTAAACCCGAAGGAAAACCTCTTGCGCCAACTCTTCCGCAAGCGCTTGGTTATGGCACATGCGGTACATAAAAGCGATCATGGACCGGTGATACTTGGTCGCTAGATATTCGAAAGCAGCGTTGTCATCGCTCCCTGCGCGAAGCATGACTTCAGCGTCACTGAGCGAATCGTATAGCACCTGGCCTGCCGCCATGTTCGAAATAGCCTTAACCTCACCGGTCACTGTGGGCATGAACAACCCCGATTTTAAGGCCACGCTGCTCACACACCCTCAAACCCCTTCAGTTGCTAAAAGTTGCGGAAAACGGGCAGGGCGGAATTTAGCCTCTGGGAGAGTTTATTCCATGCCCGCCGCTTTCGTGAATGCCAATTTGAGGAGATGGCCGCTGTGTTCTGTTAGAATGAATTTCCACCTGCAAGTTCTTGAGCGTGCACGGGCGCTTAACTCAGCGGTAGAGTGCCATCTTCACACGGTGGAAGTCATAGGTTCGAATCCTATAGCGCCCACCATCTCCATCGAGTTCCTGGTTTGGCTGTAAGGGGGGACGTTCTTCCTTCGGTGATAGGTATTACAATGGTCACACGGTGAGTTTTTTCACTTGCGCCGAGGTTCATTCGTGATAAGATCAAAACGTCTTCAATCAGGCTGCACATTCTGTGCAAAGCTGGCGCGTTGAGCAAAAGCGCTGATAGCAAAGAAGATTTCACGAGAAACAGGTTTTCAGCCGGAATCATCCAACCAGGCTGCATTAAAAAGAGGTTCCCAAAAGAAGTGGTTTCCCGCCGTTGCGGAAACCGTTCGCAAGCGACCCATAAACTCATACATAGGTAACCAGATGAATGAAGGATTCAATCAGCCGCAGAACCCGGCCAACCGGAAGCCGCGGCGACGCAAGCGCAATTTCAGCAATCAATCGCAAAATGGACAAAACAATCAGGGACGGCCTGGCGCAGGGTCGAACCGAAACCGCAATAATCGCAATCGAGGCCAGCGGCGAGGCGGTGTTTTTGTCGGTCCTATGGACCACAGTTATCTGAATCAGGGAAATGGAGCGGGGTCCGGCCAGTCCCGCTTCCGCAATGGACTTGGCGGTGGAGGCAGGGAAAACCTGGAGCCGTTGCCGCCTCGGGAAGATGCGCCAACCAGGATTTTTGCCTTTGTCGATGACCTGTTTTTTCTCGCCAAGATCCAGGAAGTTGGGCGTAAGCTGAACGTCAAGGTGGAATTCGTCAAGACGGAGAAAGAAATTGACGAAAAGGTGGGAAAAACCCCGGAAGAGAAGCCTTCCCTTGTGATTGTGGACCTCAACAGCAACAGCATTAAACCTATCTCGATTGTTTCCAAGCTGAAATCAAAGTTCAAGAAGACCACCTCAATTGTGGGATTTGTTTCCCACGTTCAGGGCGACTTGAAGGTCAAGGCCCAGGAGGCTGGTTGCGACGTTGTTATGCCGCGCTCCGCCTTCTCCCAGACCTTGCCCAGCCTGCTGCGCCGCCATGGCGCGCAGGAAGAACCGGACGAGAACTTTAATACGGTGTAAGAATCGGTTCATCGCACCGATCTTTATGGAGAGGTACGGCCACTCACCCGGCAAAGAGCTTTGAGGCAGGGGCCAATGGCTTCTTTCTATACAACTGTGCAGCTTCCCCTTACGTCCAAGTTCTAGAGGAACTCTGGATGGCCCTGACGCGAGCCTATGAAGAGCATGAGGTGACTCCGGAGTTGCGGCGGTTGTACGGCAGCGTCCGCAGCAGCTTCGATCTGCCTTTCGTGCCGACAGTTTTCAAGCTCCTGGCCGGAGCCCCACGCTACCTGCGCAAAATGTGGAGTGACCTGGATCCGGTAGTCTGCTCCAGGGAATTCCAAAGCGCAGCTCTGGCCTTGCAGGAGCTGGCTCATTCCGCGGCTGTGAGCGGAGGGTGGACTTTCTCCGACCAACCTAAGGCGCTGGCGGCAGACAATTTTTCCAATGCGGATATACGGGTGATCGGGGGAATGATTAACTTGTTTTCACGCGCTGCGTCCCAGTTGGCGATCTTTGTGCGGCTCATGCAGCGCGGGTATTCGGGTGGGCAGCGAGGAAGGGTTACCGGCTCACGGCAAGTCTCAGCGCTGGCACAGATGGTACGCATCGACATACCGAATGAGCGGGAGGCTGGACTGCGAGTCTGGTTAATCTATTCCGACATCAAGAAAACTACCGGGGCGAGGAGCGTCCTGAGTCTTTACCGCGCCCTTGCGCCCTTCCCCAGCTACCTGGCTTCTGCCTGGCTGGACAGCAAGAAGGTGCTGGCTGATCGGTCATTCATCAGTGCACATGAAGACCTGGATCGCCGCGCACGCGCTCTGCTGGCAGGGTTGCCGGTGAAGGACCATCGGTCTTTGCTCAAAGAGTTGGATCCGCTTGAGTGGCGTGAGATTGAACAGATGGTGGACAGCATTGCCCGCAACCTGCCGCAGTTCGTGTTGCTGACCGCAGCATGGAATCGGTCCTTTCCCAGTGCGTCGCGGCTGATCGGGGCGGCGTAAGAGCAATTGGCTAAATAGCAGTTGGCTTTTGGCTCACGCCATTTTCCGATGACCGGATTTCTTATCCTGGCGGCCACGCGAGCGCTCGTCCGCCCAACAGGTGCAGGTGCAAATGAAAGACTGACTGGCCGGAGCCCGGGCCAACGTTGTAGACCGTTCGATAGCCGCTTTCGATGCCGCGCTCCCGGGCAAGCTTGGCGGCCACGAGTTGGCAATAGCCGATCAGTTCGGCGTCCGATTCCTTCGCCTCTTTGATGTCCACGATGTGCTTCTTGGGAATAATCAATACGTGCGTCGGCGCCTGCGGATTGATATCTTCAAAGACGAAGGTCTTCTCGTCTTCATAGACTTTCTTGGATGGCACCTTGCCGGCAATGATCTTGCAGAAGAGGCAGTCGGTCATATGGTGAGTATCAATTAAGCCTTTTTAGTTTACCTCGAAGCACAGCGAGATCCCTATCGTCCTCGATGGTCATCTTGGTGCGTCCATGACGGCCTTCTCAGGGAAACGGCACATTTTTCCCTGAATGGGTAAACCAAACGTGTTCGGGCTCTTCAGTTCAAGGCAGGCACCCGCGCTCAGTTGAGAAATCGGGTGATCTTGGGTGATCTCAGAACCAAAACTGACCCACGGAAAATCGACAATCAGTCCAGCCTTACCAGATAAACGCCTGCATCAGTAATTGTTTCTTGAATCACTGCCTGGGCGCGTTTTTTGTCGTCTTCGGCTACGCGGATGCGTAGCCACTCTTCGCCGATTGGGCTGGTGAATTGCAGAATGTGCGCAGTCTGATACCGGCGGGAAAGCTTTTCCCTTAGGTCCGCTGCTTGGTTGGCGCTCTTAAAGGCGCCAATCTGGACGCACCATCTTCCGGCGCTGTCCACTGGCACCGGCGATTCTATGACTTCGATTCTTACCAGGGCAGTTCCGGGACGATAAACATTCAGTTTTTCCGCAGCGGCCCGGGAGAGGTCGATGATGCGGTTACTTACAAACGGCCCGCGATCGGTAATGCGTACCACGGCGGAGTCGCCTGTCTTGACATTAGTCACGCGGACCATGGAGTTCAGGGGAATGGTAAGGTGGGCTGCCGTCATACCGTTCATATCGTAAACTTCACCATTAGAACCCCGCCGTTTGTTGTAGTGTGGCCCATACCAGCTCGCCAATCCGGTTTCCGTGAACAGGACCTTGCCAGGGGGTTGCACCGTAATCTCTGGCTGAGCCTTCTCAGTCTCAATGACAGGGAGAGGCGGCGCCGGTACATGGGTCTCCTCGGATCTCCTGTGAGAGGCGCAGCCGCCAACCAAGGCGATTGTGAGAAGAATAAGGGCTGCTATTTGGACGTTTTGTGTTCCATGTAGTTGGCAAGCTGGGAGAGCTTCTCGGCCGCAACACGCAGCGCCTTGCTGGAGTTCCCGCGGATGGCCGGCACCACCTCGTCGTTGAGATAGGTGATAAGCTTCTCTCCTTCTTGTTCCAGCTTTTGCGTCGCTTCTCCGATTTCGTTGTTCAGTTTGCGTCCTAAATCCTCGAAGGGCGTTTTGTCGAAAGCCATGCCTTTTCCTCATTGTTCCAACCTAGATGGCCAGAGGTCTTGATTATGGAACTCACGAAGTATGGCGGTCAATCCCCGTACCGGAACGGTTAATTGAATCGGAGTGAAGGGAAACGTCGCGGAATAGACGTATTTGCCATCTCAGGGCGCTTGTGGTGGGATGCCCGGCACGCTGACAAAGCTGCCGGAATTAGGAGTGGAATCTTGCGCCGACCGCGGGCCGAGTCTCTGGCCAGTTGCTGAGAATGCGACGCACTACCCGCGCCAGTCGGGTGCTGGAACTCAAGAGGGGAACCCCGGATGTTTGAAAGGTAATTTCCAGCTTGGTGTCGACCTCCAACAGGGACTCTGACGAAAAAAGAATACCGGACTGGCTCAAATTGACAGTCTCACCCTTAGACCAATCTTCCTGGCCTTCAATGCGATACCGCAAAGGTATTTGCAGGGTGCGGCGCTCCGCCCTCTCAATCCACTCTCGTGCCGTGCCTGTGCCTTCAGAGAACTCACCAGGAGTTCTTTCCATGATCTCTCCACAAAATTTGTCTGAACCGGGGGGACCGCCGACAGAGCCTGAGAAGCCTCGTAGCCAGGGGAGCCAGCTTGTCTGTCTTAGCGCATGAGTTTGGACTGTTGAGCGCGCAAATGTCAAGCGCAAACGACCTAATTTCTGCGTATCAAACTGAGACCTGTTGCAATCATTTGCACACGAGCCAAAATTGCGTTTGGTATTGGATTTTAGAGCAGCCTGCAGACAATTCTCTTCCCTGGCGGCGCCAATGGTTTGCTTCCCGTACCTTCGGAGTGGCACAATATGTCTGACTGAGGTGGCGGATTACGGCTTGTATTTTGAATCGGAATCCGGATGGCAGCATCAAAACAGGTAGGACGCAGGCTTCAACAACCCCGCAGGTCGGGCACGTAACTTGTGCAGTGGACCTGCTGGAGCCGGCCGAAGCTTTCAACATCCCCGTTCCGGGCGGAGAACGTTACGGAACTGAAGGCGGAAATGAAAAATGGCGACTGTTATTGCTCCAGTGATTGAGCAGCCGCAGAGCTGTTCACTCGATAGTTATCTTGTCCTTCCTGATTGCAGCATGGATGAACGCATCGCTGCCGCCAGACGTGTACTGGGTGAAAGGGCGGTTATTCTTGGCCACCACTACCAGCGCGATGAGGTCATCCGTTTCGCCGACTTTCGCGGCGACTCCTACAAACTTTCCCAGGTAGCAGCGCAAACGGACGCGCAATATATTATTTTCTGTGGCGTCCACTTCATGGCCGAGAGCGCTGACATCCTGGCCCATGAAGGCCAGCAGGTGATTCTCCCGGACCTGAATGCCGGATGCTCCATGGCGGACATGGCGGAGATTGGGCAGGTAGAGAGCTGCTGGGACCAGCTTGTGGAAATAGGGCTGACGGATCAATCCGGCCGCGGCATTACCCCGTTGACCTATATGAACTCCACGGCAGCGATCAAGGCTTTTTGTGGCGAGCGTGGCGGGCTGGTGTGCACCTCTTCCAACTCGACTGGCGGGTTTAAGTGGGCGTTTGAACGTAATGAAAAGATTCTTTTCTTGCCAGACCAGCATCTGGGTCGTAACACCGCGTTTGCACTGGGAATTCCTTTGAGCGATTGCGTGGTCTGGGACCCGTACATGATGATGGGTGGAGTCTCGCCTGAGCACCTGCGACGCGCCAGGGTGATTTTGTGGAAGGGGCACTGTTCCGTCCACCAGCGGTTTTTGCCGGAGCACGTGGACAAAGTCCGGAGCCGCTATCCGCGAATCCAGGTAATTGTGCATCCGGAGTGTCGCTGGGAAGTTTGCCAAAAGGCGGATGCCACAGGCTCGACTGAGCGCCTGATTAAGATTATTCAAGATGCGCCCACTGGCGCCAAGTTCGCCGTGGGCACGGAAATCCATCTGGTGAATCGCATGGGCAAGGAATTTGCTCACCAGAACAAGCAGGTCATCACTCTGGATGATTCCGGCTGCCTCTGCACCACTATGTTCCGCATCTCTCCGCAGCATCTCTGCTGGGCACTGGAGAACCTGATTCAAGATAACGTGGTGAACCAAATCCGGGTGCCGGATGACGTCAAGTACTGGTCGCGGGTGGCGCTGGATCGGATGCTGGAAGTGCGATAGTACTTAGAGTTTGGTACTGAAGTATTAAGCAAACGAAGGTAAAGATCCTGACCTCTTAAGGGCCGGCGGCTTTTTGGGGGAGTCGGAAGCGATTCAAGGTGGAGAACTGAACGCCGGTAATCTTTCCAAGGCCTGGATTACTGATTAGAATTGGAGTGTCCCGCCGGTAGAAGCCTATGTCCAACAAGAAGACCTTCACCCTTGAAGAGGCGCAAACCCTGCTGCCGGTTTTGCGGTCCCTGCTGCAGCGATCGATCGACGGCAAGAAGCTTATTGAGCAGACAGAAAAGGAATTTCAAGACCTGAATCATCGCATTCTCCTGAGCGGTGGTCTTTTCGTCGACGTTCCCAAAGTTGCGCGGCGGCGCGCAGAGCGCGACAAGGCAATTCAGGGCACCAAGGACGCCCTGGCCGAAATTGAAGCCATTGGGGTGCAGGTAAAAGATCTGGATATTGGCTTGCTCGATTTTCCCTGCGTGGTGGACGACCGGATTGTCCTGCTGTGCTGGAAATTAGGAGAAGAGACGATCCAATACTGGCATGGTCAGGAAGAAGGCTTCCGCGGACGCAAGCCTATTGATGAGCGGATTCTCAGAGGCAAGCAGCGAGAAAAGCCAAACTGAAACCATTTCATAACTTGCCCAATCGCCAAGTTTCTAGGGTTTCTTCCCTTCCACCCACTGGGGCTTAAAGTCTGAGTTCACCAGCCACTCGACTGGCTTCATCATGGATTCTATGGCCTGCTGCATGTGGCTGAAATCGATATGGGCGAGATCATCGCTGGGACGGTGGTAGTCCTTGTGCAGGCCGTAGCTGGAAACGGTGTGGGCGATGATGCCTTGCTTGGCCAGGGCAAAGTTATCGGAGCGTTGAAAGAACTGCTGGTCCGGATGAGGATCGGCAACCAGCTTAGCGCCATGGCGGGCCAGCTCAGGACCAAGATTGCTGCGCTCGTAACCGGTGAGCCAGAGTTCATTTGCTTTGACCGCGGGATCGGGCCGGCCAATCATCTCAAATTCCAGGTTGGCGACAATGCTCGTCAACGACACGGCTGGATGCTTCAGAAAATACTCATCTCCCTGTCCCCCGGTTTCTTCACTTCCGAAAAAGACAAAGAGCACTGTGCGTTTGGCGCCTCCGGCTTCAACCAGCGCGCGCGCCAGTTGTAGGATGGCGACGCAGCCGGAAGCATCGTCGTCGGCGCCGTTGTAGATTTCATCGCCGTTGACCGGTTTTCCAATGCCCAGATGGTCCATGTGAGCGCTCAACAGAACGACCTGGTCTTTCAATTTGGAGTCGCGGCCGGGAAGAATGGCAATTACATTCCGCGTATTCCACTGCTTCGCTCCGGCACGAAACTGGAACTCACCCGAGACGCTCTGGATGAATCCTCCGGCGTCGCCGCCCCCCTTCAGGCCGAGTTGCAACAGCTCCGATGAGATGTAGGTGGCTGCAATCAACTCGTCGCGGGTCCCGCTTCCGCGGCCTTGAAGGACGTCGTTGGCGAGAAACCCAAGTTCGCCGCGGATGTGGTTGCCAAGGAGTCTGTATCTGTCGGCCTGCTGGCCAGAAGCAATGCAGGCCAGAAAAAAGGTCGCAGCGGCCAGGAATTTAGCGGGAGCTTTCAATGGGTCCTCCGGAGAAAGCAGCAGTATACGGCCTTCCGCTGCGAAACCAACGGCAACGCTGCTATATTTGTGTGTATTCGATGCAAAACTCCGCTGTCATAAGTCTGGAATCTGTCCGTTGCGCGCGGATTTTTATTTTCATTTTTTTTGCCGTGATTGCGTGCGCCGGCGTGGGCGGGTGCAACGGTTCCGGCAGCAAACAAGACTATTCCTATGTAACTGCACCAGAAGTGGTGCTACGTGACCGGCTGGCGGCTGCCTATGCCAAGACCGGTGTGCTGCACAACGGCGAGCGGGTGGTGGTGCTGGAACGCCAGCAGAACCGGCGATTTGTGCGCGTGCGCTCGTCCCGCGGCGAAGAGGGATGGGTACAGGAACGCTATCTCACGGACCAGCAGACTTTCGATGAATTCCAGCGCCTGGTCGAGCAGTTCAAGAACACGCCCGCGCAGGCGGTGGCCGAGGTCCGGAGGCAGGTGAACCTCCATGTGACTCCAGGACGCAAGAGCGAGCATCTCTATCAACTGAATGAGAACCAGAAGGTTGATCTGCTGGAGCGCAAGGTGGCAGACAAGAACGCTGCGCCGGGCGCTGAGGCGCAGAAAACCGAGAACAAGGAAGCCGAGTCCGAGCCGCCAGCAGATGAAGAACGAGCCCCCGGAAAGCCTTCGGTGGAGCCGGTTCTGGAAGACTGGTGGCTGGTCCGCGATTCACAGCAGCGCGTGGGCTGGGTATTGGGCAGGATGCTGTATGTTGATGTCCCGATCGAGGTTGCAGTGTACGCAGAGGGGCACCGCATTATCGCGTTCTACATTCTCGACCGGGTACAGGACGAAGATAAGAGCGTGCCCGAATATCTGATGCTGCTGTCAGAAAACAAGGATGGGATGCCCTACGATTACGACCAGGCGAGGGTGTTCACATGGAATCTCCGCCGTCACCGCTATGAAACGGCTTATCGAGGCGCGAGCCTCTCCGGATTCCTGCCAGTCACGCTGGGCAAGGAAAACTTTGGGAAGGAAGGGGATTTGCGCACCTTCACCCTGCAAGTGGCGGACGAAAGCGGAAAGCTGCACCCGCAAAAATACAAATTCAATCCTCCAATCGTGCGGCAGGTGCTGGCTCCGGGTGAGGAACCTGTGCCCAAAGTTCACCATAAACCCGCCAAAGCCAGGAAAGGTCACTCGCGATAGATCGAGCTTCTGGGAAGCCCGTGGGGGCATACGCCCTGACAGGGATGGGAGAGGGTAGCGATCCCCTCGCTGCGCTCCGGATAGACTACAGAAAAAGCGCTGGCATCCACAAGCGGAGAAGTACCCTCCAATGAGGGTATGGCAGAGAAAGTAAAAAAGCTAAGCCTGGAACGCGACTACAAGAAGCAGCTGTACTTCATTGATGGCAATGGGAGTGTGTGCGCGAAGTCGAAATCAGGAGAGGGTGAAACCCAGATTCTGGTTCCCAATGCGGTCCAGCGCGACAACCAATATCTCTATTTCATCGACAAAGAGGGGGACATCGCGCGCTCTCCCCGCGCAGTCCGCAGAAAGAAAGAAGCAGCCTGACCGGACCCATGTCCGCGCAAGGCCTGAACCTGCTTGTTTTCCGCGATGGCCGACAAGTGCTGAGCGGGAGTGCGGCGAAGACTGCCCTGTCCCAGCACATCCGCCTTGCCCAGAGGTCTTTTCATCCCGCCGAAAATTTAAGTTCGCTGCTGCAGGCAGGTGAACTGGAGTGCGCACTGGCAGACTCCGCAGCCGGCACGGCACAATTTGAAACCATTACCGATGCGATGGCTGAAGCACTGGTGAACGGCGCCCCCGTCCCCAATGTGGAGAACCTGCCGGCCATTCTTGACAGCACTCCGGTGCCGGAACGACTCGCGGTTTCCATCCCTGAAGGGTTTGCGTTTTATGCTCTACACCCATTGGCCTACGCTGAGGTGGTGCAGCAATTTGCCGCTCTGCCGCCAAGAGTTGCCGTGATCGGCATTCGCAGCGTTGGCACAACTCTGAGCGCGGTAACTGCGGCCGCATTGAAAAGACGCGGCGTTCAGGCAGCGCGAACCACGGTACGCCCCACGGGGCACCCTTACAATCGGCGGATGGAATTTTCCGGGGAACAGCTGGAGTTTGTGAGAAGAGAAATTTCTGCCAGCGGCATTTTCCTGGTTGTGGATGAAGGGCCGGGGCTCAGCGGTTCGTCGTTTCTTTCCGTTGCCGAGGCGCTGGTGCAAGCCGGCGTGGCGGCAGAGAAGATCACGCTGGTATGCAGCCATGCGGTGGACGCCGATCATCTGTGTGCGGAGAATGCTGCCAAGCGATGGCGGAAGTTTCGGTCCATAGCCGTGTCCACAGAACCGCGACAACCCTTGGATGCACAGGTGTGGGTTGGCGGCGGTGAATGGCGACGCTATCTCCTGCGGGACGAGCCTGACTGGCCTGCGTCCTGGGTGAGCTTTGAGCGACTGAAATATTTTTCCGGTCGAAGCATCGCCCCGCGCTTCTACAAGTTTGCGGGTTACGGCCGTTACGGGGAAGAGGTCCGGCAGCGTGAAGAAAAAGTGGCGGCCGCCGGCTTTGGTCCCGCGCCGGAAATTGCGAGCGATGGGTACATGTCGTACCCGTTTGTGGATGGCCGGCCCATGGCCGCCAGTGATTTAGCGGAGGGCGTGCTGGCCCGTTTGGCCGCATATTGCGCCTATCGGGCGGGAGCTTTTCCTGCCGAAGTGGCGGCCCCGGCCGCGTTGCAGCAGATGGCCCAGCACAACCTACGGGAACTAGAAATCGATGTGCCACTTGAGCTGCGCCTGGAGCGAGGAGTCATCGCGGACGGGCGGATGCAACCACACGAATGGCTGCTTACCCGCCAGGGCCAGATGCGGAAGTGCGATTCCGGCAGCCATGGCGATGATCACTTTTTTCCAGGAGCAACCGACATCGCCTGGGACCTGGCCGGCGCGATTGTCGAGTGGCAGATGGATGCCGAGGAGGCCGAGAGTTTTCTCGAGATGTACCGCCGCGCCAGCGGCGACAACGCCCAGACAAGAGTCCTGGGTTACATCACGGCTTACACGGTCTTTCGCTATGCCTATTGCCGGATGGCAGCGAATGCTCTGCAAGGAATGGAAGAGCAGGCGAGGCTGGAGCGAGCTGCGGATTGTTACAGGGCGAGATTGTTTGCCGTAGATTTCGCAGATATACGGAGATGATTTAGCCGCGAATTCACGCCAATGAACGCGAATCGGCGAGACGAACATCAACACCTACCACGGAAAAGAATTGGGTAAGTTGTCGATGAGGGCCTGCGGCCACGAAAGTTCATGAAAATCAACAGCAGATTCCTCGCTACCGCTCGGAATGACAAGGCTTGAGATGCAGTTGACCTTAGGAGATGATTTTCGACCCTGGTAATTGGGTAATTGAAAAGCAAGATCAAAATCAGACTTGAGAGACCCGAAGAGCATCCGAGGACAAATTGAAGATTCGATGAAATGCAAACCTCGTTAATAAGAAATCGGGTAGACAGCTTGTTTGGTGATCTTGGGTTTCGGGCGCTACGAGTAGAAGTCTGAGATGCAGTCCACTACGTACTGCTGCTCTTCTTCGCGGAGCTCGGCGAACATTGGCAGGGCCAGGACTTCAGCGGCGGCGCGTTCGGCTTCAGGGAAATCCCCGGCAGCATAGCCCAGGTAGGCAAAACATTTCTGCAAATGCAGTGGCACAGGATAGTAGATCTCCGTGCTCACGCAATGTTCGGCGAGGAAAGCGCGCAGGGAGTCACGCTTTTGCGCGCGGACTACATACTGGTGATAGACATGGTGGGCTTGCGGCCGGGTTTTCAGGAGTGCGATCTTTCCGCCGGTCGCAAGACCTGAGGCTTCCAGCAACCGGGTGTAGGTCCGGGCACGTTCCCGGCGTTCCTGGTTCCACTGCTGTAGATGGGGCATTTTGGCCCGCAGAATGGCTGCCTGGAGGGAGTCGAGCCGGCTGTTGACGCCAATTTCCTCGTGGTAGTAGCGGTCTTTCCCGCCGTGATTGCGCAACCGGCGCACGTGTTCGGCGATGTCCGGACGGTTGGTGGTGAGCGCCCCGGCATCACCGAAGGCGCTCAGGTTTTTTGTGGGATAAAAGCTGAATGCCGCCGATTGTCCCATGGAGCCGGCGGGTTTGCCGTCCCAACTTGCGCCCACTGCCTGGGCCGCATCTTCAATTATGGCCAATTTGTGTTCGGCGGCAATACGATTCAGGGCCCCCATGTGGGCACATTGTCCATAGAGATGGACGGGGATGATGGCGTGGAGACTCGCGTTCGAGGTCTCGAGCTTCCGCTCGACGCTCGCTGGATCGAGGTTCAGAGTTTCGGGATCCACATCCGCGAATACGGGCCTTGCTCCAGTCCGAACGATGCAACTGGCGCTGGCGAAAAAACTGAAGGGCGAGGTAATCACCTGCTGTCCGGGACCTATGCCGGCTGCGGCCAATGCCAGCCACAGGGCATCCGTGCCCGAGGCGCAGCCTACAGCTTCCGAGACTCCGCATAGTGCAGCGAATTCCTTTTCAAACGCCCTTACTTCATTGCTCAGGATGTAATGCTGGGAATCACAGACGCGGCTTACAGCGGCAAGAACTGCAGAGCGGATGGATGCATACTGGCGGGACAAATCCAGCATTGGAACCTGCATGGCCAGCTTGGAGGCAGAACTCTTCACACTTGGTGAGATTCTAGCATTCTCACGACGCCATCTCGCACAAAACGCCCGCCACCCCAACATGCGCAAAGTCGACGGGGTGGAAGGGCCTTAGGGAGAAAAGAAATGTCTTTCAGGAGGCAGTCGATTCAAGTGCAGCCTAGATTCCTGCGGGAACGGTTTCGTGAGAACTCCCTACGGCTGTATGGGCAGGTTTGAGCAGCTTCTGGGTCTTTCGACTACGCCCGCCGCAGCGGGCTCCGCTCAAGATGACAAGGGTAAGTTTATGGCACTGCCGAGCTTCCTGTATTCTCGTCTCTTCAATTCTCGCATCTTCGTATTCTCGTATCTGCGAAATGTAGAAACTCCAGCGGCACGGCTGAACTCGGGCCCTGACAGGGGTTTTGCCGCAAAAAGGACCCCGTAGCGAACAGCGACAACTTCTTTGATCGGTGCGAGTTGAACAAGCTACAATGAAGTTCCAGGTATACGAAAAGCTGTTCTCCAGGTCCAAGAGAGTATGGAAACTATGCAAGAGAAAGATCGGCAGATGGAAAACAAGCCGGCGCAAAACATTCAGGACTCCTTCCTCAACACCGCACGCAAGGACAAGATGCAGATCACCATATATCTGCTCAGCGGGGTGAAGCTTTCGGGCCGCATCCGGTCCTTTGACAAGTATTCGGTAGTCCTGGAAACCAACAATCAGGAGCAGCTCATCTTCAAGCATGCTATTTCGACGGTGGTGATGTCCAAGGGCAGTCACCACTTCGAGAACCGCCCGCACCAGCCGCCCGCCGCCGAAGGCGAGGCGAGTCCGGCCAAGTCGGAGGGCTAGTTTATTTCTGGGCAACGTTCCCGCCGCAACCCTGGTCCGGATGAGGGGGCGGAGCGCGCCTTTCTTGTGGCCGTCCAGTTCCGCCGCCGCTCGCGGGTTGATAAAGACCTGGAGATTCCCCCGAGCGCGCTGATTGCCCGCAATGCGGCTGCCGAGGAGCAGCGCCGCACGGTCTCCGCCGCGCAAGGGTTGGAAGAATCGCTGGTTGAGTTCCGCGAACTGGCCCGATCGGCAGGGGCGCAGATTGCCGGCGAATTCGTGCAACACCGGGACCAGCCGGACCCGGCAACGCTGATCGGCAAAGGCAAGCTCCAGGAAATTGCCGGGGCCGCCGCATCAAGCCACGCAGACCTGATCCTGGTAGACCACGAGCTTTCACCTTCCCAACAGCGAAACATCGAAGCTGAGGTGGATGCGCGGGTGATCGACCGCACCCAGCTTATTCTGGACATCTTTGCGCGCCACGCGCGGAGCCGGGAAGGCCAGCTTCAGGTAGAGCTGGCGCAACTCGAGTATCTGTTGCCCCGGCTTGCAGGGCGCGGGGTGGAGATGTCACAGCTGGGCGGCGGAATTGGGACGCGGGGACCCGGCGAAACGCAATTGGAGACCGATCGCCGCAGAATTTACCGGCGCATCCGGCACATCAAAGGGCAGCTTGAGGACGTCAAGCGCATCCGCGGGCAGCAGCGACAAAGGCGGGAATCTGTGCCCTTGCCGACGATCGCCCTGGTTGGCTACACCAACGCCGGGAAGTCCACGCTGTTCAATGCGCTTACCCACGCGGGAGTGCTGGCTTCCGCCAAGATGTTCGCAACGCTCGATCCAACGGTGCGCTCCATCATGCTGCCCAGCAAGCGCAAAGTGCTGCTTTCCGATACTGTAGGTTTCATCCGCAACCTGCCTACGACCCTGGTGAGCGCATTTCGCGCCACCCTGGAGGAGGTACAGCGGGCCGCGCTTCTTTTGCACGTTTCTGACGTCACCAGCCCGGTAGCGCACGAGCAGCAGAAGCAGGTGGATGAGGTACTGAGCGAGCTGGATGTGATGAGCACGCCGCAAATCAGGGTGATGAATAAGATCGATCTGCTGCCCGAAGTGCAGCGACGTTCGCTCACGGACGCCGCAAATACCGTCTATGTCTCTTCTACGGCGGACCTGGGACTGAGCAATCTGCTGGAGGTGATTGACAATCGGTTGCAGATTGACGCGATCCAGCACATGCGCATTCGCGTGCCGCAAAGCGAAGGCAAACTGCTGGCTCAGATCGAGGCGCGGGCGCACATCCTGAAACGCGCTTATCGTGACAGCGCTGTGCAAATGGACGTGGAGGCGCCGGAGTCGCTGGCGAGGGTGCTGCGGCCGTATGCAGTCGTTCCGCGAACGCGCAAATAGCTGTTGGTTCCTGTTTCAACGAAGGCAGTATTGGCGGTGGCGACAATTTGGTAATCGGGTAATCTGGTAATTGTGTAATTGAGAGTCAAAGGCTGAAACGTGAACTTCCCGAAGATATGCACTAGGACGCGGGTACTGACGTCGGCGGATAGCTTGTAACACCTAGAGTTTCTAACTCCCTACCCATGCAAGGCCTTCGGCTATTCACAACTCGCCTGGAACTTGTCGCGGCTACGTTAGAGCTAGCGCAGGCGGAGATGAGCGATCTTTCCGCATTGGCGGAGTTGCTCGATGTCCCCCAACCGGGAAGCTGGCCGCCGCCCCTAAACGATGAACATTCACAGCTGAGTTTTTTGGCCTCGCTGCAGAAAGCCGAGCCGGGTGGGCTGGAACTTATGGTTCTGCATTCGCCGAGAGCCACGGGGGTTGGTGGGGAACGCGGCATTCAAGGGCCGTCCGAAAGATGGATTTGTGGAGATTGGATACAGCGTGCTGGAAGCGCATCAGCGCAACGGGTATTGCACGGAAGCGGTGCGAGCTCTCATTGCCTGGGCCTTTCAAGACCAGGCAGTGCAGACGGTGATTGCGCATACTTTGCCGGGACTGACGCCGTCGATTCGTGTGATGGAGAAGTGTGGACTCAGGTTTACCGGCGAAGGACCGATCGAGGATGGAATGCAGACAATTCGGTACGAGCTGCCACGGAAGAATTTATGATTTTTGAGTTTTGATTTGTGATTTGAAAACGGGATGCAGCGTCCCGTCGACTCCCAATTGCCGGCAGCACTTGCCTAATCACCGCATGTGGCACTATCGGACATCTAAGGGCTGACGATACGCGGTGCGATGGCGTATAGAAGCATTTTTTGGAGGCGCTCCGCTCCAACACCGGGAGCTACGCGCTGGCCTTCCACGGCAAGCCGGGACAGGTCGGCAGATCGGAAAAGGGACTATCCCCTTTTGTTGTCCCCAGGGTTACGCATCGACGCTACGCCTTCGATGCTTCACTCCTTCGGCTTGCACCTCGAGGACAGGCTCTGGGCTACATTGGGCCACCCCTCCGGTGTTTTTGAGATGCGAGGCGCATCCCGTCACAAACCTATTTTTGACGCGCGCTCTAGAACAGATTCCACAGGAACTGGTTGTAAACCTCATGGTGGAACTGCACCTCCGCGGCTTTTACCACAGAACCCAAGAGGCGCGGGCAGCGATCGGCCGAGGCTTGCTTGAGGTCAGCGTAGCGGGCCTTCACATCTTCGCCCAACAGCCTGGTTATCCACTCGGCATTGCGGAAGTTTTCGATCGCTGTGTAGATGTTGTCCGGCAGATAGCGTTCGGCCTGGCGCAGGTTCTTGATGTTGGCCGTTGTGCCCTCGAGTCCGGTCTTGAAGATGGAGAGCATGACAAGGTACGGGTTGGCGTCAGGAGCGACGGAGCGTATTTCCGTGCGCATGCTGCGTTCGTTGCCGATGGGAATGCGGATCATGGAGCCACGGTCCACGGCTGAGGCCTTGAGCTGGTTGGGCGCCTCGAAGTGCGGGTCGAGGCGACGATAGGCGTTCACGCTGGAATTAAAGACCAGGCAAAGATCGTTGCCGTGGGTGAGCAGACGGTCGAGGAACTCGTAGCCCAGCTTGCTGAGCTTCTCCTGGCCCTTGGGATCCCAGAACAGGTTCTTGCCTTCCCCGCTGATGGAGACATTGGTATGCATACCGCTGCCGTTGACGCCCACGACGGGCTTGGGCAGGAAGGAGGCGGTAAGGCCCATCTTGCGGGCGACCTGGCGGCAGATGAGCTTGTAAAGTTGAATGTGATCTGCGGCCGCTACTACTTCCGCATAGCTATAGTTGATTTCAAATTGCGAGGGCGCAACTTCGGGGTGATCCTTTTCGTTCTGGAAGCCCATGGAGCGTTGCACTTCGGCGGCAGTATCGATAAAGGTGCGCAAAGGATCGCCGGGCAGCGAGTGATAGTAACCGCCGGTGTTGACGTATTCGAACTTGCCAGTCTCGTGATAGCGACGCTCGGCTTCCGGCCCCTGGAAGAGGAAGCCCTCGATTTCATTGGCCGCGTTGAGGGTGTAGCCATGCTTCTTGTGCTGCTCTGTGGCGAACAACTTCAGCACACTACGAATGTCGGCGCTGTAGGGTTCACCGTTCTTATCAATGACTTCGCCGAACACGAGCACCTTGCCCGGCCCGAAGACGTCCGCCGGTCCCCAGTAGAAGGCGGACCAGTCGATGCCAAGACGGAGATCGCTTTCACGCTGCGCGGTGAAGCCCCGAATGGACGAACCGTCAAAGGTGAGGTTGTCAAAACTGTTCAGCAGGAACTTTTTGTCGTAGTCGAGCATGTGCAAGCGGCCTTCGAGGTCGCTGAAGAGGACGGTCACGGCCTTGATCCGCTTTTCGTCGGTGAGATATTTCAGCCGCTCCTCCTGAATCTTGTGAGCGGCGACGCGGTTCTTGCGCTGCTCCTTCGCTTTGAGATTCATCTCTTCCAGTTCGTCATAAGTAAGTGCCAGGAAACTGCGCAGTTCGTCGGACATGGTTCTCCTCTAGTCTCCGCTTCGGCGCGGGCCGATGGAATGTTCAGGCAAAAAATCACTGATACAGGGAGTTGAAATGGCTGGGTTTCAACTCCCAAGGATATAGCAGGAGCGGGGGCCTCGCCAATCGAAAAAATTGATGGGGACCATAAGGAGGATTTATTCGCGGGCGCGGCTTCCTATAATTAAGTGCATCCTTTATTGTGCTTGATGGGGAGATTTGTCCTTTAAACCAAGGCGCCGATGATTTCTGGACGGCCGACGAAAGTCTGCCACCCTGGATCACGCGGCAAGAAGGAACAAAGATTGTGACCAGCCTAGCCCTGCCGTTCATCGAATGCGAACAAATCCACGCCGGTTTGGCGGTGAGTGACATTCCGACCACGATCGAATTTTACAAAAACAAGCTGGGCTTCCAGCCGGGGTTCACCTGGGGCGAGCCGCCGACCTTCGCCGGCGTGAACCTGGGTAGAGTCCAGATGTTCCTGGCGAAAGGCACGCCCACGCCCAGCCCCGAGACGGGCGCGGTCTATTTCCTTGTCGGGGACGCCGACCAGTTGTACGAATTCCACCGCGCCAATGGCGTCGAAATTGCGCAGGCAATTGACGACAGACCCTACGGCATCCGCGACTACACCGTGCGCGACCTATATGGGTATCACCTGGTGTTTGGACATCACCTGTTCAACGCCGGCCCGCCGATCAGAATTGAACGAGTGGACGTGCCGGTGCGTTTGGAGAAACGTCTGGCGGCACTTCTTCAAGATCTCGCCAAACACAAGCGCATGAGCGTAGACGGCTGTCTGGAGGAGATGCTGCTGCATACGAATGACGGCGTCGGGCCGCACACGAAAACAACCCTACACTACATACAAGAGCTGAAGAAGAAACACGGCATCGACTACGACAGCCATGCCAGCTATCGTTTTACAGAGGAGTGAGTTGGGGTAGAAGCGATTCCTTAGGAGTCGTAGCCGAGGCCACGAGGCGAGCCACACTCTTTCCACAGCTGTTCCCAATTCCAGATCCCGTACGCCAGCTTCTTGGGTAACGGGAATCCGAGCTGCTGCGCGAGCATACACACCTGCCCCGCGATGGTGGGCTTCGTGAGACAGCATATGATATTTGCGGGCCGCCAGCTAACCGGAAACTATGGTTCTGCGCATGCTAATTGCGCAGGGCGTCAGCGGCGTGTTTCACCGCGTCCAGCAGCAAGCGTTGCACTTGCGGCGCATCGACCAGCTTCAGGCATTCCGAGAACTCGGCCTTTTCCGCCGGCGTTAGGGTGAAGACGCATTCCAGGACTTCCCGCGCTTCGGTTGTGTGGCGTCCGCGGCGCAGTTTGCCGGTAAAGCGAAGGATCGGCAGGCGGTTAGCAACCTTGGTCGCTGCGATCAAGGTTGAAGCTTTCCGTTTCTGCCGGGCAGGAAAATCGGCAGGGAAGAATCTCCGCATCGCCCTGTAGGCCCGTGCCGTGTTGATACCGGCGTCTTCAAGACGATGACGGAAGCCCTTGCCCTGGCGGCTACCCGGAGCTTTCTCCTGCTGCCAGAGCTGGTGGCAGAGAGTGGCGAACTGCTGGAGGGTTTGCTGATAGAGCTCTTTAGCTTCGGCCATGGTCCCCAGTTCGGAGTCCAGAAGTTGGTCCAGGCCCTTCAGTTTCTCGTACTGAGCGGCGATGGGCAGAGGGTTGGGGGGCGGCGCGGGGCTGGCGCCGTACAGGGCTGGGTGGGCGATGAAGGTTTGAGCGGGGGCTGCATTTTGCGGCGCAGCTTGCAAGATTGGCATGGTCAGTGTTGGGTCCATGTGACTCTCCTGACCTATGGATACCTTGGATTGGTTCCGGCTGCAACTTTAGGTGTACTAATTCTCACCGCGAAAACATTGGGGATTGCGAAGGTTGCAACCTGGAACGTTCTTATTTTCAGTCGGGTGCGGCAGGAGCCTGCAAAATAATCCGGAGATCCACGGCGCGCCGGGACAGGGTTACGCCGATGGACGCTGATTTTTGCGCCATTCTGAAACGCCCTTGTCCTGGCAGTGCTGTGCAGTCGGAAGTGGATGCGACGGAGTCATTTGGTAGGGTGTTGTGGGCTTATGCGGTAGTCTCTCGGACGCGCAAATATGCAGAAAGGTTGCGGTTTCCACATCCATCCGGGCGCTGGGTTGCGCAAACCAAAATGGCCGCCGGTTTGATTCGTGTTACTTATTCTTCCGTGACAGGGCAATCGCGGCACTCACCGCTCCCGCAATCGGCACGCCAATCCAAGAGCCAATCACGGCGCCCTGAAACTGAATGTCAGGCTTAAGCCATAGGGCAACGCCCATTGCCACGGAAAACATGAGCGTCAGGAGCGAATACCACGCAACGAGAACAACCAAGACATTCTCATGAACAAACAATCCTTGCACGAGTAAAGCTTCGCCGCGACTTTAGAGAACAAACTTGGACTAGTTGTTTGTGGATATGGCTGAAGTCCAGCTAAGACTTGCGCAAATGCCAAAACTTCGGTATAGCCTCGCTGAATAACTTCGGGGGTAACCGCTTTAGCTGGAATGATGCTGAACAAAAACACCGATAGATGGCCTCTAAAGCATCCGTGACCTGCGGAACCTCGACGCCGTCCCGCAACCGTCCAGATATTTTGACATGCGTTTGAGCAAACGCCTGAATTATTACCTCAGAATCAGGGCTGATCTTCAACCATGGATACGAGCGCCTAACTTGCTCTAGCTCCAGTGCTATAGGAAAGTCATTGCGTGGCAGCCGACGGTGCGAAATGGGTGGCTGTTCGCGTCCTGAAATGGTGTCCTTTTGCCTACGACTTAGCATTAGTTGCTCGCGGCTGGGATTTAGCATCCAGTACAAATACATGAAGAGAATTGTCCAGAGCCTCAGTGCCTCGTCGAGGTGTGGTGGCGACTCATCGCTGCGAAAGTACTCGAGTTCTCTGACCAATCGGTAACAGAGGGCAAACCGCATCTGTGCCTGGGGGAGCCCTTTCTTTAAGTTCCGAGTGTCCTGCTCCAATGCTAGGAAGAGACCTAACATGCTCACACTGATTAAGAAGATTGCTGGAAACAAAATGTAATCCCAGAATCTTGTTTCGCCGAAAGGGCGTGATCCGGAGTTGCGACCGATTGCGGCGAGTACGATAGCGACAAGAGAAACAAGAGAAATTACGACCATTCCAACCGAATAGTCTCGCCCGATGAGAGATCTGAGCTTATTTTCGAACGATCGCTCAATGCTTACAAAATAGTCTTCCACGATCTCTCCTCATTGGGAAATCAACGAACAAAAGAGAAGTACGAGGCAATAGGCCATGGCCGTGGCTCGCGCCTTTTCTTTTCCTCATTGATGCGTCGCTTATAGCAGTCCAAATTATAGCCCTGTGGTTGCTTCCCATGCCGGAGCTTTGACCTCTATCACCTGAATCGCGGATTTAACATTACCGCCTTCAACTTCAACCGCCTGGAAAAAATCGGCACCTTCGATGCCGACGACCTGCGAGCTTTGCGGGCCTATCGCAGCACGTCCGAGGAGATCCGGGCCTTAACCAATGCAGACCTGCTGTTGGTTCTCCACGAGCAGGAAATGGAAGACTCTGTGCGGTTTCAAAAACTGCGCGTCAAGTGGGAGAGACGGCTCAAGGAGGGGATAGGTTACCGGGTGACAGGTTATAGGGTACGACCCAGAACGAAGACCGACCCCAAAACTTCTTAACCCACCAACGGCAAGACACCGCCGAACGGCGTCGTTAGAATTCCCTGGAGCAGCGTGGTCGGGTTGAGCAGCCTCGGGATCTTTCGACTGTGCCCGCCGCGGCGGGCTCCGCTCAAGATGACAGCGGTGGCAGAGTTGGACAACGAAAAAGCTGCCGCGAAGGCCGCGAAGAAACGGCAAGACACCGCCGGGGGCGGCGGCGCCACACGTGTATGGGCAGCACCGGCGGTGTTCTTCGGCGGGGAGTGAGAATCAGGAATCGCGTTCATTGCTCGAACGGTTTTCGTGAGAATTCCCTGTAGCAGCATGGTCGGGTGAGCAGCTTCGGGGTCTTTCGACTATGCCCGCCGCGGCGGGCTCCGCTCAAGATGACAGGGTGGAAGAGTTGGAAGAACGATAAAGACTGCCGGGAGGAAACGGCAAGACACCGCCGGGGGCGGCGGCGCCACACGTGTATGGGCAGCACCCGGCGGTGTTCTTCGGCGGGGCGTGAGAATCAGAAATCTCGTTCATTGCTCGAATGGCGTCGTTAGAATTCCCTGGAGCAGCGTGGTCGGGTTGAGCAGCCTCGGGGTCTTTCGACTGTGCCCGCCGGGGCGGGCTCCGCTCAAGATGACAGGGTGGCAGAGTTGGACAACGAAAAAGCTGCCGCGAAGGCCGCGAAGAAACGGCAAGACACCGCCGGGGGCGGCGGTGCCACACGTGTATGGGCAGCACCGGCGGTGTTCTTCGGCGGGGAGTGAGAACCAGAAATCTCGTTCATCGCTCGCATGGTTTTCGTGAGAATTCCCTGGAGCAGCATGGTCAGTTTCAGCAGCCTCGGGGTCTTTCGACTACGCCCGCCGGGGCGGGCTCCGCTCAAGATGACAGGGTGGCAGAGTTGGAAGAACGATAAAGACTGCCGGGAGGAAACGGCAAGACACCGCCGGGGGCGGCGGCGCCACACGTGCATGGGCAGCACCGGCGGTGTGTTGGGCGAGGAGTGAGAATCAAAAATCTCGTTCATCGCTCGGACGGTTTTCGTGAGAATTCCCTGGAGCAGCATGGTCGGGGCCAGCGCCCCGGGGTCTTTCGACTACGCCCGCCGGGGCGGGCTCCGATAAAGATGGCAGGGTGGCAAAGATGGACGAACGATAAAGACTGTCGGGAGGAAACGGCAAGACACCGCCCTCTTCAATGTTTTGTGTTGGTGTCGCCCCGCTGGGGCTCAGCCATATACTCATGCTTTACCCAGGCCTCACGGCCTGGGCTAACTACTTTCGCGCCTCCGGCGCTGGTACTTGGCCGTGCCGCATTCATTTTCCGACCTCATGAACAAGTCAGATTCCCAACTAGAAACCGCAAAAAGCTAGCGGCCAGGTTACCCGCCGGGGCGGGCTCCGCTCGAGATGACACGGGTGGCAGAGTTGGACAACGAAAAAGCTGCCGCGAAGGCCGCGAAGAAACAGCAAGACACCGCCGGGGGCGGCGGTGCCACACGTGCATGGGCGGCCTCGGCCGGGTCTTGGGTGAGGAGAGTCTCGCTGTGCTTCGGGATAACTGCAAAAACAATCCGTGACTTGTTGGCGGGCGTGGACCGGCCATTGCAGAAGTCGGGACAAAACCGACACACATGCATTCTGTTTCAGGCATGCGACTAAGGGCACTCCTTTATGACTAAGGGCACTCCTTTATGAAGAAGGGTTCCCTCCCCTTCGGCAAGCTCAAGGTCGGGATAAACTCTAGGAAAAATTAAATGGGCCTGAAACCAAGAAGCGGTGACTTTTCCTTGGTCACAAGCCCATTCGATCCTGACTTGGATCGGAGGTGATACTTTTATTTTAAGCTTCCGCCGGGTGGTGTCAAGAGTTTGATGGGGGTTTTTTTGTCGGCCAAAATAGCTTTCCGGAGTTGCTGGATTGGCCTTTGGCGGCAGCGCAACCCTAAGTTTCAGCGTAGGTAGATCGCCAGACTTGGAGTAGGTATTTGCTGGTGGTATGCCGCCTGCTTCGCAGGCTGATGTTTGGCGCTCATCACGTTGACACTCGCGCTAAGCGGATGATAATTTAAAGGGTTTGCTGGTCGCCTGAGATCCACTTCTATATCACAACAATTAACTAAATGGACACTCTCAAACAACTAGGCGAATTACTGCTTGCCGCCATCCCTACCATCGTCTGTTTGCTGATTGTGTGGGGCGCGTACCGAAACCTTGTGCAGAAGAAGCTGCAGCGGGTACTGGGCGAGCGCCACGCCCGGACTGAGGGCGCGATCGAGGAGGCCCAGGCGCAGATTGCTAAAGCTGAGGCGCGCACTGCCGAATATGAACAGCGGCTCCGCGAAGCCCGGTCACAGATCTACAAGACGCAGGAGGGACGCCGCAAGCACATCATGGAAAAGCGCAGCACGGCGCTGGCCGAAGCGCATCGCGTGGCGGATGAGATGGTCAAGCGAGCGCATACTGATCTGGAGAGGGACGTCCGGGAAGCCCAAGGTACGTTGCAACAGCAAGCGGAGACATTGGCGGCGCAGATCATTGATTCGATTTTGAAGCCATTTGCGGTCAGCAGAGGGTAGAAACAGCATTCAGCATTCAGCCCGCGAAGCATCTTGGGCTGAAGGAATACAGCGTCGTGGGCATGGAAGCGAAACGTTTAAAAAACCTTACCACTGATGACGGTGATGTGAATGATCTTCGCTGATAAGACTAAGGAGAAAAGTGAGATCGCCTGGAAAGGGGAGTTTTGCTCACATTCTCGGGACTCATCCCATGATCGGCAACTAGAGTGAGAGATGCGTGGTAGACGGACCAAGTACGGCGAAGCAATACAATGAAATATAGAACTGGTTTTATCCAACATTTTCAGTGCAAGAGGGTAATGTCCGCGGCCAAGATGCTTCCGGCTTTTGTGCTGGTTCTGGTGCTGGTCTTCCCGGCGTTCCTCGGGAGCGCCGTGATTGCGGCGGGTCAGGAAGCTTCGCCACCACAAGGATCCACGCCTGGCTCCAATAGCTCGACAACTTCTGCCGAGAGGGAATCACGGCATGAAGCCAGAGAGGCTACTAAAGAGAAAGAATTAGCCGGCGAGGAAGACCCCAATGTGGCGTTTCGCCATTCGGCCGCGGTGAAGCTGATTGCCCGGATAACCGGCTTGAGCGTGGACGCAGCGTATTGGGCGTGCGTGGTGCTGAACCTGATTGTGGTGATTGCCGTCCTGTGGGCGCTGCTTAGAAAAACCTTGCCTGCGGTGTACCGCAACCGTACGGAGGCGATCCAGCGGCGGATGGAGGAGGCGCGCAAGGCCAGTGAAGATGCGCGCCGGCGGCTGAGCGAGGTGGAAACGCGGCTCTCCCGGCTGGATGTTGAGATTGAGCAGATGCGGCGTGAGGCGGAAGCTTCCGGGCACCGCGAAGAGGAACGGGTTATGGCGGCCGCCGAAGAAGAGCGCCGCAGGATTGTGGAGTCGGCTGAGCAGGAGATTGCCCGGGCCGCCAATGCGGCGCGTCGCGAACTCAGGGCCTATGCGGCGGAGTTGGGAGTAAGCCTGGCAGAGACGAGAATTCGCATTACCGAGGGAGCCGATCAAAAGCTGGTCCGCGATTTCACTGCGCGGCTGGGGAAGGACGGTAACTGATGGCCGCCATTGCCAGCCGGTATGCGCGTGCGTTTGCCGAGGTGGTGATCGACCTGCGAATGGAGCCAGGCCAGGCGCTGCAGGAGTTGAACGCGGTGGCGGCGCTGGTGACGTCGAGCCCGGAGCTGCGCACCGTATTGCAAAATCCTTCTGTTGAGCACACCCAGAAGCTTGCCCTGGTAGACGCGATTATTGCCCGGTTGGGCGGGTCGCGGGCGTTGCGTAATTTTGTGGCGGTATTGATTGATCAGCGGCGCATTGGACAAATTGACGAGATAGCACAACAGTTCAGGCACGAGTTAAACCAGCGGCTGGGCATTGCCGAGGCCCAGGTAAGCTCGGCGCGCGAGCTAGGGCCGGAAGAGAAGCAGTTGCTGGAAAAGCAGATGGCGGCGATTACCGGCAAGGTGGTGCAGGCAACATATTTACGCGATGCAGCCCTGCTGGGCGGGGCTGTGGTGCGCATCGGCAGCACTATCTATGACGGTTCGGTGCGCGGGCAGCTGAGGAAGATCAAGGAGAATTTGGTAAGTGGGTGAGGAAGAATCTGGTAATTGGGTAAGTTGGTAATTTGGTAATTGCAAGGCGGCTCAAATTACCTAATTACCAAACTACTCAATTTCTTTAAGGCTTTTATGGCTCAAATTAAAGCAGACGAAATTACAAAATTAATTCGCGAACAGATTGAGAACTACGAGTCCAAGGTTACGGTGGATGAAGTAGGGACCATCATCTCCCTGGGCGACGGGATTGCCCGTGTTTATGGCCTGGACAAGGTGATGGCGGGCGAGTTGCTCGACTTTGGCCATGGCATTTCCGGCATAGCCATGAACCTGGAAGAAGACCAGGTGGGCGTGGTGGTGCTGGGCGATTACACCGAGATCAAAGAAGGCGGCGAGGTCAAGCGCACCGGGAACATCATGTCTGTGCCTACGGGCAAGGGCCTGATCGGCCGGGTGGTCAACGCTCTGGGCCAGCCGATTGACGATAAAGGACCCATCACCGCTGATACCCAAATTCCGATCGAGCGCATCGCGCCCGGCGTGATTGACCGCCAGCCGGTGCGTGAGCCGATGGCCACCGGCATCAAGGCCATCGACTCGATGATTCCCATTGGCCGCGGCCAGCGCGAGCTGATTATCGGCGACCGCCAGACGGGCAAGACTGCCGTAGTGCTGGACACGATCATCAACAACAAAGGCAACAAGCTGATCTGCATTTATTGCGCGATCGGGCAAAAGCGCTCGTCCATTGCGCAGGTAGTCAAAGTGCTGGAAGACTATGGCGCGATGGAGTACACGATTGTGGTGGCGGCCTCGGCCTCAGAGCCCGCGCCTATGCTTTATCTTGCGCCCTATGCAGCCTGCGCCATGGGCGAGTACTTCCGCGACAACGGGGGTCACGCGGTAGTGTTCTATGACGATCTTTCCAAGCATGCGGCCGCCTATCGTGAGATTTCGCTTTTGCTGCGGCGGCCACCAGGGCGCGAGGCTTATCCGGGAGACGTCTTCTATCTCCACTCGCGGCTGCTGGAACGCGCGGCCAAGATGTCAGAGAAAAAAGGCGGGGGATCACTCACCGCGCTGCCGGTGATTGAGACCCAGGCCAACGACGTTTCGGCATACATCCCGACCAATGTGATCTCGATTACCGATGGGCAGATCTTTCTGGAGACCGACTTGTTCAACTCCGGAATCCGTCCGGCGGTGAACGTGGGTATTTCTGTGAGCCGCGTGGGTGGTTCGGCACAGATCAAGGCCATGCGGCAGGTTGCCGGAAGCCTGAAGCTGGACCTGGCCCAATACCGGGAGATGGCGGCGTTTGCGCAGTTCGGTTCCGATCTGGATAAGGCGACGCAGGCGCAGCTCAATCGCGGCAAACGGCTGGTGGAGGTGCTGAAACAAGACCAGTACCAGCCGCTTCCGTTCAGCAAACAGATTCTGATGATCTATGCCGGCACCAACGGCTTCCTGGATGATCTTGAGGTGGAGCAGATCCGCGTGTTCGAGACGGAGCTGTATAAGTACGTGGAATCCATGAATGCCGGACTGCTGGAGAGCATCATGCAGAAGAAGACCATCGATGATGCGCTGAAGGGGGAGATCGAGAAGACATTGAAGGAGTTCAAGCAGCGTTTTGCGAGCGAGCATGAGCCTGCGGGCAAGGGAGCGAGAGCTAAGTAGGGGACAGGTTATCCGCCACGGCGGACCTCTGGCAGGGAAGCTCACTTTGAGATTGGGTAATTGGGTAATTTAGTAATCGGGTAATTGAAGATCAAGACCGACACCGGAGACAGGCAGTACTTAGTAATTAGTATTTAGGAAGACCGGCGAGCTTACGGCGGCACATTTATGGCTAACCTTCTTGATATCCGGCGGAGAATCCGCAGCGTGCGGAATACGCGGCAGATTACCAAGGCCATGCAGATGGTTTCGGCGGCCAAACTGCGCCGCGCGCAGGAGCGCGCGCTGGCGGCGCGTCCGTATGCGCAGATGCTGACCAATGTGCTCAAGTCACTGGTGGCGCGGGCTGAGGTTTACGATCCGAAGACGGGTGAATTGCGACATCCGCTGCTGGTGCGGCGTCCGGAAAACAGCATTACGGTGATTGTGGTTTCGGGCGAAAAAGGGCTGGCGGGGGCCTTTAACTCGAACATTCTGAGGTCGGCCATGAACTTTATGGCTGCCAGGCAGGGCAAGAACATCGACATTGTGGCCGTGGGCAGGAAGGCGCGCGATTACTTCCGCCGGCGGTATCCGGTGGCTGTGGAGGGCGAGAAGCGCAAGGGCCCAATCCAGATTGCCGGGGAATATGTGGGGCTGCTCAATCGCGTGCAGTTTGCCAGCGCGAACCAGATCGCGGACTTCGTGATCCGCAGCTATACGGAAGCCACCACGGACGCGGTTTACCTGGCGTACAACGAATTTAAATCTGTGATTTCGCAGCGGCTGGTGGTGGATCATGTGCTGCCGGTAGAGAAGATTGGCGACGTTGTCCACGAAGTGACGGAAGAAGCGGCCGAGGAAGAGCGCAAGCGCCGTATTGAAGCTGCGCTGCATGCGGGCGTAGGCGTGCGCGCGGCAGACACCAAGGCCCAGGATGAGAAGGCGGCGGCGTTTGGAACGGCGCAGGTGGATTACATCTACGAGCAAAACCCGGCAGAGTTGTTTGCCGGGCTGCTGCCCAAGTATGTAGGCATCCAGCTTTATCGGGCCATGCTGGAGTCAGAGGCCGCCGAACATGCAGCCCGGATGACGGCCATGGACGCGGCCACGAACAATGCCGGTGACATGATTGATGCGCTCACGCTGGATATGAACCGGGTCAGGCAGGCGAGGATCACCAGGGAGATTATTGAGATTGTCAGCGGGGCGGCGGCGCTGTAGGCAGTAGTTGGCAGTTAGCAGCTGGCAATTAGCACAACCTTGCCACGGCAGTACTTAGGCCGTTATGCACGCGATTACGAGAATTTTGTACTCGTTACGGCAAAGGCAGGATCGTCGTCTCCGAGAATTGGGTAATCGGGTAATTTGGTAATTGAGTAATTGAAAATCAAAGACGAAAATCCTGATCTGCAATGGATATCAAGGCGAAGCCTTGGTTAGTTAGTACTTAGCAAGAGCGAAACCTTTTTAGCCGCGAATTTGCGCGAATGATCGCGAATCGGAAGAAAGTTGTAGTTGTGCAGGGTATGTTTCAGGAATATCTTTCAGGTTCGTAAGCTTAAACTCCAGGGGCTGAAGCCCGGGATTCTATTGGCTTTTTCGGCACGACTGAAGTCATGCGCTGTTACGAACATTTTGAATGCGCTCTGAACCAGAGGAATCATTCTGAGCTAAGTACTAACTAAATACTGCATATTGGTTTCATTGAGGTAATCATGCCGGAAAATGTTGGAAAAGTGATTCAGATTGCGGGGCCCGCGGTTGATGTGCAATTCAGCGAGGGCCACCTTCCGCCTATCTATCAGGCGTTGCGGGTGATCAGTGAAGGTTTTAAGGTTCCGCAGCCTGTAAGCGTGATTTTGGAGGTGCAGCAGCACCTGGGCGAAGGCCGCGTGCGCTGCGTGGCCATGGAAGCTACAGAAGGAATGGTCCGTGGAATGAAGGCCGTGGACCAGGGTGGGCCGATCTCCGTGCCCGTCGGAAAAGGCACGTTGGGACGCGTGATGAACGTTATCGGCGAGCCTGTGGACCAGCTTGGCCCGGTGGCTTCGAAAAAGAGGATGCCCATTCATCGCCCGGCGCCGGCGTTTGATGAACAGTCCACAAAGGCCGAGATGTTTGAGACCGGAGTCAAGGTCATTGATCTCATCCAGCCATTCGTGAAGGGCGGAAAGATCGGGCTGTTTGGCGGCGCAGGCGTGGGCAAGACGGTCATTATTCAGGAATTGATCAACAACGTGGCCAAACAACACGGCGGCTATTCGGTATTTGCCGGAGTGGGCGAGCGCACCCGCGAAGGAAACGACCTTTGGCTGGAAATGACTGAATCCGGAGTGATCAAGCCAGGCGTTCCGGAAGAGTCGAAAGCTGCATTGATCTACGGCCAGATGACTGAGCCGCCGGGCGCGCGCCTGCGGGTGGCATTGACCGCTCTTACAGTGGCGGAATATTTCCGCGATGAAGAAGGCGCGGACACGCTCCTCTTTATCGATAACATTTTCCGTTTTACCCAGGCAGGCTCGGAGGTCTCGGCATTGCTGGGCCGCATGCCTTCCGCCGTGGGCTACCAGCCGAACCTGGCGACCGAGATGGGTGAATTGCAGGAGCGAATCACCTCCACCAAGCGAGGGTCTGTAACCTCAGTGCAGGCGATTTACGTTCCGGCGGACGATTTGACCGATCCAGCGCCCGCCACCACGTTCGCTCATCTGGACGCGACCACGGTGCTTTCCCGCGCGCTAACGGAGATTGGAATTTATCCCGCCGTGGACCCGCTGGCTTCCACCTCGCGCATTCTCGATCCGCGCATTGTGGGGCAGGAGCACTATGAAGTGGCGCAGGGCGTGAAGCGCATTCTGCAACGATATAAAGACCTGCAAGACATCATTGCCATTCTGGGCATTGAAGAATTGAGCGAGGACGACAGGCTTACGGTTTCACGGGCGCGCAAGGTGCAGAAGTTCCTCTCACAGCCATTCTTCGTGGCCTCGCAGTTTACCGGACGTCCGGGAAAGTACATGAAGGTGCAGGACACGGTGCGCGGGTTCAAAGAGATCATTGAAGGCAAGCATGACGACGTGCCGGAGCAGGCATTCCACTTGAGGGGCGGCATTGAGGAGGTCCTGGAAGAGGCCGAGAAGATGAAGACCGCCGGAGCGGCGGCCTAAGGCAATGGCAGAGACGATCCAACTCGAAATTGTCACGCCTGAGCGGCTGCTGGTGAACGTGGCCGCCAGTGAGATACAGATTCCCGGCAAGTCGGGTTATCTGGGCATTCTGCCGAGACACGCACCGCTGATCACCGAGCTTGCGGTAGGCGAGATCAGCTATCGTGCGGAGGGCCAGCTCAAACGGCTGGCAGTGGCCTGGGGATTTGCCGAAGTTCTACCGCACAAGGTGACTATCCTGGCTGAGACGGCGGAGAAAGCAGAAGAGATTGATGTAGCCCGAGCACAAGCGGCGAAACAAAAGGCAGAAGAAGAGCTGCGGAAGGCTGGAGCTAGCGGCGATGCGGATGCGCAGGCTGCCCTGGAGCGCGCTAAAACTCGGCTGGAAGTGGCGGGGAAGTAAAGAAGCAATTAGCAGGTAGCAATTGGCAGTTAGCCCCAATACTGTTCACTTGAAGAGCTTGGGACCTTTTGAGTCGATGGCAAAAACGCAAGGTCCCTCCGATTTACCCCCGCTGACGCGTTGGGTAAACCCTCGGGATGACGAACCATTTTTTAATCGTTCACCTTAAGTGAACCGTATTGCAATTAGCCCCGCGCACGGCCTGGGCAATCCTCAGGAGCGTGCATGGAAACGAGAACTCAAAAAAACTTACCACTGATGACGCTGATTTTGACTGATTTACGGTGATCTTGTTTGGCTGGCATTAAGCCCCTCTTACAACCGTCTTACTCTTGGCTGAAGGAGCTTCCTCCCTGCCGGTCGGGATAAACTATAAAAAAACTCCAAAGACTAATTAAAGTCTGCTACGCCTACGCGCAGCAGGGTGCGGGTTTTTTTGCCGCGTTCGGATTTGCCTGCTTCTGAAGTCTGGTGGGCCCAGGCGGCGAAGACTTTGTTTCCATAGGCTGCGAGAGCGAGATAGTCGCCCAGAAAATCTCCTTCCGCTTCGAAGGCTTGCGGGTCCAAAGCGTAATTGCTGAAGGTTTTTCCATTGTCGGTGGAGCGGGCGAGGGTGACGGTGGTTTGTTTGTTGTCCGTCCGCCGGTCATAGAAGACCAGGTTGACTGCGCCGGTTACCGGATCAACGGCCAACCATTGGAAGAACTGGTCATTGCCGTTGTGAATGGGATCGTTATTCACGCGAACAGGAGCGCTCCAAATCCTGCCGTGATCGCTGGATGAGGAGACAAAAACGTCTACGTCGCCGTTGGTGTAATCGCTCCAGGCGACGTAAAGCGTGCCGCTGCCCGGGTCAATTCCGATCTGGGGAAAACCATTGGTGCGCAATACACCGGCAATTTCAAAAAAATCCGGGCCGGTGCGCAGAATGCGCCGCTCGGGGCTGAAAGAGACGCCGCCATCGTGGGACTCAGCCATCATGATGCCATCGCGATCACCCCAGATGGTGTAGAGAGTTCCATCGGGAGTGACTACGCCATCGAAGCCTTCCAGCGCTCCATTATCGTCCCTGGGCAGGCCGGGGACACTGCTCAACTTGATGGGTTTAGACCAGGTTGTGCCGCCATCTGTGGAGCGAGAGAAGAGAAGTTCCGTGGTGCTGAGGGTGAACTGGGTCCAGCCTACGTACAGGTCGCCGGCATGGGGGCCGACAGTTGCCGCGACTACATAGGGCTTGTCTTCGAACGGAATCTGAGGAGTTGATTCGTGGGAGATGACGGCGATGGCGTTGGACGGCCAGGTCTTTCCCGCATCGCTGGAGCGGCGGACGAAAATACCATTGCGTGTGGCCCCTTGCGCCCAGTAGTTGCTGGCGCCGAGCTTGTCAAAGGCGATATAGCAAATGACGGCGCGCCCGGCTGCATCGTAGGCGATAGAGACATCACCGGAGACACGGTATTCTCCGGGCGCCGTGCCGTGGGCCATGGTCCATGTTTGCCCGCCATCCTGGGAATAGGCAACGCTTGCATTAACCTGCCAGGCAACTGCAACCTGCTGTGGATTCCCGGGATTCACTGCTATGGACGGCTCGTTGAAATAGCCTGGCTTGGGAGTGATGTCCACGAGATGGGCTTTGGGCGCAGGAGGAAGCTGTTGCGCCCTCAAGGTTGAAGCGAGCAATAGAAGGATGAAGCAGGCGCGTGAATTCATGGTAAGGAAGAGACATTTTAGACCGTTTTCATGGTTGCTGCGTCTTCCTTAATGCTGGTTTGCTCCGAGTTAGCTAAGCAATCATCAGTCAGCAATCAGCATTCAGCCCGCGTGAAGTTCCGGAATCTTTAAGAGCTGTCGTCGGCATGGAAACAAAAAGTTCAAAATACCTTACCACTGATGACGGTGATTTGATTGATTTCCACTGATTCGATCTATAGGTTTTTATTCCATTGCAATTCCTGCGCGAATTTTTGACGCAAGGCTGCTGGATCTATGGCTTGCGCACGCAGGGTGCGCAAGGCGAGCGCGTGGTGGCGTTTGGCCAGGCGGACATTGTGTTCATCGAGCAGCAGCGGGCAATGAAAATATTGGGGAAGGGAAAAGCCCAGCGCGCGGATCAGCAGCAGTTGGCGGGCGGCGCTTTTCAGCAGATCGGCGCCGCGGACCACTTCTGTGATCCGCATGGCTTCATCATCCGCTACTACGGCCAGTTGATATGCAGGTATGTCGTCACGCCGCCAGATGAGGAAGTCTGAAAAATCCCGACCGGCAGTGAATTCCTGGGGGCCAAAGCAAAGATCGTTGAATGCGATGCTCGCGCCATCGGGCACTCTGAATCTCCAACTCATTCCCGCCGGAAGTTCCCAGGACTTTGCGGTGGTGATTCTTTCCCGACAAGTTCCAGGGTAGGGGATTTCGTCATCATCGTCGTGTGGGGCCTGAAGCGCCCGCTCCAGATCTTTGCGCGAACAGGAGCAAGGATAGATGAATCCACGATCACGCAGTTTGCGCCAGCACTCCAGATAAATGCTGCGACGCTGGTTTTGCGAGTAGGGAGCATAGGGGCCACCCAGGTCGGGGCCTTCATCCCAATCCAGCCCAAGCCAGTGGAGATCTTCGTACATTGCTTGCACCCACTCAGGCTTGCACCGCTGGTAATCCAGGTCTTCGTTGCGAAAGACCAGTTTGCCACCGGCAGAGCGCGAACGCTGCCAGGCGGCCCAGAAAGTGCGGGCATGTCCCAGATGCAGGTATCCGGTGGGAGAAGGAGCAATCCGCCCGCGATAGTTGCTCATGGATGGGAGTTCATCCGATGTTCGAACGGTCTTGCGGCATCAGCCTTATTTGGGAAGGACAGCCACTAAATCAGGAGGCGCCGCAGAGCCATCCGATTTCTTGAATGAAGTTGCCACCTGCAACGCGTCCGTACCGCCGACCAGGTCAATTTTATCCACTGTATTTGTGCCCCCAACACCTACCCAAACTGTATTGCCATCGGGCGTCATCCCGCCGCTGAAGGCCTCGGTGCCTCCTGCCGCGAGGGGAATCGCGGCCACGCTCGGAGTGCCCCCCGGAACTGCGGTCAAGATGTTGTTATTGGCCACGGGAAGCACGGCCACATGGGAGCCGTTGGTAGCAACCAGAAGCTGATGGGCGGTGAAGGCTCCTACACCGAAATCCAGGAACTGGTTGCTGTAACTGACGTTGGGCTGGCAGTTGGCGGCACTCAAGTTGAAGGGAAGAGGCGGATTGCCACTGAGGATCGATGTTACGGTGACCGTCTCAACGTCAATGCCGGGAGAATCCACGGCGACGATCGTGTTAGCGTTGGCTACGGGTTTCACAAACTGAATCGCGTGGCTGTGGGTGAGAGGGTTCTGGGCGGTGGGCTGCTGAACATTATTGCATGTGGCCAGAACATCCAGGCCGTCAGAATTCGCAACGTAAACAAAGGGACCTGAAGGTAAGGATGCGACATCATTTGCGGTGGTTCCGGAGATATTCGCTGTCTGGAAGGTCAAAGCGGGAGAAAACACGTAGATGTTTCCGCTTGCGTCATTGGTCGGGATGTAGTCTCTGAAGCCATCATTATCAATGGTGGCGGCAACTGCGCCCGATTTCACGAAGGTTTGTGTGGTATTGCTCGCCTGATCAAAGACCCAGACGCGCTGGCTGGGTATAACCGGCTGAATGACGTTGCCTTGAGGATCTTTGGCGGCGTTGGAGACGATCACTTTGGCGCCAGCAGCAGAGACCGCCAATACTTTGCCGGTAACGCCAACATCAACCACGGCCACCGTATTGGTGGAGGGATTGAGAGCCACGAGGCCAGCATTGGTACCGAGATAGGCGACGCTTCCATTGGCGGCAAATACCAATGAGTTCGGCACACCGGGCAGCGTGATGGCGGTTCCGGCTACGGGCGGGCTTTTGCTGGTATCAATCGGCACGATTGTGGGCGAGGTTCCGCTGGGGGGAGCGAACGAGCTGGTAGCATAAACGAAGGGCGCCGGGCTTGTCCCGGCAACTGTGACTTGAAACAGGTTGCTGTAGATGGGAGTGTTAAGGCCATTACCACAGGTGGGGGGTGTGCATGCGGCAATAATTCCTGTGCCCCCGAAGGAAGACGCGGTCAAAGTGAGCGTCGAGGTATTGGCAACGATGGGATCGTCACTGGCGATGATGGTGGCGAGGCTGTTCTTGGAAAAGCCTTTTTCATCCGTCATGTCGGATTCCAGAGTGAGCGTCTGGTTCTGGGTCATACTTGCCGATGTGGTTAGAGCTCCCGGCAGATCTCCGGGCAGGTGTAGCCGGATTTCAATGGGCATACATGTTCTAAAGTTGGCGGGGGCAGAGTTGGCGTTGGCCACGCTGGCGAAAATGCCGGTTGCGCCGGGGTTGGTACCCGTCACCAGGCCGTTTGGGTCTACCGTAGCTACGGTGCCATCCACAGTTCCCCAGGTAAACGGGCCAATGAGACTGGTAATTTCCCGGGCATTGGGAGCGCACGGACCGACTGCATCATGGGGTGTGGCGATAGAAGAGCAGGCATGCGCGGTGAATTGCTGCGTCTGGGTGCTTGAGGTACAGCCGGCAACCGGATCAACGACGACAGAGGTCACTTTGACATGAACTATGACCGGCGTGGGGCTGCTGGTAATTCCCTGGGCGCTCGCGGTGATGTTGGCAGTTCCGGAGATAGGGTTGCCTGACGCGTCATCACCATTACAGACAATAAACGCTGCATCCCAAATACCGGCGCAGATCAATCCTGCAGGAGAAACCGAAGCGATGGCAGAATTAGAAGTATTGAAGGTGAAGGTTGTGGTAACGGCAGCGTTGGCGGAGTTATTGGCTGTCGCCGTGACTTGAACGACATCCCCGGAATTCAGAGAGAGCGCAGTTGGGGTGAGGGCCACCTGGGTGACCGAGTTGTTGGCGGAACCGCCCCCGCATCCCGCTAATATTGCAGCCAGGAAGAAAACCAATCCTGGAATGATGGCAAACCGCCTCATGCGCCCTCCCCGCCCGGGATTCCACCCTTGCGGATTGAAATGAAGTGAGTTGATCGTTAGATAAACATTGAGTTTAGTTTTTCGCGCAGATTTCTTCAAGGTTGAGCGGTCCGCGGGACGATCAAGTTGTGATTAACGGCCACGGGACACACCCCTCCGACCAGAGAACGCATGTACTAGCGGAGTCTTGCGCGGATTTTTCACCTCTCTTTGCCGAACTTTGGATACGGCGATCCCGACTGGTATAAAGGTAGTATCCACCAAAGGGCAGCAGGGTAGCAGCGGCGGGTTGACGCCAGAATCAATCGCTTGTTATATTTAAGGGGTTCCGCGAGTGCAGGTTAGCTTGCCTTTTGATCGTAAGCTGTAAAGAAAGATTGCCCGAGGATTTCATCCGCTAGCAGGGCATACCTCGCTGAAACGATCTGCGCGACCTTCCCCACAGGAAGGGTATGCAGGTCAAGGGAAAACGAAACGGAGTGCCCCCTGTGCGCAGGCTCGGCGCCACCGTCGCGACCCCATCACTGATAGGTGAAATCAAAATCTTCCGCACGTAAGCGGAATCATGGCTGTACGCAGACAGCCAGTCCCCAAGATGGGATTCGAGCAGGCCCAAAGCGTGCGTGCGCACGTTTGCGGTTTATCTGCGAACAAGATGGCGAAAAGGAAATATGCCGACATTCAATCAGTTAGTTCGTAAAGGACGGACGGCGCCGAATTACAAGACGGCGAGCCCGGCGCTTCAGGCATGTCCGCAGCGTCGGGGGGTTTGTACTCGCGTTTATACCCAAACGCCCAAGAAGCCGAATTCGGCCCTGCGCAAGGTGGCCCGTGTTCGCCTGACCAACGGAATCGAGGTCACGACTTACATTCCCGGCGTCGGCCACAACTTGCAGGAGCACTCGATTGTGCTGATCCGCGGCGGCCGCGTGAAAGACCTGCCGGGCGTGCGCTACCACGTAGTGCGCGGAACGCTGGATGCCACCGGAGTTGCCAACCGCAAGCAAGGCCGCTCCAAATACGGAGCCAAGAGGCCCAAGTAGATTGCCAGAATCGTAGAGGAATTTAAGAAATATGCCTAGAAAAGGACATGTTGCGAAGAAGGAAGTGGTTGCGGACCCGATCTATAACTCCACGCTGGTGACCAAATTCATTAACACCATGATGTGGGGAGGCAAGAGGTCAACCGCGCAATCCATCTTCTATAAGGCCATGCTGAACCTGCAGTCCAAGGGGGGCGATGAGCCGCTCAAACTGTTCAAGAAGGCGGTAGAGAATACCAAGCCGCTGCTGGAAGTGAAGACCCGCCGTGTTGGCGGCGCAAACTATCAGGTGCCGGTGGAGGTGAATCCTGACCGGCGCACTTCACTGGCGATCCGATGGATTGTGGGTTATGCCCGCGATCGCGGCGAAAAAGGGATGATTGACAAGCTCACGAACGAGCTGCTGGATGCGGCCAACAATCGAGGCGCAGCCATTAAGAAGAAGGACGACGTCCATCGCATGGCGGAAGCCAACAAGGCCTTTGCGCATTACCGGTGGTAAGGAAGCTGCCGGCTGCCAGCTGCCAGCGAAACCGCAGGGAAGAGTAGAAAGTTCAGGAAATCAAGTGTCCAGACAAGTACCCATTGAGCGCTGTCGGAACATCGGCATCATGGCCCACATTGATGCCGGCAAGACCACTACGACTGAACGCGTCCTGTTTTATACGGGCATCACGCACCGCATTGGTGAAGTGCATGAAGGCACTGCCACCATGGATTGGATGGAGCAGGAGCAGGAGCGCGGCATCACTATTACATCCGCTGCCACCACCTGTTTCTGGCGGGACATCCGGATCAACATTATTGATACACCCGGCCACGTGGACTTTACCGCCGAAGTGGAGCGGTCACTGCGCGTGCTGGACGGCGCTGTAGCGGTGTTTGACGCGGTCCACGGCGTTGAACCGCAATCGGAAACCGTATGGCGTCAGGCTGATAAGTACGGCGTCCCGCGAATTTGTTTCATCAACAAGATGGACAAAATGGGCGCCGATTTTGAGCACGCCGTCGATACCATCCGCAAACGTCTTAATGCCCGCCCCGTAGCCATCCAGATCCCCATCGGCCAGGAAGCAAAGTTCAAAGGTGTTATTGATCTCATTTCCATGAAGGCGATCGTGTGGAACGACGAGAGCATGGGAGCGCAGTACGAAGTGGAAGAAGTTCCCGCCGAGTTGCTCAAGAAAGCCGAGGCCTTCCGTGCCCAGCTGGTGGAGAGCATTGCTGAAAACGATGACGAGATGCTGCACAAATTTCTGGAAGGCGAAACGATCAGTCCAGAAGAGCTGCGGTCGTCTCTGCGCAAGAGCGTGATCGCGCTGAAGCTGTTCCCCGTCCTCTGCGGAACGGCCTTCAAGAACAAAGGCGTGCAAACATTATTGGATGCGGTAGTTGATTATCTGCCATCCCCGATTGATATTCCTCCCGCCGAAGGCAGCCATCCTGATCATCCGGAAAAGAAAGAAGTACGGAAGGCCAACGATAACGAGCCTTTTGCCGCGCTGGCTTTCAAGATCATGGCTGACTCTTTTGTCGGACAGCTTACATTTATTCGCGTCTACTCCGGCCAGCTCAAGACCGGTGACAGCGTGCTGAATGTGACCCGGGGCAGGTCAGAGCGCATCGGGCGTTTGCTGCAGATGCACGCCAACAAGCGCGAAGAGATCAGCGAGATTTATGCCGGCGATATATGCGCCTGCGTGGGACTGAAAAACATCACGACCGGCGATACCATTTGTTCCGAAAAAGCACCGATCCTGCTCGAATCCATTGAATTTGCGCAGCCGGTCATTTCCGTAGCGGTTGAGCCCAAGACCAAGAGCGACCAGGAAAAAATGGGCATCGCGCTGGGCCGGCTGGCCCAGGAAGATCCAACCTTTAAAGTCCACACCGATCCCGATTCAGGACAGACCATCATCAGCGGCATGGGCGAGCTGCACCTCGAAATCATCATCGATCGCATGATGCGCGAGTACAAGGTGGAAGCCAACGTGGGCAAGCCGCAGGTGGCGTACCGCGAAACCATCCGCAAGCATGCGGAGGCAGAAGGCAAGTACATCCGGCAGACCGGCGGCCGCGGCCAGTACGGTCACGTGAAGCTGTATGTTGATCCGAACGAAAAGGGCAAGGGCTTTGAGTTCGTGAACGAGATCAAGAGCGGCTCGGTGCCCAGAGAGTTCTTCAGGCCCATCGAGCAAGGCATTAAGGAAGCGATGGAAGGCGGCGTCCTGGCCGGCTACGAGATGGTGGACATCAAGGTCACACTCTATGACGGCAGTTACCACGAGGTGGACTCAGACGAAATGGCATTCAAGATTGCGGCTTCGATGGGATTCAAAGAAGCTGCCCGCCATGCCTCGCCGGTCCTGCTGGAGCCCATCATGTCAGTGGAGGTGGTGGTGCCGGAAGAGTTTATGGGCGTGATTATCGGCGACTTGAATTCGCGCCGGGGACGGATCGAAGGTCTGGAGCATCGCGCGGGATCGCAGGTGATTAAATCCCTGGTGCCGCTGGCTGAGATGTTCGGTTATGCAACGCAGATGCGCTCCAGTACGCAGGGGCGTGCGACTTACTCGATGCACTTTGCCCACTATGACGAAGCACCGCGCGCCATCACGGAAGAGATTGTGGCAAAGGTGCAGGGCAAGCCGGTTTCGCGGTAGTGCGTCTTGTCCGAGTCCCGGTATGTAATTGTCTGGGAGTTTTGGGTGAGGCCGGGAGCGGAAGCAGAATTTATTGAGATGTATGGGCCTGAAGGGCAGTGGGCCCGGTTCTTTCGCAGATCTGATGGATACATCAGGACTGAGTTGGTCAGGGATGTAACGCAGGACAGACGGTTTGTCACCCTGGACTACTGGAAGTCAGAAAAAGAGTTCAACAAGTTTCACAGCCAACATCTGGCCGAGTACGAGCGGCTGGATCAAGAGTTTGAAGCTTTAACCGAACAGGAGACGCGCTTAGGCGCGTTCTGATTCGGGAAAATGTTTGAGGAGCTAGGAAAGCAATGGCGAAGGAAAAATTTGATCGCAGCAAGCCGCACGTGAACGTAGGGACAATTGGTCACATTGACCACGGGAAGACCACGCTGACGGCGGCCATCACCAAGGTATTGAGCAAGCACAATCCCAAGATCAAGTTCCGCTCATTCGACTCGATTGATAACGCGCCGGAAGAGCGGGAACGGGGCATCACCATTGCCACGGCGCACGTGGAGTACGAGACGGCGGCGCGGCATTACGCGCACGTGGATTGCCCGGGGCACGCCGACTACATCAAGAACATGATCACCGGGGCGGCGCAGATGGATGGAGCCATCCTGGTGGTGGCGGCGACGGACGGGCCGATGCCGCAGACGCGGGAGCACGTGCTTTTGGCGCGGCAGGTAGGAGTGCCGTGCATCGTGGTGGCGCTGAACAAGTGCGATGCGGTGGACGATCCGGAACTTCTGGACCTGGTGGAACTGGAAGTGCGCGAGCTGCTCAAGAGCTACAAGTTTCCCGGGGACGATGTACCGGTGGTGCGGCTGAGCGCGCTGGGGGCGTTGAACGGGGAAGCGCAGTGGGAGAAGAAGGTGGATGAGCTGATGGATGCGGTGGACAAGTATGTGCCGCTGCCGCAGCGGGACATCGACAAGCCGTTTCTGATGCCGATCGAGGATATTTTCTCGATCCAGGGGCGCGGGACGGTGGTGACGGGGAGGATCGAGCGCGGGAAGGTGAAGGTAGGGGAGGAAGTGGAGATTGTAGGCTTCCGGGAGACGCGCAAGACGGTGGTCACGGGCGTGGAGATGTTCAAGAAGCAGTTGGATGAAGGGTTGGCGGGAGACAATGCGGGACTGCTGTTGCGCGGCATCGGCAAAGAAGACGTGGAGCGCGGGATGGTGCTGGCCAAGGGAGGGTCGATCACGCCGCACACCAAGTTCAAGGCCGAGATCTATGTATTGACCAAGGAAGAGGGAGGGCGGCACACGCCGTTCTTCAAGGGATACCGGCCGCAGTTCTACTTCCGGACGACGGACGTGACGGGAGTGGCGGAGTTGCCGGCGGGGACGGAGATGGTGATGCCGGGGGACAACGTGTCGCTGACGATTGAGCTGATCACGCCGGTGGCGATGGAGAAGGGGCTGAGGTTTGCCATCCGTGAAGGCGGCAGAACCGTAGGCGCCGGGACCATCAGCGAGATCATTCAGTAATAGTAAGTTGTGAAAAATTCGCGGCAGTGATCGAAGATTTGACATCGGCCTGACCGCAAAGATCTTTTGAGGAAAACAAAGTGATAGGTAAAGAAAGAATTCGCATACGGCTGAAGGCTTACGACTACCGCATCCTGGACCAGTCCACAGGTGAGATTGTGGATACGGCCAAGCGCACAGGAGCGCAGATCGCGGGGCCGATCCCGTTGCCTACGGTCAAGAACAAGTATTGCGTGCTGCGCTCACCCCACGTGGACAAGAAGTCACGCGAGGCGTTTGAGATTCGCACGCACAAGCGCTTGATTGACATCCTGGAACCGACGCAAAATACGGTGGACGCGCTGATGAAGCTCGACCTCCCTGCGGGCGTGGATGTGGAGATCAAGGCATTCGGGAAAGAACACAAATAGCTGAAGGCGGCTTTGGGCTCTTAGCTCTTGGCCTTTGTGTTTAAGGCTAAGGGCATGGGCAAGAGGCCCGCTAGAAGCTAAAAGCAAAAACCTACAGTTCCCGCTCGAGATGCAGAAAAAGAAGCACTCGCGAAGGCGGGAATGATGAGGAGACGAGAATTATGGTTAACGGAATTTTAGGAAAGAAAATCGGGATGACCCAGGTCTTTGATGATCAGGGCAACGTCCATCCGGTGACGGTGCTGCAGGCAGGGCCATGCGTGATCACGCAGATCAAGCGCGCCAATAAAGATGGTTACGAGGCTGCGCAGATCGGCCTGGTGGAGTTTGTGAAAGGCAAAAACGTGACCAAGCCCATGCAGGGACACTTTGCCAAGCACGACCTGCCTCCGGTGAAGTTCATGCGCGAGGTTGCGGTCGAGAGTGCGGCTGAAGCAGCGGCGGCAGCGGCAGGGCAATCGGCCGAGCAGGGTGCGGAAGGCCAATCCGGTAACGGTTTGAAGGTTGGGTCGAAGGTCCTGGTAGACATTTTCACCAGCGAGAAATATGTGGATGTGGTTGGCGTCAGCAAAGGGCGCGGATTCGCGGGCGTGGTGCGGCGTCATCACTTCGGCGGCGGCCCGGCGGCCCACGGACATATGTTCCAGGTGCAGGGCTCGATCGGAGCGTCATCGTTCCCATCCCGCACTTTTCCCGGACAGCGGATGTCCGGCCACATGGGAGTGGACCAGGTAACGGCACGGAACCTGAAAATTCGCGGCATCGACAACGACGATAATCTGTTGCTGGTTGAGGGCGCCGTGCCCGGCCCGAAGAATGGATACGTGGTGATCCTGAAGGCCAAGAAACCGCCCAGAGAGCGCCGAGGCTTTGCCGGATCAACCACGGTGGATCCATTGAAGGCCGCGAAGAAAGCTGCGGCTGGCAAGAGCAAAAAATAGTTGACATTGAACAGGTGACAGGTTGTTGGTGAGTTTCGGAACATCGAGACAGCGGTAGCAGCGAAATAAAACTTAGAGCCAAGAGCTGATTTTTATGGCACACATTGACGTAATCGATTTAAACGGCAAGAAGGTTGGCACGCTGGAGTTGGCCGATGAGGTCTTCGGCGCCATCAATGAAGACCTGCTGTGGGAAGCGGTCAAGCATTATCGGGCCGCCAAGCGCGCCGGCACTCATGCCACCAAGAACAAGAAGCTGGTTTCCGGCGCGGGCAAAAAGCTATGGAAGCAAAAAGGCACCGGCCGCGCCCGCGTGGGATCGATCCGATCACCGCTATGGCGGCATGGCGGCACGGTCCACGGCCCGCAGCCCCGTTCTTATGACTACCAGTTTCCCAGGAAGAAGCTGCTGGGCGCTCTGCGCTCGGCGCTGGCCGCCAAGTTCGCGGATGGCAAGCTGACAGTGGTGGAAAGCTTTGAGCTGACCGAGCCCAAAACCAAGACTTTCCGCAAGACGCTGGACACGTTAGGCGGGGAGAAGGGCGCTCTGCTGGTGGATGGCGTAAAGGACAATCGCAACCTGCAACTGAGCGCGCGCAACATTCCCGGGGTGGAATTGCTTGCGGGCAGCCAGGTGCATCCGTACCATCTGCTGCGCTATGACGCCGCTATTTTTGCCCGGCCCGCACTGGAGAGATTGCAGGACACGCTGAAGTCCTCAGCGCCCAAGCGGAAGGCGGAGGTAGCGTAAATGAAATCGGCATATCAGATTATCCATCGCCCGGTGATTACGGAAAAAGGGCTGGGCGTGAAGGAAAACGAAGGCACCCTGGTGTTTCAAGTTGCAGCCAAGGCGACCAAGACGGAAGTGAAAGAGGCTGTCCAAAAGATTTTTAAGGTGAAGGTCGAGTCGGTGCGGACGGCAAACTTCCAGGGCAAGGAGCGGCGCCGGGGGAAGTTCGCGGGCTACCGGCCCGATTGGAAGAAGGCTTACGTAAAGCTTAAATCCGGCGAGAAGATGCCGGAGTATGCACAAAATCTTTAATTAGGGTAAACCGCAGGAGTGCTTCGCGCTCGATGACAGCTCGGAGGCCTCTTAGCAGCGCAATCCGGCGGCCTGATGGGCCGGATTGCTTACGGAAGATAGATTGAAGAACAACGTTACCAGCCAGGAGTTAGCGGTTGGTAGCTAGAAGCTGGTTTTTATGCCTATCAAAACTTACAGACCGATTACGCCGTCATTGCGGGCGATTACCACATTGACGAACGATGAGCTTACGGCTGACAAACCGCACAAGCCTCTTACCAAGATCAAGATGCGCACGGGTGGCCGGCGCAACGCGGGCGACATCACCATCTGGCATCGCGGAGGCGGGCATAAGCGCAAGCTGCGCACCATTGACTTCAAGCGCGACAAGTCCGGAGTGCCGGGAACGGTGGCATCGATCGAATACGATCCCAATCGCTCGGCGCGCATCGCGCTGATCTCTTATGCTGACGGGGAAAAGCGCTACATTCTTCACCCGGTGGGATTGCAGGTAGGGCAAAAGATCGTAAGCGGCACGGAAGCCGACATCCTGGTGGGCAACGCGCTGCCGTTGCGCCATATTCCCGCGGGCACGACGATTCACAATATTGAGTTGCGGCCAGGCAAAGGCGCGCAGATGGTCCGCTCCGCCGGTGGTTCGGCCCAACTGGTGGCCAAAGAAGGCGATTACGCGCTGGTTAAGCTGCCTTCCGGCGAGACCCGCAAGGTGCTGATTGACTGTATGGCGACGGTGGGACAGATCGGCAACGTGGACCATGAGAACGTATCCATCGGGAAGGCCGGACGCACGCGCTGGCTGGGACGCCGTCCGGTAAACCGCGGCGTGGCGATGAACCCTGTGGACCATCCACATGGCGGTGGCGAAGGAAAGACATCGGGTGGGCGCCATCCGGTTACGCCCTGGGGCCAGCCGACACGTGGCTACAAAACGCGCAACAACAAGCGCACAGACAATTTCATTGTCAGTAGGAGACAGAAATAATGCCGCGCTCGCTTAAAAAAGGCCCGTTCATTGACGGCCACCTGTTGAAGAGAATCGAGGAAATGAACCAGAAGAACGATAAGAAAGTCGTTCGCACCTGGTCGCGCCGCTCCACCATCTCGCCGGAAATGGTAGGACATACGATCGGCGTGCATAACGGAAAAAAGTTCATTCCGGTGTACATCACAGAGAACATGGTGGGACATAAGCTGGGCGAGTTTTCCTTTACCCGGCAGTTTAAAGGACACTCGGTGCGGGCGGCAGTTACGGAGACAACAGCCAAGCCGGCCATGCCGGGACAGATTACAGCGGCAGCGCCCGCGGCAGGAGCGCCGCCAGCGGCACCGGCCAAGTGACGAGCGCTACGAGCATGCTCAAGAGCAAGAGCAAGAGACTAGTTGAAGGTTGAGACCATGGAATTTAAAGCAAAAGCCCGGTTCATACGAGTTTCGCCGCAGAAGGCGCGGCTGGTGCTGGACCTGATCAAAGGCAAGCGGGTGGAAGATGCGTTGACCACGTTAATGTTCGCCCGCAAGCGCATTGCCCCGGACATCGCCGCCCTGGTGCGCTCGGCAGTACAGAATGCCGACTACCTGAGCGGGGAAAAAGGAGTTGACGTGGATGTGGACAGACTCTACGTCAAGAGCGCCATTGCCAACGACGGTCCGCGCATGAAGCGCATCCGGCCGGCGCCTATGGGCCGCGCGTACCGCTACCAGCGGCGCATTGCGCATCTGGAGATCGTGCTGGCAGAAAAAGGCGCGCAGAACCGGGAAGGCATGGCGACGGTGGTAGGCGAGGAAGAAGCCGCCGCCCCGGCAGCTGCGCCAAAGAAGAAGGCGGCAAGCGCAAAGAAGAAATCGGCCGGACGTCGCAAGAAGACGGCCGCCGCAAGGTAATGAGGTAACTATGGGACAAAAAGTCCATCCGTACGGATTTCGCCTCGGCTACACCAAGCCGTGGAGGTCGCGCTGGTTTGTGGAGCGCGATTACAACAAGCTGCTTCTGGAAGATGTAAAGCTCAAAGAAGAGCTGAAAGAGAAGCTGAAGTCGGCGGGCGTGAGCTCGATTGAAATTGAGCGCCCCGGCAACAAGCTGCGCATCATCATCCGCACGGCGCGGCCGGGCATCATCATCGGGCGCAAAGGCGCGGAGATCGACAAGCTCAAGCAGGACGTGCAGAAGCGCACCTCACGCGAAGTCTTTATTGACATCCAGGAAGTGCACAAGCCAGAGCTGGACGCGCAGTTGGTGGCGGAGTCCATCTCGCTGCAACTGGAGAAGCGCGTGGGCTTCCGCCGCGCGATGCGGAAGGCCGTGGATTCGGCTCTGCGCTTCGGGTGCAAAGGAATCAAGGTGCGCGTTTCAGGGCGGCTGAACGGAAATGAAATAGCGCGGTCCGAGTGGTACCTGCAGGGCCGTTTGCCGCTGCATACTCTGCGGGCGGACATTGACTACGGTTTTGCCGAGGCCCACACTACCTACGGTCTTATTGGCGTGAAGGCCTGGGTCTATCGTGGCGACATTCTGCCGCAAAAGAAACGCGGCGGCGGTGATCAGGTTACGGCGGGGGCATTTTAAGGGCGCAACTAGCAATTGGCAACTAGCAGTTAGTGGCTAGCCGCTTGGCAAGTGCAACAAGAGTTAAGGCTTTGAGAAGGAATTTGACATTATGTTGATGCCAAAAAAAGTTAAGTACCGCAAGCAGCAGCGCGGGCGCATGCGTGGCAAGGCGTGGCGCGGCGGCGAGCTTGCTTTTGGAGAGTACGGATTGAAGGTCATGGAGCCAGGCTGGGTCACGGACCGGCAGATCGAGGCGAGCCGCGTAGCCATGACGCGCTTTGTGAAGCGCGGGGGCAAGATCTGGGTCCGCCTGTTTCCGGATAAACCAGTGACCAAGAAACCGGCTGAAACCCGTATGGGCAAAGGCAAAGGAGCGCCGGACCACTGGGTAGCGGTGGTCCGTCCGGGACGAGTGCTGTTTGAGATGGAAGGTGTGACCGTGACCGAGGCGAAGGAAGCGATGCGCCTGGCTTCACACAAGCTGGGACTCAGAACCAAATTCGTGTCCCGCGAAACCACACACTAGGGTGGCGAAGCAAGGAAGTCACGAGAGTGCTTTTTTCGTGGCGATGAAGGCAGGGTGGTCTCATTGAGAAATTGGTAATCGGGAAATTTGGTAATTGAGTAATTGAAAACCAACTGCGAAATCGTTTGAATGCGAAAAGGAATATGAGAAGCGTGCGCGGGACTCAATTATCGCGCCGCAAATAGAAGATTATGGATGCAGAAAAGATCAGAAACCTGACCGATGCCGAACTAAGGCATCAGGAACGCGAACTCAACGACCAGCTCTTCCGCCTGAAGTTCCAGCTCAAGATGGGGCAGACAGAGAGCCTGAAGAAAATTCGCGGGCTGCGCAAAGACGTGGCGCGCGTCAAGACCATCATGCGGGAGAAGGAGCTGGCTGCGTCTGCTAACGGCGGCACAAGCGCCGGCGCCGCAGCCGCCAAAGCGAGGAAGAAGTAATGGCAGAGACCGCAACGACAACCGAGCAGAAGAACCGCCGCAGCACCAAGATCGGGCAGGTGGTGTCCACCAAGATGACCAAGACCATCGTGGTTGAGGTGAACATGCGCAAGGCGCATCGCCTCTACCGCCGGGTGGTCTCCAAGAGCAAGAAGTTCTACGCACACGATGAAAACAGCACCGCGCGGCTGGGGGACTTTGTGGAGATCGAGGAGACGCGGCCGCTATCCAAGCTGAAGCGCTGGAAGCTGAAAAACGTTTTGCAAAAGGCCAAGCTGGTGGGCGGAGAAGAAGCCCATCCGGCCAGTTAAAAGATCCGGAGATTAAGCCATGGCAGTAATGATGAGAAGCATTCTTGATGTAGCCGACAACAGCGGCGCTCGCCGGCTGCAAATGATCTTGCCCCTGGGCGGGCACACCGGCCTGAACGCCAGCCTGGGAGATATTGTGACCGCAGCCGTGAAGGAAGCTTCACCGGATGGGACCGCCAAAAAAGGCACGGTGGTGAAATGCGTGATCGTGAGACAGCGCAAAGAGCATCGCCGCAAAGACGGTACATACATTCGCTTCGACCAGAATGCGGCAGTGTTGATTAACGAGGCAGGCGAGCCTATTGGCACCCGCGTATTTGGTCCGGTAGCGCGCGAGTTGCGGGAAAAGAAGTTTTTGAAGATTGTCTCCCTGGCGCCGGAAGTTCTCTGAGGGCTGAGGGATTACCGAGGTAGAGGCTCATTCAATGCATACACGAGTTGAAATCAAGCGCAATGACACGGTGAAGGTGATCACCGGCCGCGACAAAGGCAAAGAGGGCCGGGTGTTGCGCGTATTCCCGGACAAGGCGAAGGTGCTGGTGGAGCACGTGATGATGGCGAAGAAGAGCGTCCGTCCAAATCCGCAGCGAAACATCAAAGGCGGAATTGCGGAGCAGGAGTCGCCCATCTCCATCTCCAATGTGATGATCGTCTGTCCCACCTGCGGCCCGTCGCGCATCGGACACGAAGTTCGCGGCGACAAGCGGGTGCGCATCTGCCGCAAATGTAATGGACCCTTGGATAAGTAATGGCGGTTACGAGAGGGCCGCTTTCGTTGCGAGGAACAAGCGCTATGGCACCCGCGGAGAATCTGGTAATTGGATAAGCTGGTGAATTGATAGTTGAAAATCAACGGCGAAGTCTCCAGGTACAAACGGGGGATCAAGATACGAGGCCCTTGGCTAGCCAACAGGCAGGACCTTTTCGAACAAATTGAACACCTCACGAACCCGTTCAACCGGAAACCGTGAGAAAGGCAGAAAAAGCATCATGGCAGCACCGAAAACACATGCACGATTGAGGGAGCGGTTTCATAAGGAGATTGCTCCAGCGTTGATGAAGGAATTGGGCCTCAAGAACCCCATGGCTGTGCCGCGCTTGCACAAAGTTGTTGTCAACATGGGCGTAGGCGAGGCCACGCAGAACAGCAAGATCCTTGATCCCCTGGCCAATGATCTGACGCAGATTGCAGGACAGAAGCCGATCATCACACGGGCCAAGAAATCGATTGCGGCCTTCAAGGTCCGCAGCGGGATGCCCATCGGCGCGATGGTGACATTGCGCGGCGACCGCATGTACGAATTTCTCGACCGGCTGATCAATCTTGCGCTGCCGCGCGTGCGTGACTTTCGCGGCGTTTCCACCAAGTCCTTTGATGGGCGCGGCAATTACACGCTCGGACTGCGCGACCAACTGATCTTTCCGGAGATTGATTACGCCAAGGTGGACAAGCTTAAAGGCATGAACGTGACCATTGTGACCACGGCACGCGACGACAATCAGGCGCGGGCCCTGCTCAAGCACTTTGGAATGCCGTTTAGAGAGGCAATTAGCAAGTAGCAGCTCCTGGCCTTTGGCCATTGGCTCTTAGCTTTGAGCTTCGCGGGAAACAAACAGGATGGATCTTCATCCGGCAGAGGAATTGGTAAGTTGAGTGATTGAAAATCAAAGGCGAAATCTTCCGATGCAAATGGGGATGTGAGGGGCGGAACCCTTGCCCAGATTGCAAAATCAGATGATTTGGCTAGTTGCTTAAAAGGAAAAAATGGCTACAACAGCAAAGATTGCCAAGACGAACAAGAAACCCAAGTTCTCGACCCAGCACCGCAACCGCTGCAGCATTTGCGGACGCCCGCGCGCCTTTCTGCGCAAGTTCGGGCTATGCCGCTTGTGCTTCCGCGGCCTGGCGCTGAGGGGCGAGATTCCCGGGGTTTCGAAGTCGTCATGGTGAGACGGCCCTTGGCTATTGGCCTTTGGCCCTTAGCCTGAGCTTCTCGGGTGAAAACAGGTTGGTTCCAATTGGGTGTCTGGTTGTCGACGGGTTGTAGAACCCAACATCAAAAGGCCAAGGGCTAAGGGCCAAGAGCCAATGGCTAACGCAGTACGTCACGGCAGGTTTCCCGGGGAACCGGGACAAACGGGTGACGATAAGAGGAGAATGAAGAATGAGTTTGACCGATCCGGTCGCAGATTTACTGGCGCGCATCCGCAATTCGATTCATGCGCGTCACCAGAAGCTCGATATCCCCGCTTCCAAGTTGAAGCTGGAGATCGCGCGTATTCTGAAAGAAGAAGGGTATATCGCCAACTTCAAGGCGGCGGAGGAAGAGGGCAGAAAAGTCCTGCGCATTTATCTCAAGTATGGGCCGGACAATAATGCCGCTATTTCCAATCTGCAGCGGATATCGCGTCCTGGCTGCCGCGTGTATGTGGGGCGCAATGATATTCCCCGTGTGCTCGGCGGGCTGGGGATCAACATCCTCACCACTCCTAAGGGAGTGATGACCGGACGCCAGGCACGGAGACAAGGGTTGGGCGGCGAGCTTCTGTGTGAAGTGTGGTGAAAGAAGCTGCTAGCTCCTGGCTACTAGCTATGGGCAAAAAGCGACAGCTTGGTTTTCCTAGCAGGCAGCAGCTAGCTGCTAACAAGAACCAGCGTGGAACTCGATTTGTTGGATCAATCGAGCGACTTGCTTAACAGAAGGGTTTAGAACAATGTCCCGCATCGGAAACAAACCGATTCCGCTCCCGCAGGGAGTGAAGTTTGAAGTGAAGGGCAACACCGTAGTGGTGCAAGGCCCGAAGGGCCAGGTAGAAAGCCATCTGCCCAGCGGCGTGAAATTGCAGCCGGCGGACGGCCACATCCAGGTCACCCGTGAAAACGACAGCCGCGCCGCCGTCCATGGATTGGTACGCGCGCTGGTGAACAATGCTGTCACCGGAGTGACGAAGGGTTGGACCAAAGACCTGGAGATCGTCGGCATTGGCTACCGCGCCGAGCTGAAGGGCAAAAACACTGTGGTGTTTACGCTGGGATATTCACATCCCATCGAGGTCCCGCTGCCCACCGGCATCAGCGTGACCATTGATCCCAAGCAGACGCGGCTGACGGTGGTGGGCATTGACCGGCAAAAAGTAGGACAGGTTGCGGCAGATATGCGTGGTTTGCGGCCGCCTGACCCATATAAGCAAAAGGGCATCCGCTACTCCGGTGAACGATTGAAGAAGAAGGTGGGCAAGACGGGAGCCAAGTGATGACACCGTCTGGATTTTAGCTACCAGAGATCAGCCGCAGCATTGGCAGTGTGCAGGATTTTAGAAGTTGGTAATTGGGTAAGTTGGTAATTTGGGTAATTGAACACCAGGTTTGGACTTTCAATTTACCAAGCCTAGAAATTACCAAATTGCTCAATTGCGAAGATTGCAAGAGCACAATTTTGATCGTGGATGCGAGAGGCTCTACGAAGCAAAGGTTAAAAGAAAATGATTCCAGAAGTTTCAAAAGACAAAGTTCGGCAGCGGATTCACAGCCGGATACGGGAGAAGGTGGCGGGTTCGAAAGAGCGGCCGCGCCTGAACGTTTACCGGTCGCTGAACCATATTTACGCGCAGTTGATCGATGACGCTGATGGCGTCACGCTCGCCTCAGCCAGCACGGTGAAGGGCGCCAAAGGCGCCAAGCGCACCGGCGGCAACGTGGCCAGCGCCAAAGCCATTGGGAAGCAGATCGCCCAGCAGGCATTGGAAAAAGGCATCAAGAAAGTTGTATTTGACCGCGGCGGATATCTCTACCACGGACGTATTAAGGCGCTGGCCGACGCGGCCCGCGAAGCAGGTCTGGAGTTCTAGATGGCAACAGCAATCAGCAGCAAGAAGAGGTTAGATGCCGGCAGCTACCAGTTGAAAGACCAAGTGGTTGCCATCAATCGAGTGACCAAGGTGGTCAAAGGCGGCAAGAACATGTCGTTTGCGGCGCTGGTGGTGGTGGGCGATCCCAGTGCGGGGGTGGTGGGGTACGGATCGGGCAAGGCCAAGGAAGTGCCGCAAGCTATTCGCAAAGGCATTGAGTCGGCCAAGAAGAACCTGATGAAGGTAAATCTCACGCAGACCTCCATCCCCCATGCGGTGCTGGGGCGCTTCGGCTCCGGCCTGGTGCTGCTCAAGCCCGCCCCTGAAGGCACGGGCGTGATTGCCGGTGGAGCGGTGCGGGCGGTCATGACGTCCGCGGGCGTGCAGAACGTGCTTACCAAGTCCATTGGCACTCCGAACCCGCACAACGTGATCAAGGCCACATTTGATGCCCTGAAGAAACTGCGTGACCGCGAAGAAGTGGCCACCATGCGCGGCAAGACCGCCCAGGAGCTGTAAAACATGACTGCCGAGAAGAAGACCATTCGCATCAAGTATGTGCGCTCCAAGATTTGCACGCCACAAAAGCATAAGCTGGTGGTGAAGGGGCTGGGTTTCACCCGGCTGTACCAGGTCGTTGAGCGGGAAGATACGCCCTCGATTCGGGGCATGATTGCCAAGATTCCGCACCTGGTGCAAGTGGTGGAGTAGATCTTTACGCGCGTGAAAGTGCGCAGAGAGGGATATAAGAGTGCCAACAAATCTATCGACATTGCGGCCGCCCAAAGGGGCAACCGCCAACCGCAAGCGGGTTGGCCGGGGCATGGGCAGCGGGATGGGCAAGACCTCCACCCGCGGGCATAAAGGCCAGCGCTCGCGTTCCGGTTCGCGCATGATGCGCGGCTTTGAAGGCGGCCAGATGCCTTTGCATCGGCGCGTGCCTAAACGCGGCTTCACCAATATTTTCCGCACGGAATACACGGTGATCAACCTGGAGAGGCTGGCTGAACTGGGCGAAAACAACATCACCCAGGAATTGCTGGTCAAAAAGGGGTTTGCGGGCAAGAATGATCTGATCAAGATTCTGGGCGACGGCGAGCTGAAGTCGGGTATTACGGTGCACGCGCACAGGTTCTCCAAATCAGCCCAGGAAAAAATCACGAAAGCGGGCGGCAAAGCAGAGCTGCTGGCAGGAGCTCCGCCGCCGCGGCCCGAGCCCCGGCCCAAGCCGCCAGTCGCGCCCAAGACGGAAGTGAAGCCGGAGGCCAAAGCAGAGACAAAAGTTAAAGAACCAAAGGCCAAGGCAGAAGCGAAAGCAGAGAACAAGGCAGAGCCTGAAACCAAGCAGGACAAGAAGAAACCAAAGAAGTAGACGCCGATGTTTGAAAAATTTGCCAATATTTTCCGCGTACCTGACCTGCGCAAGCGTGTGCTGTTCACGCTGGCGATGCTGGCGGTCTATCGCCTGGGCTCTCATATCCCCACGCCGGGCATCGATACCACGCGTCTGGCGCAGGCCTTTGCCGGACAATCGGGCGGCCTGCTGGGTTTTTACGACCTCTTCAGCGGCGGCAATCTGCGCCGCCTGACCATCTTTGCCCTGGGCATCATGCCCTACATCACCGCTTCCATCATTCTGCAATTGCTTACGGTGGTGTATGAGCCACTGGCGCGCCTGCAGAAAGAAGGCGAGCTGGGACGGCGGAAGATCACACAGTGGACCCGCTACCTGACTTTTATTCTCTCGGCCTTGCAGGGTCTGGGGATTGCCTACACGCTTCAGAGCCAGGGGTTTGTGCTGAGGTCCGGCCCGGTGTTTATCCTGATGACCATCCTCACCCTGACTACGGGCAGCGTGTTCATCATGTGGCTGGGCGAACAGATCACCGAACGCGGCGTGGGCAATGGCATGTCCCTGCTGATCTTCTCCGGCATCGTGGTGGGATTGCCGCGAGGCATTGCTGAGTTGTGGGGCAAGGTAAAGACCGCGAGTTGGGGCGCCTTTACTCCCATGGCAATCGCCTTCCTGGTGGTGCTGATGATTGTTGTCGTCGGCTTCATCGTGTTCATGGAGCGCGGCGAGCGACGCATTCCCGTCCAGTATGCCAAGCGGGTGGTGGGACGCCGCATTATGGGCGGGCAGGCCACCCACCTGCCGTTGCGCGTGAACTCCGGCGGCGTGATGCCTGTGATCTTTGCATCCTCCCTGCTTAGCATTCCCAGCATGCTGACCGTGGGCATGTCGCAAGGCGGGTTCATTCAGCGCTATTTTGGCAGCACCTTGAACCAGCTCAAGTGGGGCGAGCCGCTTTATACCTTGCTGTATGCGGTTGGGATCATCTTCTTTGCTTATTTTTATGTCTCGATCGTGTTCAATCCATCGGATGTGGCCGACAACATGCGCAAGTACGGCGGGTTTATTCCAGGAATCCGGCCCGGCCATCGCACACGGGATTACATCAACGAGGTGCTGACCCGCATTACCTTTGTGGGTGGCTTGTACCTGATCCTGATCTCACTGATTCCTGAGTGGATGATCACGGGGCTGCGACTCAATCACCTGCCCTGGTGGCTGGGCGGAGCATTTTTTGACCGGGTGATGCCGAACTGGTTCCTGAACGGCTTGAATGTGACCTTCTATTTTGGCGGAACATCTTTGCTGATTGTTGTGGGCGTGGCCATGGATACGGTGAACCAGATTGAATCGCAACTGATCATGCGCCACTATGAGGGCTTTACGCCGCGCAGCGGACGCATCCGCGGCCGGAGGATCTGGTAAGCGTGTCAGCGAGCGCCGCCACTGAGAACATGACCGAAAAAGCCATCGCCGTGGGGCCCATCATCATATTGGGCGCTCCCGGCGCGGGTAAGGGCACCCAGGGCAAGTTCATTGTGGAACGCTACGCCATAGCTCATATTTCGACAGGTGACATCCTGCGTGACAATGTGGCCCGCGCCACGGAGCTGGGCAAGAAGGCCAAGGCAATCATGGAGCGCGGCGATCTGGTTCCGGACGACCTGGTCTGTGACATGGCCGGCGACCGGCTGGGCCTTCCGGACTGCGACCGGGGCTTTATCCTGGATGGCTTTCCCCGCACCACTGTCCAGGCTGAATGGCTGGACCGGTTTCTCAAGCCGCGCCGCTTTGGGGGGCGGAGCCTGGCGCCCATTGTGATCAATATACAAGTCGGGTATAATCAATTACTGCAACGGCTTACCGGCAGGCGTACGTGTCCCACCTGTGGACGAATTTATAACGTCTATTTTCAACCCCCGCGCCGCGAGGGTATTTGTGACTTCGACGGCGCTACACTCATCCAACGCAAAGATGACAGCGAAGAGGTCATTTCCGAGCGTTTGATGAATTATGAGCGTCAAACCCTGCCCCTGGTGGATTACTACCGCAGGCAGGGCCGTTTGCATGCGATAGATGGCGCGCTCGACGTGGAGAAGGTGACTGCAGAGATGGTTTCGTTAATCGATCGAGTGCGGGCGACTGATGATTAACTGCAAGTCACATTCGGAGCTGGATAAGATGCGGCGCAGCGGCCGGATCGTGCGCCAGGTGCTGGAAACAGTCCGGGGGAAGGTAGCCGCCGGCGTCTCCACGATGGACCTGGAGCATGCCGCGGAAGACAAGATCCGGGAGCTAGGCGCTAAACCGGCGTTCAAAGGGTATTACGATTACCCGTGTGTTCTTTGCACATCTGTCAACAACGAGATCATCCACGGCATTCCATCAGAAAAACGGGTGCTGAAGGAAGGCGACATCGTCTCCATCGATTGCGGGGTGGTGCTGGACGGCTATTATGGCGATGCCGCGATCACGGTCCCGGTGGGCAGCAGCCTGACTCCGGAGTTGAAGAAGCTGCTCGATGTAACGGAAACCTCACTGAAGCGCGGCATTCAGGAAGCGCGGCTGGGTAAAACCGTAGGCGATATCGGGGCGGCAGTGCAGGAATATGTTGAAGCGAACGGCTTCAGCGTGGTACGTGAATTTGTAGGACACGGGATCGGCACGCGGCTCCATGAAGAGCCCCAGGTGCCGAACTTTGGGGTCCGCGGCCACGGAACGCGTTTGCGTGAAGGCATGGTCCTGGCGATTGAGCCAATGGTCAACGTGGGCAAGCCGGAAGCGCGGGTGCTCAATGACAAGTGGACGGCGGTCACAGTGGACGGCAGTTACAGCGCTCATTTTGAGCACTGTGTTGCCGTAACCAGAAATGGGCCGATGATTTTGACGGAATAGTCAAAAGGTTTTGTATCAGGGCATGAACTTTGCGTCATGCCGAAAGAGCAATTGAAAAGGGGCTTTAGCCCCCTGAAGGCTGGGCTAGAAGCTGGTAGCCGGCAACTAGGAGCTGATTGAGCAAAGAGGACGCGATAGAAGTGATGGCGGTGGTGATTGAGCCCCTGCCCAATGCGATGTTCCGGGTGGAACTGGAGAATAAGCACCAGGTGCTGGCGCACGTTTCCGGCAGAATGCGCAAAAATTTTATCAAGATCCTCGCCGGCGACAAGGTCGCGGTGGAGCTTTCACCGTATGATCTGACCCGGGGACGAATTGTTTATCGCTACAAATGAGGACGACGGATTTGAGAAGTTGGTAAGTTGGTAAGTTGGTAATTGAAAACCTGAAACATGGAGGGCTCAATCATCAAGTTCCAACCCGCTTAAGTTTTTATTAGAAGCTAGCAACTGAGGGTCATTATGAAGGTTAGGGCATCGGTCAAGAAAATCTGCGACAAGTGCAAGATCGTGCACCGCAAGGGCGTGGTGCGCGTGATCTGCGAGAACTCGAAACATAAACAACGGCAAGGCTGATGAAGCGATTGCGTAATTTCGTAAGTTGGTAATTTGGTAATTGACACCCCAAAAGCAGCAAATTTGCAAATTGCTCGATCCGCGAATATCAGGAACAAAGAGAAGAATTGTTCTTCTTGGAACTTTGGAGACTAGAACATGGCTCGAATCGCAGGCGTTGATCTCCCGCGCAACAAGCATGTGGACATCGCGCTAACGTACATTTACGGCATTGGCAACTCGCGCGCCAAGAAGATCCTTTCGGGCGCGAAAGTCGAGGCCATGAAGAAGGTCCAGGACCTGAATGAGGAAGAGGTCAACCGCATCCGCCAGGTGATTGAGAGCGAAGGCGATGTGGAAGGCGATCTGCGCAAAGATATTTCCATGCACATCAAGCGGCTGATCGAAATCGGGTCCTATCGCGGGTACCGGCATCGCCGCAACCTTCCGGTCCGGGGCCAGCGCACGCACACCAATGCGCGCACCCGAAAGGGACCGCGCAAGGGCACGGTTGCGCAGAAGAAGAAGGCAACGGCAAAAACGTAAGGAAAACCGGCCTTTGGCCCTTGGCTCAAATCCAACGGCAGATTCTCACCGGATATGGAGTTAGTCAAAGGCTAAAAGCCAAAAGCTAAGAGCCAAAAGCGTGTACGACCAGGGTCAGCCCAAAGTGGTAAACGAAAGCAGCTTCAAAGCTCTATTAAGGTAAACACATGGCAAAAGCTACAGCACCAGCGGCCGGGGCGCCGGCAACACCGGCCAAAGGCAAGAAAAAAGTTTTCAAGAAGAAGGAGCGCAAGAACGTCCCCCATGGGATTGCGTATGTTCAGGCCTCCTTCAACAACACGATCGTTACCATCACGGATGGCGAGGGCCGGACGGTAGCGTGGAAGAGCTCGGGTTCGCTGGGCTTTCGCGGATCGCGCAAGGGGACGCCATTTGCCGCCCAGCAGGCGGCCATGAATGCCGCCAACCAGGCGCGTGAGCATGGAATGCGCAGCCTGGAAGTGCGGGTGAGCGGTCCCGGCTCGGGACGAGAATCAGCCATCCGCGCCCTGGCCGCCGCGGGAATTGACGTCAGGTCTATCAAGGACGTTACACCGATTCCGCACAACGGTTGCCGGCCGCCAAAGCGGCGCCGAGTCTAGCCAGTTGGTAAGTGGGTAATTTTGTAATTGGGTAATTGAGAGAACGGATCGCAGCAGTATAGATAGGGTGAGCGCGGCGCGAGCGCCGGTAAAGCGCGAGCAGAGCGCGAGGGCGCAGCAGGCGAATGCCGTTGCTGAGCCCTGAAGAAGAATGGATCGGGAAGAAGGGGCAGCCACCCCGTAAACCGATCGACACAGGAAGTAACTAGAGGAGAAAGAATGGCAAGATATAAAGGTCCAGTATGCCGCCTTTGCCGGCGCGAAGGCATGAAATTGTTTTTAAAAGGGCCCAAGTGCTTTAGCGACAAGTGCCCCATAGAGAAGCGCAACTTTGCCCCGGGCCAGCATGGCAAAGACCGCAAGGCCAAGGTGGTAGGATACGGCCTGCAACTCCGCGAAAAGCAGAAGACCAAGCGCATCTACTTCACGCTGGAAACCCAGTTCCGCAACTACTTTGAAAAGGCCGCGCGCAAGCCGGGTGTTACCGGCGAACTGCTCCTGCAGCAGCTTGAGCGCCGGCTGGACAACGTGGTTTACCGGCTGGGATTTGCCATCTCGCGGCGCCAGGCACGGCAAATTGTCCGCCACGGCCACATTGACGTGAATGGCCGGCGCGTGAACATTCCGTCGTTCGAAGTTAGCGCCGGTGATGAGATCACGGTGCGGGAAAAAGCGCGCAAGTTTACCGTGGTTGAGGGCGCGCGCGAGTATTCCAGCCACCAGCCGGTTGTCGGCTGGCTCGAGGTGGACCGCGATAACTTCAAAGGCCGCGTGCTGGCTCTGCCCAAACGCCAGGATATTGCTACGCCAGTGAATGAGCAGTTGATTGTGGAGTTGTACAGTAAGTAGGCTTCTGGCAATTAGCAAATAGCAATTAACAACTGGGAATTAGCAAATGCTTGTGCCAATGGCTAAAGGCCAAGTGCCAATGGCTGTGTTTTAAAACAATCCCCGCACCAGAACAGCCTTGGACCATGGGGTCCATGCGCCCAACGGAGCGGAATTGAAAGGAAAAAACGAAAATGGTTCTTTGGAGAGGATTTCAAAAACCCAAGCGTCTCGCGACCGATACGGAGACACTCACCGACAAGTACGGACGTTTTTACGCGCAGCCGTTCGAGCGCGGATTCGGCACCACCATCGGCAACGCGTTGCGCCGCGTGCTGCTGTCCTCGATCGAGGGAGCAGCCGTGACCGCGGTGAAAATTGAAGGCGTGCTGCATGAGTTTCAATCCATCCCCGGCGTGGTCGAGGATGCTACAGACATCATCCTCAACCTGAAGCAGGTCCCGTTCAAACTCAGTGGCGACGGCCCCAAGGCCATCTATCTCAAGGCTGACCAGCCGGGAGAAATTACCTCCGGCATGATCGAAGCGGATGGCGATGTAGAAGTGCTGGACAAGAATGTTCATATTGCCACCGTCTCCGAGGGCGGCAAACTGGAAATGGAGATGCGCCTGAAGCGCGGCCGCGGCTACGTCTCCGCCGACAAGAATTTTGATGACGACCTGGGGCTGGGCTTTATTCCGATCGATTCAGTCCACTCGCCGGTACGCAAGGTGAATTACACGGTAGAGGCCGCACGCCTGGGCCAGATTACGGATTACGACAAGCTGGACATAGAAATCTGGACCAACGGCTCCATTGCTCCGGCGGACGCGCTCGGACTGGCCGCCAAACTGCTCAAAGACCACATGACCATCTTCATCAACTTTGAAGAGGAGCTGGAGACCGAGTCCAGAGGCGAAGACAAGCCGCAGATTCGCAATGAAAACCTGAACCGCTCCGTAGAAGAGCTGGAGCTTTCCGTGCGCAGCTACAACTGCCTGAAGAATGCGAACATCCAGACCATCGGCGAGCTGGTGCAGAAGACTGAGGCCGAGATGCTTAAGACCAAGAACTTCGGCCGCAAGTCACTCAACGAGATCAAGGAGATCCTGGCCTCCATGGGACTCTCCCTGGGCATGAAGATTGACGAGCAAGGCAACGCGGTGCCTGGCCCAACCAGCCAGATGCCGTCTGCCCTGCCCACAGCTCCAGTCGGTGGTGACGGACAGGAATTCTAGTCATCGGGTAATTGGGAAATTTAGTAATTGGGTAATTTAAACCCCGGTTACACTTCCCAATTACCCCATTTACCAAATTACTCAATTTCCAATCAAGGATTTAGCCCATGCGCCACCAAAAATCTACTAAGAAACTCGGACGCAACACCAGCCATCGGCGCGCGCTGCTGCGCAACCTGGTGACATCGCTGATGATTGAAGAGCGGCTGGAGACCACTCCGGCCAAGGCCAAGGCCATGCGCCCGCACGTGGAAAAGATGATTACGCTGGGCAAGCGTGGCGATCTGGCCGCCCGGCGGCTGGCCCGCGCTTACCTGATGACCCGCGAATCGGTGGATCGCCTGTTTGATACCATCGCTCCGCGCATGGGCGACCGCAACGGCGGCTACCTGCGCATCCTGCACAAAGGATTCCGGAAGGGCGACAATGCCCTTACCGTATACATCGAGCTGGTGGGCAGCGAGAAGGTGATTGAAGCCAAGCGGGCCAAACGCGCAGAAGTCCGCGCCAAGCGCAAAGAGGATATTCGCAAGCAGATGGAAGAAGAGCAGGCACAGGCCGCAGCCGAACAGGGCGCTCCTGAGGCTGAAGGCGGCAAAGAGAAATAGTTTTCCAGCCACAACGAACCGCGTCCCAGAACTTGGGGCGCGGTTTTTATTTCTTCAGTATTCCTAATTAGATCGGGACGGAGAAACGAACGTGAAGTTCTCGAAGATCAGAACTCGTTGTCATCAAGGCGCGTTCTTTGACGCCGAAGGACCTATGCATTCTGCTTGCGTAACGAAGCTCCCTTAGTGGCCAGCTGAGCCCAACCGGCAGAACCGCCCATTCCCGTAAAATCCTTGGTTACTCCGCAAGGAAGACGATGCGCTCCAGCGACCGGCGTTACTACATGTATCTGATGAGCAACCGGTCCAAAACCATTTATACCGGCATAACCAATGGCCTGCGGAAGCGCGTGTTGCAACACAAAATGGGGATCAACGAGGGATTTACGAAGAAGTACAAGTTGGACCGCTTGGTGTACTGGGAAAGCTATGGCCAAGTGTTGCAGGCCATTGCTCGAGAGAAAGAGATCAAGGGGTGGTTGAGGATTAGGAAAATTCAATTGATTGTGAGCGTAAATCCAACGTGGGCAGATTTGTCCCGGGATTTGTTTCCTGACTTGGAAGAAGAGGTGCAAAAGGAATTGGCAAGAGCTGGGAATGAATCAGCCGCTGGCGAAATGCATAGGTCCTTCGGGCGCAAAAAACGCGCCCTCCAGGATGACAAGGGGTGAAGGTTCTATGCTAAAGGGAAGCCGTATCGGGACAATGGCAAAGCAAAACAACAGCGACCACTTCAAATTCAACAGCCTAAGTTAATGCCTATGCCGCAGAGCGGGATCATCTCGAGGGCAGGGCTCTACGGCAGTAAGGAAAAGAGCCACTTTTCTAACGTGTTTGTGACACGAGTAAAAACTCGGGTGTGGCACGATTGAACTTGTGCCCTGACACTTCTCCTCCGCCAAAATGACCCACTACCCGAGATTCACGCACTGCCTGCGCTGTCGGCTTTGGCTGAATACTAATGAATACTAATGAATACTAACTACTAAAGGCTATTAAGTACTGGTGTTCCTCTTTTCCACGTTCTCCACACCGATCCACAGAAGTTGCATCGAATTGGGGCATTGACCTTAGTTTCAGATGGCCTTAAAGTCACTTCTACTTTGCAGTTCCAGCCGCACACAAGACCCTTAAGAAAACTCACTCTCCATCTCACGACCATGGTGAGGGCGAGAAAACTGTTTCGTAGCTCGCGCGCAACGGCCAGAGCTTAGAGGCAAGGGATTTTTTGTGGAAAAACGGGCAGAATTAACCTAGTAAACCCCAATGCTTTCTCTAAAACCCTTAAAAACGAACAACTTAATCGGCGAGGTCATCGTCGTAACCGTAGTACAATATATAGTGTTTGGGTCTTGACAGGCCCTATATACAGGCGTATTTTCCATCTACTGGGTTTTGCAGATTTGGGCCCTCTCCCAGAGAAGCCGACGACGCTGAGGTGGCGTCGCCAAACCAAACAGTAAATCGCGGTGGTAAAGAAGCGCCAAATCGATGTTCTTTCCCATGGTGGCGTGCTCACTTTTGAAGGCATGCCACTTTGGCCTTGATATTGGCTCACCGGTGAGCGCGGAGCGAGCGCCGTGACAGCGCGAGCAGAGCGCGAGGGCGCAGCAGGCGAATGCCGTTGCTGAGCCTGGAAAGAAACGGAGTTAATGCCATGGAATTGAATTGGTCGCGGTGGTTTCGTTGTGAATCCAGTTTTGGACTCCTGCTGGCGCCGGACCAGCCTGGAATCTTTGCCCTGGCGGAAGAGGTGGCGCAGTCCGCCGGTCCTAACTCGAGGCGCATGCTGGCCGTAGTTGAGATCAGCGAGGCGGAGAACGTGGCCCACTCGCTCAGCCGGCTCTTTGCTCCCGGCAGCGCGTGGCAGGAGCGCATGAAGATTTGCAGTTGCTATCTGCGCTATGCGGTGGTCACGGACAAGTTCGAGCGCCGGGCAGCGGCTGAGGCGCTGAGGAACTGGCTGAACTCCCAACTAGATTCAGCTGCGCAGATCTTTGAGCGGCCCCGCAGGTCCTCTGCGGTGATTGAGGAAGAGGCCGCAACCGTGGCGGAGCGCGCCGTGGACCGGGTAATGGCTACCCGGCCGTTGTTTCCGGCAGGATTCTAGCCGCGAATCAAGGCGAAAGAACGTGAATTAGAGAAGTGAGTTGATCATTTGTGCACGGCCGAGGGCGGCTGTGGTCCGAGCGGGGTGAAAAAAGATGGGGAACGTGACAGTTAAGACTACAGAGACAACAAAATCGATCCAGCCCACCAAGAAGGCTCCGGGCCTTAAATTCCCGCGTTACTTCACGCGCACGGGCATTTCGCCGTATGACGAAGTCGAGTGGGAGATGCGCACGGCCAACATCACGGACGCCAAGGGCAATACCATCTTTGAACAGAAGAATGTTGATTCGCCCAAGGACTGGTCCATGACGGCGGTGAATATCGTGGCCAGCAAGTACCTGCACGGAGAGCTGGGGACAGCGCAGCGGGAGACGGGCGTCCGCCAGCTTGTGCAGCGCGTGGCGGAGAGCATCCGCGACTGGGGCTGGGCGCAGGGCTATTTTGCTTCCGCGGAAGACCGGGACACCTTTCATGACGAGCTGGTGCACATCCTGGTGCAGCAGAAGGCATCATTCAATTCGCCGGTGTGGTTCAACGTGGGCTGCGACCGCCTGGAGCCGGAGTCTGAAGCGCAGAACTGGCACTGGAACATGGAGAAGGGCCAGGTGGAGTTCTCGTCGAGCGGCTACAAGAATCCGCAGTGTTCCGCGTGCTTCATTAATTCCATCAAGGATTCGCTGGACTCCATTCTCACCTTGGCCAAGACGGAGGGCATGCTGTTCAAGTGGGGTAGCGGCACCGGGACCAATCTTTCTCCGCTGCGTGGTTCCACGGAACAGCTTTCCGGGGGCGGATCGGCTTCCGGCCCGCTCAGCTTTATGAAGGGCTTTGACGCCTTTGCCGGCGTGATCAAGTCCGGCGGCAAGACCCGCCGCGCGGCCAAGATGGTGATCCTGAACATTGACCACCCAGACATTGAAGACTTTATCGAGTGCAAGGCCAAGGAAGAGGCCAAGGCCTGGGCGTTGATCGAGATGGGCTATGACGGATCGTCGCCTGACTCGGATGCCTATAGCTCCATCTTCTTCCAGAATGCCAACAACTCGGTGCGGGTGGCGGATGATTTCATGAACGCCGTGGAGCGTGATGGCGAGTTCTCCACCCGCTCGGTCAAGGGCAGAGAGGTGATGAAGACCTACAAGGCGCGCCACCTGCTGCGCAAGCTCTCGCAGGCCACGTGGCAGTGCGGCGATCCCGGCATGCAGTATGACACCACGGTGAACAAGTGGCATACCTCAAAGAATACCGACCGCATCAATGCCTCCAACCCGTGCTCGGAGTACATGTTCCTGGACGATTCGGCCTGCAATCTTTCTTCCCTCAACCTGATGAAGTTTCTGGGCGCGAGCGGCGCTTTTGACGTTGCCGCCTACCGCCATGCCGTGGACGTGATGATTACCGCGCAGGAGATCCTGGTGGACAATGCCGGATATCCCACGGAGATGATCTCGCGCAATTCGCATGACTACCGCCCGCTCGGCCTGGGCTATGCCAACCTGGGCGCACTGCTCATGGCTTCCGGCCTGCCCTACGATTCCGATGCCGGACGCGATTATGCAGCCTGCGTTACGGCCATTATGTGCGGCGAGGCCTATTTGCAGTCGGCGCGGATTGCCGAGCAGTGCCCGGCTTTGACTCCGGCGACATCACGCGTTTCCGAGCGTGAAGTTACGGGCGGCGCCTGCCCCGGCTGGTATGTAAACCGCGAGCCGTTCCTCGATGTGATACGCATGCACCGGGCTTCAGTGAACAAGATCAATAGCCGCGTGCCGGAGGCGCTGCTGGAAGGCAGCAAAGCCTGCTGGGACCAGGCGCTGGCCCTGGGCGAGAAGGTGGGCTATCGCAACTCGCAGGTTACCGTGCTGGCGCCCACGGGAACGATCGGCTTCATGATGGACTGCGACACTACGGGCATTGAGCCTGACCTGGCGCTGATCAAGTACAAGAAGCTGGTGGGCGGCGGCATGATCAAGATCGTCAATAACACCGTGCCGCAGGCGCTCTACAAGCTGGGCTACAGGGAAGAGCAGATCAATTCGATCGTCAGCTACATTGATTCCACCGGGACCATTGAGGGCGCGCCGGGAATCAAGGATGAGCACCTGCCGGTATTTGATTGCAGCTTCAAGCCACAGAAGGGCACGCGCAGCATCCATTACATGGGCCACGTGAAGATGATGGCGGCGGCGCAGCCGTTTATCTCCGGCGCCATCTCCAAGACGGTGAACCTGCCGGAGAACGCCACGGTGGAAGACATCATGGAGGCCTATATCCAGTCTTGGAAGATGGGGCTGAAGGCCGTGGCCATCTACCGAGATGGATCGAAGAAGGCGCAGCCGTTGATGGCGGCCTCCAACAGGGAAGAGGCGGCCAAACGGGGAACGCGAGGCGAGAGGTTGACAGCTGAAGACGAGGCTCTCCTCAAGCTGACGCCGGAACAGAAGGCGCTGGCGCTGGCGGCGGTGCGTCCGCCAACACTGCGGCAGCAGGAGACGGCGCCGCCGCGGGCCGTGCGTCATCGCCTGCCGGACGAGCGGGCCTCCATCACCCACAAGTTCTCCATTGCCGGACACGATGGCTACATCACGGTAGGCCTCTACCGCGATGGCACGCCGGGCGAGATCTTCATCCGCATGGCCAAGGAAGGTTCGACGGTTTCCGGCCTGATGGATGCATTTGCCACAGCCATCTCGGTGGCCCTGCAACATGGCGTTCCCTTGAAGCTGCTGTGCGACAAGTTTGCCCACAGCCGTTTTGAGCCCAGTGGCTTTACCCCCAATCCGCAGATTCAGATTGCCAAGTCAGTGATGGATTACATCTTCCGCTGGATCGATCTGCGCTTCATCAGCGGCCAGCAATACGAGCTGTTTGACAGCCTGCGCAAGCCGGTAGCCCAACCCGTGGTTCTGGGTGGTGTGGAACAGCTTCCCTCGGCTGTGAGCGCAGAGACATTACCACCTCAAGGTGGCCTGGTTGTGGGAGCCTCTGAGGGGCATGTGGATGGGGATGTCAACCTGACGGACCGTGGCATCTATCACGCTGCTGATGCCATGAAAGATGTCATCGATATGGGCGATGCGCCTAGCTGCCATGTGTGTGGGTCGATCATGACGCGGAATGGGTCGTGTTATCGGTGCATGTCGTGCGGGAGTACGAGCGGGTGTAGCTAAAAATAGCGCTACCGGAGACGCAGAGCCCGCCCGCGAGGCGGGCTTCATCTTTGAAATACATTTAGGTTGATTGGTTCAGATGATTATTCTGCCGGATAAGTTCAAGCGCATTATAGAATCCAACAACCACCTTGTCGGTTTAGTGCACTCTTCATTAGCGAGCTTCGAAGAGTTACTCTACTGGAGTAAATTGCCATTTTTCCCCGACTATACTGACCATGACGAAAAACACGTACAGAACGTTCTCAACGCAGCTGCCTGGTTGGTTACAGAACGTGCGGAGGCAAGCTTAACTTCTGCCGATGTCGCCATCCTGACACTGTCAGTTTTGCTGCATGACGCGGGAATGCACATTGCCCCTGACGGATTTGAATATCTGATTGCTTCCGATTCACCTAGAATTCCTGAATTGGACTCGCTGCCATGGCACGTACTATGGGAAGCTTTTGGCAGGGAGGTCCGCCGCTTCGACGGCAAGACATTAGTCCGTCTCTTCAATGATCCTACGCCGGTTCGATTACCAATTCTTCAGAGCGGTGCTTGGGTCGACAAAGACTTCCGGCTGATCGGCGAGTTCATCAGGAGATATCACTCAAGACTTGCACATGAGATTGCACTCGATGGAATGCCGGGTCCTGGAGCAGACCGAATTAAGCTGCCCTCTGGGATTGACCGCGAGTTCGCGGATCTTAGTGGATTAGTCGCGAGAAGCCACGGAATCGATCTCAGGTCGTCATTTGCCTACCTTAGAGCGAAGTTTCACCTGAGGGAATTCCGTGGTGTCCACGCCACGTATTTAATGGCGCTCCTTCGGATTCATTCGCGCACCAGGGCTCCCAACGTGCGGTTTCACGCATGGGTGGCAACGAGGAAGGGCTGCACGGCAGATACATCATCCAAACACATATTTCGGGTCGAATTTGACTTTGTGTTTTTTCAGGAGGGCCAGATATTCCTCCTCGAAGGTGCGGTTGCGGTGATGCTTCTCCTGGTTGCGGATGTAGTTAATCACGACCCAGGTGCTGGATTCGCTCACGCTGAATGCTCCGTAGCCTTCCTGCCAGGCAAATTTGCGTCTGTGCTCATTCATCCATTTTGAGGAATTGGTTTTAACGAGATTGACTGCCTTGGCCAGGGTCACGTCCTGCGGCAGATGAAATAGCACATGCGCGTGATTGTCCGTCCCATTGATGGCAATTGGCGTGATTCCCTTATTCCGGCAAATGCCTGCCATATAGGACCAGAGCTCCGGTTGCACTTCTTTGGGGATGAGCTTCTTGCGGTCTTTGGTGCTGAAGATTACGTGGATGTGAATTCTGGCGAAGGTGTGGGACATTGTGCCGCCCTCCGGGGCTTCACATTCTATACGCTACAGTTACCACCAGCTACCCGATGGGCTCAGTAATTTCGCCCCTTCGGAGCTTGACTGTCGCGAATCCGCCGCTCCAGCTTTAGCTACGTTTTCCCCCGCGCCATCGGCCTTGGTCCCGAAGCAAACAGCCCTCTCACCCCCCTTACCTGGCATGATTGAACCTCACTGGAGTTCTGTATAATCGGTTTTCCCGATAGCGGGTGATTTTGCTATGGGCCGACCCATTGTTCCTATCAAACGGCAGACCAATACTCCGGAGGAGGCTCTGGGGGCGGTGATTACTGATCTGCGCGTCTCCAGGAAGTGGTCGCAGGGCGACCTGGGAGAGAAGATTGGACACACCGAGTTTTATGTAAGCAGAATTGAGAAGGGGACGCAGAGTGCCCCTCTGGACGTGATCATGCTGGTTGCCCAGGCTTTTGGCCTTCGCGGCTCCCAACTGCTGGCAAAAGCAGAAAAGAAACAATCCAAACGCTAACCCAGATCGGGTGATCGCCGTGACCGGGTGATCTCCACCCCATCACGCGCAAAAGCGGTGCGCGTTTGGGGGGCCCCAGTGATCCGGTGATCGAAAAACCAAACCACAGCCCCGGACAAACTCAATCAACGCGAATCAGGAAGGGTACAAGCCAAGAGCTAACAGCCAAAGAGCCGCTCTTCTCACGCATTCCCCGGCGCTACCTGAACGGCTATTACGCTGGCGCATTGAGCACAGCGGCGGGCGGCTATGGGAATCTCACTCAGGCACTCCGGACATTTTTTGGTTGTCGGATCGGCGGGAATCGGGCTTCGGGCTGCGCGGGCCTTCCAGGCGTTCATGGGCGCCACCATGAAGAAGTACACCGCGGCCGCCACCAGCAGGAAGCTGATGAGCGCGTTCAGAAATATGCCATAAGAGACTACCGCGCCATTCACGGTTACGGTCAACGCGGAAAAGTCTGGTTTGCCGACAACGGCGGCGATGAGGGGCGTGAGGATGTGGGTGACGAATGAGGTCACCACTGACCCAAACGCCGAGCCGATGACTACAGCGACGGCCAGGTCAATTACGTTGCCGCGCATGATGAACTGACGAAATCCTTTGAACATAAGCTGCTGCTCCTAGCTTCTAGCTACTAGCAAAAGCGGGGGCGAAAATCAACAGCCGCCCCCGGAATCGGGTGATCGCGCGTGACCTCCACCCCAGCACCTGCAAAACGGCGTGCGTCGGGAGATCCGGTGACCGGGTGATCTGAAAACCGTGATCTGAAAACCCAAGAAGCGACCACGAATGAACTGACAAACGCGCCACCACGAAATTGCAAGTGCATCGGTCGCGGCTTAACCGGCTATAGCCAAGAGCCAAGGGCCAGCTCTCACTCGCGTTGTTTTTTAGCCAAAAACGGCGTATTATTACTAATGTTGTAACTGGTTTCGGCTTAGAACCTGTAAGTGTAAGGTTCTAAGTGGGTTTGTAGTTTCCCCAATCCGTGGCGAACGTACCAGTGGGCTGAACGCCCACTTTATTTTTGGGTGAAATTGGGAATCCCAGCGGTTTTTGTTGGTGCTATGCGCGAAATTTCAGGGGGATCCTTCGGCTTCGCCTCAGGATTTCGCTTGGCGGCGCAAGACGCCGCCAGAGCAGCTCAACTTTTAATTTTGGGAAAAAGGGGCTGTAAACCAACAAAAAGGCCACAAAGAGTACGAAAAAGACGAGAAAAAGAGACCTGAATGGCCGCAGACGTGGAAAAGATCAAGGCCATTGTTTCACGGGTGGCCGCAACGCACGGAGTGGAAGTGGTGGAAGTTGATTTGCGGGGTGGAGGCAAGGCGCGCACCCTGAAGATCACCATTGATAAGCCCGAGGGCGTAACCCACGAGGATTGCGCCAATGTGAGCCGTGAAGTTTCGACGATTGTGGATGTGGAAGATGCGGTCCCCGGCGGTTCTTATACGTTAGAAGTTTCGTCACCGGGGCTGGACCGCAAGCTGCTGGGCGCCAAGGATTTCATACGGTTTATTGGCAGCCGGATCAAAGTGATGACGCGCGAGCCGGTGAACGGCAACCGCCACTTTGAAGGCCGGCTGGAAAGCTTTACGGATGGGCGGCTTTTGTTAGAAGTGCTTACGGGAAAGAAGAAGCCGAAACCGGGACACGCGCATCCGGGGCAGAAGATTGAGATTGAGTTGGCCAATGTGGAGAAGGCCAACGTGGCGCCGGAGATCTAGTCATCGGGAAGAAGCAGATTTTAGCCGCGAATTAACGCGGATGAACGCGAATCAAGGAAATCGGGTGATCGCCCGTGATCCTGTGATCAGTAAGGCAAGAGCAAGCTAATAAGTTGTCTGGTTGCAAGTTATGGCGCGGTGAAGCGTTAAACACCGTGCCCTTTATTAAGGAATCTTATGGCTAGTGAGATTTATAACGTCATTGATGCTCTAAGCCGGGAAAAAGGAATTGATCCGCAGATTGTAGTGAGCGCGGTGGAAGACGCCATTGTTGCGGCCACTCGCAAAAAAGATAAGAGCCAGGAAAACCTGCACGCCGAATTGGACAAAGATAGCGGGATGATCCGTGTGTATGCGGTGAAGAGCATTCTGGCGACGGAAGATGACATTGCCGATCCGCAACTGGAGATCTCGCTGGAAGATGCCAAGAAGATCGACGAGAACGCCGAAGTTGGCGGCGAGGTGCGGTTCCTGAAGTCTACGGAGGGGTTGGGACGAATCTCCGCGCAAATCGCCAAACAGATTATCTTCCAGAAGGTGCGCGAGGCCGAGCGCGAGACCATTTACAACGAGTACATTGGCCGCGTGGGCGAGATCCTGAATGCCACGGTCAAGCGCATTGAAGGCCCGGAGGTGATTTTCGATATCGGCAAAGCCGAGGCCCGGATGCCGAGGAAAGAGTCATCGCGCCTGGAGTCCTTTGCCATGGGCGAGCGGGTGCGGGTGGTGCTGGTGCGCGTGGACAAGAATTCCAAAGGTCCGGCGGTGATTGTTTCCCGCGCCGCGCCGGAGCTGGTGCAGAACCTGTTCCAGACCGAGGTGCCGGAAATTTATGACAGCACTGTGACCATCAGAGCCATTGCGCGCGAAGCCGGCGAGCGCACCAAGATTGCCGTAATGTCCAGGGACAAGGATGTGGATGCCGTGGGCGCGTGCGTGGGCATGAAGGGCATGCGGGTGCAGTCCATCATCCGCGAATTGCGGGGCGAAAAGATCGATATTATCGAATACCACGAAGACCCAATCACCTTTGCGGAAAAGGCATTGCAGCCGGCAAAGGTGAGCCGCGTCACGGTGATTGATGCGGGGGAGAAGCACCTTGAGGTGGTGGTGGATGATAGCCAGCTCTCCCTGGCCATCGGCAAGAAAGGCCAGAACGTCCGGCTGGCAGCCAAGCTGCTGGGCTGGAAGATTGACATCAAGAGCGAAGAAGAGAAGCGGCAGGAAGTGGAGCAGCAGATGTCATCAATGGTCACTCAGACGATTACGCCGCTGGAGCGGGTGACTGACCTGGGCGAGCAGCTTATCGCCAAGCTGAGCGAGGCCGGTATTACCACGGTGGAGGCCCTGGCGGACATGACGCCGGAGCAACTGGAAGAGCTGCCGGGCGTCGGGCCGAAGACTGTGGAAAAAATCAGCATTGCGGTGAATAATTATTTTGCCAGCCTGGAAGCCGAAGCCTCCGCACCGGCGGAAGAAGGGGCTGAGGCGGCGACAGCTGAGGTCGCGGAAGAGCAGGGTGGGCAGACGGCTGAGGCTGTGGCGGTGGAAGCTGCTCCAGCGGATGAGGCGGAAGTTCAGACTGCTGGCGAGGATCAAGAGGTGACTGAGGTTATGGCGGCCGAGGTTGAGTCTGACAACCACGACCAGGAGCATTTAGAAGATTCTCAGGCAGGGACGGCAGAGGTCCCAAAGAGTAGTGAAGAGTCATAAAGTTCAGATGGAATCAAAGTAAAGGCGTGAGGACTATATGATCGCTTAACGGACAACTTGGAGGAAACGCAGAGAGTGAAAATTCGAATCAATGATCTGGCCAGAGAGCTTGAGGTAAAGAGCAAAGAGATCCTGGACTCTTTACCGGAAGTGGGCGTAAAGGAAAAGAAGACCCACTCCTCCTCGATTGAGGATCATGAAGCAGAACTCGTCAGGAGATATTTTGCGGCCAAGTCCGGCTCTGCGAGCGGTCGGGAAAAGTCTGCTCCGGCGGAAATGAAACCCAAGATCGATTTCTCCAAGGTCCACAAGCCCGGCGATGTTGCCCGTCAATTACGGGAACGGGAAGAACAACAACACCGTCCTATCGCTCCGCCACGGCCCGTAGTGGCGGCGGCTGCGCCTCCTGCAGTTGTTCCCAAACCACCGGCAGTATCAGCTCCCCCAGTTGCGCCACCGCCGGTCCAGGAAAGGCCAACCGTGATCGCGCCCAGGTTTATTACACCTCAGGTCGTCGCACCACCGCCAGAAAAGACCGTTGTGGTATCGCCGCCGCTGCACAAACCTGCGGCTCCTCCGGTTGCGCCAGTACCGGAAAAACCTGCAGCTCCTCCGGCGGTGATCGTTACGCCTCCGGTGCAGCAGCCTCCGGCGCCCATCCCAGCGGCGGTAGTGAGTGCCCCAAAGCCGCCCGCAGCGCCTGTGGCAGCTACACCAGCGGCTCCAGCGGAACATCATGCACCGATTGCGGCCAAGCCTGCATCCCAGCAACCTATTGTTCCGCAACGGCGCGTCATTACTCCGCAAACCGGACCGCGGCCTGTGTATCATGCGCCGCCACCGCCGCCGGCCCGGCCTCCTGTGGTCCAGCACGGCGCCGCGCCCGCGGGGCGTCCACAAGGCGGTGTGGTGCGCGGACAGCCAATTTTCCAGCGCCCCCGTCCTCCGATGTCTGGCAGCGCCGCAGGGGCTCCTGCTGGCCGGCCACAGTTTGGACGCCCAGGTGGCGACCAGCGGCGAGGGCCGCATCCCACCAGCGCCGGTCGTGCAGGTTTTCCAGGACGCCAAGGTGTAGGACCGGGATTGCCACCGCCTCCGGCGCCGGGCAAGCCCACAGGACGCGCCGGCGCGCCGCCAAGGCGTCCGGGACAGCGTTACAGCCATGGGCCCAAAGAAGGGCCGATGAAGGGCTTTGTTCCGCCGCCACGGTTGTCGTTGTCAAACGAGCCTCAGCCGATCACGCGCAGCATCACCATAACGGAAGGCGTCAGCGTGAAAGACCTGGCAGAGAAACTGGGCATCCGCGCTAAGGACCTGATTGCCCGATTGCTGATGAAAGGCGCAATGGCCACCGTGAACCAGACCCTGGATTTTGAACTGGCCCGGGACATGGCAAACCATTTTGGCGCAGACGTTGAGGTCATCAGCTTTGAAGACCAGGCGGCGAAAGAGATGGCGCAGATAACCGGCGCGTCAGAGGAATCGGCGGCGGCGTCCGTGGTTACGCGTCCGCCGGTGGTCACGATCATGGGTCATGTGGACCACGGCAAGACTTCACTGCTGGACGCGATTCGTGAAACCAACGTGGCCGGCGGAGAGGCCGGCGGGATCACGCAGCACATTGGCGCGTACAAGGTAAAGATCACCAAATCTGATTCTCCGGCGTTTGGGCGGCAGATTGTTTTCCTGGATACGCCGGGTCACGAAGCGTTTACTCGCATGCGTGCCCGCGGAGCCAAGGTTACGGACATTGTCGTCCTGGTGGTGGCGGCTGATGATGGCGTGATGCCGCAAACTCTGGAAGCCATGGACCATGCCAAGGCGGCGAAAGTGCCGATCATCGTCGCGGTGAATAAAATCGACAAGCCTGAAGCCATGCCCGACCGGGTGAAGAAGCAACTCGCCGACCGCGGCCTTATGCCGGAAGATTGGGGTGGCACCACAGTATTTGTGGATGTATCCGCCAAGAAACGCACCAATCTCGATCTGCTGATGGAGATGATCTGCCTGGTTGCCGATCTGCAGGAACTCAAGGCGAATCCTGACCGTCCGGCCTCCGGTACGGTGGTGGAAGCCAAGATTGACCGCGGACGCGGCTCTGTGGCCACGGTGCTGGTGCAAAACGGCACGTTGCACATTGGCGATAATTTCATCCTGGGCAACACCTTCGGCAAGGTGCGCGCCATGTTTGATGATCGCGGCAGCGTGGTGGAGGAAGCTCCACCCTCAACTCCGGTTGAGGTGCTGGGACTGGAGGGATTGCCGCAGGCTGGCGATCAACTGCTGGTGGTTCCCGAGCGCGAGAAGGCCCGGCAGGTATCCGAATATCGCGAACAGAAGGCGCGGGAAGCCACTCTGGCCAAATCGTCCAAGCTTTCGTTGGAAGGTCTTGCCGAGCAGATCAAGACGGCCGGGGTGAAGGAATTACCGATCATCCTGAAAGCTGATGTGCAGGGATCGGCCGAGGTACTGGCCGACACATTGAACAAGCTCACAACGGAAAAGGTGAGAATCAAGATCCTGCACGCCGGTGTGGGTGCGATTACCGAAAACGATGTGCTGCTGGCGTCGGCATCGAATGCGGTGATTATCGGTTTCAGCGTCCGTCCGGAGCGCAAGGCGCAGGAACTGGCGGAGATGGAAAAAGTGGATATCCGCCTGCACTCGATCATTTACGAGCTTCAGGATGAGATCAAGAAGGCCATGGCCGGACTGCTGGAACCAATTATCAAGGAAACCTACCAGGGCCGGGCCGAGGTGCGCGACATCTTCCGCGTGCCCAAGGTCGGCACGGTGGCTGGATGCTACGTGCAGGATGGGTTCATCAAGCGCGATGCCGATGTGCGCCTGGTTCGCGATGGCGTGCAGGTTTACAAAGGCAAGATCGGGTCGCTCAAGCGCTTCAAAGACGATGCGAGCGAGGTACGCAACGGCATGGAGTGCGGCATTGCCATCAGCAACTTTAACGATGTCAAGCGTGGTGACGTGATTGAAGCTTTTGTGACGGAGAAAATTGCGGCTGAAATCGGTGTTGCTTAGACGTTTTCACGGTTGCCGCGGTTTCTGCTAGTGACGGTTGCTTCAAGCGAGCCGAGTGGTTAGTAATCAGCACTTAGCACTCAGCCAGCGGGCAGTATTGGAGATCCTTAAGGATGTCGTCGGCACGGAAACGAAAGCGTCGGAAGTAATTGCTTTCAATCCTATTAATCAAGAGAATGGGCGGCCCAGTGGGCCGCCCAGTTTGATTTAGTGGCGGTCGTGGTCGTCGTGGTCGTGGTCGCGGTCTCCGCGCCGGCAATCTTTACACTGCTCGGCTTTGCGCAAATGTTCCAGAGCTTCGCGCGTGGACCTCATGGCTTCTACTTTGTCGCCGCAGAAGTCCCACTTGGCCTCTTCCATTTCGTGCATCGCGACTTCGAGCGCGTGGACGGCATCGTGAATGCGGGGGCACCTGGATGGCGGCGGTGGCGCCGGCTTCGCGGCCATGATTGCCGCAGCGATCATCAATACCAAGGTCAATACCGCAATAGAAATTTTCTTCATGGTGATCCGCCTCCTTTAGACGGAACGCGTTCATCCCTGGGAATGCGCGGAACTATAAGGTCGTTCGTTGAAGTTCCAGGAAGTTTGGGGACCCGATTACCTATGCCCTGTTTACGGCTCCCTCTTTTTAACACATAAGGATTCCGTCGAATACGATTTTTGTTGCTTATGGAGTTACTCCGCAGAGACTGTTCATGGGTAACTTGCCGGCGGACGGCCCTGTCAGGAGCGCCTTCCACGGTTGAGAGGTTGAGAGCGAGGGCCGCACGAGATGGCCGCAACTAATCGGAGTCGAGTAGAATTCGCTTTGTTCCATGCCTATTGCCTATCTCACGCTGGAGCTGCGGATTGAGGGCGCGCACTCGCTCAAGGACAAGCGCCAGGTGCTGCGTAGCATGAAAGACCGGCTCCGCAATTCTTTCAATATCTCCATTGCTGAAATCGACGCTACGGACCTTTGGCAGCGGGCGACATTGGGTGTGGTGAGCATTTCCGATTCGCGCGATTATCTTGAAGGGCTCATGCGCAACGTGGAGCGCGAAGCGGTTAGGCTGGCTAATAACGCCGGCGCGGAAGTGGTGGACTCATTTGTGGATTTTGTCGAGACATGAAGAATTGGGTAAGGCGTAGTTGGGTAATTGAGAATCGGGTGCGACCTCCATCCCGGTGACCGGAAGGATCAAAATCTTCACAGGACTTTTTTGCCTCCTTTCAGTGTCCCTGGGGATCAAATGCTTTGGTTTGGGCCAAGGAGGAGCCAGGAGCCTTTTCCACTCTCCAACTCACTCATTGTCAACAACTTACTGAACAGCCCTATGCGTCCCAGCATTCCGTCTGATATCCTCATGGGTTTTTATTGACCGAAGCAAAAATGCCTGAGCAACGAGGAAGACAGCATCATCTGGAGCGGGTAAGCGAGGCCCTGAAGGAAGACATCGGGACCATCATCGAAGGCGAACTGGGTGATCCGCGCATTGCGCTGTGCACGGTTTCGGAAGTGCTGCTTTCACCGGACGGCAAGAGCGCGCGGGTGTTCATTCACGTGGTGGGAGATGAGCAGGAGGCCAGGCAGACGCTGAAAGTCATTGAAGCCGCCAAAGGATACATCCGGCACGAACTGCTGGAGTTGATGGGTGTGCGTCATGTGCCGGACCTGATCTTTGTTCTGGACCGCTCGCAGGAGATTGGGGCCAGGATTGACGAGTTGCTGGGAAGAACCCGCGGCAGGCAGACCAAGAGGCGCAAGAAGCAGTGATATGGATCATCTGGAACAGGTCCTGGAACAAGTTCGGCAGCGCAGGGAATTCCTGTTGACATCGCACGCCCGCCCGGATGGCGACGCGATAGGCTCCCTGCTGGCGATGGCCGCTATATTGCACAAGATGGGCAAGACTGCCCAGGTAGTCATGAGCGACCCGGTGCCGGTGATCTACAAGCCACTGCCTTATGCGGATACAATCATTCACTCGTCTCAAGTCAACGGCCACCATGATGCCGCCATTCTGCTGGAATGCGATAGCGTGCAGCGGACACGGCTTCAGGGCCTGGACAAGTCCTTCCTTATCAGTATTGATCATCATGTAACCGCCAGACGTTTTGCCAACGTCAACTGGATCGATCCCGAAGCCTGTGCCTGCGCCGAGATGGTTTTTCGCCTGGGCAATGCCGCCGGGGTGAAGATTACTCCGGAAATTGCCACGTGCCTTTACACCGCAGTGCTCACAGACACTGGTTCCTTCTGCTATTCGCCCACCAACGCTCACACGTTTGAGCTGGCGCGAGAACTGGTGGAGTTTGGCGCCGATCCGGCCAGAATTGCCCAGAACGTTTATTTTTCCAACCCGACATCCAAGATGCGGCTTCTGGGCGCGGCGCTTTCCAAGTTGCGGCGCGAGGGCTCAATCGCGTGGATGACGGTTACCCGCGAAGACATGGAGCAGTCCGGAGCCCTGGAAGAGGATTGCGAGGGGCTGGTTAACTATGCATTGGGAATCGCGGGGGTTGAGGTGGCAATGTTCTTCCGCGAGATCGCCGAGCATCGGGTGCGAGTGAGCATGCGCAGCAAGGGCGCGGTCAATGTGTCCGCGATTGCCGAGCCGTTCGGCGGCGGCGGCCATGAGTGCGCCAGCGGATTTGCTGTAGACGGTCCTCTCGAGGCGGCCATCGAAAAGGTGCTGCAGGCGCTGCGGGCGAAATTGTCGTAGTGGCGTCCTTTCGTAAACTCCTATTCATGGTTGCTGTAGTCCTGTCTTAATGGCAGTGTACTCCTGGCCGACCTGAGCACTCAGCAGCCGGCATTCAGCCCGCGAACAATCTTGGACTGAAGGAAATACAGCGTCTTCGGCATAATAGGGTGATCGGGCCTTCCTCATGAATCAGCAAATCAGGGTGCGCATATTGCAACTCGCAGTGATCACGGGTATCTGCGGGTTCCTCTTTTTCTTTGGCCTGGGCGCTTTCGGATTGGTGGGAGCAGATGAACCGCGCTATGCGCAGATTGCGCGGGAAATGTTCACTCGCCACGACTGGATCGTTCCCACCCTGAATGGCCAACCCTGGCTGGAAAAACCGGCATTCCTCTACTGGAAGATGATGAACAGCTACGGCATTTTTGGCGTAGCCGACTGGGCGGCGCGCGTACCCGCGGCGGCACATGCTCTTACGCTGGTGCTGGTAGTGTTTTTCTTTATGCGCCGCTTCCGGCCGGGAACGGAGATGGACGCGGCGCTGATTACTGCGTCATCGGCGGCCATCATCGGCTTTGCCCGCGGGGCCTCGACGGACATGTTGCTGTCCTCGCACTTCGCCATGGCTATGCTCGCCTGGTGGGCCTGGCACGTTACAAGGAGAAAAATCTGGCTGGCGTTTTTCTATACGCTGCTGTCCCTGGGCGCGCTGAGCAAAGGCCCGGTGGCGCCGGCGCTTGCCGTCCTGATGGTTGGCGCGTATGCGTTGCTTCGGCGTGATAAAAAGGCCTTTCTTGGCAGCCTGTGGTGGCCGGGGTTTCTGCTGTTTTTTGCCATTGCTTTGCCCTGGTATGTCGCGGTGCAGATTAAGGCGCCGCAGTTCTTTGGCATATTTTTTATTGAGCACAATCTGGAGCGCTTCGGCACGAACTTGTATCAGCATTCGCAGCCATTCTGGTATTACATTCCAGTGTTTCTCCTGAGCATGCTTCCGTGGACGGTCTTCACGATCATGGCAATTGTCCAAAGCGGGAAAAGTGAAATCCGCCGCTTGCGCACTCGTGAAGTTGAAGACGGAAGGGATGACGGTCTCCAGCTTTTCCTGTTGCTTTGGATGATCATCCCGATTTTCTTCTTCAGCATCTCGCGTTCGAAGCTGCCAGGCTACATACTGCCCGCCATTCCCGCGGCGGCATTGCTGACGGCGGATTATCTTCACCGCAGCCTGCTACCGCTCAAGCGCTGGGCGATGGTGCTGCATTCGATGATTTGCGGCAGTCTGGTTGCGGCGGCGCTGCTGGCGCCATCAAGAATACTGAAGGTACATCCTGCGCAAAACGTGCAGGCTGCAGTACTGTTGGGCGCGGGTGTGATGGCCGTTCTGGTATTGCTGATTGTGAGGCTGGGTGGACCCGGCGTGCTGCACTTTGCCACACTGATTCCAGTGATTGTGGTGCTGGCTTTTCTGCTTCGTCCTGCCGCGCCGGTGATAGACGAGGCAAACTCAGCACGCACAGTGGATGCCCAACTGCGGCATCTCGGCGCACCACCAGGACCTATTGCAGTGTTTAACGTGAAGCGCGAGGTTGAATACGGGCTGAATTTTTATCGCAACCAACCCATAGGCCGTTATGAACGGGATGGTATTCCGCAGGAGAGCCATCTCCTGGTCGCCAGGGAGGGCAACAAGGATGCGGTGCAGGCGCTGGTTGGCAGCCGTCAAATTGCGCTCTTCGGCAGCTTTCCCCCACAACATCTGGAGTTCTTTTTGGTATCAAAACGGTAGACAGGCAGTGACGCAGCTGGTTCCTACTTGTTTGGTTCATGGACTAGAGAGGCCTTTGCGTATTTGGCCGTTCGAGGCTAGACTTTTACCTCGTCCGGCCTTTTGTCCCCCCCGAGGAAGGGCTAATACCACAGGATTTTCATGGCGCTGCACACCCACATCGAAGCTCACCGGACACCGCAACCTTCCGGAGTCGAGATCCTGGACCTGCGGCACTTCAACTCCCAGCATCTGCGTCCGTTGCTGGAGCATGAGACGCGGATGTGGCGCCAGCTCATGACCTGGGATTACCGCTCGTCGGCGGAGATGATTCTCCGTTACATTGACTCCAAGATCCTGCCGGGCTATGCGGCGGTAAAGAATGGACAAGTGGGCGGATACGCTTTTTTTGTCTATGAAGGCAGCAAGGGAGTGGTGGGCGACCTGTATGCGGACCAGTCGATCCAGCTACCAGAGGGAGAAGGCGCAGTCGAGCGTCTTCTGGCTATCCATGTGATTGAGACCTTGCAGCAGTCTCCTGGCATTCACCGGGTTGAAGCTCAGCTCTTGCCCCATGAGTCGGGGACCTTGAGCGCAACCTTTGTCCGGGAGGGCTTTCGCCAGTTTCCGCGATTGTTCATGACGCTGTCGCTTAAGGATGGGTTGAGGACGCAAGTTCCTGCGCCGGCAGAAATTGAATTCCGCCGCTGGGGCGAGCAGGACTTTCAACCGGCCGCCAGCGTGATTACGGCTGCGTATCGGGGGCATATTGACTCTGAAATTAACGATCAGTACCGCAGCCTGAACGGATCGTTGCGCTTCCTGAACAACATTGTGCGCTTCCCCGGATGCGGCATATTCGATGGCAACGCTTCGTTTGTAGCCGTCAATAAAGTGACCCGCTCGGTCGCCGGGGTGTTGCTCTGCTCGCGAGTGAAGGAAGATGTAGGCCACATTACCCAAGTCTGTATTTTGCCCGAGTATCGGGGCAAACGGATCGGCGAATCCTTGATTGCCTTGTGCACTCAGGAACTCCGCAGCCGCAATTTCTCCGCCCTGAGTCTGACCGTGACTGAAGCCAATACCAAAGCCGTGGGGCTGTATTTGCGGCTTGGGTTTGATGTGAAGCGGAGATTTGATGCGTTTGTTTGGGAAGGGTGAGCTGGATTGGGTAATTGAGTAATCTCGTAATTTGGTAATTGAAAATCGGGTTGATCGCGCGTGGTCGAGTGATCTGTTGATGGGAAACCATGAGGGGGACGGCGATCCACACAATTGCGTAATTGGCTAAATTAGAAATTGTCAGGTGGACGATTGAGGCGGCATCCGGTGGTTTTCAATTACCAAGTTACCAATTTACCCAATTACCAAATTCTCCATTAGTCCCACAATCTCTGAATAACGAAAACGGGCGTTGGCGCTCAGTGGTGGAGCAGCCACATGACCCACCCTGCCAGGAACAGTCCACCTACGAAGTAGGCGAAGCAATATGCGCCGTAGCGCACCATTTCGCGGGAGTCATTGCGTTGGGTTATTCCGAAGACAATGGAGGCACAGAAAGCGCAGATCACCGCTGTGCTGAAGTGAGAAAGCTGCAAGGAGTGTGAGACCTGGAGGGCGAGAATCATTTTTTTCGTCCCATGGCGATGTGATATGCATCCACCATGCTCATCACGTTGAGCAGGCCGGAGATCACAATGTATTTTGTGCCGTAATCGTTCGTGGCAAAGGCGATGGCGATACCGCCCAACTCCATCACACGGCTGATAATGTAGAGCCCGCCAGCCCCGGCATCGCCCACGAACCCGAGCATGTCCAAAAGATCGCCGGTGTTGGATTTGTAGATTTTGCCGCCCATGGCAATGCCCAACATAAACATGAGGACCACGGAAAACATCAAGAGAAAGCCGCGAGCCCACTTTTTCTGTATGAGATGACCGGCCCCGGGGATGACCCACCCCAGCATGGGCGCAACCACTGACATGGCAGTAATGGGTTGGGCAGCCGCTAGGGGCTGCACTTCAGAGGCGGTGGCTTCAGTTTTTGGCATTCAAGTTTGTTTTTGTACTGATCTAATCTATCAATTTTTAAGGCGGCAGGTTAAAAAAGGCGCCTCGTATTCATTTTAAGGCATGATTGCGCTTCGCTCATTTCAGGCTCCAAGCCTGAACCAGGGGCTGGCCTGGGCACCCATCAAGCGTACACCAAGCGTACAGATTTGGTTTAGATTAAAACCAGTTCACGTTGGATCTTGCCGGTGACCTCGGCAGAGCTGTTTCTGGTCAAAACGTTTACTTCACTGCGCACGCCGAATTCCCCCGGCAGGTAAACGCCGGGTTCAATCGAGAAGCAGGTATTGGGAATGATCTCGCGATCGTCCCTGGTCTCCAGGTTATCCATGTTGGCGCCGTTTCCATGCACGGTCACGCCAATAGAGTGCCCGGTGCGGTGGGTGAAATACTGCGCCAGGCCAGCGGAGGCAATTACAGCGCGTGTGGCCTCATCTACTTCCCATCCCGCAATCTTACGCTTGGCGGAAAAGGCTTCCTGGACTTTCCTGACGCCGGCATCGCGCGCATCGCGGACGATATTGAAGATCTTCACCTGCTTTTCTGATGGGGCGCCGATGATCCCAGTCCATGTAATGTCGTAATAGACAGCATTGGGCGCCTTCTTCTTGGCCCAGATGTCCAGCAGGACAAAATCGCCAGGTTTGATGTTTGACGAGCCTTCCGGGCGCGGCTCGTAATGCGGATTGCCGCTGTTGGCGTTCACCGCCACGATGGGCAGGTCTTCCGTGATGAGGTCCTCGCGGCGGAAGGCCTCCGCAATCCACTGCTGGATGTTGTATTCGGTGGCACCACCGTTGCGGCCCCGATGTCCAATTTCTTTGAACGCCGCTGAGACAATCGCATCAATCGAGTCTCGCGCAGCGAAGTGGCTCTTGATCTGCTCATCAGTCCACGCAGCCTCAAAGCGGGCCACGAGGTCCCCAGAGCTCATAATCTCTTTTCCAAAACTGCGCACCAACTCCACTGTGCCCGCGTCTACAAGTCCAATGTAAGGAATCAGGTTGTTGGGCGAGTACTGCATGGCGACTGTCTTGTATGGCTCCAGCATGGCTTTCAGGTTGTCCCAAAGCTCGCGCCAGGAGGAGTATTCGCGCTGGCTGCCGGGAAGCGTATTCAAGTGGCCGGCCTCGATACGGTGAACCAGCTTGACCGGTTCACCCTCTTTGGGAATCACGTAAAACCAGCGGCGGGTGACAAAAAGATTATCCGGCAGGCCCAGCACTTTATAGCTGATGGGGTCGCGGTGATGGTGATCGTAAAACAGCCAGCAATCGAACTCGCGCTCGCGCAGGGCTGCCTGAATGGTGCTCAGAATCATGATGTGAGTCATTCTAACCAAAATAGACGGCTTGTGAACGAAAATCTCTTAATAGTTTAAGACAGGGTTTTGAGCCAGGGATGTTGCACAGATATTTCGGATTCTTGCCTTAATCCACCTTAGCTGGAGTTGAGGAGGGCTTTAGCGTCTTGTCGTAAATCCATAGCAGGACGGCGGTGGCCACTCCTATTCCGCATACGACCCACCAAATGCCTTGTGGGTTATGTGTGACCTCTCCAAAGTGGTGAATCAGCATTCCGCCAAACGGGCCGCCGATAAATGCGCCAATACCAATCGGCAAGAATGCGAAGCCCATATAAGTCCCCTGCTGCCCTGACGGCGCGAGTCGCGAAATGTATTCGTAGTACCGGGGTGATTGCGTGATTTCACCCAGAGAGACGGCAAAGAGGGTGAAAATTGTCGTCAAGACGCTGGGATGAATAATCAGGATGATCCATGCCAGAGCTGATATGAGAGTGCCAAGGGTGACAGCACGGAACGCCGGAATCTTTTGCGTGAGGAAACTCACTACCATTTGCAGCGAGATGACGGTCAGCGGCCCCGTGACCAACAGCAGAGCTGTGTCAGTTTTTGGATTGATATAGTCGTGGACGTAGAGGGGCAGGGTAATGAACTCCTGCCAGAACACGATCCAGTAGCCGGAAAAGATCAGCAGAAACAGCACGAAGCGGAAGTTAGACAGCACAACGACGAAGTTCCTTGCTGCCTGTCCCAGGCTGGCTGTCTGCGCCTCGTCTAACCGTTTTGGTTCCTTAAAGAGAAGCAGCACGGCAAAGAACATGACAAAAACGCTCAAAGCAGCCACGCGAAACACATTTTCCACGCTAAGGTGCTGTTGTACCCACGAGGCCGTGTACGGTCCCGCCGCCCCACCGATGTTCACCAAAGTATAGTAGATCGAATAACCGATCGAACGAACGTTCTCTTTCGAGGCGCGCGCGGTGGTACCCACAACACACGGCTTTACCATCGCCACGCCGAGCGCCGGAAGCACCAGCACGATTGTGACCAGGACTGTTAGCGGCATGGCGCCGCGCACCGGGGCAAACCATGCGGCGCCCAGCGATCCCAACAGAAAGTACGAGCAGCTCAAAATCAGGTAGGCCAGGGAAAGAGCGCGGCGAAATCCCAACCGGTCGGCGAGAGCTCCCCCGAAGATAGCCAAGAACCAAACCCATCCCCCGAATTGGCCCGCCAGCGTTCCCGCCTGCTCTGAGGTGAATTTCAGGTTCTCATGCAGATAGCGCACAAGAACGGCGAAGGCGGCGTAATACGACAGGCGTTCGAAGAGTTCACTGACGTTGGCGACCCAGAAAGGCCGCTCAAAGCCCGTTCTTATCTCGCGCAAGCGCTGGGAAAAAGGCAAGATTTCTCCTTGGCTACTCAGGTCTTCACATCCGCAAGACGCCGGTGCAGTTGCTCCGCGGTGATGCCGCTGATCTGTACAAGCTTGAGCCGGTTCGTTTTGCCGCTGGCTATGGTAACTGAGGAGCGGGGAATATCAAAAAAATCAGCCAGAAATTCGATCACGGCCTGGTTGGCCTTGCCGTCCACTGGCGGAGCGGTCAGGTCGAGCTTCAGCGCATCGCCGACCGTACCCGTTATGGCATTCTTGCGAGCGCGTGGATGAACCTTCACGGCAAAAGTGACCCCGAGCGGTGTCTCTTTGAGAGAAATCATCAGAAATCAACAAGTGTGGTTATCGCTTCTGGTCGTTCCCCAGGGGTTTGCGGGCGAAGTAGTACGCAGACCAAGCCAATAGAGCGAACATAATGACAGAGACGAGATTGCTCTCGCCAATGATCGGGAGGCGCTTTCCCAGCAAGAGCACCCCTTCTTTGACGTGGTACCACTTGCTGTCCGGGCTGTTTTCCAGCAGCTTGATTACGATTCCCAACAAGCCGACCACGCCACCTGCAGCGATCAGCCCGGACGCATAGAGTGATCCGGGGCTGACGTCACTTTCCTCTTTCTTTTCACCGGCCTTGGCCGCTGCGCGGTCCACCAGCCAGCGGACGATGCCTCCGCAAAAGATGGCCAGGGTGGTGCCAATCGAGATGTAGAATCCCACGGCAAAGGAAAGCGAGCGGATGCCCAGGATTTCCACGCCAATCACAATGAATACGCCAATCAAAACGAGGTTCCAGGGCAGCCGATGGTCAATGATCCCGTTTACTACAGTTGCCATCAGATTCGCTTGTGGCGCGGGGGCTTTGTCGCTACCGATTCCCTGTATCCACTGGCGCTCGAGCTTTCCCGTTTCAGGGTTATAGAGATACTGTCCGTTGGCCAGGTGTTGCGCGCCCAGTGCGGTAATGAGCGTATATTTCCTGGGATCTTCTGTGGTGATGGGATTTCCTTTTTCGTCCACAATTTTGATGTCAGAACGCTCGATCAAAGGGTTGTGTTCCGCAGCTACCTGGCGAACACCTTCTTCCATGTTATTCAGGTCAAGGTTCACCGGCCCAAATGGCCGGATTTGTTCCAATCCTTTGTTCATCAGCCCTAGAGTGCCGCCGATGGCAAAGACGGAGATCAGCACCCCAACTATTAACGCCCACTGCTGGCGCTTGGGAGTGGCGCCGACGAGAAAGCCGGTCTTCAGATCTTGTGACGTGTTTCCGGCGTTGGCGGAGGCGATGCAGACCACTCCGCCAATTGAAATCACGAGCGCTTTGTAGGCGGCCGTCTTCCAGCCGGCAAGCAGGAACATCACGCACGTCGCCATCATGGTGGCAATGGCCATTCCTGAAATTGGATTGGAGGAAGTGCCGATCAACCCGGTAATGCGCGAGGAAACCGTTACAAAAAGGAAGCCAAAGACCACCACGAAAATAGCAGCGGCAACGTCGGCAACGATGCTGGTGGAGGTGCCCGGAACAGGCTTCCAGATAAGCATGGCTATGAGCATCAGCAATACGAGAACGGTTCCAGCCAGGGCATGCTTCATGCTCAGGTCAATATCCGTGCGACGGCTGCCGATCACCGCGGCTGCGCCTTTTCTTAAATCTGCCGCACCGGCACGCAGGGCATTCACGATTGTAGGTATCGTCTTGATGAGGGTAATCAGGCCGGCGGCAGCTACCGCCCCTGCGCCCATGGGACGAATATACGCGCCATAAACCTCGGCCACGGACATTTGCGAGATGAGTTTCTGGGCAGGATAGAGAGGGCTCGTGAGTGCTCCCCCGAAAAATTTGATGGCCGGCATCACTACCAACCAGGCAAAGACGCCACCAGCAAAAATGACCCCGGCAATCCGCGGACCGATGATGTAACCCACGCCCAGGTACTCTGTGGTGGTGTTGGCGCGAATCGCACTGCCGGGGTACCACTTGGGTTGATAGTCAGCCGTGCTGGGCCAGAGTCCGAACAGGTTCTCATTCTGAAACAGAGTGTAAAGACTTCCAAGTCCCAAGCCGGTAAAGACGCGGCCGGCAAATGATCCACCGCGATCCCCGGCAATTAGAACATCGGCGCAGGCAGTACCCTCGGGATAGAGCAGATTGCCGTGCTCTTTGACAATGAGTTGGCGACGCAAAGGAATCATGAAAAAGACGCCAAGCCATCCGCCGATCAACGCCAGCATAAAGATTCGCGAGTATTCCAGCGGGAATCCCAGGAAAATCAAGGCAGGAATGGTGAAGATTACGCCTCCGGCCACTGATTCACCCGCTGACCCGGTAGTCTGCACAATATTGTTTTCCAGGATGCTGGCCTTGCCGAATGCCCGCAGAATGCTGATGGACAGGACGGCGATGGGGATCGAGGCGGCCACAGTGAGACCGGCGCGAAGGCCCACGTAGACTGTGACGGCGCCGAAGATGAGGCCGAAGACTCCGCCAAGAAGAACGGCGCGCACGGTGAACTCAGGCCTGACCTCCCCTGGCGATACGTAGGGCTGAAATTTAGGCTCTGCTGCAGGTGCTTCCACGGTTTCGGCCACAGCTATCCTCCCACTGCGTTGAGTTGACGCAACTTAGCACGCCGATTGTACTCAAAACCAGCAGCAATTAGCAGCTAGCAATCGGCAATTAGCAGAAGCAACAGCAGTAACCAATTGGTGTCTGACTTGTATCTTGCATTGGCACCTGCTGGTGGCCGCTCATTAAATTCTGCTTTTCCGCGCAAGTCATCTTCGTGCAAACGGGGCAGAGCGGTTTTGCTGTTGGTGCTGACTTTGCTAAGTTGCCATCCGCGTTGCCAATTGCACCCAGATGAGCAACAAAGCTATACTGAGTTAGTAACTCCTGCACTGATTCACAGGGAGGGCCGTCTTCAGCAGTAGCGATGACCCAAGCCGAACTCAGCGGGCGCTCAAGACCGCAGCGGAGAGCTTGTTCTCTGTTTTGTTCCCGTCCGATTGCCGCATTTGCCAGTCTCCTCTCGCCAGAATCTCCGTTCTGCCTGTGTGCGACGCATGTTTGCACCGAATCGTTCCCCGGTCGGGAATTATTTGCGGTGTTTGCGGAGAGAAGCTTTTCAGTAGATTTGTGGAGACTGAAGATGGTCCGCGTTGCGGCATGTGCCGCCGGGCTGCACCACTGTTTCAACGTGCGGTGGCCTATGGCGCTTACGACGGTGCTCTGCGAGACCTGATTCACGTCCTCAAGTACCAGCGGGTGCAGCCGGTTGCCGCGGTTCTTGGACGCCTGTTAGATCAAGCGTTAGCCGGCACTCAATTGCCGGAACCGTTGCTGGTGGTGCCTGTTCCGCTGTTTAAACGCAAGTTGCGGGAGCGCGGGTTTAACCAGGCAGAGGAGATTGCGCGTGCTTTTGTTCGCCGGCGTAAGCCCGGCTGCATCCAACTAGAAACATCTTCTCTGGCGCGAACGAGGCAGACTGCATCACAAACGGGGTTAACGCGACATCAACGCCGCGCCAACGTGCGCGGGGCATTTGCAGTGACTCGACCGGAGCGCATTGTACAAAGGAACGTGCTCGTGGTGGACGATGTTATGACCACAGGAACCACGGCAAGCGAGTGCGCGCGGGTGCTTTTGCGCGCGGGCGCGAAACAGGTGTTTGTAGCCACGTTGGCGCGAGCCACGCGGGAAGTCGAAATCCAGTTGCAGCACGAAGAATTCACTGATCAAGTGGCAAACGCCGCCCACGCTTAGTTTTTTTGGAGGGCATCAGGGCCATGCACGACATGGGACAACGAGAGAGAGGCAGAAACAAGGCACGGCATCACGGCGAGGCTCAGCCCGAGTTGCCGAAGCCGCACAAGAGCGTCTTGATGCAGACCCCCGTGCTGGTGCTGAATGCCTCCTATGAGCCTATTAATATCTGCGCGGCGCGGCGTGCCATTGTCCTGGTGTTGAAGGGGTTAGCCATGCCGGAAGAGGAGAACGGACAGTGCCTGCATGCGGCGCGCATCGCCATGCGTGTGCCCTCCGTGATCCGCCTGCTGGAGTACCGGCGCATTCCCCACCAGACGCGGGCGCTCTCCCGCAAGAACATCCTTTTGCGCGACCGCAATACCTGCCAGTATTGCGGTGTGGTGATGTCGTCTAATGATCTGACCCTGGACCATGTTGTGCCACGGTCTCGCGGCGGGTCTTCCACCTGGGAAAACCTGGTTGCTTGCTGCCACTCGTGTAACCGCAAGAAAGGCAATCACCTGCTGGTGGAGATCAATATGAAGCTCCTCAAGGAGCCTCGGCCGTTCACCTTGCATACCAGCCGCCACATCATGCGAATGATTGGCCGGTCCGACAATAAGTGGCGCAAGTATTTGTTTTACTGAGCTGCCGCATCCCTCAATCGGTGCGGCGCCCTTTGGCCCCCATGCCGCTTTTCCTCCTTCGACTGGGCGCTAATTCGGATACGATTTCCCCATTTTTTCACGGGTGCCGCAAGAGGTAACTAATTGCTTACCTTTGCCACAAATAGGAACGGGCATGCCACAAGGTAAATTCTTCCCACATTGTGGATATGCATAGATAAGCGCCTTTAGCGCGGTTACCAGGTAGTTATCCCCGAATGGCAGCTAAACTGCAAGAGCTAAGGCTGGAAAGAGAAGTGTCCTTGTTTCATCCAAGTGGTTTCTGGACGAAGCATCTTTGCGCTCCTGGCTCAATGCGCGAACCTAAAATCTAAAAAGGGAGTAGGAATGGCAGACACGATTCTGGATCAGATTCTCGTGGAATTGCGGCACATTGCTGTGCAGCAATTTCCGCAGCGGAGTGAGTTTAAGAACCTTCGCGTTGTTGGGCACACCCCCAAAAGCGACCATTTTATCTATGACGTGAGCGCGGATTTCGCCGACGGCAGCGAGAAGATGGCGGTGAAAATCTATCGTGCCCACAAGTGCGGCGGGAACGCCAGGGCCGTGGCCAAGGTTGAGAATGCCAACCTGCAGTACGTCCAGCAGGCACTCTCAAAAAAGAGGTTAGATGGCGTACCCCGTCCCTTCGGGGACTTTAGCGACCATGGAGCGGTGATTACCGACAGGTTTTCCGGCCTGCCGCTGCAATCCATCATTATGAAAGCGGCCTTGTTGCCCGGTTTTGCCGGCAATGGCAGCATCGCCCTGGTGGCGCGCCGCGCCGGAGAGTGGCTGAAGATGTTTCACAAGGGCTGCGCGGAGATGCCGGAGCCTTTTGATGGGAGCGGCCTAATCGACAGCCTGGAAAAGCTGTGCGAGAGCTGCCGTCACGAAGGCCTGGACGAAACTTCCATCCGGGTCATCCTCGGCGGGGCGCGCAGCGTGATTGCGCGCACTAAGAAAGCGCTGCCCAGTTCCGCTGTATTGAACGACTTTACACCGCTGAATGTAATCGTGACTGAGGATGGAGTGGGATTTTGCGATTTTGCCAAAATGAAGCGCCGCGGTAATTCCTTTGAAGATGTGGCCATGTTCTTGGCATCGGTGGAGGCGCTGGAAAAGTATCCGTTCTGCAACCGCAATATCACCGGACAGATCCAGGAGAATTTCCTTGAGGCTTACGGCATTTCTCAAGCCGAAGCGGCCGTCCTGCGGGTCTTGAAGATGAAGGCGCTCCTGGGAATGTTCGCCCAGGGCCGGAATGTGAAGGAAAGCGCCGTACGCAAGAAGATCATGTGGGCCAATGTGATGAAGAGATTCATCTACCAGGCGGCCCAACGGTCGTTGGCGCCGGTGGCGGCGGCATAACGAAGCACTCAGAAGTCAGAACTTGCACTCAGCCCGCGAAGCAGCCTGGTTCATCTGAGCTGTTGCGCGGGCTGATTGTTTGGAGTGCTATTTGGGTGGAGACTTATCCTTGTTGTTGTTCGGCGGAGCATTATTGTCCGGTGGGGCCTCGCCCTTGAAAATGATTTTTGTGCGCGAGCCAAAGCGCTTGTAATTGGTGTATTTGATAATTTCCCTGATGTGAACGTCCCCGCCGCTGAAATGCAGGAAGTCGTCGGCCCGCGTGTAGGTGGGGAACCAGTACTCGCCGTCAATCTGTTCACGGTAGGTAACAAATCGAGGCATCAGGTTCTCATTGTCTTTCTTGCGAGTGTCAGGCACGCTCTTCCCGCACGTCTTCACAATCTGCAGATCGTGGTTGTCCACCCAGATGCGTCCTTGAAAGTATCGCTTGTCTTTTTCAATATGTTTGGGCGCCACATCAAAAACGTAGGTGTCAATTTCATCCACGTGCTGCGTCCCCACATACAGGGTGTCGTATTCCGGCAGGTCTGCGCTGGTCATCACGAATGGCATCTTGCTGCGTATATCAGCGAAGTCCTCTCTACTCATGGAGACACGGCTGAGTGTGGACTGGGGCGCAAAGGTTACATTCTCAATGCGGTTTCCCTTGTTGTCGTAGGTGATGTCCGTAACTTCTTTATATTCGCCATCCACCGTGTGCCCGTCCAGGGTCTGTACGGTCACATCCTGGGTATAGGCGTAGTTGTCACGGGCCTGCTTAAACACGGCTTCTTTGGTGGCAAATTTCTGGATGATCTCTGCCGGTGCAATGCCTTGAGGTGGATTGCGATTCAAGGGGCCATCCCCTTCCTCACAATCAGTCTGGGCCGGCAAAGCGGCAGGCAGCAGTAAGACTAAAAGGGCAATGAGGGTCCACAAGGGAAACTTTGGACGATTCATGGATTTTCTGGAATTCTCCCTTTGATCTGATGCAAACCCAAAGCAGAGGGTTGCTGAAAGACCGGGTCTGAGAGGCTTTTTTGCTCTGAAAAATGCGCCGAGGATGACATCATGCCTCTAAGGCCGGGCATTACTGACGGTGCTGGCACTCGAATCGGCACGTTTGTATTGAGTGTACTTGATTACTTCGCGCACGTGGACATCGTCACCGTACTCAAAGTGCAGGGTGTCATCAGAACGGACGTAGGTGGGAAACCAGTACCGGTGTTCAAACTGCTCACGGTAGGTCACCAGAGTTGGGGCGACATTCTCTCCGGGCGCCCCTTTCCGCCGCTTCTTCTTTTTCTTTTTGGCCTCGGGGTCTTCTTCAGGCACGTTCTTGCCGCAACTCTTTACCAGCGCAAGGTCGTGAGTCTCCACCCAGACCTTTCCCTGGAAGTAGCGCTTACCTTTTACGAGCTGCTTGGGCGACACGTCGAACACATAGGTCTCCAGCAAATCTACCTTCTGTTCCCCGGCATATTGCACGTTGTATTGCGGCAGGTCCTCCTGGGTGAGAACAAAGGGTGAGCGGTCAATATCCTCAAAGTCCTGCTTGGACATGGAGACACGCCGCAAAGTGGATTGAGGCGCAAAAACTACGGAGTCCATCCGTTTGCCCTGGTTGTAGCTGATTTGCGAGACGCGACGAAATTCGCCGTCCGCAGCCTTGCCTGCGAGGGTCTGTACCGAGACCTCCATCGTATAGCCGTAGTGGGTCTGCGCCTCTTTGAACTGGCTTTCCTGGGTGGAGAATTTCTTGATGATGTCGCTGATCGCCACGCCGTCCGGCTTGGCGTCCCGCAACGGGCCCGCGCCTTCGTTGCAGCTGGTTTGTGCAGCCAGGCTGCCGGGAAGAACCGCAAGCAGGCCAAATATTCCAATCCAAGACGAAAGTTTTATGCGTCTCATTACCCTTTCTCCAGTGCAGGACTTGTAAACACTATAGCTAAAGAATACGAGCAAATCGCCGCCGACGCTCTGGCCTCCAAACTCGAAAGAATTTAGACTTGGCCTGTTTTGCAACAGGGTCCAGCCGCACCCGCCCGCCACGGCGGGATGAGAGGAGCAGTATGCGCCAACTCCGCCTTATTTTAACCATCGCCATCATTTTTAGTAAGGTCCTAGCCCACGGTCAGGGGAGCGGTAAACGGCCGTTCACTTTTGAGGACATGATGTCGCTCAAGCGGATTGGCGGCCCCGAGATCTCTCCTGACGGAAGATGGGTGTTGTTTTCCGTGGTTGACGTGAATCTACAAGAGAACAGGAAGACCCCTCATCTTTGGTTGATTCCTCTGGCTGGAGGCGACTCCCGCCAACTGACCTTCGACCAGGCCGGTGAAGACCGTGGCCGGTGGGCTCCGGACGGCCGGGAGATCCTGTTCGTCAGCAGCCGGGACGGCAGTTCACAGGTGTGGGTTGCCGGCTTTGACCCGGATGGCGGCAGACTGGCAGGCGATCCCCACAAGGTAACGACCATCTCCACTGAGGCTGACGGAGCCATCTGGTCGCCGGACGGCAAGACCATACTATTTGTTTCGCAGGTTTATCCCGATTGCGCTGATGATGGCTGCAACAAGAGCCGCGACGAGCAGCAGGCCGCATCCAAAGTAAAGGCCATGGTTTTTACGCGATTATTCTTCCGCCATTGGTCCAGCTACACCCATTTCAAGCGCAGCCATTTGTTTGTGGTTCCGTCCACGGGCGGCACGGCCAAAGACATCACGCCAGGAGATCATGATGTTCCGCCCTTCAGCCTTGGTGGCCAGGATGCGTATGCCATTTCGCCGGACAGCAAGGAAGTCGCTTTCACCAGCAATACTGATGAAGTGGAGGCGACCAGCACCAACAATGATGTTTTTGTTGTACCCATCACCGGCGGCACCCCCCGGAAGCTCAGCACCAGTCCCGGCAGCGATTCAACACCGCTCTATTCTCCTGACGGGCACTACCTGGCATGGCGCATGCAGGAGCGCGCCGGGTACGAAAGTGATCGCTTCAGGCTGGTGGTATATCACCGCGAGAGCGGCCGGATTCGCGATCTCACGGAAGACTTTGATCGCTGGGTGGAGACTATGGTGTGGTCATCCGATTCCAGGGAGATTTACTTTACTTCGGAAGACAAAGGCGAGGTACCGATTTATCGCATACCCGTCGAGCCCGCACAGCCTGAGTTAACAGGAAAAGGCCAGCAGCATGTACTTTCAACCGTTCAGTATCCGGTAACCGAGATCACGCGGGGAGCAAACGACGATCTGGTGGTTTCCCCCGATGGCAAGACCCTGGTCTTCACCCGCATGTCCATCCAGGCGCCGAATGAAATTTATAAGCTAGCCGTGGGATCCAAAGAAGCGGAGAAGCTCAGCCACATCAACGATTCTGTGCTATCAGGGATAGAGATGCAGCCACTGGAGCCGTTCTGGTTTGCCGGAGCTGGAGGGGCGAAGGTAGAGGGCTTTCTGCTGAAGCCCCCGGGCTTTAATGCCAACAAGAAATATCCGATGAAGTTCTTGATTCATGGCGGGCCACAGGGCGCCTGGGGTGAAGAATGGTCGTATCGCTGGAATGCCGAGTTGTTTGCTGCCAATGGGTATCTGGTGGTGCAGATCAATCCCCGAGGCTCGACTGGATACGGCCAGGCATTTGTTGATGGCGTGAATGGCGACTGGGGTGGGCGGCCCTTTATTGATCTGATGCAAGGCCTGGATTACGTCGAACGGACTTACCCATTCGTGGACAAAGAGCGGGAGTGTGCTTTGGGTGCAAGCTATGGCGGATACATGATCAACTGGATCCTGGGCCATACAAACCGTTTTCAATGTCTGGTTTCGCATGATGGCATGTTCAATGCTGAGTCCGCCTACGGCAGCACGGAAGAATTATGGTTTAATGACTGGGAGTTTCGGGGTCAGCCGTGGACGAACCGCCAGCTTTACCGCAAGTGGTCGCCACACGAGTATGCAGCGCAATTCAAGACGCCAACCCTGGTGGTCCACGGTCAATTGGATTACCGGCTGGACGTTTCCGAAGGATTTCAGCTCTTCACGACCTTGCAGCGATTGAAGATTCCATCCAAGATGCTTTATTTCCCCGATGAAGGCCACTGGGTATTGAAGCCTCAGAACAGCCAACTCTGGTACAAGACCGTGAATGCGTGGGTGGACAACTATCTGCGGAAGTAAGCGCCAGGTTACCAACCGCGAAACGTGCCGTTGTACAATCCCTGCGTGCTCAAATCCGCGATGCTGTCCATATTTTTCCTGGCTGCCACCGCACCGGGCCTGCCAGGCGCCGAATACGTGCCGTTGGCAGCGGGGCGCATGGCGGGGTGGGAGGAAGCTGCCCAGCAACAACCTCCCGCGCAGCAGCAGCCAGATCAGCCGAAAATCAAGCTCAACTACTTGAATGTCTGTACACCCTCAGCGGAGGAGCAGGCGGCACTGAAAAGCGCGCTGTCCAGGACCTCAGGCAATCCCACATTTGCTGAAGATTTTGAAATATCGCGCGGACGCGCCACCGTCAAGGACGAGCCGCCGGCAAAGTTTGTGCGGCTTCGCCGCGATTTTGCTGCGCAGTCGCCCATGATGACGGCACAGTACTCCATGAGCAGCGATGTGGAGACCACAATTGAGACGCTGGTCCTGCGCATGCGGGACACAAAAGAATTTTATGAGATCTCGATGGAGGACCGCGTTTCTACCGGCGCCGCGTCGCCGCTTTCCGTGGTGGCGACGGACACCCCCGCAGCGCGCATCAGGATTGAAAGACTGGGCAAGAGTTCCATCGTGCTGGCGCGCTGCCAGGGTGCTGACCAAAGTGTCTACGAACCGCTGTTTAAGCAGGCGTCCGATCTCATGGCGCACTATCGCGGGGCGATGGGATTACGTACTGCCTTCCGCACTGACATAGGCTGGCTGGGCAATTCAGTGAAATCCGGGATGTCTCCCAGTTCCCATAAGCAGCCCTAAGTTGGTTACCATGGTTGCTTTGCCGGAAAGTGGCAGAAGAAGCCGGCGGAGCGGCGATTGAAACTATATTGAAAGTCATGAATCTAACAAAAGCTATGGAAAATACGGTTCGCAATACCGTGATTCTGGGCACCGGCTGCGCAGGGTTGACGGCTGCCATTTACGCCGCGCGCGCCAATCTAGCGCCGCTGGTGGTTGACGGGCATGAGCCCGGAGGGCAGCTCTCGATGACCACGCTGGTGGAGAACTTCCCTGGATTTCCGGAGGGCATTCAGGGGCCGGAGCTAATCGGGAATATGCGCCAACAAGCGGCCCGCTTTGGCGCCGAGTACATGGCCGGCCACCTCGTAAGCGCTGACCTGGCCCATTCTCCTTTCAGCCTGAATTTCGGCAGTAAGACAGTGCAGGCCAACACACTGATTGTTGCGAGCGGGGCTTCCGCACGCTGGCTTGGCCTGAAAAGCGAGCAGGCGTTGATTGGACACGGTGTTTCCTCCTGCGCTACCTGCGACGGATTCTTTTTCAGCGGGAAGCCCATTACGGTGATTGGCGGCGGCGATTCTGCCATGGAGGAAGCCCTGTTTCTCACGCGTTTTGCCAGCAAAGTCACTCTCATCCATCGCCGGGAACATTTTCGCGCTTCCAAGATCATGTTGGAGCGGGCCCGCCTGCACGAGAAGATCGAGTTCCTCACAGACACCGTGGTCGAGGATGTTTATGACGTCAGCAAGAAGGAAGTCACAGGCCTGAAGCTGCGAAACATAAAGACGGATAAGGTATGGGATTTTCCGGTCAGTGCCATGTTCCTGGGCATTGGGCACAATCCCAACGCCAGGATGTTTGCCGGCCAGCTCGATATGGACCAGGATGGCTATCTCAAGACGCGCGATTTCGTCTTTACCAACATACCTGGGGTATTTGCCTGCGGCGACGTGCAGGACCGTCGCTATCGTCAGGCAATCACCGCCGCAGGCTCGGGCTGCGCCGCTGCGATGGAGGTGGAGAAGTTCCTGGAAGAGCACGGACACTGATTGTGGGCTCGTCAAGGCTGGCAAATGCCGCTATCCGCTACGCCTTGATTTTTGCCCAGTCAGCCACTCGCTGCCACCCAACCTTACGAGAGTTCCTGTAGAATTTTCAAATTACCACTGCCAAGCCCAGTTCCCGGTTGAACACTCGAGAGGACTTGTGTACCCCCCGTCTGCTTCCTGTTGGGTTACCCCGTTCGAAGGGAGAGCGTATGAAACTTAGGTGCGGCGTACTGCCCGCCTCCATAGCAATCTGCTTCCTCATTCTTGTGTCTTCTGGGGCGGTCTGCACTGCCCAGAGTCGCGCGGTTTCACTGGATTCATTTTCGCAGGGGCAGGTAGTAAGCGGCTTCAAAGTGAGTTCCATTTATCTGAATGATTCCGAGCAGCCGATGGGGGGTCGCTTTGTTCATGTAGCTACGGGATTCACGTTGGACGTGTTGGTGATTCAATCGGTGCCGCAAGCTGCGATCTGGGTGCATACATTTCCCGTCACTGACCACGGGGACCCGCACACACTGGAACATCTGCTGATCGGCAAGGGCAACAAAGGCCGTTCTCTCAACGAGTTCGAGCAGATGTCCCTGGTAACTGAAGGGGCCTTCACCGAGCCATTGCGCACTGTGTATGACTTTTACACTGAAGCGGGCCCGGGCACATTCTTCCAGATGCTGGAAAAGTTGCTGGATGCGCTGCTGTATCCGGACTTCACCGATGAAGAGGCCAGACGCGAAGTCCGCAACTTCGGCGTGACTGCGGATGGGACCGGCAAAATACTTCGCCTGACGGAGCAGGGCTCGGTCTACAACGAAATGAGCAGTTCGTTCACCAACCCGTACACCAATGCGTTTTATCAGGGCAATCGACTGTTGTACGGCACCCATCATCCTCTGGGGTACTCGTCGGGAGGAGTTCCCGAGGGTATTCGTGAGATTAAACCGCAGGACATCAAAGTATTCCACGATCAGAATTACCACCTGGGCAACATGGGCATGATTGCGTCCTGTCCCAAGGAGATGCCGCTGGATGGCCTTCTGACAAAAATCGATGCAATCCTCGGCCGGCTCGAACCCCATCCGTCCAAGAGGCACTACAGAACGGAGGATGAGCTACCTCCTCCGGTGAGTGAACCGGCGGGCCAGATTCGACTGGTTCGTTATCCAGATCAGAATGAACAGCAGCCGAGCCCGATTCTTTTTGCCTGGCCGCCAGACAGGAACCTGAGTCACGAACAGTTCACATTGCTGGGCTTGTTCATGGCCAACCTGGCAGGGGATGCGACTACCAACCTATACAAGAAGTTTATTGACACCAAGACCCGTGAATTTGACTCCGGAGCACAAGGCCTGTTTAGTTTTGTCCGCGCGGACGAAGGAAACCCCGCCTGGATAGGCCTGGCGAATGTCCCGCCGGCAAACATCAATGAAGAAAAAATCATGTTGGTGCGCGCCAAGATCGCGGAAGAGATATCGCGGATTGCTTCGTGGAAGGACGGTTCCGCCGAGCTGGCGGAATTTAATGAGCGCTTGCACAATCGAATCACACTCGAACGCAGGACCCTTAGCAAAGTGGTGAATTCGCCCCCTCATTTTGGTTTCCGTAACAGCGGATCGGAACAGTGGATCAGCCACCTGGACGAGATCAACAAAACAAACGGCTTCCGGAAGTCGATCATTCTAAAGAGTGAATTGGCGAACCTGGAAAAACTTGTATCCAGCAAACAAAATATCTGGCGGCAATATGTAGTGGATTGGAAACTTACTTCCAGCTTGCCATACGCCGTGGGGGCTGTTCCCAGCGCAGAGTTAATTCGAAAGCAGGCCGAAGAAAACCAGTCCAGGGCAGAGGCTGAATTGGCGCGGTTGAAGGGCATCTACGGGACCGCCGACGGGCACACAGCCATCAAGAAGTATCAGGAAGAATATGATGCAACCACCGCTGCGCTCAATAAACTTTCGCAACAGCACGACTACCACTTTATTGACGATCCACCGATGACGCTGGATAGCAGTCTTGACTACCGTGTCAGCAGGCTTCAGGGTGGCATACCTATGGTTGCTTCCGATTTTGAGAATATGACGGGCGCAACCGTGGGACTGGCTTTGCAGCTGGAGGAGACGCCGGAGAAAGATCTGGTCTACCTTTCAGCCTTGCCACAGCTGCTGAGAAATTCCGGGGTCTTCATCGATAACAAACCCATTTCTTATGAAGAGATGACTGAACGAATCAAGAAAGAGATTCTCAGCCTCAGTCTGGGCTTTAGTGTAAACCTTCGCACCGGGCGCGCGGAGATGGTGATTCGAGGCGCCGGCACGAACGCAGATGAAACCCGCAAGGCACTGGAGTGGATGAAGCTGGCGCTTTTCCATCCCAACTGGCGTCCGGAAAACCTGCCCCGACTGCGCGATTTTGTTGACCAGCAGTTGAGCGCTTTGCGCGGCATCATGCACCAGGCAGAAGAGGCATGGGTGGGGAATCCGGTGCACGCTTACGAACGGCAGGATAGTGAACTGCTGCTTGCCACGTCGTCTTTTCTTACCGCAGAACACAACTATCATCGGCTACGGTGGCGGCTGAAAGATGCAGGTTCACCGGAAACCAGGAAGAAAGTCTCAGATTTTCTGGGTGATCTGTCCGAGGCCAGTACACAGGGTGATCGCGCCGGCCTCAAGATGCTGCTGGCTGCACTCGAAGGTCAAAAGGACACGGCTGCGAAGTTACCGGAAACCTTGAAACCGTACCTTGCCCAGTGGGTAGCTTTGGCTGACGCGGTGAAATCCGTGGTCACGGATGCAGCGCGAGACCTGGATCAGATCCTGAACCAGATCCCAGATTCCTCCCTGCCCCAAGACTGGGCGCATTTTTGCCAGGAGATGCGGCATGATCTGGCCATAACACCGGAACGAACACTTGAGGAAATAGATGGCCTGCGCCGGAGGGTTTTGAAGTCTGCCAATGCGCGAATGTTCATGATCGGTTCACAAGCCACGCAACAGCAAGTAACAAGTGGCATCGCGGACCTGATCACCGGGCTTTCACAAGAGAAAAAAGTTCCCACGAGTTATTCCGGGGGGCGATGGGTGGATGCCAGACTGCAGGGCCGCTCGCCGTCAAGCGTCTCTCCGGTATATGTTGGTCTTGTCAATCCCAATGCACAGAGCGGCGTGGTCTTCAACCTGATACCGCTGGTGACTTTTGCCGACGTCAATCAGGAGAAGTTGTTGCAGTTCATGGCTTCAAAACTCTATGCCGGCGGCGGAGCCCATGGCGTATTTTCCAAGACCATCGCTGCCGGATTGGCTTACAGCAATGGCATCGGGAGCAACGCCGAGACCGGCACGGTAAGCTATTATGCGGAACGCACTCCGGAACTGCCGCAGACAATCAAGTTTGTCATCGACGTGATAAAGAAAGGCAGACGCGATGCGGCCCTGGCGGAGTATGCCACTGCTCTGGTCTTCAACCAGAGCCGCGAAGCCGAAGACTACGAGCAGCGTGGCGAAGCTGTGGCTGCCGATCTGGCGGATGGACAAACGCGGGAGATGGAGAGGCGCTTCTATCAAGCGATCATGGAACTGCGAAAGAAGCCGGATATCGCAGATGAACTCTACAAAAGAATGGATGGAGTATATGCTCAGATAATCCCAGGTTACCAGGCGGACCGCAAAGCTGCATCCGGAGCGGTTTACTTTATCATCGGTCCGGAAAGGCAGTTCGAGCTGTACGAGGGATATCTCAAATCAGTTTACGGGGCTGAGACCCGGCTGGAGCGGCTGTATCCGCGCGATTTTTGGCTCGTGACAGGCACAGACAATGACAAAAACTGAGTACTGGTGGTCCCAAATTTCATGACTCGACTGCGGACGGCAGGATGCGATTCAGGCAGGAGAAGTGCCGCCGCAGCTAATTCAGACGAAGGTAAAGACGAAGGTAAATATGAATAAGACAGTGTGCCTCTGTGCAACCATGTACTTGATCCTGCTGTCAGCCGCGGACGCCCAATCGTCCCGACCAGCGCAACAGCCGGGACACAAAGACCCAAATGCCGCAACTCCTGAGGAGACACTTCCATATTCCCCCAGTCTCGATCTGACTTCGATGGATAGGTCGGTTGATCCATGCGCGAATTTTTACCAATACTCTTGTGGTGGATGGCAAAAGAAGAACCCTATCCCGCCGGACCAGGTTTCATGGAGCGTGTACGGCAAACTCTACCAGGACAACCTGAACTTTCTGCGCGGAATTCTGGAGCAGGCAGCCGCGGAAAAGGGCGAGCGAGATGCCGTTACGCAGAAGATCGGGGACTTCTATGCTGCCTGCATGGACGAAGCGGCGGTGGAAAAACGCGCCGTGGCCGCAATTAAGCCGGAACTGGACGCCATTGCGCAGCTTAAGGCGGTGAATGAGATGGCACAGGTGGTCGCGCGCCTGCATTTGAGACTGACGCGGCCGATTCTTTTCAGCGGCGACTCCCGCCAGGACCCGGACGACTCAGAGCAACAGATAGCGGTCCTCGATCAGGGTGGCCTGGGCCTGCCGGATCGCGATTATTACACCAAGGAGGATGCTAAATCGAAGGAGATCCGCGAACGTTATGTCCAGCACGTGCAAAAGACCTTTGAACTGCTGGGTGATCCTCCGGAAACCGCAAAGATCAATGCCGATGCGGTAATGCGCATGGAGACTGCGCTGGCGAACGCTTCCATGACGCGGGTTGAGCGCCGCGATCCCTACAAACGCAAGAACAAGATCAAGCTTGAAGAATTGAGCCACCTGGCGCCTGATTTCAACTGGCAGGCTTACTTCCGCGAACTGAAAGCGCCGCCGTTTGCAATCATCAATGTGGCGCCGTCTTCATTCTTCAAAGCGGTCAACGCACAACTAACCAGTGAACCTCTGGACCATTGGAAAAATTATCTGCGGTTCCATGTTGCCAGCGCGTATGCACCCTATCTCTCCTCAAAATTTGTGGCGGAAGACTTTGATTTCAATACCAGGTACCTGCGCGGAGCCAAGGAGATGCAGCCGCGGTGGAAGCGTTGCGTGCAGTTTACCGATCGAGACCTGGGCGAGGCCCTGGGACAGGTATACGTGCGCAAGGTTTTTCCACCGGAGTTAAAACAGAGCACGCTGGAGATGGCGAGACGCATTGAATCTGCGATGGAACAGCGGATCGGCCAACTTGACTGGATGAGCCAGGAAACCAAGCAGCAGGCGCTGGCTAAACTGCACGCCATCCGCAATAAAATCGGCTATCCGGACAAGTGGCGCGACTACAGCTCGGTCAAAATCGAGCCTGGCGATTTTGTTGGCAATGTGCGGCGGGCCAACGAGTTTGAGCGCCGTCGCAGGATCAACAAGATCGGACAGCAGGTGGACCGCACTGAATGGGGGATGACACCTCCAACAGTGAATGCCTATTACAGCGGTCAGATGAACGACATCAACTTTCCTGCCGGCGTGCTGCAACCGCCGCTCTATGACGCCAAACTGGACGATGCACCCAACTATGGCAACACCGGCGGCACCGTTGGACATGAATTAACCCACGGCTTTGACGATCAAGGTAGTAAGTTTGATGCCCAAGGCAACCTGCGCGAATGGTGGACCAAAGACGACCGGCAAAAATTCGAGGAGCGCACCCAGTGTGTTTCCGACCAGTATGCCCAGTACGTTGTGGTGGACGACATCCACATCAACAGCAAGCTCACGCTGGGTGAAGACGTGGCTGACCTGGGCGGCGAAATTCTGGCGTACATCGCATGGAAGGACGCAACGCGAAACAAGGATCTCCATACAGTGGATGGATTGACGCCCGACCAGCGCTTCTTCGTGGGTTTTGCGCAGTGGGCGTGCGACAACGAGCGGCCGGAAGACATGCGGGTACGCGCCCTGACTGATCCGCATTCCCCAGCTCGTTACCGGATCAACGGCGTGGTGGTCAATATGCCCGAGTTTACCCAGGCATTCTCCTGCAAGCCGGGCCAATCCATGGCAAAAGCCGCGGACAAGGTGTGTAAGGTCTGGTAATCTCACGGAAGCCGGGTTGTCCCAAAACGGGACAGGTGAATCATGCAGGCTGCCGGCTATGTTGCTGGAAGCGCCTGAGCCCCCCTCTCCTTTTCGGTAGCCTGTTCAGAATCAGACAGTTACGGACTTCCGGGCCTTGGGAAAGCCCCCGATTCTGAAATCTGGACGCCCCCCTCGGTTACCACGGCTACAAAATTTTAAAAAACTATGAAACGTTGGAGGCTAAATCCGCACTACTCCAATAGAAGGCTGAATTTAAGTTGTAAGCGGGAATGGCCTTCAGAACGGGTTCTGATTCTTAGGTAATTCTAAGTAATTTTAAGGATTTTCAGGAGTCTTGCTCGATTGAAAAAGCAGGGCGCATACGCGGAGCAACAGCACAACGGCAATGTCGCCGTACTTGATCCTCAGCGGGCGAGCAATGGCTGGAAGAAGCATCCGCAGCGTGCAAATGGTGAAGTATACTTGTCCGCAATATCCGTGGACCTTTATCAATTTGACGACAGCTATATGGAGCTTTTGCGGCGCCGTGACCGTAGCACGCAGGAGCATTTTGCCGTTTATTTCGGGAAGCTGTTACGCATCAAGCTGCGCAGCCGCAAGCTGCCGGCGCAGGTGATCCAGGATGTGCAGCAGGAAACTTTTATGCGCGTTCTGAATGCAGTCCGCACCGGTGAGGTGCGGCAACCTGACCGGCTTGGGCCTTACGTCAACTCTGTGTGCAACAACATCCTGTTAGAGGAGTATCGGCAGCTGGCCCGGGAGCAGCATACGGACCTGGACGGCGTTGACGTTATTGATGCGGCCGCGGACCTGGAAGCGCAGATGATCGGGGACGAGAGGACGCAGCGCGTGCACGCCATCATGAACCAGCTTTCAAGACGGGATAAGGCCGTGTTGCAGGCCATCCTGCTGGAGCGCGACAAAGACGATCTGTGCCAGGAGTTGAAGGTCGATCGAGGATACCTTCGAGTCCTGACGCACCGCGCCATCGGGACTTTCAGGGACCAATACGAATCCAAAGGGAAAAAGGGGCCGGACGGAATGAGCCGGGCTGCAAAAAGATAATTTACAGGTGAAGGTTATGGATCACAATTCTGCAATCGAAAATCACACTGCTGAGCGCTATCTGATGGGCGAGCTGAATGAAGCCGAGCGCGATGCCTACGAAGAACACTTTTTCAGTTGTGCTGTTTGCGCTGATGAAATCAAGTCAGCCTCTGAATTCATGGAGGGCGCCAGGCAAGTCGTGCAGGCGGAACTGACGTCGCAGATTTACAGGCACGCAGTCCTCGGGGCGACCTGGGGAAGCTGGCTCAACTGGCGAAGCATGCTGCAACCCCTCCCGGCCGCTGCTTGCTTTCTGGTAGTTGCTTTTGCCGGGTTCGGTGGTTATCAGAACAGGGTGACCATCCCGCAACTCACACAAATGGCGGCGGTCCATGTGATTCCGCACGATGCGGTACGCATGACACTAACGGCAGCACGCGGCAACACGGATGATGAAAAGAATAAGGCGCCAAGCGATAAGCCCTTGTACCTTACGCTTGCCATCCCACCGGATGCTCCCGCGGTAAGCTTTACTTCCTACCAGCTTGATATTGTCACCGACTCGGGCATTAAGTACTCAAGGAACATATCGAAGGACGAGGCCCAGGATCCAATTGACCTGTCACTGGCGGCGGGTGCCTTGCAACCGGGAAAGTATTTTGTAGTTATCCGGGGGGTCAATAGTGCTGGGACAGAAAGTGGAGTAAAAGGAGAAACAGCCCGTTTTTCGTTTGACATTGTGAAATAAAGTTCGGGAACTGATTGCCCCAGTCCCCCCAAGGAGTGGATAGATGTATCTCTATCATGCCCATGCGGTTGCGTTAGGGGGCACAATTGAACGGCCCGATTCACAAACCATTGAGGGAGTCGCAGGTTGCGTCCTGCCCCTTTCCGGCGGGACTAGTTCCGCAAGCTCCGGCAAGTTTGACAATGGCCTTGTTGCATTTGATTCTGCGCAATCACAGTTGACCGGCAGCGTCGAGACGCGAAACGGCCAGCTCGTGCATGTGACCGGCGTTTCCACAGTCATCAATGGCCTCAACATTCGCAACATGTTCATGGCGGACCAGGTTGTTGTCCGGATCGCCTCCGAGCATAGTCCGCGGCCGCCCATGCCAAGTCCACCCGCTGGAACCCCGGTCCCTCCATTGGATGAACCGAGCATTATCACGACCGGCTGCCACTTCGACAATCTCAAGATCGCGGGGCACCAAGTTACAGTAGACATGGACCACAAGGTCTTTGTGGATTTTCCGACATATGGCGATTGCCAGCGCGCCTGGAGCGGTTCGGATCGAGGTAGATTGGAGCCAAGATTGCTCGGCAGCACCATGCCCCCGCCGGGAGCAACGGATCCCCAGCATCTCCGGGAGATTTATCAAGGTTTCGACTTGCAGAGTAAATCTGCAACTCTAAGACCAAATGTGTTATGTTCGTTCGTCCAAAATGTTAAAGGTATTAACGGGGCGGAGATCGACAATTGGGGACCCATCATCAGAATTCCCCAGTTCGGCACGATGTATCTGGGCGAGGTACTCATCTCCCCGGGATACCGTGGCGTCAACATGTTCCGGCTGCAATTGGGTTCGCCCGATGGCGCCGGCGTGGTTGGCGGCGGCGGGGGAAGCAATGGCACGGGTTTCCCATAATCCATGCCTTGGCGATAGCTACTGTCTTGGTGGTTTCAATCACAGGTTGCGGAAAACAACCTCCCCAAATCATTGGCGAAGCCGAACATTCTCCAAGCAAAGATCAGGCCCCACCTACGTTGCAAGGGACTTACGCTGAAGCACAATCCAGGTTCGACATCGGTGATTTGCAGTTTGTGGTGAGCGTGGCTGAGAAAACACGCTCAAGAATCGAAAATACAGATCCTTTTTGGAAGTGGAAATTTCGACTTTTAGAAGCCGAGGCTTTTCTCTGGGAAGGACGTCCTGCTGAAGCGCTTTCGGTCCTAGATCCGCCCCCGTCGATCCATCCGTTTCCGGATTTCGCAGTTCGCAGAACACTCATTCAGGGGCGCGCCCTCTATACTCAGAGTAAATTCGCCCGCGCAAAATCGTGCCTGGCGCAGGCTCAGAGACTCGCCCTCTTGACTGCTCCTGAGCTGCTGGGTGATATCGCTCTGGCACGAGCTGGCTGGTTTCATAAACAAAACCGTGATGCAGAAGCCGAACTTGAACTCGGAAAGGCCAGTGCGTTCGCCGATAAACTCAAAAATCAAATGCTCCAGGCAAAAATACTCGGTACTTTCGGGCAAGTCTTTACTGCGGAAGGATACTATGACAGAGCTTTGGACAAGTCTGCTCAGGCGCTCAGCATCAGCCAATCGCTGCGTGCGCGCCACATCGAGGCAGGTGTACGCCTCAACATGGGCTGGAGCTATTTGGAGCTGGGTGATTTTGATCAAGCCATACCCTTCTTCAAAGTCTCGGAATCCCTCGCCGCCCAATCAGGACTGGAAAGAATGCGACAGGAGTCTCTGAACAGCCTCGGCAGGATCTCCTTCAATCAGGGTCAACACGAAGAGGCTGATGACTATTACAATCGTGCGCTCGCTGTGGCCAAAAACCTGAACGATGAGGCTTCCATTGCTCTTTACTTGGATAACCTCGCTCTGGTGTCACTGTCATTGGGTCACCTGGACGAAGCAGACATGTACAACCAGAACGCTGTGAAGATCCAGCGCGGGATACATGATCGAAAAGAAGAATTGAGATCCTTGAGAACGACGGCCAGCATTGCCGATGCACGAAAAGAATTCGCCAGGGCGAAATCGATCCTGGGTTCAATACTCGCGGACAAAGACACGCTGACTTCGGTGCGATGGGAGGCGGAGCATGAATTAGCGACTCTCTACATCCAAACTGGGAAAACGGCTCAAGCCGAAGCCGCGTTCAAAAGAGGATCAGCTATTCTTAATCGATCATGGGCTTCAATTCGCGAGGATGGACATAAACTGGCATTCTCATCATGGGCGGTGGATTTCTATGACGACTATGTCCGTTTTTTAGTAAATCAGGGTAAGTGTGTGAGGGCATTGCAAGTGGCAGAATCCATTCGCGGTCGTACTTTGGAAGAGGTACTCAAAACTAGGAAGACTTCGAGTCCCGGCCTGCTGCGACTTCCCTCTGTGGAGATGTCTCTCCAACTCCACCGACAAGTCATCCTGGCCTACTGGCTTTCCGCGAAAAAATCATACCTGTGGGTAATCACGCCCTCTGACGTCAACCTTCTCTTACTTCCTCCAAAACAGGAAATCGAAGAGAAGGTGGAGCGCTACCAAAATCTTGTGACCAAGCTGGGCGATCCTCTGCGCGGCGATCACGCTGGGCGCGATCTCTATCGAATTCTGGTCGAACCCGCTAGGAAGCTGATTCCTGCTCAGGCTCAAGTTGTGATTATTCCTGACGGCAATCTGGGGAAGGTGAATTTTGAAACCCTGATCGTTCCTGAGCCATCGCCGCATTTTTGGATAGACGATGTTCAACTGGAAGACGCAAGCTCCATTGCGCTACTCGTTCAATCAAGGGCAAGCGTACACACCCATCGCAAGTTGCTGGCAATTGGCGATCCAGTGCAAGTTACCGACGACTATAAGCCACTAGTTTACGCTCAGCAGGAGATTGACGCTGCCGCTCAGCATTTCCCTGTTCCTGAAGGAAAAATCATTTCTGGGCCAGCCGCCACTCCATCTTCCTACGCTTCAAACACTCCAGGTCAATTTGACATAATTCATTTTGCGACGCATGGGTTCGCCAGCGTGGAGAGTCCATTGGATTCCGCTATTATTCTGTCCCCGCAAGCTGACAAGTCTTTCAAATTGTATGCGCGAGACATTGTTAAGATTCCCCTGAAGGCAGACCTAGTGACCATTTCAGCCTGTTATGGAGCAGGAAAGAGGACTTATTCCAGTGAAGGCTTGGTGGGTTTGGCCTGGGCGTTCCTGCGGGCGGGAGCGCACCAAGTGATTGCCGGGTTGTGGAACGTGGAGGATCGATCGACGCCGGAACTGATGAAGACTCTTTACTCGGAAGTGGCGAACGGCACCAACGTGGCAGTAGCGCTACGCGATGCCAAGCTCAAGATGCTCCATTCGACTGGCGTTTACCGTCTTCCTTACTATTGGGCTGCCCTCCAGTTGTACACGGGTTCGTAGCGACTTGAGTGTTTCGTTTCAACCATGGCAAGATTCAAATTCGGGCGTTGATGAAATTCGCATCTTGGGTTTCGCTGAATATCTCAGCCTCCCAGATTCCGTCAAAATCCACAAAGCAGGCTTTCACGTCCAGTTCAGGAATTTTCTCTTTTAGGCAAGCTGCCGCTTTCTGCAGATCGGAATTGTGGTTCCGGGCTTTTTTTTCGGCGTCATTCTGGAAGGCTGCCAGGCCGTCGTATGCGCTGCAGTCGGAGTGGAGCATCAGCATCGCCGTCCGTGTTCCATGCAATCCTCGATGGAAAAAAGGCCTGGGCTGGAAGCGGGTACTCTTCCAGCCCAGAGAGCTGCTTTCAGTAACCAGACTTGAGCGGGAGTAACTATCCCCTTAGCGTCTCCTGCTCGCGACATCAGGCTCTATTCAGTAAGGCGGAAAACTGCAGCAACTGGGACCACAGCACGAAATTTTTTTCAGGGTTGTTAAATGGGGCTGAATAGGGTGTTGCAAAGGGTGATCCAGGCGGGGGCAGAACTGAGTTATTCCCAAACTTCCCCATCGGGGACTGCATCGATGAGGATTTGTGGCACTACTACCGCTGACTCCTCGCTGAATTCATACTTTTCCATGACTCTCTGGCTGGTGATCAACCTTTTTTTCCCGTGGTCCAAAAGGTAGATCCGTTCGGAGGATCTGCCACGCAGCAGGACTGCTCCATCATCTAAGGCAGGACCTTCGGTTATGTCGGAGACGCTGCTGCAAACCAGCACCTGCAATACCGCCGAGTCGTTAAAAAGATTCATGAATGTGAGCGGGAAGGGAACCAGGCGGCGATGTCCCTTGCTATCGACAACGTAAATTGGAGTGGTGCCCCTTATTCTGACTTTGCAGCCGGCCAGCTCCGGATGCGCCATTGAAGGGCTGCGGCGGGCCAGACTTCCTGGTGTGTCTACGGTGTCCAGCGGAATCTGGTTAATGAATTCCAGTTGAGCAGTGACCGGAAATGTCATGGTGACCCGCCTTTGCAGATTGACTCTGGCTCGGTTTACTAGTGATGGAGCCAGTTTCAAGGCTTGATTTTCAGCAACGGAGCCCGGCCAAACTCCCCAGTTAAATGCCAGGCCCCGGCTCTGTCAGATAAGGCGAAAAAGAAAAGGGAAAGAGACCAGGATTTCACGTCATTTGCAAAATTTTCTATAGTCACGATATTTGGCCCGGCAGCCGGCCGAACATGCCAGGAGGGAAACAAGGCTGGAAATCACTCCCCAACACAGCGGCACTGAATACAAAGGGCTTAACTTCGTTCGCTGCGAACGAAGTTGGCCAGAACGCTCCTGGCACTGAAAGTAAAGCACTTAGCAGGCAAGAATCCCAATGGCGAGGGCTTATTTTGCAAGCGGCTCCAACGCAGTTGGAAGCGAGGTTCCCGAATGCGAGAAGCCTCGCTTAGTTCCAACCGGATCCATCGTCGGTATACTAGCGGCGCTTCGCCTTGCCGCCAGCGTTGCTTTTAGCTTTAGCCTTACTTTTGCTCTTACCCTTCGCCTTGACGGCGCCTTTACCCTTGGCTTTCGAGGCAGCCTTGCTCCCGCCCTTAGATTTGCTTGTGTTCTTACGCTTTGCTTTGCTGCGGTCACCTTCCGGCACGGGACCGGTAGGATCAACGATGATGATCCCATTCCCGGGGTCGGCGGGAGCCTCCGGCGTTGCAGCCGGCGCGGGCCCGCAGGTGTAGGAGTAACTCGTTTCAATCGTGGGGTTCACCGTGACCATGGGCTTAGCTTTTTTCTTGTTGGGAATAACTATCGTGGGCGTCCCAAACGGACTTGGAAGGGCAAACGTCAGCATGCACGCATCGCCCTCCAGGTTCTCGAAAGTGACAACAGTTTTGTGTTGAATGGGAGGTGCTCCCAGCATAGGGATTGTCGGTGGAACAAGAACATAGCCCGAGTTGATTGTAACTTTGTGATCGGCCATAGGTTTCCTTCCGTTCATCGGTCTGATTGGAATTGGCGTGCCGTGAACAGAAAATTACCAGAAATCCAGATGTTTTTGCTCACGATGAGCGCTTTGAGATAACAGGGAACCTGAATTGCCAATGATTTTGGAGTGGCGTTTGATTACGGGAGATCGTTCGCGGCTCCAATCGACTCATAAGCACGGACAAAATCGACGCAGTCTTGACGACCCCAACGAAAGTGGGTAAGCGGAGCCCGACCAAACTCCCCAGTTTAAATGCCGGGCCCCGGGTTCTGTTTACTAAGGCGGAAAGGCAGGGAAAGAGGGACCAGTTTCCTGGGTCTTCGCAGAGTCTCTGTCCTTTTGTTTATTTCATAACATCTCAACATCATCATTGAGACGACACTGGTCATTTTGTCTCTGTCCCTGCCTGACATTTCATAACCTGCTTCTTCCTGCTAGCACGGGATTACCGGCGCGAACCGTTCAATTCCGTCTGTCCCACAAGAGCTTTTTCCTGCGGCCGTTTAGAGCTGCTGCGCTGGACTTCTTTTGTCTCTCGCTCCTCTCCAGGTCCAGTCGGATCAACGATGATGATTCCATTTACTGAATCACCAGCCGGTGTCGCTGTGCTTCCTGCATCACTGCAGGTGTAGGAGTAAGTGATCGGCCCAGTGCCCGTGTTGTTAAAGATCACTACAGCTGGAGTGCTCTGCCCTCCTGGCGGCATAGCGTAGGAAGGCTGAGGGAAAAGTGGTGGGTTTGTGGGAGTAAAGTTTCCCGCGACATAATTCGTATCAAGGTTGGAGACCCAGGTGACAGAGTCGTGAAACTGTACCGTTGGTCGTTCGGGGGCCACCCGCAGGTTGCCAGCAAGGTCCTTATACACAAGAATGTATCGATTGGCCATAGTTTTCTCCTTTTTTTCTCCTAGTGAAGTCGGCTTTTTGCTGACCTCTTAGTGGAAGGCGAAAATCTTCAACCCAACGGGACCATCTTCCAATGGCACATCGGTCCATGAACTATCGGGTGAATCCCTTAACTCACATGCTGGCGCAGTCGGGAGGACGGTTACTTTGGTTCTGATCGTTTGCCTGCTAAACGCTTCTACCGGCAGTAGTTTGCGGTTATTACGAAGTTCAGCGCTTTTCGGTGAGGTTAGGAACCTGAATTGCCAACAATGGCGGAATAACGTTTATCCTGCCTCAACCTGGCGAGCTCGGGAGCATTTTGAATCTCGCTCAATGAATAGCCCGCTCGAAGAGTAGAGCGCAGTGCCATTAGAGCGCGTTCACGCTCGCCAATCAACTCATACACCAGGGCAGAATTGAACAGGAACTCCGGATCATTGTGAGTGGACCGGGCCGCTTGGGCAAGCACGTCTTGCGCTTTCGTGTTTTCGCCCAACTCTGCATAGTAGAGCGCGAGTGGGCCAAGAAACTGAGTGTCCCTGGGATGAAGATCAGCCGCCTTTTGCGCCAATCGGAGCGCTGTCTTAAAGGCCTCAACAGCTTTTGGCCGGTTTCCAGCCAGATTATAGGCAGTGCCGAGGTTGCACCAGTACCGATGATCGCCGGGGCGAAGTTCGGCCGCTTTTTGGAACATGGCGGCCGCATCTTCATACCGGCCCTGATACTGATGTGCCAGCGCCAGATTCGAATAAGCGCCGGCTGTGGGGCGAATGGCAATGCCCTTCGTCAAAATGGTTTCGGCTTCCTTGTACTTGCCTTCAGCCAAATAGACTCCGCCCAAGTTGTAAAAAGCCAGTGGGTTATCCGGGGCGAGCTCAGTCGTGGTGCGGAAGAGCGGCTCCGCCTGGGAGTAGTCCGCATGGCGATAGTAGAAATACCCGAGATCGTTATAGTTAACCCAGTTACCAGGCGTGCGTTTCAGCGCATCCTTCAGCAGGGCCTCGGCTTGCAGTAACCTCCCGGCGCTATCGTAGGCTAGTGAGAGGCGGTTGATGGTTTCAGCGTCGGAGGGATCCAGTTGCAGCGCTTGTTCAAATTCGTGAATGGCGCTATCGGGGTCACCGGTCTCCTGGTGGATCAGGCCGAGCGCCAGATGGGCGGCGGCCAGTTTGTCATTCAACAAGAGTGCTTGCTTGCTACGCTGCTTTGCCTTGTCGAGCCATTGCAAATCATGCGTCTGGCGAAATTTCGCCGCATAGGCATAAGCCAGGTTGGCGTAAGCCAGCGCGAAGTTGGAGTCTTTTTCGATGGCTTTTTGCAGCAATGCGATGGCCCGATCAACGTCTTCCGGCGTGCCCGGACTGAGATGCAACAGGTACCCCCGGCCTTGTTCATAGAATTCGTAAGCGCCGGGTTCGGTAGTGGCATCCACGGGCAGGTGGTGCAGCACACCAGAGGGAAGCCTCACTTGCAGCATGGCGGCGACCCCTTCCAGCAAGCTGTCTTCCAGAGTCACCACCTGGGTTGCCGGGATCTCGATGACCTGTGAACGCAGCTTTTTGAGTGAGCCTGCATCTTTCAGCTCCGTATGCAATCGAAGGCCACCGGCATCTTTTCGCAGCTCTCCTGTGACCAGTAGATTGACCCCTAATGTAGAGGCTGCATGCGGCGCGTCTTCAGGCTTTTGGTTTCGGACTTCCTTCCAGGGAACCACCCAGAGCGAGCTTTCAGAAGGTTCCAAACGGGCCAGATTGCCGGTGAGAGACTCAGCCAGTTCGTATGCGGTGGCTTGATTCGCTGCATCTGTTCCCTGAAAGGTAAAAGGAAGTACCGCGACATGCTTTTGTTGTGGCAGAGAGGGTGGCCAGATTCGATCGCGAAAGGCAAACCCGGCCCCTGCTATCAACAGAATGCAGGTTCCTGCAGCGAGCAAGAGCCGATTGGAAATTACCCCGTGTCCCCGGAGAGACTCCGCTACCTGGTGGGTGGAAGAAAACCGTCTTGCCGGATTGCGTTCCAGGCATCGCAGGATGGTTGAATTCCAGCGCTGGCCCAGTTCATGAACAATCTCCACCGGTGCTTTCGGAGCCGCTGACAGCCGTTTGAGGGTCTCCGTCCACGAGGAGGCACCCTGAAAGGGGCGGTTTCCCGTAACCATCTCGTACAGCACCAGGCCCAGGGAATAGATGTCAGTGGCGACCGTGAGCTCTTCACCCAGAAGCTGCTCAGGGGACATGTAAGCAGGAGTTCCGACTATCATGCCCTGCGTTATGGCGGTGCCGGTTCCGGTGGTGGTCGAGGCGCCCGGACGCATGAGGCGCGCGATCCCAAAGTCCGTGACAACGGCGCGAAGATGCTCTCCCGAGCCCACAAGCATCACATTGCTGGTTTTGAAGTCGCGATGCAGAATGCCCGCGTGGTGTGCGGCGTCCAGGGCCTGACATAGCTGTTCCGCAATCAGCAGGGCCTCAGGGGAATTGATTTTGCCCTCGCGCATGAGCCGGGCAGAGAGGGTCTCTCCCTGGATCAGCTCCATGGTGAGGAAAATGAAATCCTGGTCCCGCAGTTCATGGTGTCCAAGGTCAAAGACGCGGCACACGTTGGGATGGGTCACGCGGCGGGCCAACTGGACTTCGCGACGCAGCCGTTCCAATACGCTCGAGCCGAAAGGAGTCTCCTGGCGAATGACCTTTACCGCTATCGGGTCCCCAAGGTCCTGGTCCTCGGCTGAATAAACTTCACCCATGCCGCCACTGCCAAGGAATTCCAGGATTCGATAACGGCCGGCCAGCACCTCCCCGGGCAAAAGCATATGGCCGGAGGAACTGCTGCCAGAGGGCGGAGAAGTGCCTTCCAGAAAACCGCCCATCTCATCATGCTGGGACAAAAGGCGCTCGACTTCCAATTCCAGTTCCGGTTCGCCGTGGCAAAGCTCGGCGAGGGCTGCGCGCCTGCCGTCTGAGGGCCGCTCCACCACCGCAGCAAAGATGTCTTTGATCTGCGCCCATCGCTCTGGAGTCATCAGGAGTCTTCTTTGGTGATGTTTTTGCTCAGTTCTCCATACAGCCATGCCTTGGCATGCTGAAATTCGCGTTTTACCGTGGTGGGGGAAATGGCGAGGACTTCGGCTGTTTCGTCCACGTCCAGACCGCCAAAAAACCGCAATTCAACAATGCGGCACTGGCGCGTATCCCATTCCGCCAGCTTGTTCAAGGCCTCATGCAGCGCCACCACTTGCCACGATTGCTCGGCAGTATAGACAAAGGCATTTTCGAGGGAGATTTTTTGAGCGGGACCGCCGCGTTTCTTTGCATCGCGGGTACGGGCGTGGTCAACCAGGATTCGGCGCATGATCTGGGCCGAAACCCCGAAAAAATGGGCGCGGTTTTTCCAATCGATTCCATGCTCGCCTATCAGGCGCAGATACGCCTCATTGACCAGTGCGCTGGTCTGCAGCGTGTGGCCAGGCCGTTCTCCCCGCATATAGTGCCGCGCCAGGCGATGCAGTTCCTTGTAAACGAGCGGAATCAGTTCAGCTTCAGCTTCCTTGTTGCCGTCTTTCAGCCTGGCAAGTAGAGCGGTAATGGGGCGGGGGCTGTCCTCCATTTGACGAATTTTATCTGACATGGCGTTAGGGTGTAATCACTGTATGCTCGCCAATAACGACAAATCAAGCAGACTCCCGGGAGAGAGCCCCAGGATGCAAGTACAGATCACCGCAGTCTCCGCTAACATTTGTTCGTTACCGTTATTGGTGCAGTCTTGCATCCGGAAGACTCTGATCCCCTCATCTCGCATGTCGATGACGCGTGTTCTCCACTGGTCGAAGGTAGTGCAATAGCAGGAGCGACGGCCGGATGAGAGCCATAGCAACGCGAAGAACACTTGGTCAGCCATAACTTACGGCCTCAAAGGCATGAAATACGAGGAGTGCGAAAAGAAGAACGTTCAGCCTCCTAATCCGCCCGTGCTGAAGGAGCTGCGCGAATCCGACTGAACCTGTAAGCGCGAGGTTGTCGAGGCGAGTCCTTCCACCAAACCTGTCGGGCGGTTCTTTTGAACGTATGCCGTCCGCTTTCATCTATCGCGGGATTCAAAATCCAAGATAATTCAGTTGCCTTAGTTTGGTTTCCTGGAGTCTACGCGTAACTGTATTCAAAGCAGCGACCTTGCGGGCTTTTCATCCTTTCATCAGTTGTTGACAAAAATTTGACAAATGCGTGCGGCGTTTGTCTAAGATGACGCATCGAAAGTGCCAGCAGAAGTACTCTACTCTGCTTTTGAGCAAGCTCTGTTTACGGATTCTCATAGCCGCGCATTCTGCATTCTGGTATTTGCAATAAGAATTAGCGCGCCAAAATTTGTCAAGAGGGCCTAACTCCTTCAATTCGCTGGTGAAGTAAATTCTGCAAGAAACCTGCGAACACTGGAATCAGGATTGCAACAACCACGCGTTCTTCTTACAAGAACAGTTTTCCACTCCGTCTACGAAGTCCTTCAGATTTGTTAAAAAATTCTCTCAAAAGATGTTAAGGAGGTAAGACCTAATGCGTAATTCCCCCGCTGTACGTCTGAGTTTTTTAATATCAGTTGCAGTCCTGCTACTCTCCAGCCTGACATTTGCTCAGCATTACACGCAAACAAACTTGGTCTCCAATACCGGCATTGCCCCGGTGAATGATCCGAACCTACAAAATGCCTGGGGTCTGGTTGCCGGCCCTGGCACTCCATGGTGGGTTTCAAATAACGCAGGTGGCACCTCGACACTGTACTCGGTAAATCCTGCCGGGACGGCAGCCAGCATCGTTCCCCTGGTTGTCACCGTTCCTAATGCTCCCAGCCAGGCTGCTCCTGGATCTCCAACCGGAGTCATGTTCAACGGAAGCCCAACCAATTTTCTGTTGGCTCCGGGAAAACCGGCCATTTTTATTTTTGTCACAGAGGATGGCACGGTGCAGGGTTGGAATCCGGGCATAGCGCTCAACAACACCATCCTCAAAGTGGATAATTCCCAGGTGCCCAATGCGGCCAACGGAGCCGTTTACAAAGGCGCAACCATAGCTGAGATCGACGGAAAGAACTTTATTCTGGCGGCTAATTTCCGCAGTGGGCGAGTCGACGTCTTTGACACGAACTTCAAGCAGGTGCGCATTTCCGAGGACGCGTTTGATGATGACCAGATTCCCCGCGGCTTCGCGCCTTTCAACGTTCAGGGCGTGGGACCGAACATCTATGTAACCTTTGCCAAGCAGAATGCGGCCAAGCACGACCCGGTTCCGCCAGAGCCAGGTCTCGGCTTTGTGGATGTATTCGATTCTCACGGCCGCCTGTTGCAGCGACTGCAGCATGGCCCCTGGATGGATGCGCCCTGGGGTGTTGTCTGGGCTACGCAGCATTTCGGTGAATTCACCAATACCATCCTGATCGGCCAGTTCCGGGGCGGCAATGTATCTGCTTTCAACCCGGTCACCGGCCGTTTTCTGGGAAACATGCTGAATCCTGACGGAAGCACACTAAACATTGACGGATTGTGGGCACTCCGGTTTGGCAACGATGCCGCCGCAGGTCCGGGCACTACGCTGTTCTTCACTGCCGGCCCGGGTGGGGAGGTCAACGGCCTGTTCGGCACACTCACGCCGGCGGCTGCGGAAAAGGGACAGGACGACGAGCAGTAATCTTTTCTCCAGAACCACTCAACTCAAACGGCAGGGACGCATCCCTGCCGTTTTTTCTTGACTAATAAGTCTTATCGAACTCGAGGACAGTGTGCAGCAGTACGTTAGCTCCATTCTCAATGTCCTCCGGCCGTGAGAACTCCTTTGGCGCATGGCTGATGCCGCCAATACTGGGAATAAAAATCATTCCCACGGGGCCAATCCTCGCAATTTCCTGGGCGTCATGGCCGGCGCCGCTAGGCATCAGCTTGGTGCTGAAGCCCAATTGCTTTGCGCTGTTGTCAATCAATTTCTGGAAATTCTTGTCAGTCAGCGCCGGATGAGTCATGGTCGGCTCGGTAAAGCTGAACCGGGTTCCATTCAAAGCACCGATTTGCGTGGCCTCGGCGCGGATGCGGTCAAACATTTCGTTGATCTTTTTTTCGTCCAGATCCCGCAACTCCAGCCCTAATACTGTTCTTCCAGGAATCACGTTGTACGCGCCCGGTTCCACTCTGATCCAGCCCACGGTCCCCACCTGCCTTCCGGGAACACTGGTGACCACCTGATTTACTTTTTCGATCAATCGGGCGGCGGAGAGCAGAGCATCATGCCGCTGGTTCATGGGAGTGGTCCCGGCGTGATTGGCAAATCCCTCTATGGCGACCTCGGAGTGCAGAATTCCCACGATTCCCTCTACGACCCCAATATTGATTTTTTCCTGCTCCAGAATTGCTCCCTGCTCGATGTGCAGCTCAAAATATCCGGCAATAGAGCCGGGTGGCCGCTGCGCCTGGGCCAGCTTACTTAAATCGCCGCCGATCAATTGAATCCCTTCGCGTATCGTTTTGCCACTCTGGCTCATCATGTTGAGCAGCTTGTCATCAAAGCCCGCGCCCAAGATGTGGCTGCCGATGGTGCCCCCTTCTTCGTTTTGGAAAATCAAGACCTGCAGGGGATGGCGCAACCGCATGCCACTTTCATGCAGGATTTGTGCTACCTCGATTGCGGACAGTGACCCCACATCGCCGTCGTAGTTGCCTCCCTGGGGCACCGAATCGATGTGTGAACCGATCAGCAGCGGCTTGAGAGAGGGATCACTTCCGTCGAGCATGCCCGCAATGTTTCCGGCGGCATCAATCTCGACCTTGAGACCGGCATCGCGCATCAGGCGCATGGCATATTCACGGCCCTGCCGGTCCGCGTCTGTGTAGGCGACCCTGCTCACTCCGCCTTGAGGGTTCCTGCCAAATTCAGAGAGCGATTGAAGATGCTGGATGATTCGACCTGCATTCACTCGCGGGGGCGTCGCGGTCTGCGCGCCAGCCGAGAATGACGATAAGAACACGATAGTGAGGACGCTAAGCTGCCATTTGCATTTCATGCGCCGATATTCTATTCGTTTCTACTGACCCGCCGCAGCTGCCCTAATTCGACTTAGCCGCGCTCCTTTGAAGTTCTTGTCGACGATAGCGGTCCCTCACTTTTTGCTCGGGACAAAACCACCGACTACCCAAATGGCTGATGTGCCTCCTTATTTTCTCCCGCATACTTTGCACTGAGATCACGAATTCAGGAGTTCTTATGGCAGAAAATATCTGGTCGGCATTATCCAATCAACTTGCGGAGGCAGCGGCTGCGACGGGCAAGTCTGTGGTGGCCGTACATGGAAGAAGACATCCTTCCAGCGGAATACTGTGGTCCGGCGATTCCGTCGTAACCGCTAACCACGCTTTGCGGCGGGATGAAGAAATCTCTGTGGTAACAGCGCCGGGCAAGAGCATCTCAGCCCGCGTTATCGGGCGCGACCCCAGCACAGACGTTGCCGTGCTGCGCCTCCAGCAGCCCGCGGAGGCTACGCTTGCTCGCTGGGTCGATACATCGAAGCTGCGCATCGGAGAGCTGGTACTGGCCCTGGGACGCAGCTGGCGCGGAAACATCGTCGCCAGCTCCGGCATCGTCTCCGGCCTCATGGGGCCGTGGCGCACCTGGCGAGGAGGCGAATTAGAGCAGTTCATCCGTCCTGATCTGACGATGTATCCGGGATTTTCCGGAGGGCCCCTGGTAAACGCACAGGGCGAGATTCTGGGCGTGAATACCGCCGGGCTGCATCGCTCCGGGATCACCGTTCCCGCTGCAACGATAGCGCGGGTTGCCGCTGAGCTGCTGGAGAAAGGCCGCATCGAACGGCCCTATCTTGGCCTGGCGATGCAAGCCGTTCCGCTGCCAGAATCGTTGCGAGCCAGGCTGAATCTAAAGCCAAGCGATGGATTACTGGTGGCGCATGTTGAGCCCGGGAGTCCGGCGGAAAAAGGCGGGGTGATCCTGGGAGACGTGCTGATTGAGATCGAAGGCAAGACAGTTGCGGACACTGATGCAGTGCAGGAAACATTGCGCTCACAAAAGGCAGGCGATTCCATCGCCGTGCGCGTGGTCCGCGGCGGCGCGCTGGTAGCCATCACCCTTACGCTTACAGCGCGGCCCTGAAAACCCTTCCATGAATGCACGAGACGGCAACTCGCTTCATATTCTGGTGATTGCCGCCTCGCCTGAACGCCGCAATTCCCTGGCGGCAATGATCGCCCGCGCTGCTTCCGCCCGGATCGCCACCAGCGCGGGTATTTCTTTGGAGCGTATCTTCCAGACGGCAGCCGAGTTGATCGTGGTGGATGTTGACAGCCCGACGCTGCCAAGCGCGGTGATCCGCGCGGCTGACGCTTTGCCGGGCGGGACCGGATTCATAACACTAGCTGATAACCCCGATCCTCACTGGGTCACGATGGCGTTGCGTGCGGGCATCAACGCCATTCTCTCCCGGGAAGTTTCTGCAGAAGAACTGCGGTTGGCCATTCTGGCCGCCGAAGCGGGGCTGGTGTTGCTACATCCCAGCTCTGCCCAGGCTTTGGACGGCCGGAACATGGCACGAAATGACGATTCTCTCGATCCGGTGGAGGAGCTTACCGGACGGGAGCAAGAAGTGCTTCGGCTGGTAAGTGAAGGACTGGGCAATAAAGAGATTGGCGGGCGGCTCAATATTTCCGAGCATACGGTCAAGTTTCACATCAGCTCGATTCTGGGCAAGCTGGGCGCCACCAGTCGCACAGAAGCTGTAAGTCTGGGAATCCGCAGAGGAGTCATCCCTATTTAAACGCTCTGTCTTGCGATGATACGCATTAGTGATACCGACAACCCGGAGATCTGGTTAAAACCCCGAACCGTTATCAAGGCCTCAGGTTGCAATAATTGAACGGGTGGCCGGAAAGGGCCACCCGCTTTTTTCGTTTGGCAGAAGATCTACTGCAAGTCAGAAAGCCAAGCGTCACTTCTTTGCAGGAACGGCAACCTCCGTCCAGATTTTCCGGTGGACGGTTTCCTTCAGAAAGATGGAGCCCACAACAAAGGTCAGGGCAGCGATGGTGATCGGATAGTAGAGGCCATCGAACGGATTCCCGGTGGCTGCCGGAATCCAGACGCAGACCAGCGGTACGAGTCCTCCAAAGACGCCGTTGCCTATGTGGTAGGGCAATGAAAGTGCACTATAGCGGATTTTGGCGGGGAATGACTCCACCAGAAATGCGGCAATCGGTGCGTAAACCATGGTGACAAAAATTACCTGGACAAAGACCAGCCATACCAGCATGGTGTGGTCGGCATTGGTGGCGACGGGCGCCGGCTTATATGCTCCAGTTCCGTCCGTGGTTTGAGGTGTAAGAACCGTCGCGCCGGTCACTTTGTTTTTGGTGGAATCAACATGTGTCACGTTATTGCCTGCTGCGCGTTGCATGGCGGGATACAGACCAAAAGCCGTTCCTGGGATACGATAACTCAGGCATGCCAGAAGCAATCCCGCCATAATGATCTTCTTACGTCCGATTTTGTCGGAGAGCCAGCCGAAGAGAACGAATAGCGGCATTCCTAGCAAAAGGGCCTTGGCGACAATAACGTTCGCGTCACGCGCCGGGACCTTCAGCATCGTCGTCATGAAGAACAGAGCGAAGAACTGCCCCGTGTACCACACCACACCCTGGCCTGCGGTCGCACCAAACAGTGAGATCAAGAAGAGTTTGAAATTCGCCGGCACGGTGAATGCTTCCTTCAGAGGAGTTGCGGAGGTCATCCCTGTCGACTTGAGTTGCTGGAAAATAGGTGATTCCTGCATCCGCAAACGGATATACAGGGAAATCATCACCAGGATCAGGGAAGCCAGGAACGGGATACGCCAGCCCCAATCCTTGAAAGCCGCATCGGTCATCTGGCTTTGCGTTCCCAGGATTACAGCGATGGAAACGAACAGACCGAGTGTTGCTGTAATCTGAATAAAGCTGGTATAGAAACCGCGTCGGTCATCGGGCGAATGTTCAGCCACGTAGACGGCGGCGCCGCCGTATTCACCGCCCAAGGCCAAGCCTTGGAGCACGCGCAATAGAATCAAGACAACAGGAGAAAACCAGCCGGCCGTGGCAAAGCTCGGGAGGGCTCCCACAAGGGCTGTAGCGCCTCCCATAATCGACAGTGTCACGATGAAGGCGTACTTACGGCCAACCACGTCGCCAATGCGACCGAAGAAGAGCGCGCCGAACGGTCGTACCATAAAGCCAACGGCGAACGTGGCCAGATAAGCAACGTACGCGAACAACTCATTGCCGGGCGGATAGAACTTGGGCGCAAGATAGGGCGCCAACGTGCCGAAAATATAGAAGTCGTACCACTCGATCATGGTGCCAACCGAGGAAGCCAGAATCACTGACCACATCTTGGAAGTTGAAATCTGGTCGGAGGAAGTTACGGGTACGGAAACCGTCGACATTTAGAAGCTCTCCTGTGAAAAGGCCAAGCGTTCTGCCTGGCCTCGGTTTTTTTTGAACTCTGGTACAACCCTTCCCTATCGCGCCCATCTGTTTCTCAGTCAAAGGGGCACGCTGCCAAAAACTAAAATCGGTCTAGCCAGCAAAATCTGTGTTGGGGACATAGACTAGTCTTTATCGTGTTTTTGTCAATGAGGAAAATGATGCTGCGACAGTCGGGCGGCTGAAGGCTGGGGAGTTGATGGTTCTAGTGAGCCAAAGCTGTGAAATTCTTGTGGCAGACGCCGGCCTCACCCCTTTGCATTTTCCGGCACAGGATCGGGCCGTTCGGAAGATTCCTTCTGCGCTCCTAAAGACTGTGCAAGCTCGGGGCTTGGCTTTTCTGCAACCGACTGAAAGCAGTGCCAACCGTTAACGGTGGTATGATGTTAAATTTCCTTGGGAGCATATGTGAATACTGGCAACACAGCTACGATCGTTTTGGCAACTGCCCTGTTGGGAACGCTTCCCGCACTTGCGGCATCGTGTGAGAGTCTGACCAGCTTCAAATTGCCCGACACCACCATCACTCTGGCCCAAACTGTAGCTGCAGGCGGATTCACGCCTCCAAGTACCGGGACGGGACAGGAAACGCCTTCCTCCATGCTCAAGAGTCTGCCTGCCTTTTGTCGCGTTGTTGCGGAAGTAAAGCCCACACAAGACTCTGACATCAAGATGGAAGTGTGGATGCCAGTCGCTGGTTTTAACGGCAAACTCCGTGGCCAGGGGAACGGAGGTTTTGCCGGCAGCATCATCTACACCGGTATGGCCGGCGCGGTTAGTCAAGGTTATGCGGCTGCCAGCACTGATACCGGGCATGGCGGCAGCGCCATAGACGCAGGCTGGGCGCTCGGACATCCGGAGAAGATTGTAGACTTCGGCTATCGCAGCATTCACGAGATGACAGTGAAGGCCAAGGCAATCATCCAGGCCTATTACGGCAAAGCTCCGGTCCATTCCTATTTTGCCGGCTGTTCCAATGGCGGGCGCCAGGCGCTGATGGAGGCCCAGCGTTTTCCCGCGGACTATGATGGAATCATTGCCGGCGCGCCGGCCAACTACTGGACCCACGTCTTCGCGACGTTCATCTGGGACATCCAGGCATTACAAGCTGATCCAGCCAGCCACATTCCGGTAAAGAAGTTTCCTGCCATTCAATCGGCGGTCCTGGCTGCGTGTGATGCCAATGATGGTTCAAAAGATGGCATTCTGAACGACCCTCGCACCTGTCACTTTGATCCGGCCACCATTGCATGCAAAGACACGGATGCGGACAGCTGTCTCTCATCCAAGCAAGTTGCGGCGCTCAAGAAGATTTATTCCGGGCCGCAGAATGCCAATGGCAAACAGATCTTTCCGGGATTTATGCCGGGTGGTGAGGGCGGCGGTGGTGGCTGGCCTCTTTGGATCACCGGACAGGCGCCCGGCAAAGACCTGCAAACTGCTTTTGCGTCCGGATTTTTTACGAACATGATTAACACTGCAACTCCCCTGGACCTGAAATCCGTAGGCATTGAGGCTGCCCTGAAACTGGCCGACGACCAGCAAGCCAGGAATTTCAATGCGGATGATCCGAACCTGAAGCCGTTTATGCAACATGGCGGAAAGCTCATCCTGTACCACGGATGGAGTGATGCCGCGCTTCCACCCGTAGCAACAATCAATTATTTGAACAGCGTGGAGCAAGCTCTGGGGCGCAAGGCGACAGACGGTTTTGCGCGACTATACATGGTTCCGGGAATGCAGCACTGCGCAGGAGGTCCGGGGCCGTCTTCGTTTGGGCAGTTCGGCAATGCTCCTGAGCCGGACGACCCGGAGCACGACATTCTGCTGGCAACCGAGCGGTGGGTGGAGAAGGGCATAGCTCCGGACAAAATCATTGCCACAAAATACGCGAACGGCCCCAATTCTCCACCCCAAATCCAGATGACGCGCCCGTTGTGTCCCTATCCGGAGGTCGGGAAGTATAAGGGAACGGGCGACATCAACGATGCAGCCAATTTTGTGTGCGAGACGGGAAAGAAGTAGAGTAACGTGCGCCGGATATAAGCTTAACAGGGCGCACCGCGTCTTGATTTGATCTTTCGTTTTCCGAGATTTTCCTCCGGCAGGAGGCTAATCTTTCCGCCTGCGCATCCTGACATGATCAATGGCAATCATGCTGGTCACCCACACCACCGCAGCCAGATAGCCGCCGACTACGTCCGTCGGATAGTGGACTCCCAGGTAAATGCGTGAGAGTCCAATCGCCGTTATGAGAACGGCAGCCGTCGCCCAGATGCAGATTCTTACCCGCAGAGGCTCGATTCGATCGGTCAGCAGGCCGGCCAGTACTCCATAAAAGCAGAAGGAGAACAGCGCGTGGCCGCTGGGAAAGCTGTAGGTATACGGCAATGGGCCGAAGAACGGCGTTGGCCGCTGGCGATGGAATGCATATTTCAATGAAAGATCGAGCAGCAGCGCCCCCGCCATCGTTATAGTGAGCCAAACGGCTGCTCGTCGCCAGCGCAGAAACAGAAAGACCAGGAGAGCTATGACAAACGCATTCGCGACGCCATATTCGCCCAGCCAGGAGGCAACTTTTGCCGCATGCGTCATTGCCGGCGAGGCAAATTGGTGGACCCATGTGCGCACTCCCATATCAAAGCGCATCGTGTGCTCCTCCATGACCTCTTCAGCAATCCAGGCAAACAGAAAGAGCCCCGCGGCATCGAGCAGCAGGCTAAGCGGCACAGCCACACCCAGCAGCACCAGCGGTTGCCGCGTACGCTCTACTTCTGGAAGTTGGGAATTGGCGTTCTTCATTTTTGGATCGTGAGCCGGGGAGTGGAGCAGGGCGAACCCGGCTTCACGAGAGATTTAGAGAGCTCTTAATACGTCTTATACGGCAGGAACTTGCCGCTCATCATGACTTTGACCCGGTCGCCTTTCGGGTCCGCCTCTCGCTGGATATCCATGGTGAAGTCGATCGCGCTCATGATTCCGTCCCCGAACTCTTCATGGATCAAAGCCTTCAGTGTGGCGCCGTACACATTGACGATTTCATAAAACCTGTAAATGAGCGGATCAGTTGGGATGGCTGTGGGGATCGAGCCTTTGTAGGGCGTTTCCTGCAACAGGGCCACCGCCTCCTTCCCCAGGCCCAAAAGCTTCCCTGCGATTTCAGCTTGCTTTTTGGTGAGCGTCATCTGGCCCAGCAGAGCGGCAGTAGTCCATTCTTTGCTTTGGCCGATTTTTTGCGCAATGTCCTTCCACTTGAGCCCCTTGGCGATCTTGGAGGCAACGATCGCCTCGGTCACATCGTTGCGGTTCATATCGGATTCCTTTCTCGACTTCTGGTTATTCTGCTCAGGAAGTTTATCGCGAACGGCGCGGAGGGGCCTGTGCTCTGGAAGAAATATCTCGCATTCTCTTGAGTTAAACAGCAACAATTACATCTTTTTGCGCAGGAAAGTCGATATAAGTTCGTCCACTTTCGCCAGCAGGGCTGAATTGTCTTGCCGCGGATAGCTTGCCAGATTTTCTTTGTAGAGCGGCAGGTTGAAAAGAAATGATTCCACCCGCTCTTTGTTGAGTTCGTCCCAGCAAGCGCCGTAACCCATCTTGTCCACATAATAGGCATTGAAAATCTGTTCGAATTGGTGCTGTACCGGAACGGCCAGATAGGGCTTACCCAGATAGAACGCTTCGCTTAAGAGGGAAAAGCCGGCATTGGCGATTACGGCCTTGCAGCCAGCCAGGTCCTGGAGAAAGCCTTGCATGCTGGGTTTCTTGAAGACAACATTCCCTTCGCGGCCATCACGGCCAAATCCATAAGCGATGAAGCGGGAGCGTATGTTGGCGAGTGATTTCACCAATTCCAGCGCCGGAGAGGTCACATAGACCAGCACATCTTCACCTTCACGGGCTAGGGTATTCAGTACCTCCTGCCGCAGGATGGGAGGAAACAGGAATGTGTGAGGACGGCGCACGGGCGCGGTGAAGAACGAGGTAACCAGGTAAGCGTCTGCTCGCGGCGTCATGAGCCGGGTAACCAGTTTGGTGGCTGCTGCTTCCCGACGGTAGCGGTGAGGATAGGAGATGACTGCATTGGTCAGGCAGTGCTGGTTGTCGATGCAGATCACCGGCAAGTGCTTGCGATGGCCTACGCGGGAGGACAATGGTTCGAAATCCGTAATGACCAGGTCAATCTTCCACTCCGCGGCGAGCGCCATCAAGTGGTGAATGCTTCGTGCCGCCCTGGGCATGGTGAACAGGTTCCGCGCAATCGTGCGCCGGTACCGCACGCGATTATTCACATAGGAAAGCCTGAGGCCAAAAATCTCCGTGACTTCAAAGCTGTCACTCAAGTTACGCAGTCCCCGGTCAAACGACGCGACGTAGACCTGATGTCCGCGCTCCTGGAGGTGAGAAATGACTTCCTTGGATCGAGTGGAGTGGCCTGAGCCTTCGCCGTTCACCCCGTACAATATATTAGCCATGGTTTGGTTTGCGGAGTATACCGTACACATTGGACCAGACAAACGGCAAACGATAAACAAATGAATCCAAAGACGGCGCTCATGCTCGGCGGTTCAGGACTGGTAGGCCGCTTCTGCCTGCAAGCCCTGCTCGAAGACCCCACCTATGAACGCGTCATTTCCGTTGCACGCCATGAGTTGGCGATTGCAACTCATCCCAAGCTGATGCAGAAAATCATTGAGTTTGATGCCCTCAGCTCACTCACGTTGCCGCAACTGGATGACGTTTTTTGCGCCCTCGGCACCACCATCCGCAAGGCCGGCTCGCAGGAGGCATTCCGGCGAATTGACCTGGAACTCCCTTTAACCGCAGCGAAGCAGGCCTTGAAGTTCGGCGCCCGGCAGTTTTTCCTGGTCTCCTCGGTAGGGGCCGATCCGAAATCAAAGAACTTTTATTTGGGCACCAAAGGAGAATTGGAGCAGGCGCTGGCTTCATTGCTCTTTAAGGCCGTGCATATCTTCAGACCAAGCTTGTTGCTCGGCGACCGGGATGAATCCAGGCCCGGAGAATCCTTTGCCATTGTTGCGGCCAAGATATTTCAGTTTCTGTGCGTCGGCCCGCTCCGGCGATATCATCCAATTTCTGCCATGCATGTCGGGAGAGCCATGGTGGCCGCATCCAAAGCGGGACGACAAGGAGCAAATGTTTACGAGTACAACGAAATCGTTGCGATGTCGGCCCAGCGATGAGCGAATGCTTCAAACGGGCAGTCACCGGAGAGAACGCCTTGCGCAATTTTGAAATTCTTTTTGACGACGGTGAACCCTCGTCGATCCAAGATCCTGCCTATGCTCCTTATGGCAAGCTGGGTTTTCCGTCACCGCCACCCGATCGTCCCTGGATTTATTCCAATTTCGTCCAGTCCCTCGATGGCATAGCTTCATTCAAAGGCATGCACCCACTGGGATCAGATATTTCGCAGTCGCCGGAAGACGGCTGGCTGATGGGCCTGCTGCGCGCTCATGCCGATGCAATCCTCCTGGGAATCAATACCCTGGTGGACGAAACGCGAGTCTCTTCCTCCCGCGGCCCGGTTTACCGGGTTGAAGATGCCGCATTGCGAGAGCTGCGCGGGAAACTGGGCCGTGGAAGAGAGACCAATGTCTTTGTTACAGGCTCCGCCCGAATGGATCTAAACGCTTACCGTGTTTTTGATGGCGATCTTGTGGATGTGCTGATTCTGACCTCCGCCACTGGCGCTGCCAGATTATCAGGGAAGAAGCCTCGTCCACACGTCCAGGTAATTGCAGCCGGGGACGGAGAATTGGTTGATCTGCCTGATGCCATGCGCATGTTGCGCGCGAAGTTCGGAATTCAGTACCTGCTGTGTGAGGGCGGTCCAACCTTATATGGTTATATGTCCCGCGCCGGCCTGATCGATGAAAAATTCACCACCGTCTCTCCTGTCGAGATCGGACTTTTAGTTCCGCCGGAGCAGGAGCCTTCCGAGATGGAAAGAAGCAAGCCGCCTGAAAGGCGTCCTATTACTTTCATGGCGCCGGGATTCACCAAGGAGAGCGCTCCGTGGTGGCATTGGCTCAGTTGTCGCCGGGTGGGCGATCATCAGTTCAACCGGTACAGGAGAATTTACCGCTGATTTTCGCCGGCTTGAGATCATCACGAGCACAATATTAACCAGGCTGGTACATTGGCCGCAGACTGGTGCTTAAATTCCCAGGTATTTTGATTTTTCGTGAGCTCTTGATTACCTTCGTACTGCGTATAAGTGCTCACACCACTGGTACGATATTTTCCGCAGAATCTTCCGTTTGATTTCCACGAAATCAGGAATTTTCAAAGATAACTTTTTCTGGAAGGGACCTCACCTATGCGGCAAACTCTTGCGGTGTGGAGCATCCTGGCTCTTTGCGTGTGCTCCTCGCCTGCTCAAACTGCCGATTCCTCCGACTCTCCGGAAACCGTTAAGGCCCTGTTACAGGAAGTAAGGGATCTCAAGGCCCGAGTGGCCGCTTTGGAGGCAAAGCAAAGCCAAAGCGAGCCGCACAAGGAAGAGTCGCAAAAGCAGCAACAGCCCGAAAGCAGCCCACTTGCTTCCGTACAAGCGGCAACGCAACCAGTGTCAGAGCCACTAGGGCAGTCCGTCAATCCGGAGCATCAGTTAGGGATTTCTCCCGGCATCAGGATGGCTGGATTCGGTGCTGTGAGTTACAAAGTGGCAGACGCCCATCCGCCAGAGGCAGGCCAGGTTGGGTTTCGTAACTCGGCTGCCAACAGCTTTGCTGTCGGAGATGTCGATCTCTTCCTTACTTCGAATTTCACTTCCAGGATCATGGTGCTCAGTGAGCTGGTTTTTAGTGAAACCTCCAACCAGGAATTTGAAGTGGATGTGGAACGCTTCCTCCTGAAATACGATTTCAGGAACTATTTGAAGCTCTCATTTGGCCGGTACCACACCGCCACCAGTTACTACAATTCAGTGTTTCATCATGGCCAGTGGCTGCAAACCGCCGTAGACCGCCCGCTGGTGGTGGAGTTTGCCGACCATGGCGGGTTGCTGCCTTCACAGGCCGCTGGCGTGTCCATGACCGGCGAAGTCCCATCAGGACAATTGGGCCTGAACTACGTATTCGAATATGGTAGCTCGAATACGCATCGGCCCAATCTCCTTAATCCGACAGTCGCTGAAATCGAGGAGAACAATGGCCAGGCCACTACGCTTGGACTTTTCGTGAAGCCGGAATGGCTGCACGGACTGCAGATCGGCGGGTCCCTCTATCACGATCGCATCAACCCAACCGGCATCCCATTCCACATTGGGCAGACCATCGGTTCGGCGCACCTGGTTTACGTAACTCCCAGATTCGAGTTCCTGAATGAGGCTTTTCTCATTCGCCACCAGGTGCAGGAAACAGGTCAGGATTTCAATACCCCGGCGTTCTATTCCTTGATTTCGGAAAAGTTCGCTGAAAAGTGGCGGCCCTTCCTCCGCTACCAATACGTGAATTCAACAGGATCACCGATTTTCCCCGATGTTGGGTTGAGGCACGGCCCGACCGCGGGTTTGCGATATGACTACAACGACTATGTAGCCCTGAAGGTCCAGTACGACCGCACGTTCCGCCGCCTCCTGCCCACCTTCAATGATTTACAGATGCAATTGGCGTTCCGCTTTTGAGCGGAGAAAGACAATGATGAAGAGATACGGTATCGTGATTGTCGCCTGCATCTGCATGTTGCTGCTGATGATGGGCGCGACCGTCTTTGGCGCATCCGAGGAGGACGACGTGGCAGTCATCGTCAACCCGGAGAATCCTATCGGTTCCATGACTTCGGCAGAGCTTCGCAAGATCTTTTCAGGGGAAAGAACATCATGGAATTCTAATATTTCGGTTTTTCTGGTGGTGCGTGCGCCCCGGGCGCGCGAGAGAGAAGTTTTGTTAAGCCGGATACTGAAGATGACGGAACCGGAATATAAGCAGTACTGGGTGAAAAAAGTCTATAACGGAGAGGTCTCTCGCGAACCGCTCACCTTGCTTTCCAACGGAATGCAGCTTGAAGCGGTGCGCGCCGAAAAGGGCGCAATCGCGCTGATCAGTCTTCAGGATGTCCACCAGGGGGTGAAAGTCATTAGAGTTGACGGACGGATGCCCGGAGCCGCCGGCTATCCCTTGCACTGACCTGGCCTGCTGTTCTCCTCTTCCCGCATGGTTGGATTTTGTTTTGCTCCACACTAATATTAAAGAGTGAGTACTGCGTTCTGTCTTATAATTTTAAGAATTGCCGTGCCTTCGTGCCGCTTAATCGCCGGGTTACTCCTGATTACTTCTTCCATGGCTCCAGCCCAACAGCCGGCCAAACTCAACGTCTTAGTGATTGACCAGAACGGCGCGATTCTTTCCGGAACGGTCGTCACCGTGGTCCGTGATGGCCATCCAGTGGCCGCGGCGGAGACTGGTTTTTCCGGCAAAGCTGCCTTCGTCGTGCCGCCCGGTGCGTTCACCCTTCAGGCTGAGAAAAGGGGCTTCTATACCGGCAAAAGCGACCCCGTCACCGTAACTGCGGGGCAGGCAGCCACCGTGGAAGTGAGGTTGCAGCAGTTCCGCGAGTTCTCGGAAGAAATTGAAGTCCTGGGCCAGCCTTCTCCGATTGACGTGCAGCAGACATCCAGTTCGCAACAGGTTACCGGCGATGAGATCATTGGCATTCCGTATCCCACGACCCGTGATTATCGCAACGTGCTGCCCTTCATTCCCGGAGTGATTCAGGATACCAACGGGCAGCCGCACATCGCCGGGGGTAATACGCAGCAGACCCAGTACTATCTGGACGGTTTCGAGGTGAGCCAGCCTGCGGGAGGTTTGCTCATCATGCGCGTGAGCCCGGATTCCATCAAGCAAATCCAGGTCGACACCAGCCGCTCTTCAGCCCAGTTCGGCAAAGGGGCCGCGGGTTCGCTCTCGCTGGACACGCAATCGGGTGACAACAGGTTCCGTTTTTCGTTCGTAGACTTTATCCCGACCGTGCAAAACGTGAAAGGCCTGCACTTCAACAACTGGACGCCGCGCGGCTCATTCTCCGGGCCGGTCATCAAGGATAAGCTCTGGTTCTATTTCTCGCATGAGGGCGAAGATGATCTGAACATCATTAGGCAGCAGCCGTCCGGGGCGGATACGAATCCGATTTGGCGCACGGATGATCTGGTCAAGTTCCAGTTCAGCCCGAATGCCAGAAACACTCTCACGGCCTTCGGACTGTTCAACACCTTTGATTCTGATCGGGCCGGCATCTCCGCCTTTGTGCCAGCAGCGACAAGTGTTGACTCGCAGCAGGCCAACCTCTTTACCGGAATCAAAGATGATTTTCTGGTGACCAAGAATTCGCTCCTGGATTTTGGCTTTGGAGTGCAGCGCTTTCACAGTTCGGACCAGCCGCTTTCCACCGCCCCATTTGTTATCACCCCTGTTGCCGAGTCGGGCGGCTTCTTTGAGTTTGATGATGGCTGGTCGAGCCGCAGACAGGGCTTCGCGAATTTGTTCCTGCCGCCGGTCAAGTGGTTTGGGCGCCATGAGTTCAAGCTTGGCGTTCAGGGTGATGAGGTGCGGGATTCGTTGTTCTTCATTCGAAATACCGCATCCACGGTGGATTCCAACGGCGCGCTGGCCCGGCAAACTACTTTTCAAAACGTTCCGCGCTTCGACCAGGGGCTGACTGAATCCAGCGCTTACCTTCAGGACCGCTGGAACGTGAGCAGCCGCTTTGTGCTTGAGGCTGGGATTCGCTTCGATCATGATAGCTTTGTGCGCGATGTGCTGCCATCGCCCAGGCTTGGTGGTGCTTTTATGCTGCAGAGGTCTTCAGAAACCAAGATCAGCGCGGGTGTGGGCACGTACTATGACCGTACCAGCCTGGATCTGGCGACGCGTCCGCTGCAGGGGACACGCACTGATTTCTTCTTCAATCCCAATGGCACGTTGGAGCAGCCACCGATTCCAACCTCATTTGTGGCGAACCGCGCCGGACTTCAAGCGCCACGCTTCCTGAATTGGAGCGTTGCCGTGGAACGCAAGCTGCCCTGGCAGATTTACGGCCGCATCGAGTACATGAATCGCACCGGCACTCACGGTTTTGTCTATGACCCGATTGGGCAGAGCGAAGCTTTGACCCTGACCAATAATCGCCAGGACCGCTATCGCGCAGTTTCGGCCACCGTGAGAAAAGAGCTGAAACGCGGCTACCCGTTGTTTCTCTCCTATACGCGCTCGGCTGCGCATTCCAACGAAATCCAGGATTTCAGTGTGGATAACCTTGTGTTTGGGCCTCAGATCAGCGGTCCACTCTTCTGGGACGCGCCCAACCAGCTTGTCTCCTGGGGATGGCTGCCGCTTCACTTCTGGAAGCTTGATTTTGCTTACTCACTCATCTGGCGCAGCGGATTTCCGTTTCTGGCCGTGGATAATCAGCAGGCGTTGGTTCCCAGCGCGGGATTCTTCAGATTTCCAAATTTCGTCACGCTCAACCCCGCCATCGAACGCAAAGTAACTCTGCATCATTACCAGTTCGCGGTACGGCTGGGAATTAACAACATCACCAATAACCAGGACCCCGCGGCGGTGAACAACAATATCCAGTCACCTCAGTTCCGTACCTTCAGCGGCACCGGTCACCGCACACTGAATGCGAGGATCAGGCTGCTGGGACGAAAATAACGGGACCCGGTGATCGGGTGATCTGAAACCGCCGCGGTCGTAATACTGCCATGAGGGTTGTCTTGGATCGGGCGGGAAGAATAGCTCTTCCGAAACGTTTGCGGCAGGAACTGCGTCTCGAAGCTGGAGATGTGCTGGAAATCAGAGTAGCAAGTGAGGAGATGACTTTATCCCGTCATAAACCGACCACAGATGCGAAAGAAACACGATCTATGGGTCTGTCGCATCGGTGAACCTTTGTCCGCCAAGGCGGTGGAGAAGGTTGTCCGCCAAATTCGCCGAGAGCGCATCACTCGCAACCTTGGCAAGTAGTGAGAGCCAAGCGCCAATAGCCAAGAGGCATTACTTCCTCTGTGCCGCCTGAACGCTCCTTGTTGGATCCGCGCCTTGCCAGGTAACATCCGCTGTCGGGCCGTAGCTTGGCGGAACGGGTTTGCCCAATTGCCGTAGATAGCCGCTGAGCTGCGTGCGGTGGTGTGCCGTGTGCAACACCCTTCGCCAGACGACCCAGATGCGCTGCCGCTGTACGTCAAAGAAGGGAACTACCTCCAGCCACCATTTCTCATCGCCCGCCGCGAGACGGGCCAGCCGCGGTTTGCTGATCTCTTCATGGCGGCGGCAGAAGGCCTCTGGAGTGAGTTTCTGGGGCATCAGCGCCGCTGCTTCCGGCTCTCCTGGCAAGCCAATGAATTCCGCAAAGAAGCGGCGCTCGGAGAGTAGCTGGTGCTTCATGATCTCCAGCACGGTGCTGGAACGGTCTGCGGATTTGAAAGACATGTCGGTGGGACTGAACTGCCGCCACACGGTAATCACCTTGCTCGTCTCGCTGGCATAGGTATCCAGCAGATGTTGAAACACGGGATGGGCGGCTCGCGGAACATCCGATTCAGGAATCGCCGTGTATTCATATTGCATGGCCATAAACAAGTCCTCCCGGACTGATCAGCTTCTGGCTATGACAACAGCAGTTCGAGGTCTTCCCGGCCCAGGTTCCGGATGGTTGTGTTGTCTGCCCCGATGATAGCCGAAGCAAGATCGCGCTTGGTTTGCTGCAATTGCAGGACTTTCTCCTCGACCGTATCGCGTGCGATCAGCCGATAGGCAAAGACCTGCCGTGTTTGTCCGATGCGATGAGCACGGTCTACAGCCTGCGCTTCCACCGCCGGGTTCCACCACGGATCAAGAAGGAACACGTATTCGGCCGCAGTCAGATTCAATCCCAGCCCGCCGGCTTTCAGGCTGACCAGGAACAGCTGGCACTCCGCGTGGTTCTGGAAGTGCTCTACCCGTGCCTGCCGGTCACGAGTGGCGCCATCCAGATACTCGTAAGGGATGCCATCAGCCTCAAGGCGGTCACGGACAATTCTGAGTAAGCTGGTGAACTGCGAGAACACCAGCGCCTTGTGCCCTTCTTCAAGGACCTCATGAAGTTGTCCCATTAGCATCTCGAGTTTCGCGCTAGGATCACCTGAGCGCTTCGGATCGAGCAAGCCGGGATGGCAGGCGGCCTGACGCAACCGCAGCAACGCCTCCAACACCTGGATCTTGGATTTCTCCATACCCTCCACTTCGATCCGCTTGAGCAGGCTGGTGCGGTAGTGCTGGAGCAACTCATCGTAGAGTTTGCGCTGGGGCGCTTCCATTTCGCAATAGACGGTCTGTTCGGTCTTGGCTGGAAGTTCGCGGGCCACCTGTTCTTTGGTGCGCCGCAAGATAAAAGGCCGTAGCGCCCTGGCCAAAAGTCGTCGAGTCTCCTCATCCGGGTTGCGCGTCACGCCTCCAGCGAGTTTGAAGGCGCTGGACGTGCCCAGCATGCCGGGGTTGAGAAAATCGAAAATGGTCCAAAGCTCGCCCAGGTGATTCTCCATGGGGGTACCGCTGAGGGCCAGGCGGTGCTGGCCGCGAAGCAGGCGTACAGCCTTGGCTGACTCCGTGCTTGAATTCTTGATGGCCTGGGCCTCATCCAGCACCACGTAGTCGAACTCCACATCCTTGAGGAGCAATGCGTCCCGGCGCAGAGTGCCGTAGGTGGTCAGGACCATGTCGTAGGCGGCAAAGTCATTGCCATTGCGGCCCAAGCCGGTGTAGTCGAGCACGCGCAGCTGTGGCGTGAAGCGTGCCGCCTCCAGCTTCCAGTTGAAAACCAGCGACTTGGGGACTACCACCAGAGACGGGCCCACTGGATCGCCGGCGGCCCTCAGTTCACGACGGCCCTCAAGCAGCGCCAGCACTTGCGCGGTCTTCCCCACGCCCATATCGTCGGCCAGGCAGCCACCGAAGGAGAAGCGGCGCAGGAACTCCATCCAGCCCAGACCCTCGCGCTGGTAGTCACGCAACTGTCCTACAAAACCTGTGGGCTGTTCGGCTGGGTGAACGCCCTGAAAGAGACCCAACTCCTGGCGAATGCGGGCAAAGGTTTCGTCGCAGCGGACCTCCGGCTGTGTGGCCAGCAGGGCATCCAGCAGTCCTGCCTGGCTGGTGCGGAATTGAAGATGGCCATCCACCAGAGTGCCCATGCCCGCCACGTGACCGAACCGGCGCAGCCATTCCTCGGGCAGGACGCCATATTCGCCATTGCCGAGCCGCACCATGTTTTCGCCCCGGCGCAGAGCCTGAAGCAACTCGGGAAGCTGAGCGGTGGTGTCTCCATATTGCACCTCGCCGTGCAACTCGAACCAGTCCACACCGCTGGAGACCTCCATGCGGAACTCCCCTGGGCGCCGGAAAATCTTTCCCTCCGCCTCGACATGCCATCCCGCTTCGGCCAGCGCCCGCACGATTCGTGGCAGCTTGGTGGGAGCGATCTCCCAGGCGGATTCACGGTCCCAATAGGTTGGTCCCTGAAACCGGATGCCCAGTTCACTGAGCAGATCGGCAGCCGCTTTTTCTACCTCGGCATCACGTCGCAAAAACCGGCGACTGGCAGGCTCGTACCATCCTCGTGACACTTCCTGCTCCTGCACGAACCGGCCTTCGTAGTTAAAAGACAATTGGGACCGCAGCCGCCCCGATCCCCGATGGTGCGGGTCGGGGGCACTCACTCGCAGACAGGGAATCACGGTGAGCTTCACTTCCTCATAGCGCAACTCTTCCGGCACATCCAGTTTTGGCAATCCTGGTGCGCAAAGCAGTGCGGAGAGCAATTCATCCTGATCTTCTTCCGGCGCTTCGATGGCACCTTTTTCCCGCAGATGAAACAGCCACGGGAATGCAGTGTCTTCCGCGATGGGCGCGACGCGGTCATATGTGAACACAAGCCCGCCTGGCGTCACGAGCAGCGGAGTGCGCAGATCCATTTGCTCCTCTGCCCGGCGCAATACTCCGGTTACCACGCATCCACCTTTGTTGCCGCGCCGCATTTGCAACTCAAAGCGCCAGGGGCCGGCTTCATCCCATGCGAGTGGCGGCCTGCTCACCACGTCGTCAAGCAGCGAATGGCGCAGGTAGCAACGTCCGGTGCGGGCCAGCATGGGCATGAGCCTGGTGGCCAATAAATCCCTCACCTGGCAGGATGCGGGAAAGGCCTCGTAGGAATCTGCATAGCTATATCCGTAGTATTGCCTGCTGCCTGCCAGCATGGCAAGAATCTCGCGGTCCTCTGCCAGAGGTAATTGCTTGATCTGCCCGTGCTTCAGGCTAAGCGCTTTGTTCCGCGTCCAACTCCCGTCCAGCTTGCGGTCGCGTGATTCTACGCAAAGAACAAGACCAGCTTCCTGTGGGAGCTTGGGAATATCCACAACGTAGAGAATCTGCCGCTTGGCTGGCCACGCATCGCTGTCGGAGGCCACCGGAGTGCGGCCGCCGGAAATCTCGGTGAGCCGCTTTTGCCAGGTTGGTACCTTGGGCGCCACTGGCGCAGGCACTGCCCAGGTCGGGACCGGCCCCGTCACGAGGGGGTCCGGCTCTTCGTCTAAATCTAAATCGCTATAGTCAGGCTCCAGAAACAGATCTCGGGCAGCTGCCGCTCGTGAGAGATAACCCCGCGCCTCGGCGGCAAGAATCGTCGCCCATAAATGCTTGCATGCCCCCTCAGAATCAAAGTAAGGGCAGTCGCATGTGGCCAGGAGCGTGTCATCATTCTCCATGTCCAGACTTACCCTGTAAATGCGCGAACCACGCACCTTCGCGGTCAGCGATTCTTCTGATCCCTTCTCGATATTGACCTGGTTTCGCCAGTAATACTGCTGGCCGCCTGTTCGGGCTTTGACGGTGAAATCATCAGACAGCTTCGCCGAGAGCTTCATTCCGGTCTGAAATTCCTCTTCTGAAGGATTTGTAGCTCATTTTGTGGGCGATTTCCACTGTGGATATCTGGATAAAATCGGCGACCGTCCGCCTCTGAATGGCAATCAAAAAAATCAAGAGTCGAAAGACAAGACTCAAAGGCCAGGAGATGTTCTTTTACAATGTTCCCCATGCATTTCAAGCTCATGAGATTCAGGCTGTTCCTGGCCCTCGCCTGCATTTTGTCTTGTTTTGTTCAGCCGCTGGAGTCAGACACGCGGCCGCTTCCGGAAGATATTGGCGCTGTCCATCTCTATCAACTGCTGACGAAACTGCATACCACCGCCCGCATGATGCATACCGTCGCCCATCCTGATGATGAAGACGGCGGCATGATGACCCTGGAATCACGCGGAAATGGCGCTGCGATCGAGCTGTTTACGGTGAACCGGGGCGAAGGCGGGCAAAACAAATTCGGATCGGAAACCGCTGACGATCTGGGCATCCTGCGCACGCTCGAGCTGCTCCAGGCAGACAAGTATTACGGTGTAGAGCAGCGCTTCAGCCACGTGGTGGATTTCGGCTACTCAAAGACGGCGGAAGAAACGTTCAGCAAGTGGCACGGCCATGATATCGCCCTGGGAGACATGGTGTTGGCCATCCGCACTTTTCGTCCGGACGTGCTCATTAGCCGTTTCTCCGGCACCAAGCGCGACGGCCACGGTCACCACGAAGCCGCCGGAATCCTTACGCAGGAAGCATTTCGCGCCGCCGGCGATCCGAATCGCTTTCCGGAGCAGATCAAGGCCGGCCTGCTGCCCTGGCAAGCGATGAAACTCTACAGCGATAACGTTCCACGGGGCTTCAGCCTGAATCCGGCGGAAGAGGATTACACGGTAAAACTGGATCTGGGGGAATACAGCCCCTTTCTGGGAATGTCTTATGCGCAGTTTGCGCTGGAGGGATTGGCGCATCAGACGTCACAGGGAACAGGAGGCGCGCGCATCTCCCCCGGACACCGTTACGACTACTACAAACTGCTGGACTCGGTTTTTCCCACAAAGCCCGCGCACGAAAATGATTTCTTCGCGGGGATCGATACTTCACTGCCTGGCCTGGCCTCGCGTTTGGGCGATCAGGAGAAATCGGTTCCCTTTCTGCGCCCGGCGCTGGTTTCCCTGCAAAAGCATGTGGAAGAGGCAACCAAACTGTTTTCGATTCAGGACCCCTCCGCCTGTGCTGCGCCTTTGCTGGCTGGCGTGGCTGAGGCTACGGATCTTCTGAAGCAGATCGAGCGCTCCGGTCTCTCCAGCGCAGCCAAGGCGTTGCTGGCGCCTTCCCTGCAGACCAAGGTGCGGGAATTTCAAGAGGCAGCCGATGAGGCCCTGGGGATTTATTTTGATTTTTATGTGGACACCCCCGGACCGGCGCCCGCTCCCAGCTACTTTCCGCGTTTGGACCAAACCTTCACGGTTGCCGTGCCTGGCCAGACGTTCACAGCTACGGCCCACATCTACAATCGAGGCAAAACCCCGGTCGCGCGGCCGAATGTACAAGTCTGGGCGCTGCCCGGTTGGAAGGTTTCGGTCTTGAAACCTCCGTCGGAAAAAATTGATCCCGGTGAGATGACCAGCACCCAATTCGAGATTACAGTGCCGGCGGATGCGCCTTACACCCGTCCTTACTGGAGCAGGAAAAGCGTGGAGGCAGACACCGTTTACACGATTCATAATTCTCGCTACCTGACGCTGCCATTTGAGCCGTATCCGTTGCCTGCGGGCGTGGTTTTTTCCACACCTCAGGGCTCGAGCGAGATAGATGGCGTGGCAAAGGTCAGGGTGATAGATCCTGCTTCAGGACAGTCAGACCGGCCATTGGCTGTGGGGCCCGCGCTTTCGGTGTTGCTGGACTCTCCGGTGGTGGTTATCTCGACCACCGGAAATGCAAAGTCACAAATCGATGTGAGCGTGCGCAGCAATTTGCAGCAACCCGTACATGGCAAGCTGCGCCTGGAGACTCCTGCGGGATGGAAGGTGGAACCCGAATCTATCCCGGTTGAGCTTGATCATGATGGTGACGTGAACAGCTACTCTTTCCACATTACTCCTCAAAGCCTTCACGAGGGCGCCTACGAGGTCACAGCCAAGGCCGAGTACAACGGCAAAGAGTACGCTGAAGGATTCAAGATCATCACGCGTCCTGATCTCGATTCGTATTATTCCTATCATCCGGCTACACAGAACGTGCAGGCTGTGGATGTGAAATTGCCCCCGGGCCTGAAGGTGGGGTATATCATGGGCGCCGGTGACGAAATTCCCACCGTGCTCTCCAGCGTTGGCGTACATACCAGCCTGGTTACTCCGCAGGAACTGGCTGGAGGCGATCTCAGCCACTACGACACGATCGTGGTGGGCATCCGCGCCTATGACGTGCGCACCGACGTGCGCGAACAGAACCGCCGTTTGCTCGATTACGTAAACCGGGGCGGCACGCTGATCGTCCAATACAACCAGAGTGTGGGCATTTTCAACCAAGGCCACTACACTCCTTTTTCCACAACCCTGAGTAGTGCTCGCGTTTCCGTTGAGGAGATGCCGGTGGAGGTGCTGGAACCGCAGAATCCCATCTTTTCTTATCCCAACAAGATCACCAAAAAGGATTTTGATGGATGGGTGCAGGAGCGCGGCCTATACTTCATGTCGCAGTGGGACGACCATTTCAAGCCACTGCTTTCTTCACACGATCCCGAGGAATCGGCACAAAAAGGCGGGCTGCTGATAGCGAGTTACGGCAAAGGAACCTATATTTATTCCGCCTATGCTTTCTTCCGCCAGTTACCGGCGGGAGTTCCAGGGCCGATACGACTGTTTATCAACCTGCTCAGCGCCGGCCATGAGCCAAGTCCAGCAAAGAAACGCTGAGAATTTTTGATTTGTGATTCTGATCTGGGAGTCTTGATTTTGCGATTTATGGTTTTTTGTTGACGCTGGAACTCAGATCGCGATGAAAAAATCATGGATCGCAAACAATCGCAAATCAGAGATCAAAAGTCATAAATCCCAAACCCAAAAATATGGCAATTTCCCAAGAAGAAGAACGTCACCCGCATCTGGCCCGCGACATTGGATTGCGTGAGGCGACCGCGCTGAACATGATTGACATGATCGGCGTGGGGCCGTTCATCACCATGCCGCTGATCGTGGCCGCGATGGGAGGACCGCAAGCGATCCTTGGCTGGGTTCTGGGCGCGTTTTTCGCCATCTGTGACGGCCTGGTGTGGGCCGAATTGGGTGCTGCCATGCCCCGGGCCGGTGGTTCCTATCAATATCTCAAGGAATGTTATGGTCCGGGAAAATTGGGCCGGCTCATGTCCTTTCTTTTCGTGTGGCAGCTTAGCTTCAGCGCGCCCCTCTCGATTGCTTCCGGATCGATCGGCGTGGCGCAATATGCTACCTATCTTTGGCCGGCGCTGGGCCGGACGTATTTTGACCACACTTTCTCTGCCCCTGTTCCGCTGCTGGAGAAGTTTGAAATGCATATCTCAATCAGCAACGGAACATTTCTTGCCATGGCGAGTTGCGGCCTGGCGGTGATTCTGCTCTATCGCCGGATCGCCATTATCGGGCGGCTCTCAAAATTTTTGTGGGTGGGAGCGGTTGGAACCGTCTTGTGGGTGATTGCCGCGGGGATGACTCATTTCAGTGCCTCTCGCGCCTTCAGTTTCCCTCCCGGCGCATTTCATCTTTCCCCGGCATTCTTTACCGGACTAGGCGCGGCCATGCTGGTTGCGGCTTACGATTATGGGGGCTATTTCAACGTGTGTTTTCTCGGCGCTGAGGTGCGCGAACCCGAGAGGACCATCCCCCGCGCCCTCATTTATTCCATCCTGCTGGTGGCCGCGCTTTACCTGGCCATGAACATCAGCATCCTGGGCGTGATTCCGTGGCAGGAGTTGCAGCAAGCCGCAGGTGCGGGAAACAACCTTTTCGTGGCCTCCACGCTGATGCAAAGAACTCTCGGAGTCTGGGCCGGAGACGTGGTTGCCGTGCTGATTATCTGGACGGCCTTTGCCTCCGTTTTCTCGCTCATGCTGGGTTACTCACGCGTTCCCTACGCCGCCGCCCTGGATGGAAATTACTTCCGGCAGTTCGGGCGCATTCATCCCCGGCTGCACTTTCCGCATGTCTCGTTGTTGTCTTTGGGAATTGTGGCCATGTTCTTTTGTTTTTTCCGGCTGGCGGATGTAATTGCCGCGCTGGTGGTGATCCGCATCAGCGTCCAATACCTGTCACAGATTTTGGGGCTATTGTTGCTGCGCGCCAGCAGGCCGGATTTTCCGCGCCCCTTCCGCATGTGGCTCTATCCTGTTCCGGCCGTGCTGGCCGCAATTGGCTTCTCGTATATCCTGTTTGCCCGCAAGAACTTTGTGAAAGAGATCCGTTTTGCCGCAGTCATCATCGCGCTTGGGCTGCTCATCTTTCTGCTGCGTTCATGGCGTCGTCATGAGTGGCCTTTTTCACTTGCCGGCGCTCACAAAACCGGCGGAGCTTGAGTCCAAATGAATTGTGCTGCCTGCGGCTGCCAATCCCGCCAGTTCAACGACCAATAGTTCCATGGACCACTCCCCATCGGCCCAGGTTACCCCGGTACACCATTCCGCGCTGTCGCCGCTGCGTGAACCCCTCTTTCGTAGTTTGTGGATCGCGGCGGTCATCTCCTATACCGGAAGCTGGATGCAGAACATCGCCACCGGCTGGTTGATGAGCACACTAACCACCTCGCCTGTGTTGGTATCTCTTGTCCAAGTGGCATTGAGTGTGCCCGTCTTCATGATCGCGCTGCCTGCCGGAGCTCTGGCGGACATGATTGACCGCCGCAAATTTCTGCTGGTCACGCAGACCTCCATGGTGGGGGCTGCCGGAATCCTGGGAGTGTTGACCATTACCGGAGCGGTGACTCCGCAATTGCTGCTGGTATTCACGTTTCTGCTCGGCGTGGGTGCAGTGATGAATGATCCGGCCTGGCAGGCGCTCACGCCTGATCTGGTTGAGGGACCCAAGCTGGCCGCGGCGGTAGCGCTGAATTCAGCCGGCTTCAACATTGCCCGCGCCGTGGGCCCGGCTTTGGGCGGATTGGTGATCGCCACCGCGGGAAATGGCATTGCTTTTCTTCTCAATGCAGTTTCATTCTTTGGCGTCATTCTCTTTCTCTATCGGTGGAAACCAGGCGAGCGTGAATTGCCGCCGAGGGACAGTCTGGGATCTGCCATTGGCAGCGGCCTGGGATACGCCCGCCAGGATCGCAGGATCAAGGCGGTGCTGGTGCGTACGCTGGCCTTCTCCCTCTTTGCCAGCGCCTTCTGGGCATTGCTGCCGCTGATCGCCCGCGCTTACGGCGCGGAAGGATACGGTGCCATGCTGGCCTGCTTCGGGGTGGGAGCATTGATCGGGGCCGGGGTGCTCTCGCAAATACGCAGAAAATTGTCATTAGATGCCGTGGTTGCTGCGGGCAATATCGTCTTTGCTGTTGCAGTGTTTGAGCTGGTGAGCACGCAGACGCTGGTTCTCTCGTCAATCTGCGCCGCGGGAGCAGGGTTAGCGTGGATCGGTAACCTGGCCAGCTTGAACTTTGTCGCCCAGGCTGCGGCGCCCAGCTGGGTGCGCGCCCGCGTGATCTCCTTGTACGTCCTGGCGCTGCAGGGCGGGCTGGCGCTGGGAAGCGCCGTATGGGGCGTAGTGGCATCCCAGATCGGAATAAGATCCACGGTGACTGTCACGGCGGTGGCTCTCTGCTGCGGAGTGCTGCTGGGTCCATGGTTCAGGCTGAAGGAGAGCAGTTAGCATGAGACCCTGAAGATGCGGGTCAAGGCGTTCTTCACGCCTTTCGATTTTGGCAGTCACGGCAATTTTGGCAGTTTTCAGGTTTCAGTTAGACTTTCTTGGCAGAAAAATGGAGGAGACTCACTCAATGACCCACTTTAGAACGTTCTTATTGTTGGCAGTCCTGACGTTTGCTATCGGCGCTCTGGGCCAGGGCAAACCGGCCCCGCAGGCCGCGAGTGCGCCGCAGGCACAGCAGGCGCAACAGCCCGCGCCGACCATCTCCGGGATCATCGACCGGCAGATCAGCACCATCGAAAAGGAAGTGGTGGAAGCTGCTGAGGCCATGCCGGAAGACAAGTTCAACTTCTCTCCTGAGGGTCTTAACCTTCCGGGAAGCGATTACAAAGGCGTGCGCACATTTGCGCTGGAGGTTAGACACATTGCCACCGCCAACTACGCATTTTGGTCGCCTATCACCGGCGACAAGTTGCCGGACGGCATCAAGGGCGCGAACGGCCCCGAGGACCTGAAGACCAAGGCCCAAATCGTTCAGTTCCTGAAGGATTCATACGCCCTCGGCCACAAGGCTGCGGCCACATTGACCGGTGACAATCTACTGGACCCGCTCTCCATGGCGGGCCGGCAGAACAAAGCGCCACGGCTGTATCTTGCCACCTTCGCCGTCGCCCATGCGTTTGATCACTATGGACAGATGGTGGAATACCTGCGCATGAACGGCATCGTGCCGCCGGCCAGCCGGGGGAACTAAAGCATCGCGATATCGGATCACCTGGTCATCGGTGATCCGATGATTCCGCAGCCAGCCGCAGATCGGGTGATCTTGACGTCGCCTGATCCTGTGGTGGCGCAATCGGCTGTGTCACTTGGCTTTTGTCAGCAACTCAATTCAGCTTAACCGCCTTAAGCAGCGGAGCGTATCTTCCGGTTCCGGCCTAAATCTCCAATCGGCATCGACTCTTGCGTACGCGATCATTCCGTCCGGTCGCACGATGTAGGTCGCGGGCAGAGGCAGCTCCCAGCTTGGGTCGCCGTTGTATCCCGGCAGCTTGGTGAAGATGCCCTCATACATCGCTTGCAGTGCAGGCGCGACGCGATACACCAATCCAAATTTCCGCGCCAGCTGGTTACCGGCATCGCTAAGAACAGGGAAGCGCAGCCTGTGCATGTCGCGGGTCATGTAGGAATGCTTTTGGGTTTGCGGGGAGATGGCCACCAGTGATGCTCCCGCAGCCGCAATCTGCTTGTGAATTTCCTGTAAGGCCACAAGCTGGGTGTTGCAGTAGGCGCACCAGCGTCCGCGATAGAAGACGATCACCAAGGGGCCACCGCGCAGCAAATCCTCGGATCGCCAGATACGGCCATCGCCATCCGGCAGCTCAAAGGGTGGAGCATTTTCCCGCTCCTTAAGAGCAGGGTCTGTAATGCCGGACGCCTTGAGTTCTTCAATAGCGTGGTCAACCATAGCCAGCCGCTCGGCCGGAACCAGGCCGCGCAGCCTGGCAGTCACTCTTCGAGTTGTTGCTGGAGAGACAATCGGGAAATCACATTCCCGGAAACTTCATCCCTGCGAGCTTGCGTCCGAAGCTGGCCTTGCCCATATCCTTGAACATTTTGCGCATCTGGGCGTACTGGCGCAGGAGCTGGTTCACTTCCTGGACGCTGGTGCCGGAACCACGGGCAATCCGTTTGCGGCGGCTGCCATTGATGATCTCATGATGGTTGCGCTCTTTTGCAGTCATGGAGTTGATAATGGCTTCGACGCGGGTGATCTGCTTATCGTCAACTTTATCGGCGGCCTTCTGCATGCCGGCGAAGGGCCCAACGCTGGGCAGCATTTTGATAATATTCTGCAGCGAGCCCAGCTTCTTCACCTGGCGAAGCTGGTCGCGAAAATCTTCCAACGAGAAGGCGTCGCCTGACAGGGCCTTCTTGGCAAATTCTTCGGCCTTTTTGGAGTCAATTTTTTCATTTGCCTGCTCGATCAGGGTCATCACATCGCCCATGCCCAGGATGCGGCTGACGATGCGGTCAGGATGAAATGGCTCCAGAGCGTCGTACTTTTCGCCCACGCCGATGAACTTGATCGGCTGGCCCGTGACCTGGCGAATGGAGAGCGCGGCGCCGCCGCGGGCATCGCCGTCCATCTTGGTCAGCACCACGCCGGTAAGAGCAAGTTTCTTGTGAAATTCCTCAGCCGAGCGGACCGCATCTTGTCCAGTCATGGCGTCCGCGATGAACAGGATTTCCTGCGGGTTCAGCAGTTTTTTCAAAGACTGCATTTCCGCCATCAGTTCGTCATCAATGTGCAGGCGGCCGGCGGTATCGACAATCAGGACGTCACAACCGCTGTTTGCGGCCTCTTTGCGCGCCTCTTTGGCCAGCCTCTCGACAGTCGCAGTGTCCGCGTGTTCCACCTTGCCTTCATAGAGATGGGCCTTGATCGCTTCGGCTACAACTTTGAGCTGCTGGCGCGCGGCAGGACGATAGACGTCCACGGAAACCAGCATGGGGCGATGCCCGCCCTTCTTGAGCCATGCAGCCAGCTTGCCGGATGTGGTGGTCTTGCCCGAACCCTGAAGGCCGGCCATGAGAACAACTGTGGGCGGCTGAGAAGCAAACTTGAGCCTGGCCGTATCGCGCCCCAGAATCTCGATCAGCTCGTCGTTGACGATCTTGACTACCTGCTGGGCGGGCGAGAGAGCCGTCATGACCTCCTGGCCAACGGATTTCTCGGCAACCCGGTCAATGAACTGCTTGACCACCTTGAAGTTCACGTCAGCTTCCAGCAGCGCCATGCGAATTTCCCGCAGCGACTCCTGGATGTTTTCCGGCGTCAGACTTCCCTGGCCGCGCAGGTTCTTGAAGGCTCGTTGTAGTTTTTCCTGAAGATTTTCAAACATGATGAATGCGTCGAAGCGAGGATTTTTTCAGTTAAGCCATTATTGTATCAGCGGACAAAGCTGCTGGCGGAAGGCGCTTAGCCCTTGGCCCTTAGCCTTTGGCCTTTAGCCAAAACCTCAAACCACAGCGGACATCCTTCGGCGTGCGCCTCGAGTACCGGAAGACGGCTCAAATGCGTCAGCATCCGCAACAGCGCTACAAGCTGCGTCTTTCCTGGCGATTTCGTCATCATTCAGTACTTAGCTCTTAAGTATTTAGTACTCGGCAAGACCTTGTCCCTGGCAGCCCGTAGACGGTTATAGCCAACCTTGTTCGCTGCGGACGAAAGTTTGCGGGTAAATTGCGCTGGCGTCCGCAACAGCGCTACAACCAGCGTCTTTATTGCGCTTTCGTCATTAGCACTTAGCAGTTTAGCCAAAAACTGGACCCCCGAGCCCACGACCCGAGCCCAGCCAGTGTCGCGAATCGACGGTTATAGGAAACCTTGTTCGCTGCGAACAAAGTTGAAGCGCGCCGAACCGTGCGACACACTTCCACCACTCTGCCGCTCGACTGTTCGCCCAGGCATGCATCATTACGCATTGCAGAGTAGCCAATCAAAGCTGGTGTGCAACTTTAGGTGCACTAAATTGATTGCTGTAGTCCTCCCTATAGCAGCAGAGCATCTCTAAAAAAGCCCTAATTCCTCCGTTCCTCCGGAATCCGCGCCAATCCAGGGGATTCCGCTGCCGGAGGTTTCCGGAGGAAGGAGGATTCCTCCGAAATCCGCGTCCATGTTCCAATGGCGCAGATGGTAATTCCCGACCGAGCAGCATTTCCGTGACGATTTCGGGTCTTGTCATAAGATGAAATATGCTTTCCTTGTGTTGATGGGGGCGCAGCATTCATGGGTCGCAGGATAGCTAATTGGGATTTGCCGTGCAACTTTGGTGCACCTAATTTCTTTCTTCATTTTTCAGTAACTTAGAGGCAAATTAAAAAAAAAGTTGCAAGCGGAGGATTTGGCAATCGAGTGATTGCCAAAGCCTTGCGGGATTGTGTCCTGCTGGGAGGAATTTCACGGCGTCCGCAGGACCCGAAAGAAGTAATTGGAGAATATTCTTGGTTTCACGCGCGATTACCCGATCCCGTTTCAGTTGGACTTGCATGCGAGGGCGATCTCCTTGGCGGCGATGATGGTATTGCAATGAATGGTGACGGTATCTTCCACATGCTGGGCATAGCCGCCGGCGTAGGTGATCATCACGGGAATGCTGCGCGAGCGGGCCACGCGCAGCACCAGCTCGTCGCGTTTTTTCAGGCCGTCGATGGTAAGCGCAAGTCCGCCTAGCTGGTCTTCTTCGTAAGGGTCAGCGCCCGCGATGTAGCACAGCAATTCCGGCTCAAACTGGCGCAGGGCGGAGCTGAGCGCCTGGTCCAGCCATCCCAGGTAGTGCTCATCATCTGTCTCATCGGGCAGGTTCACGTCAATCGAAGAAGGCGGTTTGTGGGCCGGATAGTTGTTGGCCTGGTGCAATGAGATGGTGAATACTTCCAGGTCGCCGGCGCTGCTGTCGCGAAGCTGTGCATGCGCGCCACGCAGGTCGGATTGAATTCCGGCGGCGCTGGGCAGCGGCTGTCCGGCGCGCGACTTGGGCGGGAATATCGCGGCCGTTCCATTGCCGTCGTGAACGTCACAGTCCACGGTCATGGCGCGGCGCAGCTTGCCATCGCGGTGCAGCCGCTTGATGCCCACAGCCACATCATGAATCATGCAAAAACCCTCACCATGATCGGGAAATGCGTGGTGAAATCCTCCACCGATATTGACTGCGACGCCATTCTCCATCGCCATCCTGGAAGCAAGGATCGAGCCTCCGGCGGAGAGCCAGAATGCCTTAACCAGCGCCGGCGAGTAAGGAATTTCCATCTGCATCTGCTCAAACGCAGAAAGCGTGCCGGTTTTCAGCTTGTGCACATAATCCGGCGTATGCACCAGCAGGATGTCATCATCCAATGCAGGTTCCGGAGTCATGAAGTCGGAAGGCTCGGCAATGCGCTCCTCGAGCAGCCGGCGGCGGATCATGCGGTATTTCTCCGCAGGGAAGACGTGCTCCCCGATGGGCAGATAGTAGTCGTCGCTGTAGACCAGTTTAAAAGGAAGCATGGAGGGGTCCTTCGCTGCGCTCAGGATTTCGCCCTTCGGCATGCTCAGGGCAGGCTTTGCAGGCTCCCGCTTTACTCACGCCTGCAAAGCAGCTCAACTTAAAAGGCAGCATAAGCAGTCAGGGTAACTCTTCAACCGCATTATCGTAAAATCCGCTGTTTTGTTAGAATCAAACAGTAATAGGACTTTTCCCGTTCCATCTTCCGGACATTTTTAAAAATCTGTAAGCCGCTACGGGAGAGGAGTGTGCAATACAAGTGAAGCCAGGTAAGACGGCGGTCGTCGTCGGCGCCCAGTGGGGCGATGAAGGCAAAGGAAAAATTGTTGACGTTCTGTCGGAGAATTTCTCCATCGTGGCCCGTTACGCCGGAGGCCACAATGCCGGACACACAGTCATTATCAAAGGCAAAAAGTTTGTGCTCCAGCTCGTTCCCTGCGGCGTGCTGCGTAAGGGCCGCCGGTCCGTGATCGGCAATGGCGTGGTGCTCGACCCGGTGGCGCTGCTCGCGGAAGTGGCAATGTTGCGCGCCGCGGGAGTGCAGGTGGATGGAAATTTGTTTGTGTCCAACCGCGCTCATGTGATCCTTCCCTATCACCGCATGATCGAGATGGGCGCGGAGAATGCTCCCGGACGGGTAAAGATCGGCACCACTTCGCGAGGCATTGGCCCGGCCTATGAAGACAAAATGGGGCGGCGCGGCTTGCGTGTCGCCGACCTGCTGGATTCCAGCCTGCTGCGTGCCACCATTGAGAATGCCTGCCGCGAGAAAAACATGATCGCGCACGCGCTCTTCAATTCCGAGCCCCTCGATGCCGACGGCATGTACCGCGAGTATGCCGATGCAGCCCGGAAGATTGCGCCGTTTGTCACCGATACGGCCGTGCTGCTCAACAAGGCGATTGCGGACAGCGAATCCGTTATGTTTGAGGGCGCGCAGGGCACCATGCTGGATATCGATCACGGCACCTATCCGTTTGTGACATCTTCCAGCGCAACCTCCGGCGGCGCGGTGATTGGGACCGGGGTTGCGCCCAATGTAATCGGGACGGTAATAGGAGTGACGAAAGCTTACTGCACCCGCGTCGGCAGCGGGCCTTTTCCCTCTGAGATCAAAGACGCGCTGGCGGACAAGTTGCGCGCCAAGGGAAACGAATACGGCGCGGTCACAGGACGCCCGAGGCGAGTTGGCTGGGTTGACCTGCCGCTGTTGCGGTACGCGCAGATGATCAACGGCGTCAACTGGTGGGTGGTTACCAAGCTGGACGTGCTGGATGAGCTGGACGAGATACCGATCTGCGTGGGATACAAAGTCAATGGCAAGAAGACGGCTGAAGTCCCCGCCCTGGCGACTGGTTTTGAACACGTGGAATGCATCTACCACACCATGCCGGGATGGAGGAAAGCAACTTCCGGCGTGACCGCCTTCGGGAAGCTGCCGCAGCGGGCGCAGGAGTATCTGCAGTTCATCGAGAAGGAAACCGGCGCGAAGATTGGAATGGTTTCCACCGGTCCGGAGCGCGACCAGACCATGTTCAAGCCGGACTTTGAATCTGAACTATCCGGGGCCATTGCCCCCGGAAAGATTGCCAGGGCGAAATGATCCAGGCCGGTCTGCAAGCGATTACGAGACGTTTGGTCGCGTTGTGACGAAAGGGTTTTTGCCGCTTTCGGAGAAATTGGTAATCGGGTAATTTGGTAATTTGGTAATTGGGTAATTGAAAAGCAAATGATCATCTTGAAAGTTGACATGCTCGTTAAAGCGGGTTACGAAGAGAAGTGCAAGGAGTACATCCGCATTCTGCAGGAGAATTCACGCAAGGAGCCAGGCTGCCTGATGTACATTGGCCACCAGTCAACCGAGGATCCGCGCAAATTCCTGTTCTACGAGCAATACAAAGACCAGGCCGCCCTGGATGCGCACCGCAACTCGCCATATTTCAAGCAGTACGTCCACGGCGGATTGGATCCGATCATGGAGCACAGGAGCAGGGAGCTGTTTGCGGTGGTTGAGTAACGATTGGGAGCTTACTTCGCCAGCTCATAGCCGGCAAAAAAGTAGCTCAACTCAAATCGCGCGGTGTCCTCGGCATCGGAGCCGTGGATCGCGTTCCGTTCAATGTTGTCTGCCCACTTCTTGCGGACCGTGCCTGGTTCGGCATTGGCGGGGTTGGTAGCGCCCATCAATTTGCGCAGGTCGGCAATGGCATTTTCCTTCTCCAGCGCCAGCACCACAATCGGCCCGCTGGACATAAAGTTTGTCAGTGAGTCGAAAAACGGTTTATTAAAGTGCACGGCGTAAAAACCTTCGGCCTGGTGCTTGCTGATTGTCACCATTTTCATGCCGAGAATGCGGAAACCCTTTTCCTGGATCATGGCAATGATGTCGCCGGTTGCTCCCTTGGCCACCGCGTCCGGTTTAACAATGGAAAAAGTGCGTTGTAACGTCTGCATTCGTGATCCAATCTCCTGAGTTCTTTTGCCTGCGTGTGTCGGTCTCTACATTGACACTCAGTTTTAAACCTTCGCGCCAATCCGCTCCAATAATGTTTGTGCCATCATCGCTGGCGACCTGGCCACACTGATCCCGGCACCCTCCAAAGCCTTCATCTTCTCAGCGGCGGTGCCATGGCCTCCGGAAATAATAGCTCCGGCGTGGCCCATGCGGCGTCCCGGGGGTGCTGTCTGGCCGGCAATAAACGAGACCACCGGCTTCTTCATGTGTTGCTTGACGAACGCGGCGGCATCCTCTTCCGCATTGCCGCCGATTTCCCCGATCATGATGACCGCTTCTGTCTCCGGGTCTTCATTGAACAGGCTGAGCGCATCAATAAAGTTGGTGCCGATAATGGGGTCGCCGCCAATACCGATGGCCGTAGATTGTCCAATGCCGCGCTGCGTGAGCTGAAATACGGCTTCGTAGGTCAAGGTGCCGGAACGGGAGACGATGCCGATGTTTCCTTCCTTGTGTATATGTCCGGGCATGATGCCAATTTTGCACTTGCCGGGTGAGATGATGCCGGGGCAGTTTGGTCCGATCAGACGCGATTTGCCTCTGGCATTCAGGTAGCCGTAAGCGCGTACCATATCCAGCACGGGAATGCCTTCGGTAATGCAGACAATTAACGGTATCTCTGCTTCCACGGCTTCCATAATGGCGTCTGCGGCAAACGGTGGCCGGACAAAGATCACCGTAGCGTCGGCCCCGGTTTTATCCTTGGCTTCCTGAACAGTGTTGAAGACCGGCCAGCCTTCATGGGTAGTTCCGCCTTTCCCTGGAGTCACGCCGCCGACAACTTTGGTGCCGTAAGCTGCAGCCCCTTTTGCATGGAAGGTGCCTTCGCGTCCGGTGATGCCCTGAACGATGAGGCGCGTATTTTTATTGATTAGAATTGCCATGTGATTTAGCCCAAAGAGAAATACATAGGTCCTTCGGCCTGCGGCCTCAGGATGACACTACATTTACTTTCCCGCTGCTACCACCACTTTCTCCGCCGCGTCTTTCATGGTTTCCGCCACGATAAAGTTCAAGCCGGAGTTCCTGAGGATCTCGCGGCCCTGCTCCACGTTGGTTCCTTCAAGCCGCAGCACAATGGGCAGCTTGATGTTGGTGGCTTTGGCCGCCTGCACCACTCCGTTGGCCAGCATGTCCACGCGCAGAATGCCGCCAAAAATGTTGATCAGCAGCGCCTTCACGTGCTTATCGCCGAGCAGAATCTTAAAGGCCTGCTGAATCTGCTCTGCCGTTGCGCCGCCGCCCACGTCCAGAAAATTGGCGGGCGAGCCACCGGCATACTTGATAATGTCCATGGTCGCCATGGCCAGGCCCGCTCCGTTCACCATGCAGGCAATGTTGCCATCGAGCTTGATGTAGTTCAGGCTGTACTGTGAAGCCTCCACTTCCAGGGGATCTTCCTCGGTGATGTCGCGCAGTTCCCTCAAGTCCGGGTGGCGGAAAAGGGCGTTATCGTCAAAGTTGATCTTGGCGTCGAGGGCAAACAGCCGTCCATCCGCAGTGGTAATGAAGGGATTGATCTCGCACATGGAAGCGTCTGTCTCAGTAAAGGCTTTAAACAGACCAGTCATAAATTGGACTGCTTCGTTGATTTGCCCGTCCTTGAGTCCCAGCCCAAAGGCCAGCTTGCGCGCGTGGAATGGCTGAAAGCCGACCGCGGGGTCAATCTGCTCCTTGAGGATGGCCTTGGGGTCTTTGGCGGCAACTTCTTCAATCTCCATGCCGCCCGCCGCGGACGCCATGAAGACCGGGCCGGCGCTGGCGCGGTCCACAACAATGCCCAGGTAAAGCTCGCGCTCAATCGGCAGGGTTTCTTCAATCAACAACCGCTGGACGATCTTGCCTTCGGGGCCAATCTGATGCGTCACCAGACGCATACCTAGAATCTTGCCGATCCACTCGGTGGCCTCATTCAGATTCCTGGCTACTTTTACGCCGCCGCCCTTGCCCCTCCCGCCGGCATGGATCTGGGCCTTCACCACCACACCCTGGGCGTTCTGGTCGAACAGACGCTTGGCCGCGTCCTGGGCTTCTTCGCGGGTCGTGGCCATTTCGCCCCGAGGGACCGGTACTCCGTGCTTAGACAGGATTGCTTTTGCCTGGTATTCGTGAATCTTCATTATCGGCTGGCTCTACCTGAAGTGTTCGGGATGCTGAAAGGAACCTGTGATTCTATAAGACAGAGACTGAATTCAGCAATGCGGCCTCGAAGATCGGGTGCGCGACATGAAAGTAAGGATCAGGCCCGTCGGGCCTCCCAATAGTCCTCAAATCTACCACTGAGACGACAGCAGCGGAGGGCAATGATGGCATTGGCGCCACGAATGGTCCAGAACATGCCG